>Ga0315312_1000328_pt1 | contig 64260 bp, 61 predicted proteins | sample TDP7_MG_FD_203629 | JGI IMG/M metagenome (GOLD analysis project Ga0315312, IMG submission 203629) | Freshwater sediment microbial communities from Lake Towuti, South Sulawesi, Indonesia - TDP7 | ecosystem: Environmental > Aquatic > Freshwater > Lake > Sediment | place: Indonesia: South Sulawesi... | reverse complement strand
AAGCCTTTATCAACAGGGCCAGGACCTTCAGCTCGAAGCTAATCGGCCTAGCGCCGACGGGCTTCGGCTTGATGGCTGGCGGGAGGCTCCTAACCAGGGGGACCGCCACCATCAGGAACTCAGACATTAGGGCATCTTCCATCCAACAATATCACCGAGGAAGACTTACAGAATAAGCAGATATAGATTTGAAACAGAGCTATTGCTGCAAAAAACCTTATATCCATACTCATCCTGAACGCGTGTAAGATAAGACAAGAGATGATGTCATGATCAAGCTTTCGGTATGCATTGAGATGATTTTCAATGACGCGCCCTTCCTCGATAGGATAGCAAAGGTGGCGGAGATCGGATTGCCCGCCTTCGAATTTTGGGATTGGGGCTCTAAAGACATTAACGAGATCAAACGCAGGAAGCAGAAACATGGCCTTGCCACGGCTGCATTCGGCGTCGACCTTAAGGCCAGCATTGTGGACCGAGGTGCCACGGAGTCGTTCTTGAAGGCCGTCAAGGACTCCTTTAAGGTAGCTCATGATTTGGATTGTAAAACTCTCCTCGTGACTACTGGCAACGAACTGAAAGGCGTTCCACGCAGCCAGCAGCACGAGAGCATAGTGAAATGCCTGAAGGGCGCGGCAACGATGGCCGAAAAGGAGAAGGTGACGCTCGTGCTGGAGCCACTGAACATCTTAGTTGATCACAAGGGATACTACCTGTCATCTTCATCCGAGGGCTTCGACATTGTGAAGGAGGTTGGCAGTCCTAACGTCAAGTTGCTCTATGACGTCTATCACCAACAGATTACTGAGGGGAACCTGATTTCGACCATTACCAAAAACATCGACCTCATAGGGCACTTCCATACTGGGGACGTGCCGGGTAGACATGAGCCCGGTACTGGCGAGATAAACTATGCAAACGTACTGAAGGCAATCAATGGCACCGGTTACGGGGGCTATGTTGGGCTTGAATTCATGCCCACAAAGGATCCGAAGCAATCCCTGAAGTCCATCATCGACATCGCAAAGGGCATGAACTAGATCTGTGGATGAGTGGTCAGTGGATCCCCTTTCAGCGATAGCGTAGCTAGCAATGTATTATTGTGTACTGCGATCAGGTTCGTAGGGAATTTGCCATCTTTTTCCCTGCTACCTTCAACATTTCCAGCTTGTGGCCTTTCGATTTCCGAGTGACGTTGACCAAGTCGAAGATATCGAATTGGAGCCAGGACAGGTAATCCTCTAGATTAAGCAATGCGCTGATAGCACCGCCACCGGAGCCACCGGCGGCCGCGATCCCGATGGCAGGTTTTCCCCTCAATGGCGAAGTCTCGTGATTTACAAGTTCGCATCTGCGCCATCGATCGAGGAAACGTTTCGCGGATTCGCTGAGATCGCCGAAGTAGACCGGGGTGCTGAATACCAATGCATCGGCGCGATTGATCTTCTCCCTTAGGTCCTGGAAGTCATCGTCTATCACACATCGGCCTTCCTTCCGGCACGTCCCCCAGCCATTGTCATGTGCCCTACAGGATTCGATCCTCAACTTGTTGAGGTGGATCAATTCGGCCTCCGCACCCTCGCCCTTTGCGCCCCCGAGGACCGCCTGGGCTGATTGGCACGTCAGCCCATCCAAATTCGGGCTCGATTGGATACACACTACCTTCATGATGGCCGCGCTACAACGTCTGGAAGTTTAAAGGGTTATTGGGCCCCTATGTCCCGTGATAATAGCCCGTCCGCGAATGCCCTGGCCTTCTCGCGATACGCCCCTTCCATTACTTCGTCCATCGTGACCTTCAGGCAATCCAGTGGCCTTTTCCCGCACGTCGCTTCAACGATATCGGCTATCGTGTCCGCAACGGTGCCCCCATACGTGCAAAATAACGCCACGTTCTTCAGGTTTCCCTTATTCTGAGAGAGGTAGGTTCTGATTGGGCTTGAGATCTTGTGAGACCATATCGGGGTGCCGATTATGACGATGTCGTACGGGGCGGGATCATTCTTGATCCCCTTTATCGTAGTGGTCATGTTAAACGTCGCCTCCATTCCGGACCTAAGGAAGCCCAAGAGGCCGGCCCTGTTCTTTGTGTCGAAGATCTCCTCCATGTCGCACTTGAGGGCGCCTGAAATTGCATCGGCAAGCTTTTTCGTAGTGCCGGTTCTGGAATAGAATACGACCAGCGTCCGCATGGCGCCACGCCCAATCGGTCAGTAAAAAAAACGTCTCGCAATGAAGGTGTAAAGATAAATCCATCACTGCCTTACGTTCTCACGCATTTTTCTCCAAAAATCGATCACCCATCTCAAGCTATTCGAAGGGGTTTCGACGGTTCCGGACGTCCTGCCGAAAACGGCATCGACTAGGCCCAGGATGAACCCGCCCCCAGGCGCGAGGGTACGTATGGCTTCGAGGACGGCGTCGCCTATCTGCCCCTCGCTCCCCTGTTCGAGCGAAACTGCGGAGTTCACGCCCCCCCAAAGGCAGATGCCCTCCCCAACCTCTTCCTTTACGCGATGCAGATCGCAATTGCCCTCTATGGGATCCGGGCCGAAGAGCAAGTCCACGCCCATCTCGATGTAAATCCCGAGGAGCGGGGTTAAGTCCCTGGTCGCGATATAGCCGAATTTAGCCCCAGCCCTATGGATCGCCTCGATCTCTTCCCTTATCAGTGGGGCGAGGAATTCCCGATACGCCTTTGGCGACCAGAACATCGCGGACTCATACCATCCGCGGTGGAAGACGACATCGACGCCGGCCTCGAGGAGAAGGCGTATCCTCAACATGTCCCATCCATGGATTATGTCCAGTAGGCGATGCAGGAATCGCTGGTCCCTGACCTCCGCCAAGACGACCCTTTCGATTCCACAAAGCCAGACCGCGGCATCGCCCAACATAGGACCCTCACCCTCAAAGAGGACCTCCCTGCTCCTTGAAAAATCCCTGACCTTTCCCGCATGTGCGTTGAAGCCATCGAGCTCCTCATCCGTTGGCTCGCCGAACAGGCAGTTCAACGCTTCGAGATCGACGGCGTTTTCGACGAGGTACTTCTTGGTCCTGGCCGGCGGGACGTTGTAGTCGTCGAATATGTGGACATCGTCTCCCTGGGGCCAGTCGGGCGTTTGGCGTGCGACCTGCCTTAAGGTCCCTCCCTCGGTCTCGTATTCCTTGATTATGAGGGGATATTTTTCCCCTGCACCGGCCTCCTTCCACTTCCTTATCCTCATCCCTTCGCGGTGGCCCAATGGCGGAGAGATCCCAACGGAGTCATCGATGCCCAAGCTGAGAAGCTGATCGGCCCTTCCGAACTGGTCATCCCACGGCCTCCCCTCGTCCACGAAGTATTGCCGCCCAAAGAACCTCAACCAGAGTGGGACGCGGTCCGGTTCCTCAAGGTTGATCGCACCGAGGAGGCGCTCCCTAGAGGAAAGTTCGCTCTTCAATTCGGATGCTCGGCCTTACCGATCGAACGAGCATATTTAGTTTTGCCCGGAGTGCGCCCATTTGAGTTTCAGGTGATCGGAGGCGCTACATTGGAAGATGTGAAACCATAAATACCGTCGGTTATATGCATCGATTATGCTGATGAACAATAAGATCCTCATGCACACGTGGACTTTCAGGACCTATCCAGTTGAAGGCGCCATGAGAGCGGCTGCGAGGTACGGATACGATGGAATAGAACTCTGGACTGGTGGACATTATGGCGTTGACGGCCTCATGGAGAAGAAGGACCAAGTTGCCAAAGCCATGAAGGATCTCGCGGCACCCATCGTCGCCGTCACGTTTGGTTCCCCGGCGACGTCAAGGAAGGCGGACGAACGCAAAGCCGGCCTGAAGAAGTTCCGGGCCCTAGTAGGAGCTCTGAAGGATCTCGGCGTTAGCATCATAAACACCTCCCCGGGAGCCCCTCCCTCTAAAAACGCCACTGAGGGGGACTATAGGCTAGCTTCCGAATATTTCTCGGAGATCGGCGATTACCTGAAGGGCGAAGACCTGAGCCTGGTCTTCGAGATCCACATGGGGGTTTTAACCGATACCGCAACATCGGCCGTGAAGCTCCTCAAGCTCATCGGCAATCGGAAGATGACGGCGAACTGGGACCCCGGTAACATGTATGCGACTGAGGGGGCTGAGAGTCCCCCGGAGGCGTTTCAAATAGTCAAGGACCACATGGGGTATATGCACATCAAAAACTGCAAGAAGATAGGCGGGGAGTACGTTTGGAGCTGCCCAGTCGAGGACGGGGACATTGACTTCAACGCGATCTTCTCAATGCTCCGGAGCGCCAACTACAGCAGTCCACTGTGCGTAGAGTACAGTGGGCTTGGGGATCCGAACGTAGTGGCCTCCAAGGACATCAAGTATGTCAAGGAGCTTCTGAAGAGAGCGCCATAGAAGTGGGCCACCGCAGCAGAAGAAGAACGCACTCAGAGGAGTTGGGATCATGAAGTCAAGGGAACGAGTCACGCTCGCGCTGAGCCATCGCGAGCCCGACTGCGTTCCCCTCGATCTTGGCGGCAGCAACGTGACCGGGATGCACGTGAGCACCGTATACGCACTGCGGCAGGCTCTGGGGCTGGATCCTCCGGGCACGCCCGTCAAGGTCGTTGAGCCATATCAGATGCTTGGGGAGATAGCGCCCGACCTCATGGAGGCGGTGGGGGTCGATGTGGTCGTGTTGAGGAATGTGGCGACGAAGTTCGGATTTGCGAATAAGGGCTGGAAGCCCTGGAGGCTCTTCGACGGAACCCCCGTGCTCGTGCCCGATGGTTTCAACACCGAGCCCGACGCTAAAGGCAACATCCCGATGTATCCAGAGGGCGATCGCACGGCTCCCCCATCTGGCATCATGCCAAAGGGCGGATATTTCTTCGATGCCATAATCAGGCAGCAACCGATAGAGGATGACAGTTTGAAACCCGAGGACAATCTCGAGGAGTATGGCCCCATATCGAGCGAGGAACTGGGATATTTCAGGTCTGAGGTCGAGAGGCTTTACGCTCAGACCGACAAGGCCATACTCGCCAATATCGGCGGAACGGCCTTCGGCGATATCTCTACAATTCCAGGCGTACAGCTCAAGCGCCCTCGGGGGATTAGGGACGTTAAGGAGTGGTACCTGAGCATCATAACGCGTCCGAATTTCATCCTGAAGGTATTTGAACGACAGTGCGAGATAGGGTTGGAAAACCTCGAAAAGATTTACGCCGTCGTCGGCAATCGGATCACGGTCTTCTTCGTGACGGGAACGGATTTCGGAACTCAGAAGGGCCCGATAATGTCAAATGCAACGTATCGAAAGCTCTACCAGCCATTTCATAAGCGCGTTAATGACTGGATACATGAGCACACATCATGGAAGACGTTCATCCACTCCTGCGGATCCGTAGAGTTACTTCTCCAGGATTTCATCGACGCCGGGTTCGATGTATTGAATCCGGTGCAAACATCGGCGGCAATGATGGACCCGCGTCATCTTAAGGGGAAATATGGCGACAGGATAACGTTCTGGGGAGGCGGCGTGGACACCCAGCAGACACTGCCTTTCGGTACGCCGGACCAAGTCAGGAGCGAGGTCCGCGAGCGAATACGGATCCTCGCACCCGGAGGCGGATTCGTCTTCAACTCAGTTCACAACATTCAGCCCGGAGTGCCTGTGGGGAACGTCCTCGCGATGTACGAGATGATTCGCGAGCATGGGGCCTACCAACCAAAATGATTGATATTTGCATTTTTCACCAGGCAAGCGCATATCCGGTGATCATCCTCGGAGATGCCCCTGCCATCAACACCCCATCGCCATCATGAACTGCCAATGCCCTCCCATTGCTCCAGCCATCAATCGATCGGATGTCGTGGCCCCTTGCCGCCAGTGCCTCAATCGTGTCCTTCGAAATCCTATTTTCGATGACGACCCTTCTCGGGTGGGCCGATCTCGGATAGAATGAGGACGGGAAATGCCCGGAATAGAATGTCGGCTGGTCCAGGGCCTCCTGTAGGTTCATGCCGAACACGACGAAGTTCAGGAGGAATTGGAGGTTGACTTGGTCCTGGATGTCTCCGCCAGGCGTCCCGAAGGCGAGGTACGGTTTGCCTCCCTTCATGGCCATGCTCGGCGTCAGCGTGGTCCTCGGCCTCTTTCCGGGCTCCAGGCAATTGTTTCTGCTCGCATCCAGGTAGAACATCTGCGCCCTTGTCCCCAGGGGAAAACCGAGTCCCTCCACTACTGGCGAGGACTGAATCCATGCGCCGCTTTGCGTGGCCGAAACCACGTTGCCATCCCTATCGATCGCGTCCAGATGCGTGGTATCCCCTCCGCCTCCCTCTCCACCGACGATCTCCCCGGGCGTAGACTCGGACGATGCCTCCTTCATATCGATCAAGTGGCTCCTTTGTCTCGCATACCCTCTCGACAGCAACCGATCCACAGGAACATCATCAAAATCCGGATCGCCATAATATCTCTCCCTATCGGCATATGCGAGTTTTATGGTCTCGATCAAAAGGTGAATGTAATCGACCGAGTTGTGCCCGAGGCTCTTCACGTCGAAATTTTCCAAGATCCGGAGCATCTGCAAGAGCACCGGGCCCTGTGTCCAGGTCGGACATTTGAAAACCGTGAGGCCTCCCCAATCGATATTTAGAGGCTCTTCGATCGTGGCCCTATACCCGGATAGGTCATCGAATTCCAGAAGCCCGTAATTCTCCTTGCCACTTGCGTCCCTAAATTTATTCGACCTTACGAAATCCGCTATCCTCCGAGCAATCCAACCCTCGTAAAATAGGCTATGGGCCTTGTCAAATCCATCTCTGCGATCGCCTGAGGACCCATCTGCCTCGGCCAAGGCCCTCAATGTTTTAGCGAGGTCCAACTGCCTTATTATCTGCCCCTCTTCGGGTACCTTATCGGCGGGCAAGAAGATCCTGGCGGTTGTCCTCCACTCCCTCAGGAACCTTTTGGAATTAGCCTCGATGGAGCCCAGAAGGCCCCCATATGCTGGAAATCCCTCTTCAGCGAGGTATATCGCCGGTTTCAGGACATCCCTGAACCTGAGGTTGCCGAATTCCTTGAGGGCCACGATCCATGTGCTAATGACGGAGGGGACTGTGGCGGCCAAAAGGCCATCCCCTGGTATCAGGTCTATGCCCAATCCCCTGAACTTATCTATCGTCGCTGCCTTCGGGGCACATCCTTGGCCGCTTATCGCGATGACCCTTTCCTCTTTTGCAGAATGAACTAACACCGGGACTTCGCCACCCGTGCTATTAAGATGAGGTTCGAGTACCGCTAGGCATAATGCCATGCAGGCAGATGCGTCTATTGCATTCCCTCCCTTCTCAATGACGCCCAATCCGGCCGTCGTCGCGAGGTAGTGGCCTGACGTTAAGGCATAACTTTTACCCATCACGACTGGCCTTGTGGTGAATGCCACGAACACTTCCACCTACTCGAAATCGCAACGTCGATTATTCATATAAGTATTTGTAACGATGCATGGATTGAGAAGCATGGCAGCAAAGTGGGATCTTGGGAAGCTCGCGGCATCGAAAAATTTCAGCGCTTTCACGCGGCCGCATTACGATGGCCTTTCGATCGCGAACATCGCCCCGACGATAGCGCGCTTGTTGAACGCGGATCTCGATGGCGTGGAGCTCACGCACTTGGCGGAGACGGATCGGGACTACGAACACGTAGTGCTCTTCGTCATCGATGCCTTCGGATACAACCTCTTGGCCAAGTTGAAACAGGCCAGGGAGCTGCTCGACTCGGCCTTTCCTAGGAAGAAGGCGAAGAGGGCCCTACTGACTTCCGTCTTCCCCTCGACGACTGCCACGGCCCTCACGAGCATGTTCACGGGACTCACGCCATCGGAACACGGAATGCTCGGCTATACGCTGTTCCTGAAGGAAGTCGGAACCGTCGTCAACATGATCTCGCTCAGCCCAGTCAACGATTGGGGGAGGAGCAGGATATTTGACCTCGGATTCACGCCGGAGAGGCTGCTTCCTTGCCAGAAATTGACCGAGTCGCTGAATAAGGCGGGGATACCTTCGAGGCTGCTGATAAGATATGAATTGAGGGGCAGCGGCCTCTCGACTTTGCTGTACAGGCAATCCGAAATCATCCCGTACATAAGTGCGTCCGACATGTTCCTGTCGCTGACCAAAATATTGGACGAGAGGAAGGGGGGATTGACGATCGTTTACTGGGATGGCCTCGATCCCATTGAACACCATTACGGGCCTTTCAGCGAGGAGACGCGTTTCGAGATGTCGCTCTTCTTCTTCTCCCTTATGAAATTCCTCAAGAAGATAAGGAGGAGATCGGCCGATGACGTCCTGTTGATGTTGACGTCGGATCACGGGCAGTCCCGCATCGGTGACGAGACGAGCTTCGACGTCGACGGTATCCAGTGGCTCAGGGATTCGCTCCTCATGCCCCCAACTGGAGAGGGTAGGTGCGCCTACATGTACCTGAGGAGGGACGCCCGCAACTTCAAGGGAGTGTTCAAGAAAAAACTCGGGAGGCACTTCGCCCTAATGGGAACCGAGGAATCCATCGCAAAGGGCCTTTATGGTAAAGGCGAGCTGCCAAGGGATTACGTGGATAGGCTGGGGGACGCCGTAGCCATCGCAAAAGGGGCGTCGAAACTAATCTTCACCTACAACATCAGGGAAAGGCCCGAGACGCCGTTCGTTAGGTATGGCTCCCATGGGGGCTTGACCTTGGATGAGATGCTTGTGCCCTTCGTCAGCGCTCCTCTCAAGTCCCTCATGGGATGATGCGAATGGATCTCCTAAGCTCTGATTGATCGCATATCCTCCCTTATCTTGGTTACGAGATGATCGACGATCATGGCGATCGCCCTTTCACCGAGTTCGGGAGACGCCGTCTTACGCAAGTCCTCATTCCAATCCCAAAGCGGCCTTTCGCGATAATAATTCTGAGGCGGATCATCGTAAGTGGGTACTTCGGACTTCCCGGTCTTGAACTTGTCCATCTGAACAAGTTCAGGATACATCCGCCAGAACATCGAAGTCTCCCACTTGCCGGCGTGGTCAGCTGGGACCTTACCGTCGATCAACACGCCCTCATACTCCGGTTGGGCGATGACGCGGATATCCGGATGGCACTTATTGAAGTCATCGGCTATTCCCTTCAGGCAATCGACTTGGCATGGCCCATAATGGCCGGTTACAACCAAGATTATCTTCGCCCCAACCTTCCCCAGTTGCTCGAACAATTCCCAGAACAGAGAGCGGATCAATCCATCGCTGAAGGTCAATGTCCCCACATATGTGGAAAAGCCCGGCCTCCCCCAATAGTTCAATGGCAGGACTATGCCGCCGCCGAGCTTCTCGGCGACGCGTAGACATATGCCATACGCCTTCAGGGCGTCTTGTCCTAAGGGAAGATGGTCCCCGTGCCACTCGAGGAGGCCGGTCGGGACTATGAAGACGGGGGCCTTGTTGACTGCCGCGGTGAATTCCTTAGGCGTCATCTCCTCGTATTTCACTTTCATGCAAATGATCTCCGTGGCAATTCACGCGAAGGCAGTCACGTAAAGAACTTCGAAGAGCTCATCTGTGGGATTGCTTAGGCCATGGGAAACATCGCCAGAGATTCGTACCACTTTGCCTTCCGATACCGTCAACTCCTCATCCTCTACCATTAGAGTGCCCGAGCCCGAGACGATATAGTAGATCTCCTCCCGCTCAGGATGGGCGTGTTTCGGAAAGACCCCCTTCGATGGCAACCTTATGAAGCCAAATCCTTCAAATCTCCCCTCTTCCGACTTCTGCCTCAGAACCCTCTTAATTTCCGATACCCCCTTACTGTAAGGTTCGAAGGCCACGTCCCTTGAGTCGATAATGCGCCACATGTTTATTCACTTGATCAAATCAAATCGACCTTTGAGATATAAATCATTAATCCCCTCATCCAACTCGAGTTCGTGATGATCGAATTGAAGTAGAGTTATTAATAAATGGAAACCCCTTCGACCCATGGGAAGGGCCGTAAACTTCGGATACGTCGGATGCGGCTTCATGGCCCAGAAGGTCCACATACCGAATTTCAAGTCGATACCGGGGTGCAACTTCCTGGCGCTGGCGGAGCTCAGGACTAAACTCGGAAGGAGGGTTCAGGAACGGCACAAGGTTCCGAAGCTCTACTCGGGCCACCTCGAGCTGGCCGATGACGACGACATCGAGGCCGTTGGAATCTCGGGCGCATTCCACGTCCAGGGCGACATCGCGGGGGACTTGCTGAGGGCGGGGAAGCACGTCTTCGTTGAAAAGCCAATGGCGGTGACGCTGCAACAGGGCGAGGGCATAATCGATGCCGCGAAGGAGGGCGGCGCGAGGATCATGGTCGGCTACATGAAGAGATATGATGCCGGCAATCTATTGGCGAAGGATCTCGTGGACAGATACAGGGAGGGCGGTGAACTTGGCAAAATGACGTACTGCAGAAATCACGGATTTTGTGGGGATTGGGTCGCCGGGGGCCTCGATACGCCCATGGAGGAAACGGATGAGCCATATCCGAAGCAGCCTCCGCCACCGGTGCCGAAGTGGATGTCCGAAGAGGAGTATGCGAAATACGTGGGCTACCTTCAGCAATACATCCACAACATCAACCTGATGCGATGGCTCTTGGATTCCTCTGACAGGGCGAAGGTCAGGGGCGTTGACCTGGACGAGGATGGATATACCGGCATCACGGTGTTCGACATGGACGGCGTCAGGGCATTGCTGGAATCCGGGGGCATCTCTTATTACAGGTGGGACGAACACACCCAGATATATTTCCAGCGCGGATGGGTTCATGCCTGGGCACCCCCACTCCTGTTGAAAAACGCGACGGCCGAGGTCGAGGTCTACAGGGAACGCGATGGGGGACATGAGTTCATAAGGCCCATCCCCGAGGATAAATGGTCATGGTCGTACCGCAATGAGGCTGAGCATTTCATAGAATCTGTAGCAGACGACAAGGAGTTCAGATCACCTGGCGAAGATGCCCTCATCGACATCAAGCTCGTCGAGGATATGTTCAGGCTTCACCTGAAAAGGCATGGCGAAGGAAATGCCCGATGAGTTCGATGGGCTTACGATGTGGACCCTTTGATGATTTCGTCAGCGATCCTGATGGCCTTCTCCGCGCCCTCGTAGAAGTGGAAGAATGAGATGGCCTCGATGCCAGCTCTCAGGGCACCCGCCACGCTCTCCCTCAAGGACGGATCGTTCAGGTACAGTATCGGCACGAGCTTTGGAATCTCTTCAGTCCTCGCGGCCCTCCTCACCTCGGATTCGACCGACCTGTAGGACATCCCCTCCTTGAGCCTGCCGATGCTTATCTCGGGTTCCGCGTCCAGACCCAGGAGGCCGAAGAGGAACCTTTGGACTTCGACTTGGTCGAGGCCATCTCCCCTCTCGTAGATGTCCGTGGCCATCTCGGCGACCTCATGGTTCAAACACGCGACGCCCTCGCCGGTCCTGTAGATCATCGGTTCCACGTAATCGAGCAGTTCGCCCAGTCTCCTGTAGTCCTGGCCAACCAGGTACGATAATGAAGGGGTGAAAAGGTAGGCGCCCAGCTTGCAACTGGGGTTAACCGACCTCATCGCCTTCCTTATGTCGGTGACATGCTCACATACGCAATCGGCGCGAAATCTCAACCACCCCAAAATCCCTGGGAATCTGATCAGCAGATCGAACAGGTCCATGGGGCTCCTCCAACCTCCAACGGAGTGCAACTGCGAAGGGGTCAGACGGCCGATCGACTTCACAAGGCCCCTGAGGGAAGCCTCCATCTCGCGCATGTCGTGACCGAGTTGGGCGGATTTGCGCCTGCAAACGTCGCAGAAACAGCTCAGGAAAGTGTCGATGCCCTCGCCGGGCGATGCGAAACGGATCCCATCAAGGACCACGGCCTCGACGCCCTCCACGGATGCGGCGTCTCGCGCTCGGTTCAGGCTCGCATTCCTGATCTTCGGATTATTGGGGCATCCCGAGCCGAACCATACAACGCGCCTCCCATCCAAGCGCCTTGCGAGTAAACCCCCCTTCCGTAAATCCCGTTCGAACGAATAGGCGCCCATGACGACGTGCGCCCTCATCCCTTGGTCGGTAATCGCATCGACGGCGCCTTTGTCATATCCAACGGTCACCGTACTACAGCCTAGTTCCTTGAGGAGCTTAGGGGCCTCGACCCGGTCGCTCGGTAGCCCGAACATCCACAGCTGGGCCATTGTCGAGATGAGGCGCGCGAGGTTCGCTATTTATCGATATTACCTCTTTCACAACGCCAACCGTATTCTGAGAAGGCGTTCTTTGGAGCTTTGATTCGTCGTCTTCTTTCGTGACGAATAATATGCAATTCGCAATCGCAGTCAGCATTATGGCAGCAATGAGCCCCAACGAAGTCCCTTGTATTTGTACGACCGGCGACAGGGCGAATAGGACGATGCTATATGCGATATTTCTCATGGTGCTCAAGCCGCTCAATACCGTAGCCCGTATGTCGCTTGGGATGAGCGTATTTTGCCATACTTCAACCATTGGGTATCGCGTTGCGAACAGGCTCTCCAGGATGATGGCCAAAAATATGGTATTGCTTGGGGAAACCAGAGACATTATGAGTATGCAGAAAGTCGTCCAAGTCCATGATAATAACAAAGTGGATTTCGCTACCCCGATTCTTCGCGTCAAACGGTGCATATAGGCGGTCGTAATTATTGCAGGGAAATGCATGGCCGTGCCAATGAGGCCAAAAAATGCTTCCGGTATTCCCCTTTCGCTATACATGGGGATCAGGACCTCCCAATATGAATAAGCTCCGATCATGAAAAAAGTTTGGGCCAATCCCAAGGTGAGCAATGATTTTTTATCTATTATATATCCGATTCCATCTTTAAGCAATCCCACATACTTGGTCCCTTTACCCCTACCCCAGTTCTCAGACATGGAGATCATCGTAATGCCAGAGGCCGCCAAGGCGACGATGCCAGCCGTCGGGATTGTCCACCAATAACCGCCCATGAACGTAATGGAGCTCCCGCAAACCCCTGCCAAAACATCGGCGACCAGGGCGTAGGAAGTTTGCCTCCCGAAAACGCGATCCATCTCTCCCTTCATGCTCATTTCATCCAATTTGTCGACTATCCAAGCGTCAATGGACCCGCTTCGAAGGGCTGCCCCGACGCCCGCCAAGAATCCTGCTAGAATGACCGAGGTTATGGAAACGTATAGAGAGGCCAATAGATAGTTGCACCCTACGAGCGCCATTCCCAAGGCATAAACGCGCCTGCGCCCGTAACGGTCAGCCAAACCACCGGTCGGATAATCTAAAATCCCGAAGACGAGCGTATTAATCGCCGTATATAGAAAAACGTAGCCGAGGCCCAAGTGTAGAAAAAAGTAGAAATACAGGTATGGGACCTCGGAGGCAAATTCGGCAAGAGCCGATACTAAATAGAACGCCTTTATTGCATGCATGCGCATGGACGAACAAACCCTGAGATATTAAGGCTTATTCAAAATATGACTCGATGATTTATGGCGCAGTTACTTTTCTATGAAAGATAGATCACTGTAGGAAATCCGTACAGACAGATCAGCTCATACAATATGAGATCCACTAATTTGTTGTACAACCCCATTCTCTCCGCACGAGAGCCATTAATAATAATAGAACGTCATCGCGATGGGACGATGATGTGATTTGGGGTTGACTTACCCGAACAAGGAGGTGAGGGACAATTACCTCAGGGCATTGGAATTTCGCTATCCCGAATGGATCCCTTGCTCGGTCAACATCTCACCTATTGCCTGGAAGAGACATCGAGAGGGGCTAGAGGAGGTGATTGTCCGTCATCCATTGATCTTCGGCACGTATGAAAGGGGCAGCAGGGATTTCGACGAAATGCCCCCCGTCTACCGGAAGGGCGAGTATTACACCGACAATTGGGGATGCATCTGGTATAACCTCCAAGAGGGGATCGAGGGACAAGTTGTGAAGCACCCTCTGGAGGACTGGGGCGCCCTCGATGGCTACAGGGCCCCTGGCTTCCTCTCGAAGACGGAACGCGGCGAAAGGAACTGGGAGGAGATCGAGAGATGGATCAAAGGGCGGAGGGGGATCGGCCTACTGGCCGTAGGCGACGGGGAGCGGCTCTTCGACAGGCTGTACCTCCTGAGGGGTTTCGGCAACTTGATGGTCGACATCCAGAGGAACGACCCGCACCTCCCCCGATTGGTAAAGGTGCTCGAGGATTATGAGATGGGGTTGGTGAATAAGTGGCTGGAGATCGGCGTTGACATGGTCAGCTTTCACACCGACATCGGTACGCAACATGGCCTTATGATAAGTCCTGCGAACTTCCGCAAGTACTTCAAGCCGACATTCAAGAGGCTGTTCGCCGCTTGCCGCGAGTCGAACGCGCACGTCTACCTCTCTTCGGACGGCCGCCTTTTGGACATCGTCGATGACCTGAAGGAGTGCGGGGTTTCGGTCCACGACCCCCAGATTCGGGCCAACACGCTCGGAGGGATCGCGGAAGCATACAAGGGGAAGATGTGCGTCGACCTAGACCTGGATCGTCAGGCGTTCCCCTTCTATGAGCCGGAGGCGATAAGATCGCAGATTAAAGAGGCCGTTGAGAGACTCTACCTCCCAGAGGGGGGTTTGATGATGAAGGCAGAAATTTACGGGGCGGACATCGCCTTGGGGAAGATCGAAGCCATCTGTCAAGCCATGGAAGATTTCTGCATAGGAAGTAGGTGACGCTCACCTATTTCTGTTAAGCGCCCTGGAATATATGTCCCTTATTTCCGTGTCTGATACTTTGATGGGATTGTTGACCAGGTTTCGGTTATACGACAATGCGTCTGAGACCATCGATTCAAGTTCACTTTCTTTGACCCCGAGATCGGACAGGCTCCTCGGGATGCCGATTTTGTCCGCAAGCCCTTCGACGTTGTCAAGGAGGCTTGAGGTGTCCCTCAAGCCCAGGTTCGACGCGATCTTCAGGAGCTTCTCCCCTATGCAGTTCCCTTCAAACCTCAGCACGTATGGCAGCAGGACGGAGTTGGCGAGTCCGTGATGCACGTCGTGATAGTTCGTCAGGTAGTAGCCCATGCCGTGGACGAGGACCGTGCCCGTGGTGTTGATGGCCATGCCTGCGAGCATGCTGCCATAGAACACCCGCTCCATCGACTCCGGCGATCCGCCATACGCGTCCACCAAGTTCTTGCAGATCTCCGTTATGCTCTCGACCGCGAACATGTCCGAGATCTTATGTGAGGTCTTTGACAGCAGCGCCTCGAAGCTATGGGAGAGCGCATCGAATCCTGTGTACGCGACCATCTGCTTCGAGAGATTGTCCAAGAAGGCGGGATCGAGCAGTGCCAACTTCGGCAGGAGCGGGAGCTCGAAGAGAGTCCTCTTTTTCTTAACAGCTGCGTCCGTGATCACGGAATACCTGGTGACCTCGCTCCCCGTCCCGCAGGTCGTGGGTATCGCCACGATTGGGAACACCGGCCTTACGACCTCGTTCGGTGAGAACGATTCCTCCAACTTGACATCGCCTGAAGCCAGGAACGCTATCCCCTTCGCGGCATCGATGGCGCTCCCTCCCCCGAATGCGACGACGACATCGCACTCCCCCCTCTTGGATGCCGCCGCGCCGTCATAGAGCGTCTCGATCGAGGGATTGGGCTCGACCTCGCTGAAGACGAAGACCTCCAGGCCAGATGCTGTGAGGCATCGCTCGATCGCCTCCAAGTATCCGCTCCTCTTCGCAAATGTCCTGCCCGAGACCAAGAGGCATCTCTTGCCGAGCCTAACGACCTCCTCGCCGAGTTTTCCGACGCTGCCTCTGCCGAAAATTATCTTCGTCGGATGATGAAAAGTGAAGGTGCTCATTACTTTAGGAGCGCGAGGGCGCTCTAGATAACTCTTTCAGGATCCCCACTCAAAGACGGCGAATGGCTTTGGGATTGATTGATCTGCTCTACGATGATCCATCTACGCCCTGTTGTCCCAGAAGGGCCTCGTCTGTATGTACTTCAGCTTGGCCTCCAGCAGGTCCCTCAGCAGATCGTCCTCGCTGTAGTGCATCTTCGAGAGGATCCTGGAGGCGGTCTGCGGCCCTATGCCGTATGCCGAGAGCGCGATCACGCCGTTCTTCCCATACGAGTGGACGACGTCCGCCGCCCTCCTGAGGTTCGCGAGGAGCTTCAGCTCCTCCTCGGGCAGCCTCTCGCCCGCGAGCCTCCTCTTCACGATCGACTCCGCATTGCCAAGGTACCTCGGCAGGAGCGCGAGGAGGGTCGAACTGCACGAGCTGCACCTCGGCTTCGCCGGGAGCTTTGAAACTATAATCGACTCGTGCCTGTGGCCGCACTCCATGCACATCAGCTCGACGCTCGAGCTCAGTATCGCGTTCCTCGCCCGCTCTATCGAGTCCCTCTTTGCAGTCTCGGGCGCGATCGCCTCAGGCAGCTCGATGTACTTGTTGAGGATGTGGAACGAGATCGGGGTCGGCGCGTCCTTCGAGACGTACGTCTCGATCCTGATCTCCCCCTCAGCCACGTCGGCCATCGCCCTCTCGGCGGCGGCGACATCGACCTTCTCGAGGAGCAGCTCCCTCATCGTCTCCTCGTAAATGGGCGTCCGCCTGAACCTCTGGTAGAGGTTCTGGAGGTACCCCTCCCCGAGCAGGAGGCCGCGCTGTATGGCCCCGAACCTCTCCGCCACGAACTTCATGTAATAATTGAACGGGAATTCCCCCTCCATCCGCGCGTTGAACGCCCTCCTGACCCCCTCCGGCCCCGAGGGCAGTGCCTTCTTCGCCAGCGACTTGATGTTGCCGTCGTTCACCTCTACGCTCAGCTCGATCAGGATCCTGTAGCCGTCGCACCACCACTTCCTGAGGATGCCCTCCGCCGCGAGCCTGTGCTCGGCGCAGTAGCCGAGGGCCTTGTTCGCCAGCTCCCCGAGGCAGGCGTTCACGATCAGGTAGCGGTCGAAGCCCTCGACGAGGATCACCCGGTCAGATGGGACCGGCGCCCCGCCCCTCACGTGCTCCTTCAGCTCCTCGATTATCTTCAGTGCGGTGTGGTCCTCGATCCTGAACTCCTTGCAGAGCCAAGCCCCCACCTCCTCCGGCGTCCCATCCCGCATCCTCTCCACGATCTCCCTCCTGAGCCTGCCGACCTCGTTGGCCAGCTCATACGGCAGCGGCAGTATCTCGCCGTCCCAGCCGGGCAGCGCCGCCCTCGGGTCCTCCACCGGCGTTACGAAGACGCGGCCGTCGTCCGAGATCGACTCGACGTTCCACACCATCCCCCTGCATATGAAGTGGAGGCCCACCCTCGCCCTCAGCGCTACGAATTCCTCCCCCACTATGCCTATCGTCCTGTCGGAGGAGACGTCGGAGACCGGATACCGACGCTCGTCGGGGATCATCGAGAGGTTGGTGTAGTAGTAGTGCCTCCCCCTCTTCGTCGGGCCGATGCTGCCCCCATCCGGCCTGATCAGCCCGAGCCTCGAGATGTAATCGATGACTTCATCGGCCTTCTCCCTCTCCAGTTCCCTGTAGGGATAGGCCCTCGCGATAGCGTCGATCACTCGGCCAACTTCGATGCGCCCGTGATCGAGCGTCAGCCCCACGATCTGATGTGCCAGGACGTCGAGGGCGTTCTCGTGCAACTTCGTGGGCTCCACGAGCTCCCTCTTCGCCCTCCTAACGACCGCGATCGACTCGAGCGCGTCGTCGGTGTACGCGGTGATTATGACCCCCTCCGAGGTGCGGCCGAGCGTGTGGCCGGACCTGCCGACCCTCTGTATGAGGGACCCGACTTGGCGGGGCGAGAGATATTGTATGACGAGGTCGACGCTGCCGATGTCGATTCCGAGCTCGAGGGTCGATGTGCAGACCAGCGCCTTCATCGCCCCCCTCTTGAAGCTCTCCTCTATCCTCTCCCTCTCCTCCCTCGAGATCGATCCGTGGTGGATGCTGATCTTTGGATCGAGCGAGCTGAGCCGCAGGGCCAGCATCTCCGCGATCTGCCTGCTGTTCACGAAGATCAGGGTGGACGTGTGGATGTCCACGAGCTCCTTGATAGTCGCAATCCTCGCCGCGGCATCTGGGGACGTTGTAAGCGAAGCTGAGAGTTCGATGTCCTCCTCCGTGATCTGGGGCCACTGGACCCAGTAGCTGTAGCCCTTGGGGACTGGGACCCGCACGACCTCCACTTGGCCCCCGCTGCCGACGAGCAGCCCCGCCACCTTCTCGGGGGTGCCGACTGTGGCGGAGAGCCCGATCCTCTGGAAATCCCTTCCGACGACATCGCGGAGCCTCTCGAGCCCGACCGCGAGCTGTGCCCCCCTCTTGCTCTCCGCTATCTCGTGGACCTCGTCGACGATCACCCACCTCATGGCCTTCAGGTTCCCCTGCATCCTGCCTCCAGGCAGGATGGCCTGGAGCGTCTCCGGCGTCGTGATCAGTATGTCTGGCGGCTTGAGCGCCTGCTTCCGCCTCATCGAAGTCGGAGTGTCGCCGTGCCTGATGTCGACGGAGAGGCCGAGCCTGTCGCACCACGCCAGGATCCGCCTCAGCATGTCCCTATTCAGGGCCCTCAGCGGTGTGATGTAGAGGAGCGAGATGCCCCCCCTCTCCTTTAGCTCGACCAACTTGCCGAGGACGGGCAGGAGCGCGGCCTCTGTCTTGCCGCTACCGGTCGGGGCTATCAAGAGGACGTTTTTGCCGGCCGTGATGAGGGGGATGGCCTTTCGCTGGGGCTCGGTCAGTTCCCCCATTCCCATCTGCCTCATGGCGTTCCTGATCGGCCTCGGTAGCTGCGCGGACGACATCGCCACTTTCTTAAGGGCGCCCGAGGCGACGGGGATATGAGTCTATGTTCATGCCCCTCCCCCCATCTGAAACCGAAGCCGCTTTCACCGAAATGGCGCGAAAGTTACTTCATCCTGCGGACGCAGTAGACGTTCACGGGGCAGATGCCGCACGCCTTCCTCTTGCAGAATTCGAGCCTTATCCTGACGAGTTGGGACTCGACGTCATCAACGCGCTTGACCCTCAGCCTTTGTGCGACCTCGATCGCGAACCTGGACGGCTTAGGTGCGGCCATCGCCCATATCCCCCTCAGCTCCCTCAGGAAGATGTTGACCGCAACCGGCCCGACGCCCTTGAACTCCATTAGCAGCGCCTCAAGCTCCGATGGCGATCTCGCCTTCGAGTGGATGCGCTCCAGGTCCCCTTGCTTATACAGAATCGTCCTCGATATATCGAGCAGCGTCGATGCGGTCGAGAAATCGTACCTCACGTACCCTCCGGCGTCTAGGACCTGTACGAGTTTGTGCCATCCCGCAACCAACATCGCCTTCGGGGCCGTTATGCCCTCCTCCTGGAATTTCCCGAAGGTCTTGAGCGCGATCGACGACGATATCCTCTTTGCGAAGAGGACTGATGCGAAGAACCACCTCTGCCTGTCCTCGGGCTTCTTCAGATCTAGGCCGAGTTCCTCCGAGTAGCTCTTGATCTCCCTCAGCTTCGCGATCGGCGATCTGGCCATTCCCTATGCCCATCCATCGATTATGACTGTATGAGGGGTGGCCGACGGCATATATGATGTGATCGTCCGATCGCTCACTCGAGGAATACTATGAGCTTCTTGAACGCGTCTAGGAACTCGACGCCCCTGACCGTTATGGCGTAGACGCCGGGATCGTCGGGCCTCATCGTCATTAGCCCGTGTGAGATCAGCTCGTCGACGACCTTCTTCATCCTGTCCAGTGGCATGTTGGCCCCGTACGACAGCCTCGTTATCCTGCACCCTCCGGCGTGCGTCCTGAGGGTGTTCAGCACGTCCGCGTATAGTTCTAGCCTCGACCTCTTCGATGCCGACATTAGGGTCGCCGAAGGCTCCCACTAGATGGGGGGCTTCGGCAGTTCATTAACTTTTTTCGGCTGGCTCTGCAGCCTGACATCTTCCCCGAGCTCTACTCTCTCCGTGTAGAGGAATTCGCCCGTGACCCTGCATTCCGATCCGATTGACGCTTCCTTGGCGTATATGTTCCGAGCGGTGACTTCGTCGCCCATCTCCAGCGAATCGGCGTAGACGTCCTCGACCTCCGCCTCGTCGTTAATCTCCACGTGCTGCGCGACTATCGGGCCCTCGACGCTGCCGCCCTCGCCTATCTCGAACCTCCTGGCCTTCGTGCCCCTCTCCGTCTCGACGCTTCCACCGACCTCAACTTCATCTGCGAAGCAGACCTGGGCCTCCAAGCATCCGCCGACCTCCACCTTTTGGGCCTTCAGCTCGCCCCCGGCTCTCACCGCCCCCCCGACCTCGATCTCCCTTTCCACCGTGAGGGCACCGTCCACCCCTAGTTCGCCGCCCACCTCCGCCTTTTGGGCCTTCAGATCGCCTCCAACTTTAACAGCTCCGCCGACTTCGATCTCCCCTTCTAAAGTGAGGCCATCATCCACCTTTAATGCGCCGCCGACCTCTATCCTCTTGCCCTTGGCGGGCCCCTTCATCCTGACGGCACCTCCAACGTCTATCTCCTGGAATTCAAAGCTGCCATCCGCATCGAGGGTTCCGCCGACTTCAATGCTCCCACCTTCTGATCCAGCTGCAAGCCGTGTCGTCCCGCCGACATCGATCTTCTCGAACGATAGCTTTCCGGTCGACTCGAACGTCCCGCCGACATCGATGTCCTTTATTACCCCATCCTTAACTCTCGCAGTGCCCCCTACGTTCAGGGAGTTGATCTCAGTCGAGCCGTTCGCCTCGAACGTTCCCCCGACATTCACGCTCTCTCCCTTCAGATTGCCCTTTAATGAGACGGAGCCGCCGACTTCGATCTTGTCCACGTAAGAGTTACCGTCAACTTCCAAACTGCCGCCGATCTCGACGTTTTTGCTTCGCAAGTCCTTCGCGACCTTTAGGCTGTTCCCCACATCGACGCTCTGCGCTCGCACCTCTCCCCCTACTGTGAGCCTTGCCTTCTCGAGCTCGATCGAGTCCTCGACGATCAAGTCGCCCCTTATGTGAATCCTGGCCTTCTCCTCGCCCTCGATGTTCCTCGCTGCCAGACTTGAGGCCACCTCGCAGTCCCCTTCGAACTCCACTGTGCCATTGACGGTGACCTTGTCCCCCGACTTCGCTTTGATTATCGAATTCTCCCCAGCAACTAGGCGTCCTTCGACGACATCTAACTCGGCCGTCGTTCCCTCTTTGACACTATAGTCTCCAATCATTTTTGTCCTGACCATGACTGCCGTTAACGATATTTAACGAAAGCTCACGTTCTGTGAGCACCAATCGTTACCACTGCGGTTGTAGACTCATCGCGCGAGCGTTTGGATGTCTGTTTGGGTTTATCGAGTCACTTGATCGATTCCGATTCAAGATGGCCAATCAGCCATGGATGGCGCCCTCTATGAACTCCCTGTGCAGGGCTTTGACGGCCATTATCCCATCCGTCTCCTTGACGACGAAGCTGATGTTCAGCTCGCTGGATCCGGAGGATACCATCCTGACGTTTATGCCGGCGTCTGCCACGGCCTTGAACATCCTGGCTGCGACGCCTGGCGTCCCCTTCATGCCCTCTCCGAGCGCGGCGATGACCGAGATGTCCGGTTCCACTTCCAGCCTCTTGGCCTCCCTCCCCAGGTCCTCGTTCACGACCTCGTAGGCCTTTTGCAGGAACTGCCTCCTCACCACCACGCATATGTTGGTCTCGGACGCGCTCTGCGAGATCATCATCAGGTTGATCCTCGGCGCCGCGATCTTGTTTAGGAATCTCGCCGCGGTGCCGGGTTCGCCCACCATCGATGCGCCCCTTATGGCCAGCATCCCCACGTCCCTTATCAGGGAGATCACCTTGACGACGGATGGAAACGGCCTCGAGAGCCTGTCCACTATCAGCGTCCCCTCGTGCTTCGGATTGAAGGTGTTCTTCAGCTTCAGCGGGATCATCTCGCCGATGATCGGCTCGAGCACCCTCGGATGCAGAGATTTCGCCCCGAGGACGGCCATCTCCATCGCCTCGGCGTATGTTATCTCCGGGAGCGTTACCGCCTCTGGGACGATCTTCGGATCGGCGGTCAGTATGCCGTCGACGTCGCTCCATATTATCACCTCGTCGGCATGCAGCGCCTTGGCCAGTATGGTGGCGGTGTAGTCGCTACCGCCGCGCCCAAGCGTCGTCACTATTCCACCTATTGTAATTCCGGAGAAGCCGCCAACGACCGGGATCGTGCCGCCCTCGAGGAGGGGGTGGATCTTCTCCTTCACCCTCTCGCTCGTTATGTCGATGATGGGCTTCGCCTCGCCGAAGCGGTCGTTGGTTATGATGCCGGCCTCACCGCCCGTGAAGGGTCTTGCATCGAGGCCGTTGCTCACCAACGTGGCCGCGGCGATCTCCGCCGAGTACCTTTCCCCAAAGCTCACGACGTAGTCGACGCTGTGCGGACTCGCCTCCCTCAGATGGAGGATGCCATGCAACGCCTGCTCGAGTTCTTGATCGGCCTTCGAAAGCCGCTCCTTTAAGTGCGATGGGAAATTGCCTATCGATTCTATTGCGGCCAAAATGTGCTGCTTCTTGAACTCACTGAGGAAATCCTCGACCCACTTCTCCTCCCCCGACTCCGCCCTCCTAGTTGCCTCGAGCAGGTTGTCGGTCACGCCCTTGAGCGCGGAGACCACGACGACGACTTTGTCGTCCTTGAAGTTGGAGATGATGTCGTATATGGTTATGTATCCGACCTCCTTCACCGATGTGCCGCCGAATTTCATAACTCGTAGCAATTTTTTTCTCACAGAGCCAAGCCGCTGATTACGTCTCTAGGTAATCCGTTAGGTCTTATATGCTATTCGTCTTCATTCGGTGTATCGGCGATTCATCTGACACAAATGGATTGCCATTCATTTACCAAGCGCCCTCTCGATCTCACCGCCTTCAAGGGCTACGTGCTTGATCCTCTTCCTCATCCATGTGTAGGTGATGTGTATCCTGCCATCAAGCCCTTCTATGATAGAGGGATATGAGAACTCCCCCTCGGCCTTCTCGATGTCCAGTAACTTCTTCCACGCAACCCCTCCATCATTGGAGGCTGCGACGCTCAGTGGAGCCCTTGAGGCTGTGCTGTCGTTGTAGGCCATGACGATCGTTCCAGATCGAAGCTTCACGCAGTCTATGCCGGAGTTCGGATTGGGCAACTCCGTTGCAATCGCCCTGCCCCAAGTCCTCCCATAGTCGCTTGAATCCGCCACGCAGATCCTCCCAATCCTCTCAGTCGATCTCATGAACGCCCTCAGCCTTCCATCCGAGATCTCCACGATCGATGGCTGGATGACGCCCTCGTTGACCCCCTCGTAGTAGATCGGGCCGAACCTCTCCCATCTTTGACGACTGAGAATCTCGACCCAACAGGTCCAGGCCTTGTAGCTCTCGACCGATGTACCGCAGACAACGTCGCCGTTTGACGCGGTTATCGGCTTGTTCTTCACAGGCCCGAGTAGTCCTGCGGGAAGGCAGTGGGGGTCGGACCACCTGGTCCCGCCATCGTTTGAAATTAAGTAGACTCCGCTCCACGTTTCGGGGCTGGGGCCGATCTTGTAGAAGAGGTAGATCTTACCTCCCGCGTCTTTGAACAGGACCGGATTCCAGCAAGGCGCTCCCTCATCCCACGCTATCCTTCGAGGGGGGCTCCATGAACCGCGCCCTCCCTCGCTCAACCATATCGCGATGTCTCTGCTGCCCTCCTCGGTCCCGGCGAAGAAGGCGACGAGGATGCGCCCATCCGCCGCTTCCGCGATCGTCGAGGCGTGGCACTCCCTGAATGGCGCGCTGCTGAAGACGAAATCCCCCGATGCCTTTATGTCGGTTGATGCCATATTACAGACGCCCTCGTCCCCGTGGGCTAGACATTCAGTTGGTAGAGCTCCTTCGGGTTGTGATGGAACCATCTCTCGGCTACGTATATCGCCTCGTCCTCCGTCATCAGGCCATCCGCGATCCGCCCACCCAGGACCTTGGCGATGTCCTCCCTGGCCATTACCAGGTGGCCGTAGACCTTCTCCACCGGCGTGCCGTAATCGCCGCCGAACGCTATGATCTTGTTTATGGGCACCAGGTCGACCCACTCATCAAGGGCTGAGCGCGTCATCGTCGGCGATATGACGTGGCACCAGCAGAGGTTGAGCCAGACGTTTGGGAAGTTCTTGCCGATGATGCCCGTCTCCCGCACCCATGGCATGCCCATGTGGTATAGGTCGAACTTCGTTTTGGGATGCCTCATGATGATGCGGATCATGTGCTTCGGATCTAGCTCGCGGAAATCCCCCCACATCCCAGTATGGACGGCAACCACCAGGCCGAGTTCGGGGGCCATGTCCAGCAACTGCTCCATGACGTAAGAACGCAGGGGGTTCAGCTCGGGGAGCGTCTCGTCGCTCCTCATGATGGAGTCGAATAGGGCGATGGCTTGCCCGCGGTCGGGTTCCCCATAGGGACGCGATGCCGTCTTAATCCCGACGACCCCCTGGGACTTCCACATCTTCAATCCCTCCCTGGCCAGATCAAGGTAATCGTCCAAAGTCCTAGCCTTCGCGCCGATGCCCTTCGTGAGCCCCTCGACCGCCTTCCCTGAGCGCAGGTCCGCATACGTGTCTAGGGGCATGACGGGCACGAGCAGGTCGAGGTCGTAGTCGGTACGATTCGCCTGAGTCAGTGCCACACGTATCTTGCATTTATCGCGGAGCACGCGGCGGTAAATGCCTGGCCGATTCTCGTCGGCCATCCTCTCGGACAGGGCCTTGTAGTTGTTGTCATCGATGTCGTCGAACCCGTAGAACTCCTTCGCGGCGATGAATGCCGGCCGTGCATATGAGCCGTATCTTATGTTCTTCAGATGGGGGGAGAACGCCCTCCATCTCTCATCGAGGGGGATGTTCGGGTCATGGATCCTATCGTAGATCTCCGCCGACATTCCAGCCGTTATGAGGTCCGTGCGGGTGTAGTGGCCGAATAACGTCAGGGCATCGACCTTTTGTTCAAGTCGCGCTTTCTCGGGGGATAGGTGCTCGTGGGCGTCTATCGTATCGAATTCCTCGAACGCCTTAATGAGGTGCTCCTCGGTCTCCGATAACTTCGTCCTCCCACTTCTCGATTCCATGACTTCCTTCGAGGACCCGCCGTTTAAAAACTTCTCTAAAGACAGAGGTGATGTCGCCGATTAAAATCGGATCAAGTTCGCAACCTAAGCTCCACATAATAAGTTCCTGCGAGGCCTGGGAAGATCGCCGGCGTTATTACGCCCCTTATCTCTCCCTGTGGGGCATCGCCCCCCAAGGATGCGATGTAGTACCTGTCGTATGCGTGGTCCCAGATCGCGTCGTCCTCGACCCAGACGAGTGTTACGGGCTGGCCTTCGATGATCATGTTCACAGCGCTGGGATCCATTGAAAAACCTTCCACGCGGAACTCGTGTTGTTCAGGGGCGTCGCCAAGGCCTACGCGCAGCACTAATCCCAAGGTGCCTGTCGTTCCCTCTACCGTTAACGTGGCATCCCACTCGGCATTGTATTCGAATCCCCCATGGGACCTGCCTGCGTCACTCGCGAAAAGGGAGCCACTTAGGGTGATCCTTGACGGGTTCAATTCCACGTATTATAAGGCCGCTGATAATGAAATTGCAATTGCAATGACGATCAGGGCGAACAGCGAGGATCGATTCATCGTCTTGACCTCAGCGGTCACACCTTATTAGACTACGGGATTGGCCATGATTCATCCCGCATTATATGCCTGCGACAGCCAACTCAGTAATTCAGTATCGATCCCGTCCTTGTCTTTGATATCGACGGTATAGAGGTAACGGCTCTTCGACATTTTTGTGAATTTGTCGATCCGGTGGCTCTTCAGTTCATGATCCAGTAGAAAGAAGACCCTGATCCCGTCCCTCAACACGTAAACTCCGGCAAAGGCTAAGGCAGTTGGAGTCTCCAAATGGATGCAACATTCGAGGGAGACGACCTTGAAATTCCCAACGCCTTCCTTGATTTTATCTTTCAGGTAAGTGAAAAGGGGCTTCGCGACCTTCTCCTTTCCCTTGAAATGATTGCGTAGTGGATATTCCCTGCAAGAATGTACCTGGTTCTTCTTCCTGAACTTCCTTTTGCATTTGGGACAAGTCCATAACGCTATGCTCGATCCTGCCATAACGCGGCGCCTCATGCGATTAATTTTGACGTCAGGAACTGCGCCATTATTTATGCCTTGAGTGAGACATGACGCAAAATCTTATCTACAATGTGAAGTGTGAGGGACAGTATGCCAATAGTGGACCTTCCGCTAAAGGAACTGAAGGTGTACAAACCCCCGCTCACGAAGAGGAAGGACTTCTTGAAATTCTGGAAGGAGAACGTCCGTCTGTCGAGGGAGCAGCCGCTCAATCCGAAGGTGGAGGGGGTCAGCTACCCCGTCAGGAGGGTGAAGGTCCAATCCGTGACCTTTGACGGGTTCATGGACGGGACCCCGATCAGCGCCTGGCACCTGAGGCCTTCCGGGAGGGGGCCCTTCCCATACATGCTCTTCCTTCACGGCTACGGCGGCAACAGGGGGTCGGTCTCCGACTATCTGGGCTGGGTCCTGCAGGGATACAGCGTGATGGCGGTGGACGTGAGGGGCCAATCTGGAGACACGCCGGACTTCGCGAGGTATCCATCTGGAAGCATAACCGGGAACATGACGAAGGGGATACTCGACAAATCCAATTATTATTACAGGTACGTCTACATGGATTGCCTGAGGGCCCTCGATCTCCTGCTCGAGATGGACGATGTAAAGGCTAAGGGGGTGGGAGTCACGGGCGCGAGCCAAGGAGGTGGCCTGACAATAGTGGTATCTGCCCTCGACGGGAGGGTCACGCTCTCAATGCCCGAGGTCCCGTACCTCTGCCAATTCGAGAGGGCGGTGGAGGTCGCCAGCCAGGGGCCGTATCTGGAGATCCTGAACTTCATCAGGGCCTATCCGGATGACGCTGACGGGGCGTACGAGACGCTGTCCTATTTCGATGCCATGAACTTCGCCCCCGACCTGAGGTGTCCGACGCTTGTCTCGGTCGGCTTGATAGACACGGTCTGTCCCGCATCCACGATCTTCTCCACCTACAATCACATGGCCGCCAAGGTAAAGGAGCTGGCCATCTATCCGGGGATGGGACACGAGAGCCTCAACGTTCATCAGGAGAAGAGGATAAGCTGGTCGGCGAAGTACCTCCTTAAGCAGTGACGTTGATGGAGTGCGGCCACATACTCAGGTCGGCGGAGGCCGAGGAGGCCAAGGGCAATTACGAGGAGGCCGCCAAGCTCTACTACAAGGCGAGCCTATGCTTCGGCATGGACAATGACCCCGGCAATTACGAGGCCACTAAGAGGAGGTCGGGGGAACTCTTCTTGGCCGTCGTCGAAAGGTCCGAGCGTCCCGTCCCGGCTGCCAAGGCAGGCATGCTGGCTTACAAGATACTGAGCGAGCTCGGCGATTCGAGGGCGAACGACTGCGTCAACGTGATACTGGGCCTCATATCGAATAACAGGGAGGGCCTGCTGGCCGACAGGGAGACGGCCATCATGGCCACGAAGTTCCTGAGGGAGAGGGGGAGGGTGGCGGAGGCGGCGGAGATCTTCGTTCCGTTGGCCGAGGGCCTCAGGAAGGGGGGGAACTACCAACTCGCGGCGAGATACTATTCCGATGCCGCGTCGTGCGAGGAGTACATGAAGGACCTGAAGATGGCTTCGCGATTCAACAAGGCCGCGGGCGAACTCTTCATGTCGTGCGAACTACATTTAGAGGCCTCGGAGCACCTCGTGAAGGCCTTCTTGGAGGGGATGGCGGTCGGGGAGGCCGATGGATCATTGCTGGAACTCTCAGATGAGGCCTGTCTATTGGGGGAGATAAGGGAAAATTGGCACACCGAACTCGCCTCCGTATGCAAGAACCTCTACCGTGGCGATGCCGACGCCGCGTACAAGAAGTGGAAGGGGATAAGGTTCAAGTTCAGGCCTTCATACAACTCCCTCGTGGAATTGGCGATAAATGAAGTGAAGAGGCAGGGGTTGAGATCGCGTCCTCCTTCGTCATGAGATGCGGGATGCTGTGTTAAACTACACGACGGACAATTTCGCCGCCAGTTACGCTTTAATAAGTTCCGAGGCCGACGTGGACGAGGATTTCGATTGAAGAGGATCAACATCGCCCTGGTGGGTTGCGGCGGCATCATGGACTCCCACGTGAACGGCTACAGGGACCTCCACAACAGGGGCGTGACGGTGTTCGACATACGCGCTGCCTGCGACACCATCGAGCGGAATGCCAACGAGAAAGCAGATGCCGTGGCCGCCTTTCAGGGCACGAAGCCGAAGGTCTACGCGGAACTCGAGGAGATGCTCAGGAAGGAGAACCTCGATGCCGTCGACGTGGCCCTCCCCCACAACGTCCACCACACGGTGGCCTGCGAGTGTCTTGAGGGGGGATTGGACGTGATCATAGAGAAGCCCCTGGCCATAACGATGAGGGCGGCCAAACTCATCATGGGGAAGATCGAGAGACACGGGAGGACATTGGCCGTGGCCGAGAATTACAGGCGGAGCAGGGAGAACAGGGGGATCTGGTGGGCGATAAGGAAGGGGCTCATCGGCGATCTCAGGATGATCTCGTGGGCCGCCGCTGGCTGGGGGCCAAGGGCATGGGGATGGAGGGAGGACAAGTACGTCGCTGGCGGCAGCTGGGTCCTCGACGGGGGCGTTCACCTCTCCGATCTCGACAGGTACCACCTCGGCAGGGAGGCGATCGACGTGTACGCCGTCCAGGAGGCGTTCGATCCGGTAAAGGACGGCGTGAGGGTCACGGTCGACGACATGACCATGGCCGTCATCCGATTCGAGGGGAGGATCTACGTGCAGTGGCTGTGGACGAGGGCAGCGCCGGGCAAGTCGATCAACAACAGGACGATATACGGATCGAAGGGCTCCCTGAGCGGCGACGAACTGACGGTGCAGAAGGAGGGGAGCGTTGAGGTCTACAGCATGGACGCGATCTTCAACATGATGATGAAGGACTTGAGCGCCGATGAGAGGGAGAGGGTGTTCCCCAAGGGCGCCACCGACACCTTTGCCACCGAATTCTACGACTTCTACGATTCGATCGTTAATGGCCGCAGGCCCGAGGTTGACGCGGCGGAGGGCTACAGGGACATGGCCATACCAACTGGATTCTATGAGTCGGCGGTTCTCAAAAGGCCCGTGAGCGTTAAGGACGTCGAGGATCTGAAGGTCGAGGAATATCAGGGGGACATAAACGAGAAGCTGGGCATTCGGTGAGTGGGTGGACGCCGGAAGGGCTTCAGCGACTTCTTCCTGATTGAGTGGACCTGAACCTCACTTCAGGATGCGCCACAGCTCCTTTGGCAGCCTTATGTCGTATTTGCCGGCCTTCCTGACGCGCAAGGCGCCTGACTTCACCATTAGCTCCAATGGCGATTCCCTCGTCCTCAGCGGAAGCCTTACCAGACCCCTTGTCCTCGCCGACTCGTAGATGGCCATCATTATCTCCATCGTGCCCCTGACGCTCTCGGCCGCGCACCTGTGTTGGCCCTTGCCCTCGATCCATTCAAGGAGCTCGGCGAACTCGTTCGTCTCCGGCGGCGCGTCGATCACACTCCATCCCTTTTCGTCCTGTCCGTGAAGCAGAACGCCATCATCGGCAAGCCTCATCGTCCCCTCGCTCCCGAAGATGTAGGTGCCATGTGGCACCCCCTCCTGAGCTGGCGTGTCGATCTCGATGACGAACCTGGTCCCCCCTCTGAAGGAAATTATCCCGGAGCACAGGTCCTCCACCCTGTTGCCCCTCTCATAACGGTCCGTCCTCCTCTCAACCTGTCCCATGACCCACTCCGCCTCGGGATCTGAGAGCCAGTATCTGGTGGTGTCTATTGCGTGGCTCCCATTATTCAGGAGCCCCCCCTCCCTCCTGTAATGTATGAGGAGCGGCTTTCCTATCGATCCCTCCGCGATCAGCCTCCTGGCCAACGTATTTGGGGGGTCGAACCTGTGCTGGTGGGCGATCGCAAGTTTTACGCCGTTCTCCCTGCATGCCTCGATCATCTCATCGGCCTTCCCCAGGCTCGTCGTCATGGGCTTCTCGCACAGAATCCCCCTCACGCCGCTCTCGGCAGCGCTGATCGTCGCCGCCGCATGGTATTGGGCCCACGTACATACCGATACTATGTCCAGCCTCTCCTTCCTCAGCATCTCCTTGTAGCTGACATACTTGGCGGTGATGGAAAATTCCTCCCCGAACTTTTTCAGAGCCTCGGGATTGATGTCCGCCGCTGCCACGAGCTTAGTCGATGGCAAGACCAAGTAGCCCTTCGCGTGGGTCCGCGCTATTCCGCCGCACCCGATGATCCCGACCTTCAACTGATCCATGCTCACACGCCCCGGAATCTTCGCGCTTAAGCGTTGGGATTGGGCTCAGAAGGAACTCGACGACAACGGGATCCGAAACGCAATCCTCTCATCGGTTCGGCACTTTGAGGCCGAGGCTCCTCCCCAACTCCGCCAGCTCAGACCACGTTTCATCCTCAACGTATATCCCATCCTTCAGGCGCCTCACCTCTTCCCTCGACTCGAGCTCACCGGGCATGAGGATCTCTTTGGCGCCGGGAGCCTTCCTCGACGACCTGATCCTCCTGAGGAGCTCATCGACCCTCGCGACGAAGGTTTTGGGTTCGGTGAAGCGGGAGATGTCAACGGCGCCCATGACGACGCCGTTGCCCCCCTTGTATTCGGGGCTCGAGGAGCATCCCGATCCCGTTAGGGCGCCGCCCAGGATGTCCACGATCAGGCCCAGCCCAAATCCCTTATGCCCAACTGTGCCGCCCAACGGCAACAGGGCCCCTCCATTGAAGTAGTCCTCTACGTCCGTCGTGGGCCTCCCATCGCCATCTATTATCCACCCTTCGGGAACGCCCTCATGCCTCTTCCTCTTGACCATCAACTTCCCCTCGGCGACAACGCTCGTCGAGATGTCCAGGACGACCGCCCCCTCTTCGGACGAAGGTATGGCCACGCTCAACGGTCCCGGATTGAGCATCCTCTCGGCGCCGTTGAAGGGCGCCACCCTCGCGGCCCCATTGCAGGTAGTGAATCCGATCATCGAGCGCTTCAGCGGAATGGCCGAGTAGTCGGCCAGCCTCCCGATGTGGTTGCAGTTGAATAGGGCTGAGACGCATACGCCGTTCCTCTTCGCATTCCCCACGGTCCTCTCCATCGTCCTCCAAGCCGCGACCTGGCCAAAACCCCAGCGCCCGTCGACGCGCATGGTCGTGCCATCGTCCCTGATCACCCTGATGTTGGCCTTCGGATTTAGGGCCTTCTTCCTGATGCTGTCGACATAACTTGGGATCCGTATGATGCCATGCGAGTCATGTCCCACTAGGTTCGCTTTGACCAGGAGCCGCGCGACCAACTCCGCATTGTGGGGGGGCGCGCCGAGGGCCTTGAATATCTCGAAGGCATACTTGTGCAATTGGGCGGAGGTCTTGACCGGCATAATTGCGCCTCGCTTCACCTCTGGAGTTAAGCTTTGCCGATTGGTTACAGCAGGAGCGACATCCTCGACACCGACCTGAGGGCCCTTAGCCCGATCAAATCGAATCTATAGTTGCCGAGGGGCCATCGTATGCGAGTGCCTTAAGGCGAAGGGGGCATGGGGGCCCGCCGCACTGCGCTTCCTCATGACGTATATGGCCGCGATCGCCACGGCCACCCCTGGGATCGCGTAGATGACCCCTGTATTGGTTACCGTTTCGATCGGGGAGGGCTCGGTGACCGTAAAGGCCACTGCGCCGCTCACGGCGCCCTCGTGGTCCTCGTCTCCCGCCCATGAGGCCTTCACCGACCACTGGCCCGATGCGTCCGGCTCGTATGTCAACTATCGAATTGCGGCATTTGCGTATTTAACGATTTAACTCAAGGAAATTTGGTATTCATGCGGAGCTCTTCGCGAGTGGCTTATCTTCACACGTTATGACGTGCAAGCACGTGATTAACTGACGGGCAACGCCCTCCTCAGGTTATGATAGCTCAACTTGAAGTCCTCTCCCATTGAGCGGGCGAATTTGTGATCGGCCTCATGGGCCAATTCGATCGCGATGTCGCCGCTGTATCTTATCTCGCCTATGACATCCCTGAATCCGGCGAGGTCGAAGTCGCCTTCACCGAGGCACTCGACCCAGCGCCCTCGCCTCTCATCCCTAACGTGCATGAATGCTATCCGGTCCCTGTATCTCCGCAAGAAGCCGAATGGATCTATTCCCGCTCGGAGCAGCCAATTGAGGTCCGGTCCCAGTTTGATGTCGGGCATCCGCTTAATGTTCTCCTTGAGCTCGTACTCTCTATTTTCCACTTCGTAGGTGTGATTGTGCAGGTTCATTATCATGCCATTATCTTCGCACAGCCTCTTGATCTTCGTCAGGACCTCTGCCTGGACGTCGAGTTCCTCTGATGTTTTGACGGATCCATCCTTTCCGCCGGTCGATATGCCGAGATCTCTGGCACCCAGTTTGACCAGGATCGAGACCACTTTCTCCGCATCTCCGATTATCTTCTCATGTTGACTTCTGACGTACATATCAGCCCCGAAAGATGAACCCATCACGGGAACGGAATGTTTTTTCGATAGTTCGGACACCTTCTCATAGGAGTCGTTGTGCAGTAGGCTGTTCTCCATCAGCTCAATTCCCTCCAGGCCGGCACTGTTGAAATCCTGGAATATCCGATTCAAGATCGGATAGACATCGTAGTCCGGCTGCCTCGCCGCGTAGGCCCATACGTGTGCGCCTATCCTTATCTTACTTTGAGCGGGCATACGGCTCTCATCTTAGCGGGAGCTCAGTTAAAATGACTTTTGGTTTTATCACGTCATAGTCTGATGGGATACACGCCATATCTGTTAACGGTCTCGGTAACTGCAGGCAAACTAACTTCAATTACGTTGGGCTCGATGTCCTCAGTTATGCCGAGCAGGAAGTCATCTCCCGGTGCCGCTTCCCCAAGGAGGCCGATTGTGTATCGCACCGTTTCATCTGTGCCCATGAGGAAGATGTTCTCCGGGAAGTTGGCCCATATCCTCTTGCCCTTCCAAGCGTTTCGGGCTTCGGCCAGCGAGAGGTCGCCGAGGGGCGGAGGGGTGAAGGCCTCTATGACGTCTATCGCCGTCTCGGCGATCAGGTCCTTCAGCAGCATCAGCGCGCCGTCCATGTGCACCAAGTATAACTTATCGCGAGCGTGGAGGATGTCGGTTACCACTTCATAAAACGGCATGAAGTACTTCTCGAAGAGCGCTGGGCTTATGACGCGCGCATTCATCGTATCGCTGCAATGGCAGAGCTCGGCCTTCGAATTCGCGGCGATCCTGTGCATCGTCACGCACGACTCCCAGAAAGCATCGTAGAGGTGATCGAACTCCCTTGGATGCCGATGCTGGTCGATGCCGAACCTCCTGTAGCCCAGGAAGTCCGTGAGCATCTTCTGCAGCGGCGTGAGACCCGTGTCGACGGTCACTACCCCTTGGCCATCGAGGCGTCGATCCTGCTCCTCGAGATGGACGCCGTCCCTCGGGACGAACTCCTGATCCTTGACGATGAATTCGGCCACGGGATAATCGCCGACGTCCTTGACCGGATATTCGACGGTCCAGATGGTGTCCAGATCAGAACGAAGCGAGGTGAGCCTATGTGCGCTCGTCAGGGTGCCGACCGGCGTTACGTATTTGCGATAGATCGTCCTCCCCTCGGCCCTCTCCTCCACCCTCACATTTGGCCTGGCGATGTCGCAGACCGACGCCCAACAGACATTGACGGCTAGGCCCTTTGCCCGCAGCTCGTGCTCGAGCCCCCCCTCGGGCAGGAGGCCGTGGTAGATGGTCCACGGGATGACGTCCGGGTGCTGGCGGTGAAGGGCCGCAAGCACCCTCTCGCGTGCGTTCATGCATCTCAGCCATCAGGGGAGGAGCATAGGAGGGCCATCAGGATAAGTTCCTGCTTGCCTCCCTGTATATCTCATCGAGCTTCTGCCTCTTCTCCTCCTCAAGATGATGCTCATGCTCCGCGATCTTCCTCCTGCAGACCTCCTTGGCCCTCTCCACGATGTCCACGTCTCCCTTCGAGGTGTGAAAGAGCGAATCGTCGAAGAGGCTCGGGGCCCAGTAGATGTTCTTGTGGTCTCTGCGGGTGGTCTCATCAGAAAGATAATGGCCCTTGGGCGCACAACGGGCCATGGCCTGCAGGGACGACGTGATCTGATCCTCCGGGAACTCCAGACCCTTGGCGAGACGGGTGAGATATCTGGCCGTCTCGCAGTCTATCACGAGCTGCACGGGGCTGAAGACCTCGTCTATGCTCAGCTTGCCGCCCATGTCGAAGACGCCGGCGCCGGTCAGGACGCCCACCGTGGCCGAGGACGCCTTCTCGACCTGTGCCTGCGCGTCCACCTTCTTCGCCATCGTCCTGAATGACCTGTGGCCGTGGATGCCGCCGCCGTAGAACATGTTCAGGGATGTGCTGAACAGGTCCATCAGGGTCTGCTCCGGCGAACCGATGACTATGTTACCATAGTGCATGTCGAAGTGATAGGCATTGACCCCGAAGCCGATGCGCACTTTTGGAAATGCCTTGTGGAGTATCGCATAACCTCCCAGGGACTCGGCCATCCCCTGGATGAAGGCGCCGACCGGGTATACCGGCGCTGTTGCGCCAGCTAGGGGCATGGAGCTTATGCTCATCCACCCGCACTCCCCCCTTTCCAAGAGCGGTAGGGCCCTCTCGACGGAGATGCCCTCAAGCCTAAGCGGGCTGATCACGTAGATCTCTATCCCGAAGCTCTGGCCCATTGTCTCGGCCATCCTCTTGATGTAGACGGCCTCCTCGTAGCCCTCGAAGGGGGCGTGGCCGGCCGAGCGGCAGTATTCGTAGCCTATCTTGCACTGCAATATCCTGCGCAACTTTGGTGGGACGTCGATCGGCCCCCCGGGGGCTTCACCCCGCACCCCCCAATCGTAGAGGGAATCGATTAGCTTTGTGGCCTCGATGGCCCTCTCAGTCGTCAGGGGCTCTGCGCGATCCGTCTCAAGATTGATGACGTAATAGCATCCCGGATAACCGGGCGACAGTAACAGCGCCTCCTCATCCCCTCTATCGACCCTCCCCCTCTTCACCCTCACCTCGGCCACGAGATCCTCGATGAGGCCGCCATCGATCTTCACCCATCCATCCCGTATCTCGAAGCCCTTGACCGCCGCGATCTTTTCAAGTAAACGCTTGTTCGAAATCTTGATCCCCGTCCGCTCGAGGACCTCGAGGGCCTTCTCATGCATCGTCTCAATGAGGTGACGGGGGACGGCATCTTCAACGTTTAGCCTTGGCTTGAAGGTAAAGCTCATCCGAGCTCGCCGTCTGATTTATGATTAAAGGCTATAAAAGTAACCGATAACTTAGGCCTCGGTAACATAATGATCCCATAACCTTGGGACCATGGTTGAATGTGAATTAACCGTTCGTTCGACGTCATCGAATGTACGGTATTACTTATCGATATCCATTATCATGGCAAGTTTTAAAAATAAATTATGGCCTTGCCCAAGGCATGTCTGAAGCCCTCAGACTGGGGGGGAAGCACTGGGTTCTCATCCTAGTGCTATCCGTAGGCCTATCCGTCATCGGAACGGTTGACATGGCGCTCTGCAACGTCACGAGTTTAGGGATCATGTGCCATTTCACGTGGGGCATCTATGCTAGGTCCTCGGCTCTGCCGATAGCACCTGTATTTTTGCTGCTACTGATGTTACCATTGAAGAGGGTCTGGAGGGTCACGACGCCCACCCTCGTCTCACTATACATAGTGGGGCTCGTCATGTCGTATTATGGATTCCAGGACATGGTCACGTTCGCCCTTCACCCCATCGCCCACGTCATGCCACTCCTCCACTCCACAGAAGAGATCAGGAACATAATGTTGAGTTGGTGGTGGATGCCGCCATATGATGTCGTCGAACAGGTGGTGCCCGGCAATGTCGCCGTTAACTGGGTCTCCTGGGGCCCGGCCATATTGTTCTGGACGCTGTACATGTACACGTTCTACTTCTTCACGTCGAGCTTCATGCTTCTATTGAGGCGCAGGTGGATGGACATCGAGAGGGTCCCATTCCCCCACGTATTGGCGACGCACGGGACGCTGGAGCTCGTCGGGAGCGAACGGGGGACTAAGAGGGACCTCAGGCCGTACATCATAGGGTTCCTCATCGGCATCGTCGTGGAAGTCCAGATCCTGCTCACATACCTCTTCCCGTGGTGGCCCGATATCTTCGGATATCGCGTGAACACATCGGCAGTGGGGTGCGTCAATCTCCCTGTGGAGGACACGTTCATGGGATCGATAGTGCACTGGGGGAGGTTCACGAAAGATCCGCTCGCCCATGCGATCTTCTACTTGGCACCGCTCGACGTCCTGTTCAGCTTCACGGCCTTCACCCTCCTCATGATCATCCTCGACCAGGCATCATATGTCCTGGGATATCACTCCGGCATCTTCACGACCAACGGATGTTGCAGGTACCTTGGCTCCGAGGCCCTTCTCTGGACCCCGCCGTTCTATTGGGGTTATTTGGCAATCGGCTCGATACAGGCCATAGCCATCATGCTGATCTGGCATTCGAGGCGCTACATAATGGAGACGATCAAGGCGGCCCGCGGGGGAACGCCCTCGGAGGGGGAGGTGTTCAGCTACAGGACGATATACATACTGATCGCATTGTCGGCGATAGCGATGATGGCCTATCAGGCCTTCTCGGGCATAACCATAGCCATAGTCGTGGTGGGCCTCATAGTGACGTTCCTACAGTCCGTGACCGACACCTACGCGCTCGGCATCGCGGGATCGCCCTTCGTACACGAGAAGGCTGTGTGGATGAGTTGGCCCCTTCGCATAATATGGCCCCAGCCGCCATCGGGATACTCGACCGAGTGGTTCATGTCGCACGCCTTCTACGTGTGCGGGTGGAACGTGGTGCCCAATGGCACGGTCAATGGGGCGCACACGAGCATGAGCGTCCTGAGGATGTGCCAGTTGACGGGCACCTCCACGCAGAGTGCCTTCCTCTCGCTTACGCTCTCCACCATCGTCGTGATTCCCATCATGCTCGTCACGAGGGTGTGGGTGTACTATCTGCTGGGCACCAGTCGCCTGACCGTCTGGGGCCTCTGCGGCATGGAGACGATGTGGGACAGCTCCATCGAGCGTTATGCGGCCGGGGGAGCGACGGAGACCGTCTTCGGGGCCATGCTCGTGGGCGGCGTGATTACGGCGGCCTTATCTCTGCTCAGGGCCAGGTTCGTGTGGATGCCCCTGCACCCGCTCGGGTTCGCGATGGCCCTCGGCGAGGGCGTGGCGTGGTGGGGGAGCTGGAACGCCTTCGTCTTCGCCTGGGTGGCCAAGTACCTCACGCTGAGGGTCGGCGGCAGCAAGCTCTATGAGAATTACGGCATACCGTTAGTGGGCGGATTCCTGGCGGGGCTGGCTCTGGTGAACGTCCTGGCGCATCCGATCGGCGTCATAAGGTTCTTCTATCCGTTCTGAGTTATGGACCAGTACATTCCAACGACTACCTGAGAGGCCCTGCATCTGGTTCACGGAAATTAATGTTGAATACTTCAACGGCATTGCCAGCCAGGATTCTCTCCTTTTCGCCGGAGCCCACATCGGCCTTCCTTATCTGCTCGAGCGTCGGCTCCGGATATTGCAGCGGCATGTTGCTCCCCCACATCAATCTGTCACAGCCATGTTCCCTAACGGCTGAGGCAACGAACCCCTCCTCTTGAACCCAGCTCACGACGGCGTGGAGGTTGGACAAGTTATTCCCCAGGGCGTCGCCGAGCTCGTCCGACCTCGCATTGCACGCGAGGACATTGACCTTGGGATAAAGCCTGGCGACCTCGATCAGCGCCTTAGCGGGAGTGGGCGGAACCATTGCGAATTTCGGGTGAAGCCTCTCGTCTTGGATCCTCAGGGGAATTATGACGGGGAGCCCCCGCTCCTCGGCGAAATCGAACGCCGCCTTTGCCGAATCATCATTGAGGTCGTAGCCGTGGTAGTCGGGATGGAGCTTGAGCCCCTTGATGGCGCGAAGGCCGTCCATCCCCCTTAGGAAGTCGCCGACGTCGGGGAGCGATGGATTGATGGCCGCGATCGGGCACATGGATTTTAAGCCCCCTAGCTCCCGGAGGAAACCGTTTGCGACTGCATTATCCCTGTAGAAGAGAGATTCGAACGGCGACACGAGGGCGTGGCTGATGCCCGACCGTCCCATTAGGCGTTCGAGGCCATCGATGCCCGAATGCCCGAGGGGCCTGAATGGCCACAGGCCAAGAAAGGCATTGACGTCGACGATCACAGCCCCATCACCCTCTCGATGTTCCCCGAGAGGATCTGCTCCTTCTCCTCATCCGTGATCTCGGCGGAGAGGACCTTGGCCACCTGCCCCGCGAAGTCATAGTTGTCGGACCCGTAGACGACCCTATCGGCCCCCAGCGCCTTCACGGCGTACTCGATCATGCCGGCATCGCAGATGGTCCCGCACGTATCGACGAGGACGTTCCGGCAGTCCTTCACGGCCTTGGCCCCGACCTCCCAGTTCCCCCCTATGTGGGCCATTATTATCGTGGCATCGGGGTGCATCGCCGCCATCTCCGCGACATCGGTGGGCGTGGATTCGTGGGGGAGGTTGCCAGTGCTCTTCAGCCAGGCATGTTGAAGGACCGGCACTCCGTATCCAACAGCGGCCTCTATGAACGGATCCACCGAGGGATCGGTGCATCTCCTGGCCACCCAAAGTTTCAGGCCGCGCATCCCGTAGTCGTCGATGCACCTCTCAAATTCCCTGAGGCCAGCCTCGCCAGATGCGGGATTGACGTAGCACAGCCCGACGACCGTCCCCGGATATCGGTCCATCGCCCACTTGACCTCCCCGTTCGCCCTGACGCACGCCTCCAATGGCGGCTCATACTCCCAGGACCCGAGGGAGCTGAAGCAGAGCGCCCCTATCCCGTTCCTCTCGGCCGCCTTCACGAGGTTCCCGACGCCAGATGGGTCCTCGCGCGGGATGTGGATGTGGGCATCTATGATTCGCATCGATCTCACACCGTATCCGCCATCGCCCCACATTATATGGCTGTTCTGGGCCCTCTGGAAGGCTGTTCTAATCTCTAGGATTAAGCCGATCTCTGGCTCTTTGGATCGATGAACGATGAACCTAAGCAAGCGCCGCATATTCGCCGGAGGCATTTTATTAACAGTGATAGTGGGGGCAGGGGTTCTGTTGAACGACCTGAGCTTAAATTTGGCTTACGCCAATTCCGATGCCAAGGCAGCCAGCGTCGACGAGTCGATCGTCGCAGCCAACACCGAGTTCGCGATTAAATTGCTGAAGGAGCTGCAGAGCGAACAGAGCGGGAGGAACGTCTTCATCTCCCCCCTGAGCGTGTCGATCGCCCTCGCGATGACCTACAATGGCGCGAACTCCTCGACTCGGGAGGCGATGGCCAGCGTCTTGGGATTTAATGGGATGAGCGACGACGCCGTTAATGTGGGTTACCAACAACTGATCGAGAGCCTCCTGAGCGTTGACGTGGACGTCAGCCTCAACATCGGGGACTCTGTTTGGATCAGGTCGACCTTCGACCCGGCCGTCAACGCCGAGTTCAAGGATGCGCTGTCGAATTACTATAGGAGCGGCATCTACTCAAGGGCGTTCGACGCCTCGACCGTTGACGAGGTCAACTCGTGGGTGAGCGAGGAGACGAACGGGAAGATCGACAGGATCCTGGACAGCATCGACTCGAACAACGTCATGTTCCTGATCAATGCGATCTACTTCAAGGGAGGGTGGGTCGACGAATTCGACGCAGCCCTCACGCAGCAGGCGGATTTCACGACCGCGGATGGGTCGACCGTCAGAGTTGACATGATGAGGAGGGACGGGGGCTACTCCTACTTCGGGGATGGCGCGGTACAGGTCGCGAGACTGCCCTACGGGAGGGACAAGATCGCGATGTACGTATTCCTACCAGCAGAGGGCGTTTCACTCGAATCCTTCGTAACGGGTCTAACGATTGACGGCCTTGAAGCCTACTTCAACAAGTTATCGAGCACGGAGCTCGAGCTTCAGCTGCCGAAGCTCAAACTCGAGTACGGCAAGGTCGACCTGAAGGACGCCTTGACGGCCCTAGGCATGGGCGTCGCCTTCGACAGGGGGTCTGCCGATTTCAGCAGAATGGCTGACGTCAGGCCCGAGCGCCTCTACATAGCGTTCGTCGACCACAAGGCAGTGGTGGAGGTCAATGAAAAGGGGACCGAGGCGGCGGCGGCCACGAATGTCGGCATATCCCTCACAAGTGTGCCGATGAGGACGCCCTTCATCGTCAACAGGCCCTATGCGTTCGTCATCAGGGATGACAGATCGGGGACGATCCTGTTCTCCGGATTGATCACCGACCCGACAGTTCAAACCTCTCCATAGATACCTCAACGCGCAAACCTTAACCGTTGGCTCCTCGACGGCCACGAACGTGGCGGTCGGTCAGGATGGCAGATTGGGGATTTGACACTTGGATCTATGAGATGCTGCCGATAGAGAAGGCGTTGGAAAGGCTGCAGCATTTCGGCGTGAGGTACGGCGAGTATTCGAACGAACGCTTCGACAGGATAAAGGATGTGGACCTTTTGGAAGGAGAGGTCAAGGAGCTTGAGGATCTCGTTCCGAGCCTCAGCATAAGGATGGTCCAGATGCACGCGCCATATGGGGAGCTCGACCGATTGCTGGGCTCCAGCCACGAGGGCGAGAGGAGGAGGGGGATCGATTTGGTGAAGCGCTGGCTTGGCTATACGAACCGGCTCGGCGTCGAGGTCCTCGTCATGCACACAGCCATCGGGGAGCAGGCGGCGCAGTCGGATTTCATCTCGGCCGTCAAATCGAATGCCGAAGCGAATCTCAATGTCTTCAGCGAGCTCTCGAGACATGCCAAGGACTGCGGCGTGAAGGTGGCGGTGGAGAACAGGCTTGAGACGATCTTCGGATGCATGATGGCGGATCTCCTCACCATAGTGAGGGCCGATCCCGACGGCCTCGGCATCTGCCTCGATACCGGGCACGCGATCATCAACGGCATCAGCCCGGCCGTCGCCATGGAGCAAACTCGCGGCGCCCTCATCGCCACTCACATCCACGACAACGACGGCTACAGCGACCAGCACCTGCCGCCGCTAATGGGGATTGTGGACTGGGCCGATTTCATGAAGGCCGTCGAGCGCGTCTCCTATGACGGGCCACTGGTAATCGAAATACCCGGGAGCTCTTCGAGCCTCAGGGCCTGCGATAATAAATTGTTGTTGACGAAGGGGTCCATCGATCACGGTATCATCGGCGGGGCCCGATAGTCCCTTTCAGAATGCGAAGCCCGTCGCGGGTATACCTCATACGCTCCCCTGCAGGGCTTCTCGAATGCTCGGCAACGCACGTTCCCTCAAGTCCCTGCCCGCACGAATCGCGTCCTCGAAGATCGGCCTCTCGGCCTCGTAGAAGATCCCAACCGGTATCCTCTTCGCCTCCTCCCCGCCGTAATTCCACTCCCTCGCCCTCGATAGGGCCGCGCCCATATCGCCAGCGTCATGCCCCTCGTCCTGGAGGTCGTAGAGCCTGCCTGAGTAGTACTTGTACGTGTCGAAGAAGGTCACGCACGGCTGGAGCACATCTATCAGCGCGAAACCGCGGTGGAGCATCGCCCGCTTGATTAGGTCCTTCAGGTGGTTCACGTTCGCGGTGTAGGCCCGCGCCACGAAAGTCGCGCCGCACGTCAGCACCAACTCCATCGGATTCAGTGGCTCCTCCGGCGATCCGCTCGGCGTCGACCTACCGGGGAATCCCCTTGGCGAGGTCGGCGTGAACTGGCCCGTCGTAAGGCCGTACACCCTGTTGTCGTGTACAACCATCGCGACGTCGATGTTCCTCTTGGCGGCGAAGATAAGGTGCTCGAGCCCCTCGCCATACGCGTCCCCGTCCCCCGCAAATATTATGACCTCGAGTTCGGGATTGGCGATCTTCATCCCCGTCGCGGGGGCGATCGTCCTTCCGTGCAGGGAGTAGAAGGAGTTCGCGTCGACGTAATCGGCGAATTTGCCGTGGCATCCGATCCCGGTGACCACCACGATGTCCTCGCGCTTGACCCTCCCCTCGTTCACGAGCTCGGCGAAGGCCACCTTGGCCGCCCGCTCTATCCCGAAATTCCCGCAATTATGTAACGTTGTTGCTGACGTAACGTAAGAGTTTACGCCTTCAACCTCTAGGTTGTAAACAGGCCCACGATGATGAAATACTTCATGTTTCCTAACGGGAAGATAAACATATCTTTCGGATATTGGCGTAGGGGGCTTACCACCGTTTTTTACCAACCTTCTATGCGAACCTAGAATCTCAGCAAGTTTATTGTAGTCCCTGGCACTAACCAGGTGGATGGCGTAGGATGTTTTATGCATACCATATGGTTTATCCACGGTGACTGTGGGCACCATGCCCTGTCTAACGAGTAGGAGCTTAAGCTGCTCAGCTAATATTTGTGACATGGTTTTGTAACCTGCTCGCTCCTTACCAAAATACCCATCGCCCAACCAAAGACCCTTAATAAGGGCCTTCTGCTTCTCAGATGGTAGGAGCATGAGCTCGTGTGGTATTTTCTTTTGAGCTGCTCCCGTACCGAAGTATTCAGTTAATATACTAGCTAAGTAGGATGAATATACGCATACTTCTATCGAGCCCTTATCCTCCCTTTTTCCTATTTTACCATCCAACCAGAAAAGGTTCTTGACAAGATCTACAACGTCTTCTGCAAGATCCCTCTCTTCTGAGTTGAAGGTAAAGGTTATCGTCCTTTTATTTATGCTCCCCTCTGCCAGATAGTATCCCACGAATTTGAGGAAATTATGATCCACCGTAACCCTATCCGGTAGTGCTTTGCCACGAGTATCCTTACGTTTCTTCTCATATAACAATGGAATGGATGCTATATCTTTAACTTCGCTGGGAATGGGATACACGACATAGTCCCCCTGCCTTATCTTGGATGCTTCCACCCACTCTATACTGTAATTTTTATCGATGTGCTTCTTTCTCCCCCTCCTGACTATCAGAACGGGGTGCTCCTCTGTAAGGATGGTCTCACCAAAGCATTTGATCCTTAACCTGTGCATGGGGCCCACATGGAGGTGGCTCATCACTTCGGTTATCCTATGGTAGGCACCATCGCTTCCAAGTACCTTATCCCCAGATGAAATCACCTCAATGGCTTTGATCGATGGGTTACTATGGACCAAGGTCCCGGGAAGTACGCATCCGACGCACCATGTGTTCTCAGCGTAGGTGTTGAAGCCCTTCCACTCGACGGCCATCAGCCGATCACCTCCTCGATCCTCGCGTCCAATTCGTCCACCGTGAACGGCCTCCCGTTGTACTTCAGGACGCTCGCGTCCACCCTAAATCCGTGATATCTCAGCCAAGTGCCCAGCTGGCCCTTCGCGTTCACCTCGGCGCACACTACCCTCCTCGCCTTTTGTAGGCGCTCCCCGATCTCCCACGTCGGCAGCGGGTGGAGGTACAGCGGCTGCACGGCCAGGAGCCCGCGCCCCTCTGCGACCTCGGCCGCCGCCCCCTTCGTCGATCCCCAGGTCACGATCGCCGTGTCGCTGTCCGGATCACCGTAGGTCATGACGGTATGCCGCCTCCTCAGTTCATCCTCTATCGCCCTGACCTTCCTCATCCTCTTCTCGTGGCCCCTCGCGATGAGCTCGGCCACTTCGGTCGTCACGCCGTATTCGTCGTGCTCGTAGCTGTCCGATTTCACTGTGGCCCCCATGGTTCCGGGGAAGGCCAAAGGGGAGATCCCGTCGTCGGTGAAGGAATAGCGTTTGTACTCCCCTCCGCCCGTCCAGAGCCTCGCCTCCTCGACCACGGCGAGGGCCTCGTCGATCTCTGACGAACACGTGCTCTCGCTCAAGTGCTTATCGCACAGCAGTATGACCGCTGTTTGGAACTTCCACGCGAGGTTCATGGCCTCCGAGGTCAGATGGAAGGCCTGTTCTGGATCTCCGGGCGCAATCACTATCTTCCCGAATTCCCCGTGACCGGCGAACATCGAGAAGAATAAATCGCCTTGGGCCGTATAGGTTGGGACGCCGGTCGAAGGCCCTGGCCTTTGGCCGAGGTATATCACGATCGGGATCTCGGCCTGTCCTGAGAGGCTCAGGTGTTCGACCATCAGCGCGAACCCGCCACCCGAGGTCCCGACCATCGCCCTGACGCCAGCATATGCCGCCCCCTCCGCCATCCCCATGACGGCTATCTCATTCTCGGGATGGACGGTCGAGATCTTGAAGGCCTCGGCATTCGCCGCGAGGTAATGGAGGATGCTCGAGGAGGGCGTCATCGGATAGGCGACGTATAATTTCAGCCCGCCCCTGACGGCGCCCAACGCGATCGCCTCGTTCCCGCTGAGGAGGGGCCTCGGCGGGTTCGCGAGGATCGGGATGTGGAAAGTGCCCCCAAGCGCCCCCGCCATCTCGTAGACTTTCTCGGCGACCTCGACGTTCTCCTCGACGCTCCTCCTGATGGAGCGCCTTATCACGTCCTCGATGACTTTGAATTCGACGCCGAACGCAGAGGCCAGAGCGCCCAACGCGGCGGTGTTCCTGACGATCGGAGGGAGCTTCCTCTCCGCAACGATGTCACTAAGGGGCAGGCCCAGCCCGTCGGCCTTGACCTTTGCAGAGTCGAAGATGGTGAGCGACTTCGCACTCAGCCTCCACCTGTGCTTGTCGACCGAATCCTGATTCAGCGCAACGAGGACGTCGACCCCGTCCTTGTGGGCGAGGATCCTCTTCGGCGCAGCCCTTATGATGGCGAAGTCGTGGCCTCCCCTGATCAAAGATCCGTAATCCTCGTACGCGAATGCCCAATAGCCGAGCCTGTTGAAGAGCCTGGAAATCGCATCGCTGGCCTGCCTTATTCCATCTCCTGCCTGCCCACCTATCAGAACCGAACGCTCGCCTTCCAAAGCGTGACCCCGATGTTGTCGAAGCCAAAGGTGGCTCATAAATGTTCTTTATCATCGAAGACGTGAGGGGAGCGGCAAAAAACGTAGGCAATTCTTAAATGCGGACAATGCCACCATCGCAGCCACATGTCTGAAAAACCTTTGAGGAAATATCTCTGCACGGCGTGTGGATACATCTACGATCCCGTTGAAGGGGATCCGGTGGGCGGGATCCCGCCGAGGACGCCATTTGCATCGCTTCCGGATACGTGGGTCTGCCCGATCTGCGGCGCCACGAAGGATTTATTCGAGCCAATTGATTAGGCTCTCTAGATAACTTCGTCAGTCGGTTTGATCGATCGTCTTCGTCACGATGGTAAAGTGGTCGACGAAAATTTACCGGGGATTACTCGACGGCCTAATCAACTGCAGTTCGAAGATAAGCGGTTGAGACGGTGCCGTCATATCGGAAGCAGGATCAGCGCCGCCGCCGTGTACAACAGCCCACTTGCAAAGAACGGGTAGCTTATGCTGACGGAGGCGAGCATGCCTGCCAGAAATGGCGCGACTATGCTGCCGATCGAGCTTATGCTCGACACCTTGTTCGAGTCCGCGCCCCTGCGCCCCTCCCTGCAATGGCTCTGTGTGAGGACGCTGAGGATGGGTATCCAGAAGGCAGCGGCGAGGAGATCGTGCGATGCGAATACTATCGTCGCCGATATTATATCGGGGAGGAAGGCGCAGACCGAAATCGACACTCCCTGATAGACCATCAGCCCTATGAGTATTGTCTTCTGCCTGAACCTCCTGAGGTATGCGAGGACCTTGTCGGCGAAGATCATCGGCAACCCGAAGCTGAGGCGATGGAGCGTCAGGATGATCGAGACGGTCGCTTGGTCGGCCCCGTACTTCTTGACGAAGAAGAGTGGGGTCACGAAGCCATGGCTCAGCCCGCTGCCGATCGCCATGACGAGGCCGGAGACGGCGAAGATCTTAAGCTCCCTCGGAAGATAGGGCCCCCCTCCCGTCGGCGCCACATCCTCGGGCCTCCCGCTGGCCTCCTCCTCCTTGAAGCCGAACGCGAAGATGAAGAGGGCGCCGGCCAGTACCAGGGCCGAGACCCAGAAGGCCGACTGAAAGGAGCTGGCCGCGAGGATGAGGCCCGCCCCGAGGAGGCCTATCGCCTGTGAGAAGTATTCCATGCCATTCACCCTCGAATATGCCGAGAGGAACGTCTTCCTCGCGTGTTCGTAGAGCATGACGTTGTGAACGCTGCCCCTTATGGACGAGGACGCGGAGTGGGCTATCGAGAGCACGAGCGTCTCCCAAAATTTCCTGAGGAGCGGGACCATGAAGTTGATGGCGCTGCACAGCGCTAGGCTGATGGTATAGAAGACCTTCCTCCCGCGGACATCCGATTGGGATCCGATGACGACGTTCAGGCCGGCCATCGTGGCCGCCGTTAAGCTGAAGATGATGCCGATGTCCGTGAACGAGATCCCAGCCCAATCGAGGTAGAGGGGGAACAGGACCTCGTATGCGCCAGACGCGTAGCCGAAGAGCCAGGAGACGAGGATCAGCAGTCGTACGTTTCGATTCAGGATGCATTGGCTGAAAAATCACCTATTAAAGCATGACCTCGGGCCATCGAGGATCGTGGGTGAATCAACCCTCACGCCATGCGTCCATTTCCATGACCGCAGGTTAAATGCCAAAACTTTTAAATGACGAACGACGAACTTACAAATGGAATCGAGGAAAGAGGAAGGGAGAAGAAAAATGGCAAAGATACCGATAGCGTTGCAGCTCTATTCCGTTCGCGAGGATTGCGCACGCGATCTGCCAGGAACCCTAAAGGCCGTGGCCAACATGGGTTACGACGGCGTCGAATTCGCGGGGTACTACGGCCGAAGCGCGGACGAATTGAGGAAGATGTTGGGCGACCTCGGGCTGAAGGTGGCAGGGACCCACATCGGCATCGAGACGCTTCTGGGCGGCGAACTGGACAAGACGATCGAGTTCAACCGCACCATCGGCAACAAGTTCCTCATCGTGCCCGGGTTCCCGAGGGAGAGGACCAAATCGAAGGCCTCTTGGCTTGAGACCGCACGCGTGATGAACGACATAGCCGAGAAATTGAGGCACAGGGGGATGCGAACTGGTTACCACAACCATTCGATCGAGTTCCAACCATTGGAGGGCGAGCTCCCATGGGACACCTTCTTCGGCGCGACCGTTCACGACGTCGTGATGCAGCTCGACACCGGGAACGCGATGCACGGCGGCGTTAGCATGGACGGCCTGCTGGACATCCTGAGGAAATACAAAGGCCGAGCAACAACGGTGCACCTCAAGGAGTACTCGAAGAGCAACGACAAGGCCATAATAGGGGAGGGGGACACGAGGTGGAAGGAGCTCCTCTCGACGTGCGAGACTGTGGGAGAGGCCCAATGGTACATCATCGAGCAGGAGAGCTACGCGTTCACGCCACTCGAGTGCGCCAAGCGCTGCGTCGTAAACCTGAGGAGAATGCTGTAACCGACTGACTTACAGCTGTCGGGGCGAAAGGGCCGACCGATCCTAGAAGGCGGGCCGCGTTACCTTTCCTTTTTAATTATCGAGTTCGTACTAAAGGCTGACACCAACGAGCAGTGAAGCGAGGACGGCGATCGTCACGATGACGATGGTCTCGAGCAACGTTATCGGCCAATGCACCCTTGTCCTCTTTGCGCGATAACGGACTAGGAAGACGCCTACGACGGCGCCGACAATGCAGAGGGAGAGGACGATGCCGAGTGGCTCCGGCAGTGTCAGATAGGCGACGATGGGCAGGCTGCCCGCCAGGAAAGTCGTCACGCCGGATATCGTGGCCGCGTAGAGGTTCGATCTGCTTATCTCCTTGTGCAGTACGGTGAATAGCTGCATGACGAGGTTCAGAGATTTGGACCTCTCGGCTCCGTCGGATATGTCGCTCAGGCTGTAGTTCATCAGATTCTGGAGGGTCGTCATGTCGGCCAAGTCCTCCGTTATCCCGCCCAGCAAGAAGCTCGAGAAATTCGTCAGGGACACCGCCGCCAGCGTCAGGAGTGCCGCGAAGACGGTCGCCTTGAAATATAGGCCGGAGATGAAGGCCGAGAGCACGACCACGAGTCCTGTGACGGACCCGTCCGCAAGTCCTGCGACGATCTCGAGGATCGGCTCCTTCTTCAGGAGCAGGTTCCTCCATTCCCTGCCCAATCGAATTCCACTATCGGTCAACTGGACAACATCGCCATTGATGAGGACCAGTCCATCGGAATTCATCTCCGTGATGGACCTGTCGAGGTCGCTCATCTCGATGCACACGTAGCGAGCGCAGATGTTATCGATCCGGTGCTTCAGAACGTCCTTGGACAGCCCGATGTCGCCACTGAGGGTCAACAACATGACCACCCTCACGATGTCGGTCAATTCCTGTACTGCCAGTGACAAAGCCAGCCGTTCTGACGAATGACCGTTAATAAAGGTATGGCGGTCGATTTAGCCCATATTAATGGTCAAGTGGCCGAAGAGTTTATGAATGTCTCACATCCATACTTATCATTTCCGTAAGGATGTAATGGGCTTATGAATGCACCAGCGGCTGGAGTTGGAATGAAGGCGACCAAGAACTGGGCAGTCTATGCCTTCATCATGCTGTGGTCAGCCATAACGGTCCTGGCCTTGACGTTGGGGATTACATACGACTGGCCGGACTTTGTACACGTGAACTACGGCCTCCCAATGGTTTGGGGCACGCACGCCCTGAATACCATACACGGACCAGTCGACATCTGGAGTGTCGACATCCCTTCACTTCTCTTTGACTTAGTCTTCTGGTTAGGATCCCTGTTAACAGGCGTTGCAGTAGTACGGCGCTTGATGATGGGTCAGTGAACGGCTTAGTCCTTTCTCTTCTTGACGGCCCTGTCATAGGTCAGCCAATTCTTCGCGAGCTCCGCGTTGTTCTCCCTCAACGCGTCCAGGACGAGTTTCTTGATCTCCCTCGTCGATGTATTATCGTGTATCTTGCCCTCGATCCTCTTGGCTATATCACGAGCCACGTCTACGGGTGCTCCCGATTTAATGCAGCTCACGACGATCTTCTCATAGACGAACTCTTCAGCTCTCCCATCCCTTTTTATGACCTTGACCATGTTCTATCCTAGTACAAGTCCGATATATAAGTCATCGTCGATGTGTCAAAACAGCTACACATTGTATTCCTGTCTAATCAAGCAGCCTCTTTTCTCCTTCGATTTCCTTTATGTTAGTTATGTCTTGTGTAACTTCGAGAGTGCCAAGATAATTCCTATCTTTATCGCGAACTGCGAAGTACCGGATGTAAACGAGCCTGCCTCCCATCCTGATCCAAAAATCAGCCACATCCCTCTTACCGGCCCTGAATTCACCCAAGATCCTGTTTACAACATGGATGCTCTTCTGAGGGTGACATCGTTGAACCTTTGTACCGATTATGGATTTAGTACGCACGAAGATCCTACCCTCGGATTTACTGAAGTACTTGACGGCATCCGCCTTATCGACGAAGGTGATGTCGATCGGGAGGGCGTTCAGGATTGCCTCGGCCTCTTCCTTTGAAAGCGTTCCCGTATCAAATTGGAGCATTTCCCCATCTGAGGATGCTACCGCTGGCTCCGGTTCCACAGATCCTCCGACGTAAGGGGTGGCCGTCAAGTACTCCGGCGTGAATGAGCAGTATCCGATCTCGTCGAATTCCCTTCTAGCCTCGCCCCATTCCCGATCCGTTACTGCGTTTTGAGCTGCAGGATAGAGTATGCTATTTTCCTTGAAGATATGGCTCTCTAGGGCGTTGCTCAACGAATCGACGATTTCGTCCAGATTGTCCTTGAAGTCTTGGAAACTGTAATTCTGATTCCCCTCTATCAGTTTGAGGAGCTGCTTCTTCCTCTCCCTCAGCTGATTGTGTTCGATCCACATAATGGCAGGCGGCTCCTTAATCCCATGCTTCTGCAGGATTGGGAAGAGGACGTTCTCCTCTCGTAGATAGTGTCTTTCAGCATCCGCTATAACCTTTGCAATCCGACTCACTTCCGCGATGTCCCCGATGGCACGATCGGCATCTCCTGCTCGCCTGACGGCATCTGTGTTTGAATTGAGCGCCCTCAAGAGTTGCAGCATTATCTTGTGTTCCTCCTTAAGTATCCTTAGCGGGCTACCTAGAAGGGCCTCCACCGATTGCTTCCCGAGCTGTTCTTCGAAGGCGGCGAGATGAACCTGGCATAGCCTCTGGATCTCTTCCCTGGGCATCCCCTCCTCAATTAGGTCCTGCTCGATCTTGGAGATCTCTAGGGGGGTAATACCCTCCATGGCTTCTTTGAATCGCTCCTTGACCTCATGTGGCGGAACTCCTGCATGAAGCTGCCTGATCAGATCCTTAAGGACCCCCTTTCTCTTCCCTTCTTCAGAACTCAAGTTATCGAATACCTTTACGGTTCGACCCTAATGGACTCAGTTTTAAAGCTTCCCTCCTCATAACGGCGTTATATGCAACAAGACCCCATGCTGATGAAGGCATGGGCATGGGTCTTCTTTCTATTTGCGCTCCTAACACCTCATGCTGGAAATTCGTGGCTACATCTGGGACACATGGCAAGACGGCAGTTTTTACGGAAGGGACAGGCCTCACATTGTTTCATCTCTTTCCTGTCAAATCGATAGCCACAAAGAGGGCACTGGATTTTCCCTTCGAGTTCTGTTGATTCGCCCTGCATCGTCATCACTCTCACCTTATGGGTAAGACGTAAGGGGTAATCCTGTAGGCCAGTATGCCAACAAGGAGCGCCAAGACTATAGTAAAAGATATTATGAACGAGGTATATCTCCAACCGAGTTCCCTCCCCAGAACGGCAATCGTTGCCACGCATGGAATGTAAATTGTGACGACCAGCGCGAAAATATAGATCTGAAGGGGTGTCATGAAGACCAGTAAATTTTGTGCTGTGGATCCATACTGAACTATGGCCAATGCCACTAGCAACTCAATGGTTAACTCCTTCCTCAGAATGCCCAGCATCAAGGTTATACCAGCTACTGCCGGTAGCCCAAGCAGACCCATAATAATTGGTTGGATGGGATTGGCGATCATCCAGAGGAGTTTTGTTTCGTATAGAGCCCCCAATGCAAAGCTGCCCAAAATCACTATGGGAAAGGCCATCATGGCGAAGTCCTTAAACCTAAACCAAGTTTTTTTTGCGATAGTCGACGCGGAGGGAATCCTGAACGGAAACATCTCCATGACCAGGCCGGAAGACTCCCCAGGGAGTAACCTGTTCAGGCCCAAGCCAACGAAGCCTATGAGCGCAAGCTCAACGATGTAAATGAGGACCGCATAAAACCATCCCACAAAATTTGCTACTGCGCCTAGAATGATGGCAGTTCTGGCACTGCATGGGACTAAAACTATTAAGGTGCAGGCCAAGACCCTTTCCCTTTTTGTCGTCAACACCCGTGTGCCCATGATGGCTGGCACATTGCAGCCAGCACCAGTCAATATTGGGATTATGGCTCTGCCATGCAGTCCAAGCTTGTGCATGACGTTGTCTGTCAGGAAGGCAACGCTGTTGAGGTAGCCCGTGTCCTCGAGCAATGACAGAACGATGTAGAAAGTCAAGACGTAGGGTACAGCTACACTGAGCCAAGCCAAAATCCCAGCATCGATCCCCCAAAGGATGACTTTGGCTAAGGCATCGTCACTAATGAGGCAATTAATGAACCCACTCAAAGGTGGCGAAATGGATGAGCCCCAAAAACCATCAACGACCTGGCTTAATAGACCACCAACGTAATAAATGAAGATAAACACACCTAAAAGCACGAAGATCATGATTGGGATGCCGGAGTAGGGCGCCACCGAATAGTGTTTCAACTTCTCAGAAAGGAGGGTCGGGCGTATAATCCTCGTCTGAACGGCATCGGCGATGGTTCCCGCCAATCCATATCTTTCCCGTACAATCCTTACTACAATGGGTTCACCATGTTTGCCCTCGATCTCCTTAGTCAGAATGGATGTCAACTGCAGAACATGCCGTTGGCCGACTCTTTCGCCAAGCCATCCGTGACGCTGCCCCAGTTGTTCGCCTTCCCCTTCTTCTGCCCTGCCTTCCTTCAGCATTTGGATGAATTCCGGGTCACCCTCGAGGAGATGGATTGCCAAGGCTCTGGGTGGCAAATCATATGGTATATAGGATGCGTTTTCCTTGATGGCCTGCTCCAATGACTTGATGGCCTGCTCTATGTCAAGGCCATAGACTATTTTCGGACCCATATGTTTCGATTTTCTCTGCACGATCTCAACTACCTTCTGAATCAGCTCACCGATGCCATCCCCACGAACTGCAACTGTGGGGACGATTGGCACGCCCAGAATCTGTGAAAGCTCCTCATGATTTATTTTCAAACCGATTTTAGCCGCATGGTCGATCAGGTTCAAGGCAACAACGATGGGAACGTTTAACTCAAGTACCTGTAGTACCATGTACAGGTTTCTCTGAAGGTTGCAAGCATCAACGACTATGACAACGACATCGGGGTGCCCCTCCAGGATCCCTTGCCTTGCCACCCACTGATCATCTGAAAAAGCGCTGATCGCATATGTGCCAGGTAAATCGATTATGCCAATTTTAAGACCTGCGTGTCTCGCCACACCCATATTCAACTCGACGGTCTTTCCAGGATAATTTGCAGTGACGACGCCCAACCCAGTCAGTTGATTGAAGATGCAGCTCTTTCCGACATTAGGATTACCAGCCAACGCGATGGTGAAATCTGGTTTTTCCCGAAATCCCTTGAAGACTTGACAAGACATATTTCACACGCACCCTAACCACAAGGAGGTGATTTCAAAGCAGGCTTGTGGGCTTTATGCACGTGGATCAGCAGTCTTCATTCACCTTCTCTTCACCCAGATCACGGATGCGACGTCTCTTCCCAGCGCGTAGCTCGCGTTCATCACCTTGATCATTATGGGGCCATTGAAGGGGGCCTTCTCCTCGATCGATAGGGGCGCACCTGGGACAAGCCCCAAGGTTGCGAGATACTGAAGTATGTCCCTTCGTTCATCAGTTATCTTCGTGATGACGCCCCTTTCTCCTTGCTTGAGATCGACGAGAAGCTCGGACTTCTCCTCCATTATCCTTCCAGATCCCAATGGAATCGGATTGCCATGTGGACAGGTTTTCGGGTATCCCAACACCTCATCCAAAGGCTCTAAAACCTCCTTAGTGGCGATTGCGTGTTCGAGCTTGCAAGCGAGATCATGGGACTTACTCCATTCCATCTTCAGTATGTCGGTCAGAAAGCGCTCAGAGAGGCGATGTCGCCTTATGACGTCCAATGCCAACTTGCGTCCCTTCGTGGTGAGCCTTACCCCTCTGTAGGGTTCGTGAAGGACGAGGTTTTGTCTCTCCAGGCTCTCAACTGTGTTCGTGACGGTGCCGAGAGCCACATTCAATCGTTTTGATATATCACCCGTTTGAGCTGCGCCACCTTCCTCTTGTAGCCTGTAGATGGCCTCAAGATATTCCTCAAGAACTGCCGAAACTTCACTCGTTAGTCGCCACCTTCCCTTCCACTCTTTAATGTTAGCCTAATAATATAATTAACTACGAGGACTCGTATTTATATTTTTCTCTTTATACGCATACGCGCATTATTTGTTATATAGTCCTTGTAATTTCATACAGGTGCTGCGCCCTAGACTGCCCCTCAGGTTCCGAATGCCTCTATCTACACTTTATTGGCCGGGCAAACGAGGTGGTGAAGGTGATTATAGCTAATCCAAAGCATATTGGCGATGTATTATAACGCAATACAGGACAATGATCCGACAGCGCGAATGCGAGCAGCTGACGTAGTGGAAAAGGTGAGTGCTAAGTATCCTGAACTTCTATAGCCTTTTAAGAAAAAATTTATTGCCATTATCAAGCAGACAAAACAGCAGGAGGTGCGCTGGCATGTGGCGCAAATGTTTTCGTACCTTACGCTTACCCCACAGGAGAGGAGCGAAGTCATAGAGATACCGTATTCATGGGTCGACAAAGACAAAAGCAATATCGTGAGAGTGATGTCGCTTCAAACTTTAGCATTTTTGGGAAAAGAAGACATTTTGATGATACACAAAATCCTGCCCCAACTTCCAAAATTATCTCGAAAAGGAAGCCCTTCTTTAAAAAGTAGAAGTAAAAATTATTGAGAGAACTTGTCGCAAAACCTAGTGGAATTTAAGCTCTAAATCATCGAGATCACAGAATCCACTTTGTCATGATCACCCTATCTATGTACGATCCATTTTTATACAATCCATTTGGGATCCGCCCCGTCTCCTCGAATCCCATCTTCTCATAGACGTGAATGGCCCTTCGATTGGTCGAGAATGCGCTGAGTGTGACTACCTTCAGTCCCATGATGCGGGCTTGCTCCAACAGGGCCCTTATGATCTCCGTCCCAATGCCCATGTCCCTGTAATCAGACTTTACAATAATGCCAAGGGAGCCCAAATGGCTCTCGCAGTGGAAACCCCCACGCGTTACCTCCGAACTCGCCACGACCCTCCCATCGACCTCGGCAACAACATGAACCCCCCTGCCCTTCTCCATCTTCGCTATGACCCCCGACAGCCAATCCACCTCCTCTTCGCGCGTCTTCCTTTCCTCTATCACTATATCGGCTCCCTCATCGACAACGGAGTTGATCAGCTCCAATAGATCACCCAGATCCTCCCATTTAGGAGCCCTGAGGACGACCTCCTTCTCGGACTTCGTGACGAAGTGATGCAGGATCTGACCAGGTTTCATCTTCGGCAATGCGAATTTCTGGATGGCTCATATATATTTATATTTCAAGGCATTTAAAGGCGAATGGCAAATCCAACTGCAAACCCAAGAAGGACAAGTCTTGTCTTCTTTAACCATCTCCCTTCCTTATCATTCTATTGAAGTCATGTGATAACCTATAAACCTATCTCGCGATTAGAATAATTAACTTCCGCATATGCTAAGGGTTTAATATGGGGAAACTTGGATTATGAATTATATCCCGTACTGTGTAGATGCTGGTGATAATACGAGAACAGCTCGAAAAGTTGCATTCGTGTTCTTCGATCACGGCGGAACGCTAACGCGCCAACAGAAGGATTCACCCCAGATAGTCCACGAGATCCTTGCCGAATACGGGTACACCTTCTTCCTAGAAGAGGTGAGGGATGCGCTGGTGAAGGCGGATAGATATTGGGAAGAGAGATATCAGCCGCTGCCGAGGGGGAATCGGTTTAGCGACGATATCCTTGAGGGTCTACATATACAAATGTTGGGCCACCTTGGCCTCGAACGCGGAGTTGACGAAATAGCGGCTAAGATAGTCTCGGAGTGGCACGAAAGGGCGGGTTTCGTCCTTCACGCGGACACACTCCCATGCCTGGATGCGCTGAGGGAGCGTGGATTGCCCATGGGCGTCATCACCCAAACGCTCTGGAGGGAGGACGAATTCAGGCGCCTACACCTCATGAGGGAGGGCATCGAACAATACTTCAACCTAGTCCTGACCACCGAGAGCGTCGGATACGACAAGCACGACAAGCGGCTCTACCTGAAGGCCATCGAACTGGCAGGTCATGCCCCTCAGGAGATGGTGCATGTTGGCGACAATTACGAGCTGGATGTGAAGGGGGCGGAATCTGTCGGTATGAGGGGGGTGCTTCTCATCAGAGAAGGAAAGGTAGTGCCATACGACTGCGCGACTATCAGATCTCTAACCGAGCTCCAGGAATTGTTGGGCTTATGATTGGAAATCCAAGGTAAATTCTACTCGAGTAGGAAAAGGACAAGATATATAACATATGTATATACAATGTAATTACATCGAAATGGCTACCATAACCGTTAGAGTCCCTGAAAGGCTGCAGAGGGAGATGAGGAGGCTGAAGCATGTCAATTGGTCTGAGGTCATCAGGAAGTCCATAGAGGAGAGAATAGGTTCGGAACAGGTGGCACGCGGTAGAGATAGGGCAAGGATCGTCGAAGCTAACAGGAAGGTGGACGGCCTTTACGAGGATATCAGGAGGAGGTACGGAATTGTGAAGTATGACAGCACGTTAACTGTGAGGTCGTGGAGGGATCTAAGATACGGCGCTTCATCCCGGACGCCTCGGTAGTGGTCAAGTGGTTTGTTGATGAGGAATACTCTGACAGGGCTAGAGCGTTGAAAGATGAATTCGTTAGTGGAACAATAGACCTATTGTGCCCATCCCTGTTGCTATACGAGGCCATTAACGCCCTCAGATTCCATCCCATAGTCAAACTCTCGACGGACGCGCTTTCCTCCGCTGCAGTAGCAATCAAACAGCTGGGGATAGTGATGGAGCCAAGCGAGGGGATATGGCTTAGGGCGTCCGAGCTATCGCTAATCGAGGGCATTTCAATCTACGATGCCATCTACTTGGCTTCAGTGATTACATGGGAAGCGACAATGGTCACCTCAGACAGGAAGTTCCTTAAGGACTTATCAGATGGTGCGAGAAAACGCGTGACGTTGCTCCAAGAGCTCGCACTATCTTGACGATGAGCTCGGTCAGGGTCACCTCATAACTAGAACTTAATATGCCCTTATTTCTAGACATGCACGTAAGTAAATGGTTCAAGATATCATCGCCGGCGGTTGGTAATTGAGACCGACGGAAACGCCCATGAAATTGTAGTTACGATATCGCGTGAGGGGCCGGGAGATGGGGGATCGTGAAGCGCCCGTTGCACCCAGTTCCGTTTATCCTGAGGCATCTATTCCTTTTCGAGCTGATGAAGGTCCAGGTCGATCGGCAGGCGCTCATCCATCCCTGATTCGGGCTCGAGGTTGTATAATTGTAGCGGGAACGGGCCGCGGCCAGTCATCGGTAATTCCCATTGCTCACAGACAATAAAAGCTTATCCTCAACTCTAGAGCCTAGGTTAAATACTATCCCACAAAGGCAACTCATCGTGCTCCTTCAAGAGCTTCTACGTAGGCTCGAAGGCAAGCGCTATATTGTCCTTATAGAATACGCGAGGAAGTGCCAACGAGGAGTTGAAATTATAGAAATAAGATTGAACGTCATAGATGTAAATAGCCTCTGGTCGATTTTCCCGCGGCATATTGAGGGATTTAGCTAAAAATCGCTTTAAGATTTATATTGATACATGTCGTACTATAAACTCGTCTGTGTAGGGTATGGTTGAGGACGTAAAGAAACCGGCCAAGGAATATGAGGAGGCAATCAAATCAATAAAAGGGGTCAGGAGCCGCCTTTACAGTGTCATAATAAAATACCTACTAGCAAACTCCTCGGATCCTTCAAAGCGTACTGAAGCCAAACTCACCGAGGAACTAGGCCTACCGCGCAGCACCGTTAGGAAGGCATTGGCCGAGCTCTCTGAGGAGGGGGTGCTGAATTTCAGCGCCTTCTGGGACTCATGGATGGGAATCAAGCCATATGGGGTGGAAAGTTTAGGGAGGGCGCTGGATCGAGGATACGTCGCCTTGACCAGAGAGTAAATCGCTAATTGCCTTGGTGTCAAGGCACAAGATGGTTTCTGTGGTTCTTTCTCAGGCCAAAGCATCAGCAGGATAGATTCCGATGGAAAACCCCTGCACAGGTATCGTGGGGATGGCGACATAAATCGCTTGAGGTATTTGGTCTCAAGGTTCTTCAGCTTCGTCTCCAACCTCGCAGACGAAAAGACGAACAAGAGGACCAACGTCCTTAGGACGATAACGGGCTCGGAGATCTATCATGGGCTTGAGCCATACTTCATGGAACGAGAATCCCTCGACCTATTCCGCGAGCAAACTGGCTTCGATATGCTCGGATATTCCGGGGAACTGGCCAAGGAACTGGAAATATCAGAGACCATAACGGAGGAATCGGTCAAGATGGCCATCCGTAAATTGATGGAGAGCAGGTTGGAAAACGCGCTCTCCATCCTCCAACCATTCATAGGCCTGCTTGAAAGAGAGGGCTTCCAGGGGGCAGCGAAGAGGCTGGATGAGAAGAGGCCAAGATGGGTTACAGACTATTATGAAGGAGATCCATACAAGTTCAGGAAGGAATATGTGTGGGGTGTGACCCTCGCTTTAAGGGATGGATGCACGATCGCCGAAAAGGCAGGTGCGGACCCAGAACTGATCAGAAGGGCAAGGGAGACGGCCGATATGATTGACCGCATGATGGAAAAGGATTGAATCCTAATCCTCGTAGTTAGTAGAGAAAGATGGCCGAAGGTAGATGGTGATGAGACCCATGAAGCCCAAAGCAATATTTAGGATATGCTGTTGGGTAGGGGTCACCATAATTAGTACTTATACAACATTTTACATCAATAACCTGCTTGCGGCTCTTACAAATCCTATTCCATTCTGGGAAATAATCTTGATTGAAATAATGGCTCTAGCTTATACTTGTATTTGGGCATTAGCCTGTCTATTGGCTGAACAAGAATGGAGGGCTTGGAGAGGACAAACCAAGAGGTAATGGTAATAATATGAGGCCCATCTACTGGGGCTTGGCCTTGACCTTTGTGGGGATTTGCTCATACATAATATTTGTCTTGGTCGCATTTCGATTTTTCGTTAAAAGTCTTGACGGGATTAAGATTGTGTCGATGCCACCAGCCGTATATTTCGCTATATTTGCGATTCTCTTTAGCTTTCCGTTAGCAATCGCCATTGAAGCCTATCGTTATCTGAAAGGAAGAAAAGGTGAGGTATAGAGTGAAATGATATACTGAGACGTATATCGTCGCTAAGGCGATGATGGCTGCCACAGTAAGATGTCTCTCCGCCCTTTTGTCATCCGCCGAGTTCCTTTTTAACGCAACTTCCTCTCAAAGAATACTCCTCATATTGATCGTCATACTAAAGTTTAAACGCACCCAATATTTAGTGGGTCCATTTGACGCAGAATCAGCATTCATGAACCAAGCATCGACGTCGAGCACCCACTTATCCCCGCCCTCACTTACTACGTACGCGTGTCCCTCCCTGTAAAGCTCCGGAGGCGGCCGAAAATAGGTCAGATCCCTGAACATATCGGTCCAGTTGTTTGAATTTGGATCCCAGAAGAGCAGGTCGATTGAATCGGGCTCCAGGCGCTCCCCAACCCCTATCTTTGGAATTGTGCCATTACGGATGGTGATGTCAAATTCCACGCTCCAGTTCTGCGACGGCAGTCTCGGCGGCATATCCCCTAGGTTCTCGTCCTTCCAAGGGACGTCCCCCAACTTTGCGTAGACGAATCTGGGGCTAAGGTACCCATTAAGGCCGAAGCAATTGGAAGGATATGCCGCTGCATCGTAGACGTATATGCGCATGCCCGCAACTCCATCCACGTAGGGCCCGCCGCCATCGCCCACGATGTCGCCATCTCCGGAGAACGTTACCAGGGGCCTCTTGATCGTATGCAGCCTGTACGGAACTAAGGGGGAGACGAGAAGCACTATGATCAGCACGTGTTTTATCCTCCACTCCTTCTTCTTCAGGCCCCTAAAGACCAGCTGGGCGCCTACTGCCATGTAGGCCGCGATCGAGCCCCAAAGGACCGCCTCCATATAGCGGGCGATCTCCCCCAAATTTCGATTGAAGTAAATGGACAGGAGCTCAAATCTGTCGGGATACGCCCCCTCTATGGGATTGCTGGACGCGGTTTGTAGGTCGACCAGCTTCCCCCAGACGCGGCCTTCGGCGAGGAAGTCCAGCAGTATCGAGCCCTTCCAAGGCCCATCGTACCTGAAGACGAAGGTCCTGTAATCAAGTACGCAGAAAGGTTTTATGGTTATGGGCAGTTGTTCCCTGGTGACGACTTTGCTTCCGTTGACCCTTACCTCCTCCAAGGTTAACAGATGGGACCCAGTGTTCAGGACCTTGCAATAGATCTCCCGCGAGGTTTGGTTTGCCGCCACGTACAGGATCTCCAACCTATCGAAGCCACCAATGCACTGATTCCTACCCCCAGTACCATACCGCACGATAAAATAGCTACACATGATCAATCCCAAAAGAACTGCTAAAAGGATGAAAACGCCCCGGCGCATGAATCTTGGGGGATATACGCCCATGACATAATAACTGAAAATGATCAATCCCGATAATATTGCCAAAAGGACGGGAATGCCTAAGTGCATAACGATTCCATCTATATTCCATCCATATAACATGCCCATGACATAATTCACCCCTATCGCATATGTTGTCACCACGGCGATGATAACCGCAGCGATCAAATGCCCCTCTCGACGAGGTGGAGTTTGTTTGGCTGCATACTTCCCCCTTGTAAAATAATACACGATGGCCACTACGATTAGAAAGGTGATGCCCATCAGATGCATCACCAGGCGCCAGTTATTTACCTCAACGCTTGCAAAACCGATCGTGCCGAAAAAGACTGCCACAGCAATTTCAGGGCCCATTATTAACGTCGCGATTATGATGACTACGGCAATGACGTGTCCCTTTGATCCCTTATCGCCCACCGCGTTCATTTTCATCACAACTGCCTCTCACCGAATACAGTAAGGGCTATTCTCATCTAGTCATCACCGCGTGGTGGCAGTCTCGTTCGCACTTCTGGCCTATGGTTGGTAAGGCATCTCGGGATATGAACGTTTCACATCAATGAATCATGAGATCATAGGATTGTTATAAGGTAAAGGCGAGGACAAAATAAGCACACTTGCATAAACTAATGCGGAGGTGGGAAAAAAAGCAGAGCAGGGCCGCCACATGCCGCTCTCTCGCCCCGGCGGGCCCCGCCCCGCTACTCGTCAGGGGATTCCATCTGATACATGTCCAGGTCTATCGGGAGCCTCTCCTCGGTTCCAGAGTCGGGGTCCATGTTGTACAGGTCGACGGGATACAGGCCGTAGCCGGTCATGAGGTGCGGGCTGTTGACTCCAGTCAGGAGCAGCGTGACCTTCAGGACGCCTGCCAGGGCCGGATCGATTCGCGCGCCCCAGAAGACGTATGCGTTGTCGTCGATCATGTCGCTCACGATCTCCGCGCTCCTCGTGACCTCGCTCAACGTCATGCTGCTGTCTCCAGAGACGTGGACGAGCGCCCCATTCGCGCCGTTGTAGCTCACGTCGAGCAGCGGGTTGCTGAGGGCTCTCACCACGGCTTCCTCGCACCTGTTCGTCGAGTTGCTCTGGCCTATGCCGACGAATGTGACTCCGCCCTTGGTTATCATCGACCTGATGTCCGCGAAATCAAGATTGATTATGCTGGGCTTGCTGATGGTGTCCGTGATGCCGCTAATCATGTTGGCCAATGTGCTGTCGGCGAACTTCAGCGCCTCTTTGAAGGCCAAACCCGGGACCAGGCCGAGCAGCCTGTCGTTCTCGATTATGACGGAGGTGTTGCAGCTCCGCCTCATGTTGTTCAGGCCTTCCAGTGCAGTGCTCAGCCTACCCTTTTCGTGCTTGAACGGCATCGTCACAATTCCTACCACCAGCGCGCCCTTCTTCCGAGCCATCTCCGCGATCGCTGGAGCGGCAGCGGTTCCGGTCCCGCCGCCCATGCCGGCGCTCACGAAGCATATGTCGCAGTTCTCAAAGAGCGGCTCTATCAGGCCGATGCTCTCCTCTATCGCCATCTTGCCGATGGCGGGATTTCCTCCGGCTCCCAATCCGCGGGTCGTCCTCTCGCCGATCAGGACATTGCGGTGGCTCCTGATCATGTCGAGGTGCGCCCTGTCAGTGTTGACGGCGATGCACTCGATTCCGACGTAGCCCAAGTCCATCATCCTGTCGACGGTATTGCATCCGCAACCGCCAACCCCGAACAGCAATATCCTGGCGTAACCGGGAGGCCTCAGTCCCTCGAGCTGTCCGTCGTGCCAAGTGTAGCGGAGGACGCGATCGAGGGGCCCGGTCGTGGCCGCATAGCCCAAGCTGGAGTTGGAGATTGAATTCTTTGAGACCATTCGATATCACACCTTTCCTTTCTTTATTTTTCCCCTTCCTACTTCCCACTACTGCAGATCATTGATCGACGGAGATGGTGTCGGCACACGCAGCGGAAGGTCCTCGTTGATCACAGGCAGGTCGCCGAGCAGGACGTTCAGGCGCTTCCTCGCCTTCAGGTCCCTCACAAGCAGGTCGCGCACGGCAATGCGAATGGCTTCCGCGATGCTCGAGTAGAGTCCCTCGTCGGTCAGCCTCTCGAGTTCGACGAGGTGCTGCTCACTCAGGTGCACGTTATACGCCTTCAAACCCATGCACTCTCACCTCCATCCCTCATTCTCTGCCAGGATGCTGCGAGGATCGCCCTGCATCGCTTGCGCGGTTCGAGTGGATTGCGCAATGACATCGCCGCGGACGCACTTCACGCGCGACGCATCGAAATCGTTCATCAGCGCCGAATCCTCGAGCCTTGCCTTGACCTCCCGTTCGACGTCAACGTCTGCCCAGTAGTTGAACTCGCCCTCATCTCGCTGGTCCAGCACAGCGGCGATGAAGGGATTGGAATTCGAGTTGGTGGCGAACATCTTCAAGCGCCCTCCCGTTCCTCCGAAGGTTCCGAATCATCCTTGACCTCGATCGTCGGCACGGATTCGCCTGCGATGGCAGGTCCCCCGACTCCCATTGGACCGGGTAACTCAGCCTCCGATTCCTCCGACTCCGTAGTGACGCTCGACTTCGGCTTGGACGGCTTATGAGTGGCCTTGTAGCCCTTGGCCCTGTCGCCGGACCCGTAGGTGTCGTTCCTCTGGCCGTGGGAGGTGATCAGCCGCTCTATCTCGACCTCTCGGCCGTAGTATTCCCTCATCAGTAGGTCGCGGACGGCAGCGCGGACGAGGTCCGCAACGCTCCCATAATGGCCGGCCTTAACCAAGTCCTCCATGGCCTTGATGTTGGCCACGGCGAAGCGCAAGTTCAGGCTCTTCATTAGAGGCATGCCTAGTTCCTCCTGTGGGTGGACGATGGTGCTGAGGTGAAAGGTCCGAACGCGGTAGAGGGATCCCGAGCGGTGTAAGACGTCGGAGAGGTAGTTTCTGCTCCAGCGGTAGAGGGGTGATTTTCTGCTAAAGTCCCGTCTGCGGTGAAAGGTCCGAACGCGGTGACAGATGCGCCTGCGGTAATCGAGACGAACGTGGTTCCAAGGTCTTCTGCGGTACCCGACGGCAAGTGGGTCAAAAGGCGGCCAGCGGTGAAAGATGCGCTTACGGCAGAAGATCCGCCTGCGGTGGTAGGGCCGTTTGAGGTGTTAAGTCCATTTGCGGTGGTAGGTCCGATAGAGGTGGATGGTCCACACGAAGCGGTAGCGGTGTCAGCGGTCAAAGGTCCATTAGCGGTATACGATTCGTCAGCGGTGGTAGACGCAGCATTTAGACAAGTTGGGGTCAAAGTTTCAGTTAGGGTTATAACGGTTCCAGTGGAAATCGGCTCCACTGCATGAGCAACCACGACACGAGCACCCGAGAGCACCCGCGAGGGGGGCCTCATGTCAATACGCTGCATGGTTTCTGCGCACACCCTGTGGTCTTCTTGTACTGGCCGTGTGCCTAATACCGTCTTCCACTGGAGATGGGCCCATTTTAAGGAGCTATGGCTAGTACATTTTCGTAAAGGGCCCTCCGAGCGATGACGTTTTTGTGTAAATCCCGCGGTAATACCAGAGCACTATTACTCATTCAGGTCCGCACATTTCTCTATCTTTTTCAGTTGAATCAATTGTATCGAAATAATCGTCGGGCGTAGAATCTATTATACTTACTAGTCTTGCGGATAATACTGCAAGCTCCCTGCGTAGTTCCCTCTCTTTATTCGCATAGGTACTAACACGTGTCCCCTCAACCTCGATCTCAATGATGGTCCTGTTGAATTATAGTATCGTTGCTATCCATCGGTTCGATTGCAAAAAATTAAATTTAAAAGGTCGCTAGAATTATCCCCGTATCATCGGCGATAGAGGAGGTGAAAGAAGGATGATATTCATCAGTCTGACGAAG
>Ga0315312_1000327_pt1 | contig 64347 bp, 61 predicted proteins | sample TDP7_MG_FD_203629 | JGI IMG/M metagenome (GOLD analysis project Ga0315312, IMG submission 203629) | Freshwater sediment microbial communities from Lake Towuti, South Sulawesi, Indonesia - TDP7 | ecosystem: Environmental > Aquatic > Freshwater > Lake > Sediment | place: Indonesia: South Sulawesi... | reverse complement strand
ACATGGACGGGCTGAGGAAGGTGCCCGCGGGCCTCCCCGACTGGCTCGAGAAGTACCTCTGTTATCCGGTCTCGAAGATACCGGATCCATTCGGCGGATGCCACGGCTCGTTCGGCGAACACATGAGTGGCCTCCTATTGGACGCCCTCGACAGGTGCGGCATCGCGTACCGATTCCAATCGGCTTCGGACGCCTACTCAAGGGGGCTTTTCGCGGATCAGATCTCGCTGATCCTCCGGAATTCGGACCTCGTTGGTCAGAGGGTCAAGGAGATGCTGGGCCAGGAGAAATTCGTGAAGGTGCTGCCGTACTTCCCGATCTGCGACAGATGCGGCAGGATATACGTCGCGGAGGCCCACGAGTTCATCCTCGAGGAGGGCAAGGTCCTCTACAAATGCTCGGGTGCCAAGATAAGGGGCCGGTTCCTGGCGGGATGCGGTAACGAGGGGGAGGTCAGCATCAGCGGCGACGAGGGGAAGTTGAGTTGGAAGATAGAGTTCGCGGCCAGGTGGGCCGCCCTCGGCATCAGGTTCGAGGCGTATGGGAAGGACATCGCCGACTCCGTCAAGTTCAACGACTGGATCTCCGATGAGGTTCTGAAATACCCCCACCCGCACCACGTGCGATACGAGATGTTCCTCGACAGGACGGGGCGCAAGATATCGAAGTCATCGGGTAATGTCCTGACGCCTCAGACGTGGCTGAGGTACGGTTCACCCCAGTCCCTCTTGCTCCTAATGTACAAGAGGATCATCGGCAGCCGGCGCCTCTTCGTCGATGACATACCCAACTACATCGACGAATACGATGGCCTGGAGGACATCTATTTCGGAAAGGCGAGGGAGGAGAATGAAGAAAAGCTGCGGAAGCTCCGCGGCCTCTACGAGTACGTCAACCTCCTCAATCCGCCGGCCAAGCCATCGGAGCATGTGCCGTTCAGGTTGTTGATATCGCTGGCGCGCCTCGTGTCCCGCGAGCAGAGGCGGGAGTATGTCCTGAGGAAGCTCAACTCCTACAACATGGTCTCGGTACCCGACGATCGCCTGTTGGTGAAGATATCCCTCGCATCGGCATGGGCGGACGACTTCCCGCCACCCAGGACTGAGGTGAGCCTGAACGCACAGGAGAGAAAGGCCCTCGGGGAGATCGCCAGTTACATCGCCTCGGAGGACGAGGCTGAGAAGATCCAGGGCAAGGTATTCGAGGTGGCCAGGGCAAATGGCCTCAAGCCCTCGGCCCTCTTCGCCCAACTATACAAGATCCTTATAGGCTCCAGCAGCGGCCCTCGCTTGGGACCATACATAGTCGATCTGGGTCGTGAAAGCGTGGCCAAGGCACTGCAGCAGATTTCGAATGGGAAGCCCATTCCCGACGGTCGGTAGATCTGGGATGGTGCAGCGCATGCGGCAGGAGGTTCGCGGATACGGCGTCTCCGCGTCATTCGCCTTGATCTTCTTGGTCCTTGTGGCCCTCGTCGTTTGCTTTTACTGGGGCCTGGGACTCGTGATGGATGTGGCTCAATGGCGCGACTCGCTTCTCCCAATCGGCCTGGTGTTCATCGGATCCCTTACCGTGTTATTCGCGTCCTGGGGCCATTCATCTGCGGTATTCGGCAATTCGAAGAGGCTCACGAGGTTCTCGGCTCACAGATCGTTTGGGGGCAAACTATTCGCTACGTTCCTCGGCATGGACGTAGTCTCCGCGGCATACCTGCTGTCTAACCTTTTACTCTCGCGATCGGGCCTCCTCTCTTATCTCCTTACGTATTATCCATGGCAGGATTGCGTCTTCTATGCCTTCGTCTTGAGCCAGCTTGCCTCCTCCTCCTTTGCGGCATTAGCGGCCGTCCTCGTCAAGTTCCTTGACTAGAGTGGCCGGGCAAGGGGATTTGTCAGCAGATGGATTCGCCATCGACGACTTGCCTCGCCAGCCTGCATTGACGGGTCATCGAGTGGGGGCCATCCGGTGCCATCCGTCATCCTTTGAGCAGGGGAAGCGTTTTATCCTTCGAGCATACAAGGGCATCTACGAAGGCGATGTTGAAGGTCGTGACAGTCAAGCTTCCGGAGAGGCTACTCAATGCACTCGATGTGCTAGTGAAGCAGGGGCAATATCCGAACAGGAGCGAGGCCATCAGGGCCGCTATCAGGGATTTGGTCAAGAAGGAGCTATCCGTCTGAACCATTCATAAGCCGAAGTACCTCCTCATGGTCAATTGGCCCCCTCCTTTGAGCCTCACGACATAATCGACCAGATCCTCGACCGTTTGGAACCTGAGGCCGAGCAATTTTTGGAAGTCCCACCCCCTGCACTTCAGGGCTGACACAATGCTCGCCGCCATCACGGATTGCTCCAAACTACCGGTCAATGAATACGCCCCGAGGAATGCCCCGCACCACGCATCGCCCGCCCCAGTCGTGTCCACGAGATCGCCCGCGATGCCGACCGTCGCGGGGATGAGCCTGAGCTGGCCCTCCCTGACGTACACCGCACCGAGATCGCCCAGTGTTACGACGAGCTGCTTCGATTCGAGTTGTCTCGCTGCCCAACTTATGTCGCTTATACCCGTGACCTTCGTTATCTCCCTCCCATTGACTATGAAGAAGTTCGAGCCCCTCGCTATATCCCTCAGGAGCTCCCTGCTCCTCCGCCCCCGCATGTACCCTTCCCAAGTGTTGACCGATATTATCGTGTCGGGCTGCTCCCTCCTAAGCTTCGTGATGATCGCGGATACCTTGCTCGGCGACATCGGCGCGAGGTGCACGTGGGAGCACCCGCGTGCGGCTTTCACGACTTTATCTGCCCTCAGGAGCCGGGCGGCTCCGAAATTCACAGCCCTGTAATCTGCATTCCATCCCCCATCATACCGTATCTCGAATCTCGTGGAATTCGCATTCACTTCGAATATGCTGGAGGAGGGGAACATGCCCCTCAAAAGGCCTTCGTATTCGTAATCACCCCCGATTGCAGTAGCGAGTTTCACCTCGTCGCTGAATATCCTCGCCGCGACTGCCGCATACACAGCTGCGCCGCCGGGCTGTTTCCTCGATCCGACTCTGTTTGTGACTTCGTCCACAGAGGCATTGCCAGCGACGAGGATGCTGCCCGGCAATTTCCTTTCGCCAGTCACCGTGGCCCAGGGATTATAATCTTAGTGGGAAGACGCGCATCGACCCTCAGCCCGTCGTGCAATAGACTTTAATTCCCCGGTCGCAGCATTCATTACTTATGACAGAGCCTCAGCCGATCGATATCCCCTCTGTCTGCGAAAAGGCGAAGCGGCTCCTCCAGGTAGATATACCGCGGAACGGATCGAAGCTCAATCCCGCAGAGGTTGGGGACTGGACGCGAAGGCTGAGCCGTATAAAACACGAGACGCGCGATGGCAAGGTCTGGGAGGTGGCCACAAGGCTCAAGGCAAAGCTCGCCTTGGCCTCAGAGTGCCTATCGGATGCTGAGGGCTCGGAGCTGGCGGAGGAGATCAGGGCATTCCTCCGGGGGTCGATCGATTATAGAACGGACTCGCCAATTCAGTCCACAGGCGAGCTCGCGGAGGCTTGTGCGAGAGCTGACCTGCTACTCTCAACGGCAAGGGAACTGATCCCGAAATTCGATGAAGGCGCAGGCAAGTTACGGGACAATCCCAGTGGCATGAAGACTAGCTCCGATGTGAGGCGAATGGTAGACGAGATATCGGATTACATCGACAAGGCAACTGCGGAGGCGAAAGATGAACTCAGGAGGCTGAACCGCGAATGAGCGTTCTCCGGCCATCATGTCGGCGGGCCTAACGAACGCAAGAGCTTGTCGGGCTTCTGCTCGCGCTTCCTCGGCCCCCTCTTCCTCACATATAACATTAAGGCCAGCACCATGGCGCCCGCTATGCTGGCCACTAACACGATCGTACTAAAAGACAGGGCTAAGGACAACGTTATGATCATTTCCGGGGATAGGTCATGCTCGGCTATGGGCGTGACGAAGCCGAGGTATGAGACGCTGCCGCTCAGCCTTCCGGCCGGGATCTGTGTGAAGCGGGCCTTGCCCTCGGAGTCCGTCATGAGCCAAGCCCTAGTCTGGTTCGGCAGTACAAGCGTGACGTTCGCCCCTGCGACGGTTAGGCTGAGGCCGTCATGAACTTCCACGGTCAAGGCGTATATCCTGCAGTTCATGGTCAACGTCCTCGGCCCCTGTATCGGATAGGTAGTGTCGGCCGGCTTCACGTCGACCGATGACCAGATGATGTTCGTTATCGTGATCGTGCCTTGCGGCAACCAGACATCGTAGGTGCCGTTCAGGACAATTGACGACCCATTCGGAGCGGTGAACCTGACCTCGCTTGGTTGGGTGATGTTGTAGGCCGCGCTGTCGAGGAAACGCAACTTGACCAGGTATTCCGTCCTGTAGGACGCCACCAGATCCACGTCCCCCGTGACGCCGAGTGCCATCGCGCTTTCATTGCCCTCCACGGCGTCCCATTCCCATTTGTAGAAGACGTACCTTGTATCGCCGATGTAAAGCGTCTCCTGAGCCGCGATCTCATGAACTCCCAGATTCACATAGAGAGTGACCCTCCTGCTTGGGCCCACCGTCGTCGTGTTCCCGTCGACGGTCACGTTCACCCCTTCCTGCGCCCTTACATTGAGGCTGGCGGGTCTGACGTAGATGTTGACGGAGTGCTCGTTGTTGTCTTCCCTAGTCTCGACTATGTAGTTCATGGGGTCGAGTCTAATCCTGATCGTGTGGTTGCCGGCCGTCGCCCTCCAGACGGCGCTGACGACGTACATTTCTGATGTCACTATGACGCGCGCGTCGTCGATCATCACTAATGTGGCGTCGTCGACGTAGAAGCCTATCTGGGCGCCGGAGATCGGCGAACTACCCTCGTTCATGTATGCGAAGTAGAGAGTCACGTTCTCGCCCATCATGGGCCTCTGAGTGCCGAGCGTCAGGGATTGATATTCGAGATCGACCGAGCCCCACGAATAGCTCGAGGAGAGCGTCCCCCAGGTCTTGGGGCTCTCCTTGTCGGCGTTATTGGGCCAGCGCGCCACCTCCTGGCCGCCGTCCCTGATGAACAGGGCGAAGCCCAAGCTCTTGTTGTGACCTGCCGTCACCTCCAGCTCCGAAAAGTCTATCGCGACTTCGACGCGCCACTCGCCGATCGAATCGGTAGTCGCGTTTTTATATTTCTTCAATCCTCCAGATACCGTGAATGTGCCGCTCCTGCTCACAATGATTTTATAATCATCCACTCTCGCGGTCCGAATTGGCGATGGCGGTACACTCCCTATGCATATAGTCACGCCATCATTTGCACTATATGTCGAATCCGGGACAGCCACGGCGATGAAGAGGAAGCTCGTGTTTTGACATAGGTAGAGCCTGCAGCTAGATACGAGCGAGTGGGCGGGATATTCGCCGTCCCCGATCACGCCATTCACTCTCGGCGTGCGATGCCATGGCACGTCAAGTGCGTCGATCGCCCAGACTGCTCCCGCCAAAGGCAACGCGCTGAGAAGCAGCAAGGAGATGGCGATAGGCCTTCTTCCCGACATGCTCGGAAAACGGGAGGGAAGACAGATAAGGGTTTCCACGGTTCGCACAGACGGTGCCGTGAATGGGGAAGTGCGTGCTCGCATATTCTGGTGGCTTGGACACGTCGGTTATCATAAAGTGGATCGGGGAGAAGCGGGGCTACGATGTCATCGCGGTCATAGTCGATGTGGGTCAAGGCGAGGATCTCGATTCCCTGGTCTCAAAGGCTTTGAAGATCGGCGCCGCCAAGAGCCTTTGCATAGACGCGAAGAAGGATTTCGTCGATGACTACGTCTTTAGGGCGGTTAAGGCGAATGCCATGTATCAGGGTACATATCCGCTCTCGACGGCGCTCGCAAGGCCCCTCATAGCCGAGAAGGTAGTCGATGTCGCATTGGCCGAGGGGGCTGGCGCCGTGGCTCACGGATGCACGGGGAAGGGAAACGACCAGGTAAGATTTGAAATCGCGTTCAAGTCCCTCGCGCCCCAACTCGAAATCCTGGCCCCGGTGAGGGAGTGGGGGATGATGAGGGACCAGGAGATCGAGTACGCGAAGGCTAGGGGAATTCCCATCTCCACATCCAAGTCGAGGTTCAGCATCGACCAAAACATATGGGGGAGGTCGATAGAGGGCGGGGAATTGGAGGACACGATGTTCGAACCGCCAGAGGGGGCCTTCGAGTGGACCGTTGCGCCTGAAAAAGCGCCACCGACGCCCAAATACGTGGAGATCGGATTCGAGGGTGGCGTTCCCGTCAGCCTGGGGGGGAAGCGGATGAACGGCTTGGAACTCGTCACCGAATTGAATCGGCTTGCTGGTTCGCACGGCGTAGGCAGGATAGACCACGTGGAGGATCGCGTCGTAGGCATAAGGTCGAGGGAAGTGTACGAAGCCCCGGCCGCGGTCGTGCTGACCACCGCCCACAGAGATCTTGAGAAAGCCGTGCTCTCTAAGGCCGAGCTCGAGGCCAAGCCCCCACTCGAGGAATATTGGTCTCGCCTCGTTTACAGCGGCCTCTGGCTGGATCCGTGCAGGCATGCGATAGACGCCTTCTTCGATCTCATGCAGCGCCGGGTAGGAGGCAGGGTGAAGGTCAAGCTGTACAAGGGCTCGATGAGGATCGTGGGAAGGGAATCGAAGTGGTCGCTCTACGACAAGGCCCTGGCGACGTACGAGAAGGGCTCGAAGTTCGATCAGTCCTTGTCAAAGGGCTTCATCGATATCTTCGGCCTCTCAACGGTTACGGCAAACAAGGTCATGGCCTCACAAGGGGAAAAGACAAAGGGCAGCTGAGCCGCTGGATTGCGCGCTCGGCCCCCATCGCCCACATAACTCTTAAATCATAGTGACATGCATCGTGCTGAGGGCACGAGCCCAACTGCCAAGCGAAGACAGAGAGAGACGCGCTGCGCTGGTTCTTGACGATGGATCCCTCTTTACTGGCTTCGGCTTCGGAGCCTCGAGGTTAGTAACTGGCGAGGTTGTCTTCAACACCGGCATGGTCGGATATCCGGAGGCCATAACGGATCCGAGCTATAACGGGCAGATCCTTTCTCAGACGTATCCGCTAATCGGGAACTATGGCGTCTGCCGCGATCACCTCGAATCCGACTCGCCGAAGATCGAGGGTTATGTCATCAGGGAGCTCTGCCGCGAACCCAGCCACTGGAGCTCGGATCTCTCGCTGGACGATTGGTTAAGGGAGACCCTCGTCCCCGGCATAGAATGCGTGGATACACGCGACCTAACAAAGAAGATCAGGACCCTCGGCACCATGCTCGGCGCACTGAAGGTTTACGATTTCGATGAGCCATTCGACGTTTCCCCCCTTACGGCCCTCGTCGGGCACATCGAGGACCCCAATAAGCGGGACCTCGTGAGGGAGGTTGCGACGGATCGCGTTTCCTGGTTTGGCGATCCCGGGAAGATACCTTTAGCGTTGGTGGACTGCGGCGTCAAGAGATCGATCATCAACTCACTCGTTAGTAGGGGGGCGAGGATCGCACTGGTCCCCCCTTCGCTCAAGTACGATGAGATACTATCATTGGGCGTGAAAGGGGTCGTCATCTCGAACGGGCCTGGCGATGCGAAGCTCGTGCCTTACGTCATCGAGACCGTCAGGCGCCTCATGGATCGAGACGTCCCCATGCTGGGCATATGCATGGGCATCCAGATACTGGCGCTTGCCTCTGGTGGGGACACCTACAAGCTCAAGTTCGGCCACAGGGGCCAGAACCACCCCGTCCTGGACCTCCAGTCCGGGAGAGCGTACATCACGAGTCAGAACCACGGATACTGCGTCGATCCCTCGAGCCTTTCCGGTACTGGCTTCAGCGTGACGATGATTAATGCAAATGATAAAACGGTCGAGGGGATTAAGCACGAGAGGGAGCCCTTCTTTGCAGTTCAATTCCATCCGGAGGCAAGCCCAGGGCCATTGGACACTTACGGCATGTTCGACGCTTTCATCAAGGAGGTGGCGTGAGTGCCCAGGATGGAGTCGATCAAGAAGGTTCTGGTGATTGGCAGCGGGGGCATCGTCATAGGACAGGCGGCTGAATTCGACTACAGCGGCTCCCAAGCCCTGAAGGCCCTGAGGGAGGAGGGCATCACCTCCGTACTAGTGAATCCAAATGTCGCGACGATCCAGACGAGCCTGAGGATCGCCGACAAGGTCTATCTCGAGCCATTGACCGTTGATACAGTTGCCAACATAATCAAGATGGAGAGGCCGGATGGGATCTTCCTCGGATTCGGGGGGCAGACCGGACTGAATCTCGGGGTCCAGCTCTTCAGCGATGGCATCCTTGAGAAGTACGGCGTCAAGACCCTTGGATCCCCGATAAGGACGATCGAGGTGACGGAAGATCGCGACCTGTTCAAGCACGCGATGATCGACGCAGGTGTCGCGGTTCCCCCAAGTGGCCCCGCATACTCCATCGAAGAGGCATTGGGCGTAGCCAAGGAGATCAGCTATCCCGTGATCGTGAGGGCGGCATATACTCTGGGTGGCGGCGGCTCTGGGGTAGCATACGATGACGAGGAACTGGGGAGGATCGTGTCGAGGGCCCTGCCCCAGAGCATTGGAAGACAGGTCCTCGTCGAGAAGTACCTTCGCCACTGGAAGGAGATCGAGTACGAGGTCATGAGGGACTGCCAGGACAACTGCATTACGGTGGCGGCGCTCGAGAACTTCGACCCCCTCGGCATACACACCGGCGACAGCATCGTCGTCGCGCCAACCCAGACTTTGACGAACCGCGAATACCAAATGCTCAGGGACGCCTCGATCAAGGTCGTCAGGTCGGTCGGCGTGATAGGCGAATGCAACATCCAATTCGGGCTGGATCCCTTCAGCGAATCGTATGTGGCCGTGGAGGTCAACGCGAGGCTCTCGAGGTCCTCGGCATTGGCCTCGAAGGCATCGGGCTATCCCCTCGCATACATATCTGCCAAACTCGCCTTGGGGTATACGCTCCCCGAGCTGACGAACAAGGTGACGGGCATCACGACCGCCTGTTTCGAGCCTTCGCTCGATTACGTGGTCGTCAAGATCCCTCGGTGGGATTTCCAGAAGTTCGGAGGGATCGTCGACAGGCACCTGGGCCCTCAGATGAAGTCCGTCGGCGAGGTCATGTCAATCGCCAGGGACTTCGAAGAGGCATTTCAGAAGGCCGCAAGGATGCTCGAGATCGGCCTGAATGGGATCGTGTGCAACGACATCGACGAGCCGCTCGAGCAGATCATGAAGGAGGTCGAGGAGGCGACCGACAGGAGATTCTTCCTGATCCCATTCGCGATGTCCAAGGGCGTCTCCATCGACGAGCTATACGAGGCCACCGGGATTGACAAGTGGTTCCTCTACAAGGTGAAGCGGCTCGTCGACTTTGAGGCCAAGCTCCGCTCATCAGCCGTGGGCCAACCGGACTTCCCCTCCATCCTGAAGGAGGCGAAGAGCTTGGGTTTCTCGGACAAGCAGGTGGGACTGTGCCTTGGCCTGACTGAAGACGGGGTGAGGGAGATGAGGAAGGGGCTTGGGATCGTCCCCGTCACGAAGATCATTGACACGATGGCGGCGGAGTGGGATTCGAGGACAAACTACTGCTATACATGTTATGGGGATTCTGAGAGCGATGTCGCCAAAAGGCCAAATGCGAGGAAAGTGGCCGTCCTCGGCGCCGGCTGCATCAGGATCGGGAGCAGCGTGGAGTTCGATTATTGCACGATGCAAACGGCGTGGGCCCTGAAGGAGGGGGGTGTGGACGAGGTCATCGTGATCAACAACAACCCCGAGACCGTCAGCACCGATTTCGACATGATGGACAAGCTTTACTTCGAGGAGCTCTCGATGGAGCGGGTCCTCGACATCTGCGAATCCGAGGACGTCGACGGGGTCGTCGTGAGCGTTGGAGGCCAGACGCCGAATAACTTGGCCCCTCCGCTGGCGTCTCACGGCATCAGGATTCTGGGGACCGATGCCGAGGACGTGGACAGGGCCGAAGATCGATCGAAGTTCAGCAGGCTCCTCGACCGTTTGGGCATCGAACAGCCGGAGTGGTCGAGGGCCACCTCCCTCCGGGCGGCGAAGGTCTTTGCAGACCAGGTCGGGTATCCCGTGCTGATCAGGCCCTCGTATGTCCTGAGCGGGGCCGCCATGAGGGTCGCGTACTCCGTGCGCGATCTCGAGAACTACATACGGTTGGCCACGAGGGTCTCGCCCGAACACCCCGTCGTCATTAGCAAATTCATCTACAACGCGAAGGAGGTGGAAGTGGATGGGGTATGCGATGGGGAGGATGTCGTCATCGTGTCGGTCATCGAACACATCGAGTTGGCCGGAACTCACAGCGGGGACGCGACGATGGTCATACCCCCCCAAACCCTTAGGAAGAGCGTCATAGCCAAGATCGACGATTACTCCAGAAGGATAGCCCTCTCGCTGAAGATACGTGGCCCCTTCAACATCCAATACCTGTGCGTCAAAGACTCCGTTTACGTAATAGAGTGCAATCTCAGGGCTAGCAGGAGCGCCCCATTCTCCAGTAAGGCAACGGGTTATCCACTCATAAGGATGGGCGCGAAGGTCATGAATGGCGCTAAACTAAGGGAGCTGGGGGACGTGAAGAGGCCCGAGATCCTGCACGTGGCTGTGAAGTCGCCGGTGTTCTCCTTCATACGATTGAGGGGCGCCGATCCGGTCCTCGGGGTCGAGATGAATTCGACGGGCGAAGTCGCTTGCCTGGATTACGAGTTCTCATCCGCCTTCATCAAAGCGCTCCTCGCCTCCGGCGTTGGGGTGCCGAATCCCCCCGCCGCCGTTCTCCTCTCAGTTGCGGACGAGTTCAAGGGCGATGCCATCGACCTGGCCGCGGGCCTCTCGGCGCTTGGCTACAAGGTCTATGCCACGCCCGGAACTTCGAGCTTCCTGGAGGACCGCGGCATCGAGGATACCTCGCCCCTTCCGAAGATCAGCCAGGGGAGCGACGAGATCCTCAGGAGGTTGTCTGAGAGGACAATCAAAATGGTCATCAATGCCCCCTCCAATTATAACCTGAGCAGCATCAACGATGGCTCGATAATTCGGAGGACGGCCGTGGAGTTCACGATACCGGTGCTGACGAGGCTCAAGACGGCCTATGCCCTGCTCGAGGCCCTCTCGAAGAGGCGAGATTGGCAGCTCAGGCCCAGGGCCCTCAACGAGTTCCTCCTCAACGGGGGACGGGACAGGAGCGTTTAGGTCGTCACTCGCGCCTTCAATTGCCTGAAGAGTTCCTCGATCTTATCCGAGTTCTGCCTCAGCGCCTTTAGGCGGAACTCGAGAGGCCCGTTCTGCGACTCGTAATCCTCCTTGGACATCTCCCCGAGGCTGTATGATGCCGAGAGCTTCTCGACCTTAGTTGTGATCTCCCTTATCTCCTTCCTGAGGCTATCCCTATAGGGCTCGAGCTCCATTCCCAAGGGCCGCAACTTCTTGACGAGCTTCGCCATCTCGCCTCGGTATCGCGTGTCGAACTCCGTGAAGACCGTCGCCGTTATCTTGGTCCTCATGGACTCCAATTTGTCGAGTTTTCCGCCGACCTCGTCTATCTGCTGCTGTAGGGCCCTCAGATCGTCTATGATGTCCTCGAGCGTCCTGACCTTCGGTGCCGTGACGGCGCCCCTGATTATCTTGATCCTTACCCTGGCCTCCCTCCAAGTCGTATAGCTGATTAGATTCCTCTCGAGCTTGTATAGGAACTCCTGGAACGGCTTCGAATCCCTGAGCACGTCGGGGAAGACGAGGGTCATGTATAGGCTCTCCCCCCGCCTCTCGACCCTTATGGTGAGGTCCACCACCGCCGACACATCGTTTGAGGCCCATCCCTTCACCCTGAATCCCACTTGGAACGTCCCGTCTTGATACAGATCGTATTTGGCCTCTATGTCCCGCAGCCGCTCCTGGAACACCTCCTTTAGGAAGCTGAAGAGGAGCTCCCCGTCGAGGGATGGAACCCTGAGTGGGAGCACGTATTCGCTCAAGAGGCCAATCCTGCTAGCCTCGAGCGGAATGATCCTCCGCTTGGTCCGCTCCATGAGGCTTATGTTCTGGACCCTCAGCGTCGGGATGAGGCCGGCGAGGGCGGTGATGATTACGCCCGAGAAGAGGGCCACGGCTATCGCTGACAGCGACCATTGCCCTGTGGCCAGGCCGCCTCCGGCGACACTTATCCCGAGGAGTTCGAGCAGCGATGTGCCCATCGTGACGAAGAAGTTGAGGAAGTAACTCCCGAAGAAGCCTATGAGCGTGGATATGAAACCCAAGACTATCACCTCGGCTATGAAGATCTGGGTCACATTGGACGGGTTGGCGCCCAGCACCGCCATCGTCGATATGTCCCGCTTACGCTCCAGCACCGTTGCCCCGACGATGTTGTAGGTTAGCAGCCCGGCTATGACCAGGGGTATGAGCTGTGCCCATCCGCCGGCCACGGAGAACATGAAGATCTCCTGGAACCTCACCGCCTGGCCGTTTGAATTGGCAGTGGCAGCTTGGCTGAACATGAACGCGATCTCCCTCGCGAGCTGTTGGACATCAACGTCATCGGTAGTGATCACGGTGACCTCCCTGATCTGTGCGATATCGGGTGGAGCGATGCCGTTCGGGACGAGGATCAGCTTGTTGGCGTCCGCTAAGAGCGGCTTTCCGTCGAGCCTCGTCAGACCTGAGACCTGCGGATCCTCCGGATCGAACAGGCCTTTTACCACGAATATCCCAATTGACCTCTCGATATCCACGGGCATCTGTGCTAACGCGTTGATCATGTGTATGACCAATTCGACGCTGTCCCCTACGCCCACGTTGGCCGATATCCTCGACGAGAGCAGTATGCCCCTTTCATTTGTGGCCGGCAGAGAACCGATCAGATACCGGCTCAGGTTGTAATACTTCCTGTAGAAAACCGGATCGAACGTCTTGCCGCTGAGGGCTTCGGCGACGGGGATCTGACCTTTCCTGATCTCGATGCTCACGGTCATGGTCTGCTTTCCGATCAGGATGTTGCCGGACAAGGGGGCAACGTAGCCCACATCCTTCGCCCACGTCTGGCCCCTTAACCATGAGACCTCGTATTGTTCGATGGCGGGGAATGATTCGCCTCGGGGCTCGATGATCAGGACCTTTTTCGCGGATCCCGGCCACCTTCCGGTTTCGACGATGCCCCTCCCAGAGGAGATGTTCACGAAGGCGACCGATGCCCCAACTATGAGCGCTACCGTCGCCACAGTGAGGAGCGTCCTGTTCCTCCGAGCCTTCATGTTCCTCATGGCCACGTCCATTACGAACCCCGCGAACGAGAGCGTCCTCAGCGAGGAGATCGCGAACATCAGCAGGAAAAGGAAGGTGGACCATATGAAGGCTGCCGTAAGTGTCATCAGCAAATCCATGTGGACGGTCGATAGATCTGCGTAGCCGGTCAGAGAGCCGATCGCCATGGCCAGGGCTACCTTGACGTGCGGCTGCGTCAGGGTGAAGGCCGCGAATATGCCGAAGTAGAGGACGATGCTCGCCATCAGGCGCTTTTTCTCATCCCCGATGAAGAGCGTCGGGATGAGCCTTGAGAAACCGTATGAGAAGAGGGTGACGAGCAGGACCGTCATCTTGACATAGGTGTCGATGTTGTCAAGTTCCGTACCAACATATGCGGATCGGTCCTGGGCTTCAGTTAGATAATTTAACCCCATGCTGTAGTTGCCTTTGCCGATCAGAACGGCTGCTTGCTCGAACATCACCACTGTCTGGAGGTAGTCCCTGCGTACGTCCTCAAGTGGGAAGCCTTGGTAGTCATACCAGATCAATCTCTGCTCTATGGCCTTTTGCGTCTTCCTTGAGAATTCGATCGTTGCATGTTGGGTCCAATTTATTACGCTCGTGTTCCCCCCAATGGTAACGGTCAAGGGCGAGTATGAAGTCGTCCCTATGAAATCCGGCACGTCCATTATCGTGATCGGGTAGCCTATCGGAACGAAGTACCAATCCTCATAGTCCGTTGCGGATACCTCATAGATGCGCAGGCCAGGATTCACGTAGAGATCTATCTTGCCTTGGGCCGGATCGTAGTCTGATACCCTGACGGCCCTCCCCCTATCGACCCACATCTGGCAGAGTATGTATGTCCTGTTCTTAGTTACGGATGTCCAGAGGCCTGCGAGGATGCCCTCGTAGAATGTCCTGTTGCTCGAATAATATCCAGCGTAGCTTATGTACCTACCTTCGGGCATTATCGTAGCCGTATCCAATACCGTGTTGCATATCCTGATCGCTGTGTAGTTCGACCCGAGCATGAGGCTACTTACAGGCGCGTAGACGTTCTGCGCCCTCTCGCCAACCCAATTGTAACTGAACATGCCGGTGGAATTCGTACGGCCCTCAATCCGGGTATCATTCATGGTCAGGATGAAGGAGAGGTTCGATACGGGGGTCTCGCCCATCCACTCGAATACCTCCACGGAGAGCGTGTAGTTGGTCATCTGCGCTATGCTCGAGGTCGGTTGGCCTCTGGCAATCTGAATGCCCATCGAGGCGCTCGGCATGAGCATTATCGCGAGCATGGGGATGGCCGCTAAGGCAAAGGCCCCAATGCGCCTCATCTGGTCCTCACCCTCCTGAGCTGGGAGGAGTATTCGTCCTTCAGCTTCCTATAAAGCGGATACTCCACCTCTCCCGCCTCATAGAGCTCGTCGAGCTTTGTGATCATGTCCTTCACCTTTAGCTCCTCGTATGAGAAACCTCTCGTCTTCCACCTCCATATGAAGCCAAGCGCTATCCAACCGGAGCTGCTCAGCGCAATGGAGATGTAGATGACGAAGTTGATGCCGCACCGGACCTCCACGGTGTCCGAGGACCTCAAATTAACCGTCAGAGAGCCGATGTATCCGCCAGAGCTCACCTCCACGGAGTAATTGCCCGTCGAGAGCTGCAGGGAGAGGAGCCCATCGTCACCGGTTACGAGTATACGGCGTGTTATTCCCTGGACTGGCCTCAGGATCACCTGAGCCCTCTGCAGCGGATTGCCCCACATGTCCATTGCATTTATTGTAAGCGTATAGATCCTGGTTCGGATCGTGACTTCCGTTACGAGCCGGTTAGGGCGAATGAAGCCAAAGGCGACCCTTGTGGTGGGGTTTGTGCCGGCCCAGTCCACCAAGTAAGTGTAATTCTGGTAGGCCAGATTGGGGAATTCGGCCCCCCCATTCTCGTCCACGGCCCTCTGGTCCACCAAGTGGCCATCGAGGTCGTAGATGGATACGGTGCAATTGCTGACGGGCTCTTCCTCATCCGAGAGCACTCTCGCCCTGATAGTTAAAAATTTCAAGTAGAGCGTGTACATCGCGCCCTCTGAGTTAATGACGACCTTGAGCGCCCCGGACTCCACCCTCCTGACATATCCCTTGGCTATGTAAGTGCCATTGCGCACATCCACTACCGTAGCATAACCCGTGGAGTTCGAATTTGCAGAGCCGATGGGGACCAATATCCCACTCGCATTATCGTAGAGGACGACCAGGGCCCTCGACTCCTCCGGAAGGGGATTGTCGTCCGGCCCCAGAAGGCGGAATCGGGCCATGAAGATCCAACAGTTGATTATGAGGCTCGTGGGGCCGAAGATCGTCACGTTCTTGGCCCCTATGAGCCTTCCCCCGTCCAGGACCTTTATGGTGTAGGCGCCGGGCTCGAGCGAGGCTTCGGCGCCCCCATTCTTGTCCGTGATGGCGCTGTTGCGCAGAAGCGATTGGCTATCGTAGATCGTAACGTTAACGGAACTGATGTTGAATTTTCCCAGATTATCCACAACCCTGATCTTGACCTTCACGGGAGGGGCTATCGCCGGGATATACACCTGGATGTCGGATGAGGCATTGGCCGATCCCTCCTTGCTCCGGAGAGATACTCCGATCGCCAACTTACCGGCGGAAGTGCCGAAGACGGACCAATTCACCATGCGTATTGACCCCTTCTTCAGGAAACCGAGATATTCGGACGATTTCCCTGAGGCGAAGAGAATGGTTCGCGGGGCCGTGAGATAGATGGTGCAGTTATTCGCATCCCGAAGGACGCTAATTGTGGCACTCACCGTGAACCTGGTATAGATCTCTTTCCTGCTCGGGAGCTCGACGCTCATGAAGGCCACGGGTAGCTTGACCGTCGCGAAGGGAGGGGCCCTGAATATGTCTGCGGCAGCCTTCGCGGCAGCGGCGTCGAACTTGCCCAGCAGAGAGATCCTGAACTTGTAGGCCAGCTGCACGTCCTTCGAGTCGAGGAGGGTCGAGTTTCCGACATTTGTCACCGTTGTATATGTAGGGGTGTCTTGGAGGATGACATAGGAGAGATTGGCTAGAGGTTTCTGGAGGAGTAGCAGATTAGATGATCTTCCGACAAGGGCCCACCAGCTCTGGGGTCGGTAGGCATTTCCATCGGGATAGGTAGAAGAGTACGCCGCGAGGGATCCACCTTCTCCCGTGGAGAGGGTGTAGTTCTCGAAGGCGCCGTGTTTGAAGAAGATCTGCAGCGGCCGTATCCAGTCAACACCCATGCCGCTGTTGCTCACCTCCAGCGTCGATTCTATGTAGGGCAAGTGGGCATAGAAGACGATGCTCTGCGAGATCGAGATCCCGCCTATCGTGCCCCTCAAGATGACGCGGATGAAGAGCGGCCCACTTGCATCTATCAGGACCCTACTCGCCTGCGTGTCATTGGCCGTGTAGTAATGCGCACCAGTGCCCAAGGTGTATCCGGTGAGGCTCGAATCCGGTAAGAGCCGGCTGACGTTATCGGGCTTCATGATGAACTTGTAGACGCCAAGGGTTGAGTTCACCTTGATGTAGGCTATGAAGTAGCTGTTCTCAACCCTCACGTCCCTGTGGAAACCGTCCCCCGATATTTTCAGGTCGGACCACTGGGAATAGTTGGCCATGCCGATGTCTGAGGAGGAGTAGTTGACCCGGTATGGGGTATTGCCACGGGCTACGAGATCCCCCAGGAAGGTGATGTTGCAGTTATGGATGTACCTGCTTCCCGGATAATACTCAACATTCCATAGCTGTGAGGGTACCTCTCGCTTCCGTGAGTCGTAGATCCTTATGCTGTTGTTATTCGCCTCACCCTGGGAAAAAGTGAGATGCGCGCTGACGGGCTCGTCCACGTAATGGTAGGCCAGGCTGTTGTTCACCGATATCTCCGTGGATTTCGTCTGGCTCACAGCGCTCGGAGCCGCGCTCACTCCATGCCGGGACGATGGGGAGTGGAGCGACAGAGCTAAAATGAAGAACAACAGGCATATCTTCGGACGGCGCATCTCTATCTACTTCTTCCCTCTAACGCTTTCATTCAGACGGACTAGCGCCTCCTCCCTCGTTATGCCCTGGGCCATTAGCTTCTTGATGTCTTTCTCGAGGTTCGCCTTTGTCGCAGCACTCCCCATCCCCCAAATGAGGCTATAGAAGTAGAGCGTTCTATCGTAGAGCTCTTGCGACGTCAACAGCTCCTCACCGACCCTCACTTTGTCTGAGAGTTCGGTGATCTTGGGCAAGGGCTCGGGGGGCATGAGGGATTCCAGGTCGAAGCTGACTTCCGGGTTTGGCTGCGTATAGAGCCAATAGCACTCGATCACCCTTGAATCGACCCCGTCTATGTACCTCCTCACCTTCTCGATGCTGGCCTCGATATTTTGAAGCCTCTCCCCCAATTTCGCCTTTTTGGAATTATAATCGGCCTGGGGTATCTCGCCTACTGAGTAGCGAACGTGCAATTCCTTCAGCTGAGAGCTGATGTTCTCTTGCTCCGGCTCAAGGCCCGAGGTTTGCTTCCCCAATTCATTCTTCTGGTAGGCCCATCTCTCCGCCACCGAATCCAGGAAACGGCGGTATACGTCCCTTTGCTTATCGAACTCCTCCGCGGTCATCTCCCCTCGCGATTTGGCTGAACTAAGGAACATCAGGTAATATTTCACCGTCATCAGTTCGACCTGCAGGTTCACGGACTTAAAGGCGTTCTCGATCTCCACGATCCTCGCCTCGAAGTTCCTGACCCGTTCCGAATTGTAATCCCCGCCGAACTTGTCCATGTCCCTCCTGCCCCGTTCAAGTTCGAGCTTTATCTTCGCCCTCTCACCCTCTATCCCATCCTCAAGGGTGAAGAAGCGTTCAGCATGGCCGAGCAGGCCGCGCATATACTCGTCCTTCAAGGGTTCGGCGGTCTCTTTCGATATCTCCCCAGACCTGACAAGGCGAGCCAGATCCTGAAGCCTTCCGATCATCTCCTCTATCTCATCTACGCACTTCCTGAACTGATTCAGAAGTTCAGTCTGCTCTGCCAAAGTTGCTCTGCTTAGCTTGTTAATGTGTGGACCTGATAAAAAAGGCTTTTGCCCTATATAGCGCGTATTGGACGAGGGTGCCGAGGACGATGCCGCCTTAGGGCATCACGGGATCGGGCATCGCCTACAGAATCGCCGAATGGTAGAATGGTAATTTCCATAGGGAGATTTTATGTTCCGAAGTCAGGGGTTCCCTAGTTGGTAGGACTATTGACGTTCGCGCTCACCATCATCGTTGGTACATACGAGTCATGTGTCGCATTCAGATCCGATGCGAAAGTTTTAAGAATATATCTGTATTGTTGAATCTCCTTCAATGAGTGGAAGGAGATTGAGTTGAAGGGCAAATGTCCTGAGTGCGATGCCGACATCGATGTCCCAGATGATGCCGTCGACGGGGAGATCCTCACTTGCGACGAGTGCGGATCGGACATCGAAGTCGTGAAGGCCAACGATAAATTGCAGTTGAAGAAGGCCGAGCTTAAGGGCGAAGATTGGGGGGAGTAGCCCGATTATTGGCGACTATCGCAGCTCTCATCGCTGACCGGGTGAGATATGAGGAGAAGGCAATTCTCTTAGTATCTCGGCGCCTCTCATTTTCACTAAAGCATATAGATGCGAAGAACATAATCCTTGAGCTCAGCAGGAAGCGTACAAAGGATGTTGATTATGGGACCGCACTCATGAGGTGCGTCTCCTTCTACAGGGGCTTACACATCGCGGCTACCCTTGAGGGCTATGGCGTCAAGGTCATCAACTCGTCCTCAACCTCGAACATCTGTGGGAACAAACTCCTCTCCTCGGTGGCACTTGAGAGACACGGCATCAAGACCCCAAGGACGCTCGTGGCATTCACGCCCGAAGCGGCCTGTAAGGCCGCGAACATGCTGGGGTATCCCTCGGTGCTCAAACCAGTCGTTGGGAGCTGGGGCAGGCTCATCGCCCCACTTAAGGACGAGGACACGGCGGAGGCCATACTCGAGGACAGGACTTACATGTATCCCCTATACCAAATCTTCTACCTCCAGGAATACGTCGACAGGCCCCCCAGGGACATCAGATGTGTCGTCGTCGGGGGAGAGCCCGTCGCGGCCATCTACAGGTATTCTCCTCCTGGCGAGTGGAAGACCAACGTCGCCCAGGGAGGTGTCTCTGAGCCCTGCAAGATAACGGCTGAGATCGAGGATGTCGCGGTCAAGGCCTCGAGGGCCGTCAAGGGGGAGGTGGTCGGTGTGGACATGATGGAATCCGAGGAGCATGGCCTGCTGGTCCACGAGGTGAATCATTCGACTGAATTTAAAGCGGCCGCGACGACGACGGGAGTGAACATAGCAGGGGAGATCGTAAAATATGTTGCCCGATCATGCAGGAGATGAGCCAGTTGGTTAGGGTAGGGATTTTCGGAGGGTCAGGTTATGTGGGGGGCGAACTCCTCAGGATTCTCCTCGGACACGACGAGGTTGAGATGGCCTTCGTCTCCTCGAAGAGGTTCAACGGGAAAGCGATCCACAAGGTCCACCCGCATCTCAGGGGCTTGAAGGATCTCGATTTCTCATCTCCGAGCATCAAAGAGGCTGCAGGGATGGCGGAGGTATTCATCCTCTCCCTCCCTCACACCTCATCGGCGCCTTTGGCCGCGAGCCTCTTAGATGAGGGGAGGAGGGTGATCGACCTGAGTGCGGATTTCAGGTTGAAGAACGGCGAGGAGTACGAGAGGTGGTATAATTGGAAACACCCACATCCTGAACTCCTAAAGAACGCGGTCCTTGGATTACCTGAGCTACATAGGGAGGAGGTCAAGTCCGCCAACCTGGTCGCAGTGCCAGGATGCATGGCAACGGCCTCGATCCTCGCACTGGTTCCAGTGCTGAAAAAGGGGTTGGTGAAGGCAAATCCGATAGTCGTGGACGTCAAGATCGGTTCATCCGGCGGGGGCTCTACCCCAACGCTCGAGGGGTACCACCCCGAGAGGTACAGCGTGGTCAGGCCCTACAAGCCCATAGGCCACAGGCACATTGCCGAGGTTGAGCAGGAGGTCGGTGCCTTCGCGGATGAAAAGGTCACAATTTCATTTACGCCCCATGCCGTTAACATGGTCAGGGGCATCCTCTGCACGATTCACACGTTTATGAGGGATAGGCTGGAGAACAAGGACGTCTGGAAGGCATACAGGGAGACATACGGCCACGAGCCATTCGTGAGGCTCATCAAGGATCCGACCGTACTTCATGGCCTGCCAGATCCCAAGTCCCTGATCGGCTCCAACTACTGCGATATCGGATTTGAGCTCGATGATCATGCCAAGAGGCTCCTCCTCTTTTCGGCGATAGACAACCTGATCAAGGGAGCGGCAGGTAATGCCGTGCAGTGCCTTAACCTGATGATCGGCGTGGACGAGTCCATTGGTCTGAAGTTCCCCGGGATCCACCCGGTGTAAGGGCCATGATCGTAGTTAAAATAGGCGGCAGCCTCTTGGCTTCGGGCATCGACGGAATCGTTCGGGACCTGGCCTCGATGGCGGCCAAGGATGTGAAGTTCGTCGTGGTCCACGGCGGCGCGGCAGAAGTCAGCGCCATGAGCGACAAGCTCGGCAAGAAGCCCGTCTTCATAGTCTCGCCAAGTGGCGTTAGGAGCAGGTATACTGACAGGGAGACCGTTGAGATATATCAGATGGTCATGGCTGGCAAACTCAATAAAAACCTCGTCGCAATGCTCGAACGCGAGGGCGTCAGGGCGATCGGCCTTTGCGGCCTCGATGGCATGCTCATCAGGGCGGAAAGGAAGGAGAAGCTCCTAGTGATCGACGAGAGGGGCAGGAGGAGGATGATCGCTGGGGGTTTCACGGGCAAGCCCTTGTCGGTCAATGGCGCTCTCCTCAACTCGATCCTGCGCGAGGGATACACGCCTGTCGTGGCGCCTGTGGCATTAGGTGGGGAATTCGAGCCCCTTAACTTGGACAGCGACGTTGCAGCCTCTAGCATCGCGATAGAATTAAAGGCCGAGGCCCTCATCTTCATGACGAATGTCGAAGGCCTGCTCCTCGATGGGGAGCGCGTCCCATCACTTACGACCTCCGAAGCCGAGGAGCTGAGGCCGAAGATCGGACACGGCATGATGAGGAAGGTACAGGCGGCGATTGGGGCCGTCACGAAGGGAGTCTCGAGGGTCGTCATAGCCAGCGGGCGCGTTGGGAATCCAGTCGAGAAGGCTTTGCGCGGCGAAGGTGGGACCGTCATACATGGCCAGTGAAGGGATCATGCGGACTGAAGACCTCTACTATGCGAGGGTGTACGCGAAGAGGAAGCAAGTCCTCGTCCGTGGGAAGGGGGCTGAGCTATTCGATCCAGAGGGCCGCAGGTACATAGACCTGACATCGGGTTACGGTGTAGCCATACTGGGATACGGTCATCCGAGGATCGTCAAGGCCATACAGTTGCAGGCCGAAAGGCTCGTAACCTGCCACGGGTCGTTTTACAACGATGCTCGTGCCTCTTTCCTCGAGAGGCTCATGAGGGTGGCGCCCAAAGGGCTCGATGCGGTGATTATGGCCAACAGCGGGGCCGAAGCCATAGAGGCCGCGCTGAAGACGGCCATGAGGGCGAGGGGGAAGACCGAGGTCATCGCCTTCGTGAGGGCCTATCATGGGAAGACGTTTGGGGCCCTATCTGCGACTTGGGAACGGAAATACAAGGACGGCTTTGGCCCCCTATTCCCCCACTTCACCCACGTCCCATACGGCGACATCGAGAAGACGAGGGCGGCAGTGGGCGATGGAACGGCCGCAATACTGGTCGAGCCGATCCAGGGCGAAGGGGGCGTGCGCGTTCCACCCAAGGGATTCCTCGAGGATCTGTCTCGCTTGGCGGACGAGAAGGGGGTGCTCCTCATCATGGACGAGGTCCAGACGGGCTTGATGAGGACTGGCAAGATGTTCGGGTTTCAGTGGGAGTCCTTGGTGCCCGACATCCTGGTCCTGGGAAAGGGATTGGCTGGCGGCCTCCCTGTCGGCGCCGTCCTTTCGAACGGGGAGACTTTGGCAAAACTCGGAGTGGGAGGACATACCTCGACCATGGCCGGAAGCCCCTTGGTCTGCGCGGCCGGATCTGCGACCCTAGAGGCCCTGGAGGAGGAGGTGGGCGAGGGCCATGTGGCCAGGCGATCCTCCCTATTCTTGGAATCACTTGGAGAATGCAGCGGATTCAAGGTCCTGAGGGAACTGAGGGGGAGGGGCCTCATGATTGGATTGGAGCTTCGCCTGGAGGCTGAGGCGGTCTTGAATTCACTCACAGACCTCGGCGTCCTCGCCCTCCCGGCAGGGCGCAACGTGGTCAGGCTTTTGCCGCCGTTGGTTATATCCGAGGCACTCGTCCGTGAGGCCTGCGAGAGGTTGAGGGACGCGCTTGAGGGCGAAAATAATAAACTCGGATGAGGTCTCATTCGTCCGGGGCTTACTGTCGGCATATTCGCCGAGTGGAAGGGAACGCGCGGCATGTATGTATTTGAGGAGGCATATGAATGGATGGGGCTTCGAAAGGGTTTGGATCGACGCGGTTGGAAATGTCATGGCAGAGAGGGGGAGAGGCAGGCCTACGATCCTCCTATGCGGCCACATCGACACCGTGACCGGCAAGGAGGGCGTGATGTTCGAAGGCGATAGGATTTATGGGAGGGGGGCCGTTGACGCCAAGGGCCCCCTGGCCGCCATGGCACTGGCCGCCAGGGACTATGATGGAACCGGCAAGTTGATCTTCTGCGCAGCCGTAGGCGAGGAATCCGATAGCAGAGGGGTTGGCCGATTGTCCGCCCTCCCAAGGATCGCCGACGCGGCGATCTTCGGCGAGCCAACGGGACTGAGGGCTGCTGCTTTCGCCCATAGGGGTTCGATGTCGCTCAGGCTCAAGATCGCCTCGCCAGGAGGGCACTCGGCCTCGCCCTGGGGATACGAGAATGCCGTCGAGAAAGGCTTCTTGTTGGTTGATAGGATAAGGGGCGTGCTCTGTTCTGGAAGGGACAGGTTCTCGACCCCTTCGATAGCGATCACGCAGATGAGGGGAGGGGGTTCCGGCAGCAGGATACCGGAACGATCCTCCATCCTGCTCGACGTGAGATTCCCCCCAACGTGGAACGTCAAAGGCATGTTCGATCGCATTAGGGAGGCGGCCGGAGAAGCTCCCGGCGGTTACACCTACACCATGGAAGTACTTAAGGGGACGGAGCCATACATTGCGGAGAAGGACAGCGTCGTTGTCAGGTGCTTGAGGGAGGCCGTCAACGAAACTCTTAATGCGAGGCTGATGCTGGTTAAGAAGAGCGGCTCGGGCGACATGGGCCTTATCGGAAGGGGGTGGGGCATCCCCGTGATAACCTACGGCCCTTGCGATCCTAGGTTGTCTCACACCTCGGGGGAATATCTGGAGATAGGAGAGCTCGAGGCCGCGATCAAGATCTACATGCTGACATGCGAGAAGGTCGCTATGTCCATCACGAAGTAGAATCCATCGGCGAGGGGCAGGCATCCCCCCTGCAATTACTTAATCAAGTAAAGCCTCAGAGATGGCGTATCTGCAACGCCTTAGAATGAGGTGGGAGAGTGGGGCCTCCACCTACGAAGGGCATGGATGGCCCTGACCGCCCTCTCGGTGATGGGGAATTCGTAATCACAATTCGGGCATCTGACCAGATTGCAACTCAGAGTTGAGACAAGCCTCGGACACGACTGGCAGGTTATGGCCCTCGAATATAGCAAGTCGAACACGTTTCCACACCTTGGACAGGTGAGACACCTCTCCTTATAGGACAGGGTTCAGCACTTCGGCATGTATCCAACCAACTGCCTGATAAGGCTTCTCGATCATAGGATTCCCTTGAGCTCGGCCAGCCGCTTTATCGTGAGGTCGGCGAAAACCCCAGGCCCCCAATCCCTCCTGATCACGAGTATAGAATGCATGCCAGCCGCATTGGCGCCTTTTATGTCCGTGAATGGCTTGTCTCCCACGAAGGCGCATTCGGACGGGGGGACGCCGAGTCTACTCGCTGCCAAGAGGTAGGGCTCAGGATCGGGTTTCGTCATCCTCGTATCCTCCCCTGCAATCACCATCACGTCGAAATAAGCCCTGAAGCCCAAACCAGCTATCCTTGACCTCTTGAGACCAAGGGCTCCATCGGTGTCCGTAACGATCCCAAGTCGGTATCCATTGGCGCGTAGGTATCGAAGGACCTCATCAACGTCGTCATATCGTTCGGCCGCCTTAGCATAACTCCCCCAGTAGGTTCTCGTGAGCGTCCTTATCGATGCCGTCGATAACGTTGTATGGCAGCCGAGCCTGTCCGCCAGTTCCTGCCACCATCCGTCCCTGTCATATTCGGTCGACCTATTCTTCTCATCGTCGAACTCGGCGATCGCCTTCAGTATCGATCTGATGGCGATCCTCTTCAAACAGAGCGAATGGATGATCTTGGCAACATCGGCATGTGCAGCCCTCAGCCCTTTCTCGGCATCGATGAGCGTCTCATCGAGGTCGAAGAGCACAGCCTTGATTGGCATGTTGGCATACATCGACAAGGCGCTTCTCGGGCCAGTTGATTTTGAGGGCATATATCGTTACCCAATAGCTCATCGGGCAATAAAAACATCATATGAAAAGGAGGTAGGGGTTTAGGGATGAGTTCTTTTGGAGTAGTACATAAAAGGCTCCCAGAGGAATGGCGAGAGACACAGGGGCATGAGGGCATTAGCCATTGGCCCTACACGCCTATGCTCTTATTACTTCTTCTTCTTTCCTTTCTTCTTCTTGGCTACACCACAACTACCACATGTCAAGCTTTTTTCACCACTGATTGAAGATTCATTTTCAGCCTATTAAGTTTAACTGCCCAGTCCGGATTCACGATGCGGGATCAGGCCTTCCACATCTTCTTCCTACACCTGAAGCAGTTCTCCGCCTCGGTGCCATTCTTTGTCCCACAGTAAATGCAGAAGACCATAGGATCTTTAGTGCCCTTCCTCACTTTCTACGATAGTATGGAGGTCTTGGGGGCAGTGGCCTCAAGGTGGCCACTGCAGTGAGAGCAGATGATGGCTTCGAGTGGGTCCTGCTCGCCACATTGGGGGCAAATCTCTCCCTTGACCATTTGATAGGTCTTTTCCTCTAGACTTGTCTAGGAGCCACCCTCATCTTTTCCAAGAGATGTGTATTCGTTGGGAGAATTACACGAAGGAGGGCCACATTCATAGGGTCAGGCAGATCGAATCGAAGTTGGATTTACTCGAGAACATGAGGACGAAGGGAAAGGCGAGCGACCCTCTACAACGGCATTATAGAAGAGGTGTCGCGAAAGATCGGGATCTTCAATGGGGGGATGGACGTGCTAACCTGCCTCACGGAAGGGCGTATGGCTCTGCTCAGACGGACCGATGCCGTTCCATCACTTCCCGTCGCACCCGAGGAGAGGCAAGACGGGCCCAAGATGTGTGTGGATTGTGGCCAATTAGATCCCACAAATGTAATTATTGCATTATGTGCGCAAGCAAGCTCTCAGGGCTCGTGGATCTGGCTGAAAATAAGGCACCCGAAGTCCTGCCGAGGAATTGGTCGCCGAAGAAGAGGGAGGGGAAGCTGAAAGGTCATACAAGGGTAATAAATACCCCGAACTTAAAGTTCTAGTCGTCGAAAAACGCGCTATAAAATTAAACCTCATTAATATAATACCTAATTAGTCGTCATTATCTCCCCAAATTGGGCTCATTCTTACCTCTTAGATCTACCCAGATAGTCTCTCTGCGACTCCCTGTGCCTTGCCGCCTGTTCTGCTAATTTACAGCGCTTGCTGCAGTATTTTACACGCCTGTCCTGGGTCATGAAGATCCCCTGGCAGAGCCTATTCTGGCAGACCACCTCAAATCTCTGGATCTTCTGCTTCGCGCCTCTCATGTTTCTGGGTATTGAGGAGACCGTCCTGCCACCCCTCCTCTTCAGATAGGCCTCATACCTTTCCGGCCCTAAGATGATTAGGTGTTTCTTTGGATCTAGCCGTTCATCGCCAAGGTAAACGATGCCCTTGTCAAATCCCCTTGAACCCCACATACTCTGCGGAATTATCGCGGCCTTGCCCCCCCTCCTGATCTGCTCCGCATATGCCTTGCGCGCCTCGCCATCAAGCACCACCTCGAACTGGCCCTTTTCGTTGTACTTCGTGGCCAATCCAAGTGCGGACCTAATCTGCCTATTCGATGTCCAAGTTCCGAGGTTGCTGTTGTCGAAGTCGGGAGTGCCCGGCCTTCCTGCCAAGTCGCTCTTCCCCCCTCTCTTCGCGAGGTCACCGTGACCCAAGACCAGCTCAGTTAAATCGATGCCCTTGTCCTCACCCCTTTCGTCGAGATAGGAGAGCGAGTCATCGAAGTACTCCCCACCGGACACCCTGCCGCAGACGTTGCAGACGCGTTCTGTCCCATCCAGGACGATCCGACCACCACACTCCGGGCACTTTTCAGTCGACTCCGGGCGGGCATAGTGCCTCTCAAATCCCTCTGGGCAAACCCTCCATATAAAGCCCGAATACTCGTCATAAGCGCTTAGCAGATCGGCGCCACATTGAGGGCATTTCTTCAGATCATCGGCGGATGGCTTCATCTGTCAAGCGGGTAAAAATATGCGATCGGCCCATAAATGCATATCGTCGGTCAAAAATGTCTTCGCATAGAGCTAAAAAGCCCTGAAAAATACTGGGGCGGGGAGATCGGTTCATGAGCCTCTATTTTAGTGGAAACGCCTCTGCCAAGCCCATCCTGTATCGGCAGATTCCATCCCTTCAACTGCATATTTACTACTTATTGGGTGGGAAGCCCTTCCTGACGGCGCCCGGCGCGAGCGACGCTTCAATATGAATGAACTCTTCGTCCATATATATTTTCTATAATATGGCTATATAGTTTTCTACCTAAATTTCGGATATATAGGGACAGAATTAGGGCCGATATCGGGGCATGGAGTAGACAGTAGTCGTCATCGCCGCTATATATAAGCCCAAGGGGATGCCCTTCAGTTCCCCTTGAGAGGACACATCTCAGTGCGTCCTGCCCGATAGCTCCTCTTCGAATGTGAGCGGTCCGACCAGCCCCAATCCCGTCTGGGTAGATGCTGCGACAAGGGTGTTCCGAAGTAGAAGGGCTATCGTCATGGGTCCCACTCCTCCAGGAACCGGAGTAATGTGCGAGGCCTTGAGCATCACCTTATCGAAGTCGACATCGCCGCAGATCCTTCCGCCAATCCTGTTCATCCCGACGTCGATCACGGCAGCGCCAGGCTTGACCATGTCCCCGCTCACGATGAAGCCAGGACGGCTACCCACGGCACTAACCAATATGTCCGCACGCCTCGTGTGCTCTTCGATTCCATCCGTCTTGGAATGGCAGATCGTCACGGTCGCGTCACGGTTGAGGAGGAGCAGGGCGAGGGGCTTTCCAACCTCTGGGCTCCTGTTGATTATCACGGCGTCCCTCCCCCGAATGCCTATGGAGTATCGAGAGAGCAGGACCATTATGCCCGCGGGCGTGCATGGCAACAGACCATGCGCATCATACATCGCGCGTCCCACGTTGATGGGGTTGAGGCCATCGACGTCCTTCCCCGGTGTAATCACCTCCATCACCCTCTGCGCCTTCAGTGCATCGGGCAGTGGGAGCTGGACCATCACGCCATGGACGCTGTCGTCTTCATTAAGCTCCTCGATCATCCCCATTATCGTCTCCTCAGAAGTGCCCTCCGGAAAGCGATAGTCCATGGACTTCATCCCGACCTCCTGGCAGGCATTGTGCTTGAGGGAGACGTAGAGGCTTGAGGCCTCATCTGAGCCCACGAGGATCGTGGCCAGACATGGCTTGATGCCATTCCCCTCGAACCGCCCAACCTCGTCCCTGACCAGTGCCCTTATCTCGGCGGCGATACGCTTCCCATCGATTACGGTTGCCGTCATCTCTCAGGCGTAGGTTCGAACAGCGGATATATTATTTCCATGCATGAAGGTGGGCCCGAGGCGACTTGAACTCAGGCCCGTGCCCAGATTCGGGCACAGGAACACCTGACAGACAGGTTATGAGCCTGTCGCTCTACCAAGCTACTCTAGCGGTGCGCAGATGCGCACTGTAGCTACGGGCCCTGTCTCAGGTTCTGGTCCTCAGGCTTAAATTATTTCCTCCATTGGCGGTTACCTACCGCTATATAGCCGCCTCATAGCTGCCTAAGCGCTGCCGTTGAGGGAAGACGAATCTTACTCGGCTAGGAATTTCAGGTGGAACTTCCTAGCCTGCTCGTTGGACAATGGGCTCTTCATGACCGCACTCAGCATGCTCTCCACTACGACGATACTGCCCGCGTTCGTAATGAATCTAACACCCTCTTACGTGTTGATAGGTTTGATCTCGACGGTCAGCGTCGCAGGTTGGAGTCTCCCGCAGGTCCTCGGAGCACATTACGTGGCAAAATTCCCGGTAAAGAAAGATATGATCGTCGTCGTGACCGCTCTGGAGAGGATCCCGTGGTTCCTTTTCGGGCTCTTCCTCATGTTCTTCCCGTCGACTGAGGCAAACGCCATGCTTGCCCTCTTCTTCCTCGTCTTTTCGATAACGGCAGTTGTCAGTGGGTTGCTTACGCCGGCCTGGCTCGAGATGATCGCCAAGACCATACCTACCAGGTGGCGGGGGAAGTTCTTTGGTTTCAGCTTCTTCGTGGGCTTGGCCGTTGGCACATTCGGCGGCCTCCTGGCGGGCTTCCTATTGGAGTCCGAAAGCTTCCCGAATGGATTCGCATATTGCTTCATTGTCGCATTCTTCCTGCAGATCTGTTCCTGGGTCTTCCTGGCCATGGTGCGGGAGCCCGAGGATCCTGTGGCCGAGGAGGCCATCTCGTTCAGGCGGTACCTCGCTGACCTGCCGTCCATCCTCGGATCGGACAGGAACTTCGAACTCTACTTGATCAGCAGCATCGTATTGTCCCTGGGAGCGCTCGGCTCGCCATTTTACATCGTCGCTGCCATAAGCGATCTAGAGCCTTCGGGTGAGCTGATCGGCTTATTCACCGCCCTATACATGGGAGGGCAGGCGTTCACCAACGTCCTTTGGGGTCTTCTTGGTGATAGGTATGGCCACAAGAAAGTACTGCAGCTCGGCGCGATCTTGGGGCTCTCAACGAGTGCCCTTGCGGCCTTCGCGTCCTCGGCCTCAACCTATTGCTTGGTCTTCCTGCTCTCCGGGGCTTCACTCAGCGCCCTCACCATTTCAGGCATGAGCATCGTGCTTGAATTTTCCACCCATGAAAAGAGGCCGATATACGTGGGCTTGGTGAATACCCTGCGCTCCCCATTCCAGGCTATCGCCCCGCTTCTGGGTGGTGCTCTCGCCAATGTGGTTCCATTCCGCGCCATCTTCCTCATTGGCGCTGCGTTGATAGCGATGGGTCTCACGCTACTTCTAATCGTACGAGAGCCGCGCAGGGCCATCGCCTCAAAGATGGGACTGAGATCGGATGGCGAAGCCGCCGTAAGCCTCTCGTAGGCTGCGCAGCGCATCTCCCCGGGAGCGCCGCTCATGATGCATCCTTGACCGATGATGTTGTCATTCGAGCACAGCCACCCGTTCTACCTGTCGGCCTCGTGAATCTGTGGGTCGAGAACGCCATTCGGAAGGACATCGACGATTACCTCTCTTGAGACCTCTTCATCCTGAAGCCCCACATGGCATCGTAGCACGTTGTAATTCAGGAGGAGTACGCCCACTATCGTGGCCTCAGTCCTCACGCCATACCTGGCCCTCTCCCTCCCGATCTCAAGTGCCTCGAGCCTATCATACTCGGCAACCAATCTCTCGGCCTCTTCGTAACTTATGCCCGCCCGGGCAACCCCACCCTTGGCGGAGGGCGATGGCCCCTCGGCACGACTGCGGGCGAACTCGGCCTCATTCCTAGTCTCATCCCTGAGCTGGGCATAGTAACTCTGTATCCTGTCCACGGCGTCAGCTAGGAGGCGCTCCGATTCATCCTTTAGGCCCTTCAACTCCTGATCGACCCTACCCTTGAGTATGGAGGTCGATCTATCGAGGACGAACTCCAGCTCCTTGGCTCCCAACTTCTTTGGCCCGTCGTCGTTCATGTAATGGCGTACCTGATAGAGCCATGCGGCTTCCTGTCCCGATTCATCGAGGGCAACCTCCACGAACCTCTGCGATCTCCTATTGGATGTGTATGTGAGAAGGTAGTATAATTTCAGTGCAGTCCTTGGGATCTCCTCTACTGTGCCCAGAACCGCCCTGCAGGTGCCTGATGCCATAGACGAGAGCGCGACCTCGGGATCGGCCGATGGGAGGCGCGCTGCGGCTACACCCCTCCTTCTGGTGTCCTCCAAGATGCCGCTGAGGAAGGGGCTGCCCAGTGCCACGAGTTCGCACTGCCCCCAACGGGCCACTTCGCTTGAGAACGTTATGGCATGTACGCGGTCAGGATCCGACTGGAGCCTGACGACGTAGCACCCATTATCCGAGCGGACCTCCTGCCCAGCAAGTTCCAAGTACCCCATGATGAAGTCCCTGACATCGGAGCTCATTATCACCCCTCCTCCAATGGCGAGAGATTAACGGCCTCGAAGATCGCATCGTTCCTCCCCTTTGCGGAGTCGGCGCGCCTCTTCCTCCCCATTAGGTCCAAGCCGAGTTCCTCGATCGCCCTCTTCGCCCCCTTCCTGTCGTTTTCCATGAACGACCTGAAGATCCTCGGTTCGATCCTCCTGACTTCATCGCCGAGTATCAATTCCAGGTCGCCTATCGTCAGTTGGAAGAGTTGTATCTTCTCATAAAGGAGATCCAGTATGTGGTCCTCTATCGTGTCCCTAACCGTCAGGCTGAATATGTATACATCATTCACCTGTCCGATCCTATGGACCCGCCCTATTCTCTGTTCGACCCTCAGTGGGTTCCATGGGAGGTCGTAGTTAACTACGAGATTGCAGAACTGGAGGTTCATGCCCTCGCTGCCCGCCTCCGTGCAGACGAGCACCTTGGCACCTTCCCTGAAGGCATTGAGCGAGCGCTGCCTCTCACCATCATCCATTGCGCCGCTGTAGCAGGCCACATCAAGGCCGAGGTTCTCGAGACTTGCCCTGATGTACTCCTGAGTTTCCAGGAATGTCGTGAATATCAACGCCTTTCCTGAGGTTGCTCCCACGAGCTCCTTCAGGGCAATCATCTTGCTGTCCTCCTTGACGAGCGACGAAAGCTTCAGCAGCCCATCGATCTCCCTGGCCCCCTCCGGCGTGGACCTCTCCATTCGCCTCCTCAATGCCTTCGAGATCGCGGGCGTGCTGCTGGCCAGCTGCCTTTGAAGCGTTATCAGGAGGAACACATCGGGAGCGGCCCTGATCCTCCTCGCCTCCGGTAGCGATTCATAGAGGGACCTGACGTAGTCAGTCACAGCATTATACAGCCGGTACTCGCCCTCCGTTGGAACCAGCCTAACGGTATTCGAGAACCTCCGCGTGAATGGCAGGCCCGTCTCCTTTCTTCGCGTCCTCACCATTACGTCTGACAAGATTCTCTGAAGGGCCAGCTGGTTTGTAACCCTCCTCCCCTTTGAATCGGCCGCAAACCTCGATTGGAACTCGAGCCTTGAGCCGAGCAGGCCGGGCCTCACCAGATTGACGAGGTTGTAGAGCTCCGCAAGACCATTTTGGATCGGAGTGGCCGTTAGCATCAACAGATAGGTGCTGGAGATGTCCCTCGCGAGCCTGTAGTTCAGGGTCCTGGAGTTCTTCAGGCGATGGGCTTCATCCACTATCAGCAAGTCCCAGTAAACGGAACACAGCCTCTCCTTCACGCCAGGCCTCTTGGCTGTGTCTATCGAGGCTATGAGCTTCTCGTGTGAACCGAAGTCGATGAGCTTCCTACCAGGACCTGATGCGATCGTGAATTCCTCCAGGAACTTCGTCCTCAGTTCCTCATGCCACTGGGAGACCAAGGCAGGGGGCGTGAGTATGAGGGTCTTCCGCACGAGGCCCCTCAAGGCGAATTCCTTGTATATCATACAAGCTTCTATCGTCTTACCCAAGCCCACCTCATCGGCCAGCAAGGCCCTCCCGTTCATGCGATCCCTAACCTTCAGCGCCGCCGATACCTGATGGGACATCATCTCGATCCTGGTCCCAAGTAGCGGTCCAGAGAGGAGGGCGCCCGTCTCCGGCTGGATGGTTATGAAATACGATTTTAGGCAGAGTTCGAGCCAGGAGAGGGGATAGAACCTCCCAGCTATAAGGGAGCGGCCCAGTCCAAAGACATCGGTGATCCTGATGGCGGATCCTTGCGAGTCGACGCCTAGGGGCTCATCGTCGGTCGGCATAACCTAGATCCTTTATGGATCCCGAGATATTAGTCATTCCATCTGGATTGGTCGGGCCACGAGCCAGTCCCTCTGGACGCCCTCACGCGCTCCGCACGGGCTGCGGGGCATCAAGCCATAAATCCGGAGTCCCCCGTTCTGGACCGCGACCTTGCATAGGGAGCATGTCCGCGAAATCGTCAGGGGTTTCATCAGCACCTCCAACCACTGCGTCCAGGAACTCGTCAAGCACCTCTCCAACTCGGAGAGGACGAACTCGAGCGGCTTCTTCGTCTTCAAGGACGGGAGGAGGAGGGCGATGGAGTATAGGGGTCATTTCTTCCTCAGGGCCTCAACGGAATATTCAAACCCACAACTGACCCTGGAGGACCTACAGGGGATCCTAACTGCGAGGATCCTCGAGGCCTGCGCGAACTACGCGCTCGAGACCGGGGAGGAGGTCGTGGATGAGGAGGAGGTGGCCAAGGGGTTGGAGGAGCCGCCAAAGGGCCCTATCATGCCATTTCTGATGAATACGGACGATGTCGAACCTGACAGATACTCGATAAATCCGCTGAGGGAGTCGATCGTAACGACCGGGAAGAGCGCATTTCCCGCCTACAACCTCACGACGGAAGGCCTGAGGATCGATGAAGCATTCCTGAGGAGGTATAGGGGCATTCTGATCGAAAATGGCGAAGTCTCGAGAATTCAGAGCTACATGGGGGGCATCGAAAGGTATGTCGATGCCGTAGATGCATCGAAGTACGAACAACTTGAGGAGACCTCCGACCAATTAGGCATCCAACTCGCCATCCCGGCACTGCGAATGCCACTTGAGACGCTCAGCTCTGAGGGCAAGGATGGCGATGTGCACCGACTCGTCCGGCTGATCCACGGCGATTACGAAACCATAAGCCTCCTATATGAATCAATGGGGAGGAGCATAACGAAGAGGAAGACGCTCCTTCCAGTTGTGCCACATACAAGCAAAGGGGTTGGCTCAAAGAGGGCGGCCTCCGGTAAGCTCGCGTTCGAGAACACGGAATTCAAGGGCATCAAGGTCAGTTATAGGCCGACCCTCCTTTACCCCAACGACGTGGATGCGAGCGACGTCAGCATAGCCAAGGCCTGCGAGGACATATACGTTGAGGCCCCCGACATCGTCGAGTATGATTACACGAAGACGCCCGCTTCCCCTCAGTTCGTCCTCTACTCGATACTATCCCCTGAGTCGGCTGCCATTTGGCACGGAATAGGCGTTCATCAGGGAGCGGAGATCGTAAAGAGCTACGTCAGCGTCCACTCGGCCCACAGCCAGGGCCAAATCTTCCCGAACATATCGAAGCCCTACAGGGGGATTCCGTTACAGCTCGACCTCGTCGCCGACAAGATGTTGCGGCACCCTACGCACGGGAACATAGACGCGAGCATTGGAACGGTTGATCTCGGGGAACTGTTGAAGAGGCCGATGGCGACCAGGGTACTGCCGGCCAACGAATTCCTAAGGGACGTCGACTTCAAAGTTAAGTAGATAGCCATGAGGATAATCGATGCCCATTCCCACTGCTGGCTGGGAGCTGACCCGAAGGACATGGCGCTCGTTAGGGAGCTGGTTGACGAGATGGATCGATTTGGCGTCGAGAGGAACTCATCTACTACGGCAATGCCGAAAGGCTCTTCTTCAGCGGATGATCCGGGAGAATGGTTTTTAAGCGCCTGCATCAGTGGGCGTGGATGCTCTGGAGCAAGAAAGGCCGAGATGTCGCAAGACCTTCAGCAGTTGAAAAACGAAAAAGCCAAACTCGAGGGGATGCTGCACGAACTCGAGGCGAAGAGGGAAGGGCAGAAGAAGAAGCTTGATGAGCTCACAGTGGAGAAGGACAAGATCTATTCCGTTTGGTCATCGACCCGCGACTTCCAAGAGGCCTCTAGGATAGAGATGAAATTCACGGCCATTTCCAGAGAGCTCTCAATAACGCAGGAAGGGCAGAAGTCCACGGACATGAAGATAGCGGGGATCAAATCGTCCATCGTTTCCCTGGAAAAGGTCATCCAAGATAGGGAGAGGCTTCAGAGGTCGAAGTGGCAAGTCGAAAAACCAGGATTATAGCGGTCAGACGCCGCCGTCATCGCCTTCCTATGAAGGTCATCTCGCTCCTCGTGTTGTGGGGCAACTTGGTAACGGCCAGGACCCTGACGCCCAGGCCCTCCATCTCCTTCGCGATGGCCTCGGCCGATTCCTCAAGCTCTCTCCTGAACGGATAGGTTACGGCCTTCAGGGTGACTGCCAGGAAGCCATCCTCGGCCAGGAAGCGCGTGACCACGGGCCCCATGAGGGGTATCAGCTCGTGGGCCGACACGTTCGCGTCACAGGCTATGAGGCCGATCCTTTCAGGGACGTCCTCATTGTCGAGTTCCTCTAGCTTCTTCGGTATGTGGATGATGTTGCCGAGCCTCAGGACCTCTTCATCGAGCGAGGCGGGATCTACGGAGTATACCCTTTCAGCATGGCGCGATAGCACCTTGGACCAGCCCCCCGGTGCAGCGCCGAGGTCCAAGGCGGACTTGCATGACGCCATCTCAGGAAAGCGTTCCAAGATCTCAAGTAACTTTAGCTCCGACCTGTTAATGGGCCTCTTCCCCTTCTCCCACTTCCTCTCAACGCGGATCTTCTTCTCCCCGATCTCCCCGATCCCGTTAACCGAAACGTAGGCCCTATTGAAGAGGATCTCGACATTTACGATCTTGTCGGGGTTCTCGAGGTCGACGTGGCCCCGTTCGATGGCTCTGCCCACGGCATCCTCCACGTCCCTGCTTGAGAATTCGTGGCTGCCCCTCCTCCTGCACCTCACGGCAAAGGCGTCCTCATCCCCTATCCCGTCCACCTTCAGGGCGGCATCGACGATGCTCTGCAGATCTGCCCTCACGACCACGTCAACGGGTATGATTCGAGCGATGAATTCAGTATCCAGGCCATCCACGACTTTGGCCGCGCGCCTTCCTTCGATGGAGGTGGAGACTATCACCACCCCCTTGAAGGCGGACCTGTACGACACGCCGTCATTGCCAAGGGCTTTTTGCAGCTCAGAGATGGCGCCCTTCTCGAATCCCGATGCCACAGTTACGAAGAGCAGGCCCATGCCCGATACCCGATCTCCAACGTCGCCTATGGCGAGCGACACACAGCAATGATTAAATGGCTTTATGCGAGTCGGATTTCGTGCTCCGGTGGTGTAGCCCGGTTAAGCAAGAGACGGACTAGGCATGGCGGCCTTTCGATTCCCCATCGGATGATGAGAGCCGCAGATCGCGGGCAGTTCGAATGAACTGAACCGCCTACGGAAACCGCGGGTCCGAAGGGTACGAGTTCGTGCAAGGGAATCCCGCCCGGAGCACGTCCAATTCATCGCTCTGAGCCAAAATGATAGATCTCCCCTTAGTCGCCTTTGAGTAGGCATATGCAGTTGACAGCGATTTTATTGGTGGCTAAATAGGATAATGTGGTATGGGGTGATATGCATTGAAGGTGTTAGGGTGTGACAGGAAATGCGAGTCCTGCCCCTTACTGGAGCTCTACGAAGGTCTCGAGCAATACGGCGTCAAAGGCTACCGCTGCCCGATGGCGGGCTGCGAGCTGAAGGCTCCGGCTCTGAAGAGGATAAGCGAGAAGGTAAAGGAGCTGTTCCTAGGCGTGGAGTGGGGAGGCGATCTGGAACGGATAAGGAAGATGCTCGGAAGGAAAAAAAGCGAATAAAGGCACTAGTCGAGAGCGCCTTTGAACATTACGGCAAGAATGTGTTATACGAAGAACAGTTCATCAAATACTTCAAAAATCAAGGGATGAGTAAAAATGAAGTGGATAAGCTCTGGTTTAAAGCGGGAAATATGAAAATAATGAAGAGGGGGGTAAAACCAATATTCCGCGTGAGGGCCCCCTGGATATACTGGGTCATGTCGTAGTCTTCAGGTTACTTGGGAATGGGGACGAATAAGGCCTTTTTAGTCCTGCTTCCCCTCTATCTTAGAGAATTTGATCTGGTTCCTCTTCACCCTGTGGCGGCTTCCGATGAGGGCGTATGCACGCTCTACGGCCATCTTCTCGTTTGGCGCATCTATGGTCTGCCTGAAGAAGATCCTCCTAGGCCCCTTCCTCATGGTGCCCTCGATGTTGAACTCCTTTTCTTGGCTCATCGCGACCGAGATGGGGTGTGGCCCATTAATGTCCTTTACTGTCGCATTATTTAGAGGCGGGATGTATCTATTTCTGTTTTATGAACGGCAAGGTAGAGCTCGTAAACCTTAAGGTGGCTGCGACCTGCCCAGCTTGTCCTTCTGCCCTTGTATCTCTTGGCCCTCTATCTTCCTGAACAGGATCTTTGGCTTCTGGATCTTATGGCCGGCACGGATGAGGAGCTGGGAAGCTTCATGCCACCTGGCATCGTGGACTGAGCCCGGTTGGTTTAACTGGGCCCAGAGGGCCTCCGCCGAGGCCGGTATAAATGGCTCTAGCAATATCGCCAAAAGCCTCACCCCGTTGCATGAGAGATAAAGGCAGGTCCTTGCTGACTCTGCATCGACCCAAGGTTTCTTCTTCTGGAAATACTGGTTGCATAGAGACGTGAACTCCACGATCGTCTTCAGCGCCTTCTCGATCTCGATCTCGCCCAAGTTCTTCTCGACCTTCCCAGCTGCGCTCAGCAGAGCGGCCTCGTACTCCCTATCATCGGAGTCGTAGTCCGTTGGGGGCGGAACCTCGCCCCCGAACCTCATGTCTATGAACGTGAGGACCCTGTGTATGAAGTTCCCGATGCTGGCCACGAGCTCGTTGTTGATTCGCCCCTCGAAGTCGTCCCAGTCGAAATTGACGTCCACCTGGCTATACGGCGTGATCGCACAGAGGTAGTATCGCAGGTAGTCGGCGGGGAAGGACGCGAGGAATTCCCTGAGGCTTATGTACCACTTCCTGCTCTTCGAGAATTTTCTCCCCTGGAGCATTATGTGCCCCCTCGTCGGTATGAAATCCGGGAGCTTGTACTCCCCGACGCCGAGCCTCATCGCCGGAAGGAATAGGTAGTGGTGGTAGACTATGTCCTTCCCTATGAAGTGGTACAACCTCGCGCTGTTCCAGAAGCCCCTTCCATCGAGCGACCTCCCCTGAATGACCTTAATGGCAGTGCTTATGTAGCAGAGGTGGTTGTCGAACCAGAGGTAGAGGCTAGCTTTCACATCTTCTCGTGGAATCGGCACACCCCAGGGGATGTCCCTCGTAATGTCCCAATCCTGGAGCCCGCCCTCCACCCACCTCAGGACGTAGTTCCTGACCTCGCTTTGCAGGTTGCCGTTTCCATTGAGCCAATCCCTGAGCTGCTCCGTGAACTGCGACAGTTTGAAGAAGTAGTGGTCGCTCTTCCTGCTCACCGGTATCTGGCCACAGATGGCGCAGCGGGGGTTCAGCACCTCCCCAGGCTGGAACGTCCTGCCGCAACTCTCGCAACCGTCGGAATATTGGTCCTTTGCACCGCAGAAAGGGCATTCCCCCTTGACGTACCTGTCGGGGAGGAACTTCCCATCCCTCTCGCAATAGGCCTGTGATACGCTCTGCTTGTAGATGAATCCCTTGGCGAAGAGCTGCTTGAAGAAATATTGCGTGAACTCAACGTTCTCCTTCGAACTCGTCTTGTAGAAGAGGTCGTAGTGAATGCCGAGGGCCTCGAGGTCTTCTTTGTCCCTCTTGTTCCAGAATGCAACGTATTCCTCCGGGGACTTCCCCTCCTTCTCGGCCTCGACCATTATGGGCGTGCCGAAATCGTCGGTCGCGCAGACGTACACGAGGTCGTCGCCCTTGAGCCTGCAAAACCTCGCGAAGACATCAGCCGGCAGGTAGGTGGATGCGAAGCCGCCGGCGTGAATTTCTCCGTTCGCATAGGGGAGGGCGGCTGTTATCACGACTTTCTCTCTGTTGAGCTCTACCACCTTCTGTCCCCATGTAGGCGAAGCGGAGCGTATTTAGCCTTGCCTTAGCCTAGGCTTTGGCCTTCACTGGACATGAACGGAGTGCTGGCCATATCGTTGGTTAAGTTCCGACTTCCCAGCTCTCCACATATTTCCTTTGATCATCAGTGAGCTGATCTATGGTTACACCCAAGCTCTCAAGTTTTATCTTCGCAACCTGCTGGTCCTGTTCCTTCGGAACTTCGTAGACGCCCGACTTCAGTTGCCTCCCCCTCTCGGCCAGGAAGAGTATGGAGAGGAATTGGTTGGCGAAGCTCATGTCCATGACCGATGAGGGATGGCCCTCAGCGGCCGCGAGGTTGACCAATCGCCCTTCTGCCAACAGGTAGAGCCTCTTACCGCCTCTAAGGACATACTGCATGTTGCTGGGCCCCATCGGCTTCTTCTCGATTGCGAGCGACTCGAGGTCTGAGACGGAGACCTCGACGTTGAAGTGACCGGAGTTGCAGAGTATCGCCCCATCCTTCATCTCCTCCATGTGTCTCCGCACGATGACGCCTTTACAGCCCGTTGCGGTTATGAAGAGCTTGCCGTGCTTCGCGGCCTCGTCCATCTTCGCGACCCTGAACCCGTCCATCCTCGCCTTCAGGGCCCTGATGGCATCTACCTCGCACACGGTTACCTCTGCGCCCATCCCGCGCAACCTGTTCGCTATGCCCCTCCCGCAGCGGCCATAGCCTGCGACGACGGCCGATTCCCCCGCCAGGAGCACGTTCGTCGCCCTCAGGATGCCATCCACGGTCGACTGGCCGGTCCCATAGTAGTTGTCGAAATCCCACTTCGTCTCCGCGTCATTGACGGCTATGATCGGATACCTGAGCTTCCCCTCATTCGCCATGGCCCTTATCCTGTGCACTCCCGTTGTCGTCTCCTCGGTTCCCCCCCTTATCCTCTCGATCTGTTTCCATCCCTCCCTGTGCAGCGTGAAGACGAGGTCCGCGCCATCGTCCAGCGTGATGTCGGGTTCCGCCTCGATCACCTTCCTGATGCACCAGTAATATTCCTCGTTCGCCAATCCCTTCCAGCCATAGATCCTCGCCCCCTCTTCGGCCAGCGCAGCGGCTACATCGTCCTGAGTTGAGAGCGGATTGCAGCCACTCCATGCAGTTGAGGCACCGGCGGCCATGAGGGCTCTAACGAGGACTGCGGTCTCCTTGGTTATGTGGAGGCACCCGCCGATCGTAACTCCCCTAAGGGGCTTCGCGTCCTCGTGCCTCCTCCTGAGCTCTTCCAACACTGGCATCCTATCTTGGGCCCACTCGATCCTAAGGCCCCCCTGCTTCGCCAGACTTATGTCCTTGACCTTAAACGACATGACAATCGGTGATCTCCTCGTTCTACTTTAAACTTTGCCCAACGCCTTTTTGATAATGCGACATATGTAATCACCATCCGAGGAGAGGCTATCGGCCACATACGTCTGATAACGATGTAGATTGATGGACCTGATGATCCGGGATTAGCCGAAGCCCTTTCGCACCCTCTCCACTAGTTCAGCGCTTACGCCCGAGAACTCCCCCTCGAAGTGCCTGATGAAGTCCTCCCGCCTCAGCAGGCCTTCCTGCACCCCCTCGACCTCCCAGACCGATGCACCCTCGATCAACCCGGCTGCGGCCCCATCATCGAGTGAGAGGCCCTTCTGGAGCGATGCGACTATCCCTACGCCGATGGCATCGCACACGCCTATGCTGTTCCCGGTCTTGCGTATCTTTACCGGGCCTATCCTACGCTTCGATCCCCCCTTCCTACTGTAGATGTCGACAATTCCATTGAACTTGTCCTCCACGACAACGTACGTCGGAAGTTCGTCCTGGACTTCAAATACGTCCTCTATCGACTTGATCTCGTAGGCATCGAGCACTTGCTGGATCTCGGCCTCGTTCCCGAGGAGGACGTTGGACCTTGGCGTAATGTGCCTAAGGTACTCCGGGGTCACCCCATATGACGCGATGTCGACCACGACGGTCTTTCCGAGCATGTTGGCTTGATCTACCGCTTGCTGCATGAATTCCCTCTCTGACGATGTGACGAAGACTATGCCGGATTCCCTCACGACGTCCGTTGGAATCGGCCTCCAACGCTCTATCGTGGCAGCGCCATTGATGTCGTCCAAGTAGTAGAAGTCAACGCCATCTAGATCCTTTACGCATGTGATGGTACTTGTCTTCTTCCCCTTCACTACGACGATGCTGGATTTCAAAAGTTCCTTATAGTTCTCCTGGAGATATCTCGACGCGCCCTCATAGTTCCACTTATCAAGGGGCAGCGATATCTCGAGCGTTGACATCTCCACGCCCGACCTCGCCAGGTGGGAGAAGTACCCACCACCGAAGAATCCCGGGTATGGCTCATCGTAGTCGTCGCCGAAGCTCGTGACCAAGGCCGCCCTGCCACCGAGTAGGGAGACGCCGTAGGCCACGTGCGGTGCCCTTCCGCCGTAGCTGTAGTGCAGCGGGATGACGCTCCTGCTAAGCAGGATGTCGAATGCCTTCTTCGGAGTCCATTCAGCCCCATATAATTCCGAGATCCTCGAGAGGGGCACCGTCCTCCTCAAATGCCTCCTGAAGGGCTCCGGGAGCTTGCTCATCGAATCTATCTTAATGTGCTCGTCCTTTCCAACCGTTCCGACAGCGAGTAACGGCTTCTTCATCTTGCTCATCAAGCACGCGCACCCACTTAAGAGGCTTGTTTGGGAAAGAAGCCTTTTTTACCCCTGGCAAGTGCTCTTGAACGGGTGACGTGATTGCCAAGTAGCTCGCAACCCTCGGCGGATTACCTCAAGTGGCTTGATCGGGCGAAACCCGGAGCCGTGCAGGTCAAGTCAAGCGATCGGTTGGAGATCCCGGAGTTCCGTTCTTCAGCGATGAAGATGAAGACCAACCTCATGAATTTCAGGGAGGTCAGCCAAGCGTTGAATAGGGACATGAGGCACATGTACAAGTACTTCATGAAGGCCCTGGCGACGAGTGGCTCCATCCACGATGACTACGTCGTGCTGAAGGGCAAGTTCGCAAGCGCCCAGCTGGCTGAGGTCCTCAAGAATTACGTCGAGCAGTATGTAGTCTGTCCTGTCTGCAAGCGGCCCGACACTCGGATCGTGAAAGATAGTGAATTCTACTTTTTAATCTGTGATGCCTGCGGTGCCAGGTCTCCCGTGAAAAGAGTCTAGATATAATTGGGCGAATTTCACGTCAAGGTCTTTCGAGTCGGGGAACAGGTCCTGGTCGCAGCATGCGATGCGGATTTGTTGGGAAAGACCATAAGCTCCGAGAGAGGGGTCGAGTTACATGTCTCCGAGCAATTCTACGGGGAAGATGTCCTAACGGCCAAACAAACCTGCGAGATGATGAAGGTGGCCACCTCTTTGAATCTGATAGGTGATGCGATAGTACAGCTGGCGCTCTCCTCCGGATATGGACATCCCGATTCGGTGGTGAAGATAGGGGGAATCAGCCACCTTATCCTGATTCACGTGTAGCGGCATGCAATAAGCTTAAAGCTGGCTCCTTGGATGCATTATGTATAATGGGTAAACGAAAGGTATACACTGAAGAGGATATATCGAAGTCACTGGTGACCCCCGGTGAGGGGCAGCTCTTGGGCAAGGTCGATGGCCTCTTCGGTTTCGGCTGGCTATCTATTATCTGCTCGGATGGCAAGAGGAGGAAGTGTAGGGTTAGGGGGAAGCTCAGGAGGAAGATCTGGGTCAAACAGGACGATATCGTCTTGATTGAGCCGTGGTCGTTCTCGAATGACCAGGGGGAGATCCTCTTCAGGTATACAAAGGGGCAGGTTGAATATCTTCTCTCCAAGAAGATCGTGCCGACTTCCTTCATGGAGGTAGAACAGCCGCAGCCATAGTTTAGCCACAGTAAAGGGATTTTATTGGAAGATGAGGGCGGAGCCGAGAGGAGGCTCCTGGCGAGGGAGCGGAAATACGATAAGGAGAGGAGGGTGAGGATTAAGCGCTCCGAGGATTATGGGGCACTCGAGGAGGTCTTCGACACACGCACCCTAATGCTGATCTATGGGATGATGAATAAGGGCGCGCTCTCAGAGCTTGGTGGAGTTATAAGCGCGGGCAAGGAATCCAGGGTTTATTACGGCAGGACGCAGGAGAGGGAAGTTGCCGTGAAGGTCTATCTGACTGGGAGCGCGGAATTCAGGAAGGGGATGATGCCCTACATAGTAGGGGATCATAGATTTTCCAAAGCCAAGAGGAGCGATATAAGGAGCATCATTGGCATTTGGGCCCGTAAGGAGTTCGTGAACCTGAGGGAGTTCAGGAGGGTGGGCGTGTCTGTACCGGAGCCGCTCCACGTCGAGGGGAATGTGCTCGTCATGGAGTTCATAGGCGAGGATGGCCTCAGGGCGCCGCTCCTGAATGAGATAGCACTGCCCGACCCCTCTCCCACATATGACCGACTGATCCAAGCGATAAGGCTGATGGTGAGAGATGCAGGAATAGTTCATGGGGACCTGAGCGAGTTTAACGTCATGATGTGGAACGACCTCCCAGTTGTGATAGATGTCTCACAATCCCTCCCGCTCTCTCATCCTCTGGCAAAGGATCTCCTGGCCAGAGACATAAATAACATTAACAAGTTCTTCAGGGACCGTGGTGTAAAGGTTGTCGATGAAGAGGATTTCCTTCAGGAGTTGATGAAGTCTGACTCAAGTTAGCATAAGCATACAGATTCCCCTTGACAGGGTCGGCGTCATCGTGGGCAGAGAGGGATCTGTGAAGGCCGAACTAGAAACAACGTATGGGGCCAAGCTAACCATAGATGGATCCACTGGAGAAATCGAGATAAAGTTCGATCCTTCGATCGTCGAACGCGTCACAGTTGAGAAGCTGAAGAACATCCTCGTCGCCATAGGGCGCGGTTTCTCACCTACAAGGGCCATGAGTCTGAGTGATGATGATATGTACCTCGAGTCCATAGACCTCCATGAGCTCGTCGGCGAAGCGCCCAGGGATCTTGAGAGGATCAAGGGCCGCATCATAGGCGAGAAGGGAAAGGCATGGAAGACGGTTGAGCAGCTGACGGGCACCTACCTCTCCATCCAAGGAAGGTATGTTACGATAATCGGGGGTCCAGAGGGCCTTGAGGCGGCGAAGAGTGCCGTCAGGATGTTTGCCGATGGAAAACAGCACAAGACCGTCTACGTGTACCTTGAGAAGTTCCGCAAGGAACTCAAACGCAGGCAGATGGAGATATGGGAGACGGGACTTCCCCCCATAGGCCCATCCGGAAAGGAAGGGGCACAAAAAGAATAGATCCATATATTTCCGTACCTCTTTCGGAGATTCTTGTAGCTACGACAAGCGATACCTGAAAGCTTGAGGAGCCAATAAAAAAATTAGGCACGAGGGCTAGTTACTGCCCAACACGGGAATGGGGAGCGAGTTCGGCTCTTGGGCGCGTATGCTTCATCGTTTGGCCTTGGGAGCCTAGCATCGACTGGCGGCAGCGGAGGCCCTCCTCTCTTCGGTTCTGACAGGTAATAATACGCCGTGCTCGAATAATCGTTGCTAAGCTTATTGGCGTGCCCATGCTCGATCGTCACCTTGATGCTCTTGTGGAAGCGGAGTGGGTCCTCTATGTGATAGCGGTAGACCGTCTGCTTTCCCTTCCATGGCCACTCCGGAGTGCCGCTGTACAGGATTACACCGTGGTATGGGGCGTTGTATTCCTGCGTGGGGCAGTATGCACAGTGAAACCAGTCCTCCGTGCCCGTGCCATGGAGAGACGGGGGCCACTTCTCGTCATCGATGAAGGTTACGTCATCACCCTCCCCATACCAATCGTTCGGATTTCGGTGAAAGCAGTCTATGTCCAGATGTGCGCCGCAGTAGATGCCATTCCCTTCCGCCTCCAAGAGTGTGTAATTGTCCTTTCCATCGGTGTTATAGATGCGCTGGTCCTTCCAGATCGATTCCCGATCGAGCTGTTCCCTGTATGCCCAGCCATTCGTGTCCGCCTCGCGCCTCCACTGTACGTGAAAGTATGCCAGTTCACTGACGGCCTCATCGGAAATATACCTCTCATAGTCGATGTAGAAATAATGCCAGTAAGGTTCGTCCCCTTGGTTCTCCACCTCGATTAGGGCCCTGGACTTGAAGGGCATGGGCCACCAGGAATTGAAGCCCTTCCCATCCTGAGGGCTCATCTGAAGGGGCAGGGTGATGAAGTTCTTTCGTATGCCATGGCCCATTCCGAAGAAGTCCCCAATCGGGCATTCGATGCTCGGTTCAGTTTCATTCTCCCAGAACGCGCGCATGACTATGCGGCGAACATAATCCTCCTTCGGAAGTCCCAGCGTCATCCACATATGCTTTATACAACCAGGGCCTTCCATTGTGACGAGCGCCCTCCGTTCGCCTCCCTTGATCTGCCAGGCATCCTCGTTTCCTCCCGTTCTATCGTAGCTCGAAATCCTGTGGCCGGTATATTCTCGCAGCATTGGCAGAGAGGTCAGACTTGTGTGTCCGATCAAATCTCTTTTCCCCATTGAGCGAAAAAACTGTAACAATTTAAGTCTTGTCGCCTAATCGGTTGATCACATAGTGATACGCAATCCTGTAACATTATATGAGCGCTAACGCTACTCGACTGATACGCACTAATGAGTTCTACATCATCAATCCTGGGACTTGGAACTCCTTCGTAGTATCATCCAAGACGAGCACCCAGTCATCAAACTGACCGCAAGATGGGGCTGTGAACGCCATAATGCCATCCGCAGTATACTCCCCAATCATCTCCGCCTTACCATCGCGCGGATTAAACCAGTGAGCCTTTACTTTCTTGCTGGCTAGCCCGTCCATACGAACGGAGACCTGCCCACCTCTCGGCATATACACGAAGGCATAGCTCCCATCTGCTCCCCGCGTGGCTTGGACATAGTCTGCCCCCTTGCCAGCAGAGGCTAGGAGGGATTGGTCTGGAATGCGGATCAACATCGGACGGGATTCTATGAGTGCTCGTAGGTGTTGCATCTGTGAGGCACCCGGTAAGTCCAAGGCCTTCCTCCACTCGGTTCTGGCGTGGCTTATGGGAGGGCGTTCGGGGCCGAGGAACTGCCAGACATCGTGACAGCCGTAGGTGTGTCCGAAGGCGCCGGCGAAGACCGCCCAGTACGCAGCTTGCCGAACGTCGTGGTCGTCGAACCAACCGTTCCTAGGGTCCCAGTTGATGGGGTGGTCCTCGTAACAGGCCTCCCCATCCAGGCAGGGCTTGATGGGTTCACGCGCATAGTCGCGCTCGATCATCTCGTAGTTGGCTGTATTCCTGGCGCCATGACCCGATTGCAACATGTTGAAGTCCAGCCATGGCTCTTCATGGAAGAACTGGGCGGAGGTCGTTCCCCCCATCGGGTGATAGGTAATCGGGTGGTTGCCGCGGTCGCCCCGCCGAATCCCTCCAGCGATTGCGCGCCAGATGGCATAGTGTCTTTCGTTCTCGCAGGGCCTGTCGCCGCCGAGGATCCAGATCACTTGCTCGTACTCATACCGTTTACCCAAAAAACGCGCCATATGCTGATGCGTTCTCTGGATTGAAGATCTCGGGACCGATGCCCCACTTCCTATTGACCTTATCGCCCCATGTCGGAAGCAACCCGATGTGGAGCCCGAGTAGGCCAGCCCTTTCTATGACGTAATCAACATGATCGAAATATGATTCGTTTGGCCTCATCGCGTCGTTGTCATGCAAAGGCAGGGCTCCATAATAATTTGGGACAGTCAAACCGTTGTACTCAGCGAGCGCGACCACTTGGATTACTGTGAATCCCTTCGCGACCCTGTCCCGCAGATAGATGTCTACGTCTTCGCGACCTAACCGATGGAAGAGCTCCCAGGCCGTGTCCCCTAGATAAAAGAACGGCCTTCCCTCATCTGTCACAAGGAACCGGCCATTTCCAGGATGCCCCTTTTGGCGGAACGCCTTCAGTTTCGGGTGGACCATACAAGATAGTGATTGGGCGATTCACAATTTATACATTACCTTCGGTGCGATGATAATGAATTCCTGCAGATGGTCAGCATATTCAACTTCCCCTCATCTCACCTTCCCCCGTAGATACTGAATGCTCCTACTCGCCCACTCCTCTTCCCTGTGTATTGTGCCCTCGACGTCATCTGAAAATGGAGTCCAGAGCTCCAGTATCGCATCGGGCTCTTTGCCCTCCTTCAGCACTCGATCGAACAGCCATTCGATGTCAAGGCGCCCTTCGCCTGCCGGGCGGCCAACTATCATGAATCCCATCTGATTCCCTACCCTCACAACGTCGAAATCTTTGACGTGGAGGCTTACGGCATAAGGTGCTAGCTCCGTTATGGTCTGCTCCGGGCCCTCTAAGGCGCCGAAAGAATTGACCGTGTCGAGGCATATGCCGAGATATGGGTTGTGCATCCCCTTCACTAAATTGGCCAGTTCCCTCGATCGATAACTTTCGTGGTTTTCTAAAGCGATGGATATCCCTGCCTCAGCAAATTTTGGGGGAACTTCCAGTATAGAGGCCGTGGCCCGTTCGATGGTAGGCTATAGAGCAGGTGAATGAATCGTCGTCCGAAGTATTTTTGCATCTAACAACTTGGCGATCTCTAGATAAATGAGGAGGCGTTCTGGACTAACCCCCCTGGTTCCGACCTGAATGCGAATGCCATTATCGTTTGCCATGTCCCGAAGCTCATCGAGTTCCCCTTCCTTCGCATTATGTAGTGGAAGGTTGTCGCATATTTGGACTACGTCGACCGCCAGGGCCTTTGCCCTTTGTAACAGGCCCATCGCGTCCAGTGGTCTCTTAGGTGAGGGATAGCCTGGTACCCCAATGGCCCATGGAAACGCATAGCTGCCTATGCCTAATCGCATCCCGATGACGACAGGCTATCAGCCCTTATATTGCTAATCATACATAACTCGCGTATCACCATTGAATTCGAGGAAAGGGCGATGGCAGTCAACGCGCACCGGTTAAACATATAATCGGCCGTGGGCAGTTGATGGAATTGATCCTCTTGTCAACCGTTGAGCTGACGGAAAGATATGGTAAAGTAAGAGTCGCCGATGTCATTGACGCCCTCGATCGTTTTGGTTTCCATGACGAAGTCCTCGTCTCATCCTCGATAAGACCTCTATATCCGGGCGTAAAGGTGGCGGGGGAGGCTTTGACCGTAAAGACTTCGAGAGCTCAAGGCAAGATACCATCGATGAGCCCCCTTGAATATGAAAAATACGCCGATGATTGGTATAGTAAGAGGGCAAATTACGATTGCTTCATGAAACTTGCTGGTCAAGGGACCGTCATAGTCGTGGATTTGGACGGATATGTCGATGTGGGATTCTGGGGGTCCATGATAGCCTTAGTCGCGAAGCAGAAGGGCGTGGAGGGCATTGTCCTAGATGGCGGATGCAGAGACAGCCACGAAATCAGACAGATAGGTTTCCCCGTATTTTGTAGGGGTGTTGGCAGAACGGAGGTCATCGGAAGAGTGGAAGTCAATCCGGAAAACGTGAATGTCCCGGTAGTGATAGGCGGAACGATAATTAACCCAGGCGATATCGTCGTAGGAGATGATGACGGGGTCGTGGTAGTACCAAGGAAGGTAGCGTCGGAGGTCCTCGCTAGAGCTGAAAGGCAACTTGCCATGGATAGGGATTCACAGAAAGCCTATCTGGAAAAGTTTGGATTAACGCTTTGACCTGACGAGTTTCTGCTGACCAATTTCATAATATGATCATCATCAACGACCCTAGTCAGATCCATGGATTTTAGTTCGATGAGCGCTATCTCGGTTAAATATAATACGCGGCAGCCTTCTTCAAGGTGCCCGGAGTGGGCCCTCTCGCGATCCGAAACCACCGCATGCAGATGGGGCTTCCCGTCAGCTATTATCCCATCGATTGAGGATAGTTCCAACGGTTTATCCTCCCAATGCTCGAAGTGCTCTACTGGCGGATAGCCCGTTGTTACGACCATATGCAGCTTGCACTTGTCCAACGTGCCTATGGCGGACACAACTACCGCATCCTTCAAGTTCTCCCTTCCAATGAGGCCCATGATGCTCTCCAACAGGCAATCGCCGGGATCCAATCTGAGGGTAAAGGTCCTCCCAACCTCTTCTGTCGAAAAGTATTCCATGTTCTAGAGGTTGGATTCCCCTCTTAAAAAGCTCCCTTCACTACATGTCGTCCGTGGCCCATCTACATAAAATCATAAAATTTAAGTATCTTTGATCACATCTGTATACAAATGCTGAAGAAGGCGCTGTTGGCCTACGATGGTTCTGAGAACGCGAAGCGGGCTCTAGATATGGCGATGGATATTGCCACTAGATATGAGGCTAAATTGGTCATCGTCGAGGTCGTAGATATTCATTCGATAAGCTATGTCCTCTCACCCCATGGCCCTTCGTTTGACGTCGCCCGGGTGATCGGGGAGCTGAGGGCCAAGGCATCGAGCGATGTCAAGCAGTGCATAAAGATCGCTGAGGAGAACGGTTTGGTATCCGATGGCGACGTGCTCGAAGGCGATCCCGCCTCAGAGATACTCAGGTACTCGGCGGAGATAAAGGCCGATATGATAATAACTGGAAGCAGGGGCTTATCATTGTGGAAGAGGCTCTTAATGGGAAGCGTCTCACACAGGATTGTATCGGAATCGAAGGTCGCGACACTAGTGATTAGATGAAATGACAACTTCCCCTTCTAAAGGGGAGCGATCTGATGGGTACAAATAAATATAGCCGGGAAAGAGCATATGTGGTCGTCAATATACAGGGAGCATGAACTTCATGTTTGGAAATCGACCCTCTGTTAACGAGCTTTGGGGAGGTGAGGTGAGAACTGTCTGAGACTTTCAAGGAAATATCTCCCGCTGACTTCTTTTACCGCAACAGGGATGTTGCGGGCTTCTCAAATCCTAGCCGTGCCATCTATTCGACCATAAGGGAGCTCGTCGAGAACTCCCTGGATGCATGCGAGACGAAGGGAATCCTTCCTGACATATTCATTAAAGTCACAAGCCTCCAGGGTTCTTCCGAAGTCTCCCAAGTCCTCAGGGTGTTGGTTAGTGACAATGGCACTGGCGTGCCACCCGAACACGTGCCTCAGGCCTTCGGTCAGGTCCTCTTCGGTTCGAAATACGTCCTCAGGCAGATGAGGGGCACATTTGGCCTCGGTGGCAAGATGGCCTACCTATACGGCCAGATCACGACTAACACGCCTCTTCGGGTAGTTACGAGCACTGGTTCGAAGGCATACGAATTTTCACTGATGATCGACATTCAGAAAAATCGCCCAAAGGTACTTGAACGCAGGTTGCTGAAGAAGCAGAAGAAGTGGCGAGGCACGCTCATCGAATTTACGATCGAAGGCGATTACTATAGGGCCATGCCGAAGATTATCGATTACCTCGGACAAACCGCAATGGTTGCCCCTTATGCGAACATCACCTTCATCGACTTAGATGGCCGCCTCGTCCGCTACACTAGGGCCACAAACACGATGCCCAAGTCCCCGAAGGAGACCCTCCCTCATCCACTTGGCATAGATGTCGAAAACCTCCAGAGGATCATAGAGGTTACAGACGCGAAGAACATGTTGCGATTCCTACGTAAGAGCTTCCATAGGGTTGGGGACGCGACGGCAAGGCAGTTCCTCAGCTCTACGAAGCTGGATCCCCGAAGGGATCCCAAGAAGCTCTCGCATGAGGACATCGTTGAGTTGGCGAGGGCTCTGAGAAATTATGATAGTTTCCTCCCTCCGGATGCGAGTTGCCTCTCGCCCCTCGGAGAGGACCTGCTGAAAGCCGGCATACTCAAGGAGCTCACACCGGAGTTCGTCACGGTCGAATCGAGGAGACCGTCGGCATACTCCGGTCATCCATTCATAGTCGAGGTCGGGGCGGCATATGGGGGCGGGATTCCAGCCGGCAGCATATCGCTATACAGGTTCGCAAACCGGATCCCACTGCTTTATGACGAGTCGAGCGATGTCTCATGGAAGGCCGTGAACCAGTTGATGAACTGGAAGCGCTATAACGTCGATCCCACGGTAGCTCCGTTGGCGATCGTGGTTCATATCTGCTCGACCAAGATCCCATACAAGACCGTGGGAAAGGAGTTCGTGGCCGACAGGCCCGAGATAGAGAGGGAGATACTAAATGCCATGAGGGACGTGGGCAGGAGGCTTTCGGGCTTCTTATCGAGGAGGCTCTCATTCGAGAGGGAGAAGAGGAGGTTCGACGTATTCGAGAAGTACCTGCCGAAGATGGCGAAATATGCCGCGTCCACAATAGGTTTAAAGAATGCCCCAAATATCAAGCCCCTCCTCGTGAAGGCGTCGACGTTATCATCCGAGGTGATTGAGGGTGGCGAAGAAAAAGGCAGTGAAATCGAAGGGAGTGGCGGTAGCTAGGAAGAAGGATTCGCTGGGGACACTGAACGCCTTAGCGGATAACATCGTGAATCAGATATCCAAGGCGGATTTCCCGAGCGTCCAGATGCCGAGTAGGACGACGGACAACATATTCTTCGATGAGAAGTTAAGGCAGTACGTTCTCGGAAAGAAGATGATAAGGCGGACGGCCAGAAACGTGAAGCACCTCAAGCCACTGACACAGCTCGTTTGGGCTGGTTACATCGGTTCGCTCCTACTCAAGGAGAACAAGACGAGCACCCTGAGGGATGTGTTCTACATGGCCGAGGGGGAAGACCTCGCATTCGAGGACCAGCCGGAGTCCGATCGGATCATAACCGAGTTGGAATCCGTCATAAAGCACCCTCGGGAGGATTTCAACATCTTCCCCGAGGAGAGGAGCGCGATGTTTGGGGACCTCGATGTGGAGTACACGGTCAAAGGCTATGAGGGCAAGAAGCTCAACTTCACGATGAACCCCGATGGAATAGTCATCGGGCCTGCCGTGGAAACGTCCGAGTTCGTCGACACGAGCGCGGACAAGGTGATAGTCATAGAGAAAGGCGCGATGTTTACGAGATTTGTTGAGGAACAGGCCTGGAAACGCTACAACGCACTCCTGATCTACACGGCCGGTCAGGCTCCGAGGGCAACCAGGGCCCTCATTCGACGCCTGAACGTAGAGCTGAAGCTCCCCGTCTACCTCTTCGCCGACGCGGATCCATGGGGGCTGCACATCTGTCAGGTCATTATCTCGGGCTCCGCCAACGCAGCCCACATCCCGGAACTCGTTACGCCATCCGCCAAGTGGGCGGGGGTTTATGCCTCCGACATCGTGAGGTATAACCTGCCGAGCACTAAGCTGAATGAGCAGGACATCAAGAGGCTTCAGGAGATACGGAAGGATCCCCGCTACCAAGGCAAGCCGTGGCCAATGGAGATAAAGAAATTCTTCGAGATCAAGAAGAAGGCCGAGCAGGAGGCGTTCTCTCGGTATGGCCTCTCCTTCATAGTCGACAAGTACCTGAAGACGCGACTCGAGGAACTTGAGAGCTAGATCCCTTTGTCCGAGGACATACTCCTCTGGCTGCTCTTAGGAGCCATTCAGGGGTTCGCGGAGTGGCTGCCAATCAGCAGCAAGACCCAAGTTATGCTATTCGGGATGACAAGGCTCGGCCTTTCGCCAGCTGAGGCATTCTCGGCGGGTTTGGCACTGCAGGGAGGCACAACCCTTGCGGCAATCTACGCCTTCCGCGATGATGTGGCGAATTTGTCAAGGGCTCTTCCCTACATCTTCTCGAAGGAGGGGGACAACGTGATCGAGTTGAGGATCTTGACCATGATGACGGCCATGACGGGCATCATCGGACTGCCCTTATTGCTCCTGTTCAGGTCGCTCCTCGTCTCCTGGAGCATTGGCTCAGCAACCCTATTGATGGGCCTTGCACTGTTGTTCACGGCCTTGACGCTCAGGCTGCGCGGCAAGGGATCCCTGAGGCGGCGGCCGTCCCTGCGGGACGGCATCTTGGGGGGATTCGCCCAAAGCCTCTCCGTGCTGCCTGGCATAAGTAGATCGGGCATAACGCTGGCGGTCTTCGGCCTAAGGGGCCTAGGTTCCGAGGAATCATTTAGGCTGTCCTTCCTCGCGAGCATCCCCGCCACCCTTGGCTCGAGTATAATCGAGCTCCTCACCGACAGGGACCTTCTTGGGTTTATGGGCACGGGAATACTCATCTCGGCCGGATCCTCGCTCATTGTGGGATTTGTGGCCATCCGACTTCTCCTCAAGGCAAGCCGTAATGCCAAGATGGACCTGCTCTGCGCCTTGCTCGGCACCTTGGCAGTAGCATGGTCCCTCCTTTCATAAAATGATTGTTCCATGAAAACATAATAAAGGAGGTAATGCCCGCTGCCCTCATGCCTGTGTCGCTCAGAGAGAAGCTGTTCGGGCGCGTCTATGGGGTGACCTTGACCGTGGTCGGCTTCGTGCTCATATACGCTTCCTACACATCGATCGTCGAACTCGGCGAATATTGGAAGTTCTTCTTCGTCTTCGGACTCATCCTTGTAGTGATGGGCCTGCCGATATTGCTCTTAAAATTGAAGTAGTTTGGAATCTTCAAGGTGATGCATTGACATGGCGCTCCCATTTCCAATTGGCTCCGAGATGTCTCAGATCGTCTACTTCCTCGTCGTCTGGTTGGTATCGTCTTTCGTCCTTTGGTTGAGCGCCAAGATCTTCGTTCCGGATAAGGCGAGTTTCCCCATAGCAGCTGTCGCCGCGATCGTCGGCGCGGCCGTCTTCTCGCTCTTCTCGGGGAGGCTCCTCTACACGCTCGTAGCTTTGATATTGTGGATCTTCATCCTAAAGAGCCTATTCAACGTCGGCTGGGGGAGATCGTTCCTCATCGCCCTCGGGGCTTGGATCTTGGGGACGATCGTAGGCTGGATCTTGGGAATCCCAATGATCTTTTAAATCCCAGCACATGCCAATTGTCTTTTTCAGTGTCATGGGCCCTTTTCTGTCGGCAAAGGTCCACACGTGTCATGACGATCATCTTGCCAGCATATGAGCCGTTTGATAAAACGAAACCGATAAATGTCATGCTAGGCTAGGCTGAAATGAGCCGGCGTAGCTCAGAGGACCTTTTAAAAGGCCTTGGGCAATAGGTAGAGGGTAACGCCAACAGCAGCGGTGCTCTGGCGCTGAGGCTGTTAATGAGCAGACAGGGGTTTGCTCTGCGGCTACCCGTTGGTTCGCAAGTCCGAGTCCTGCCGTAACGTGGCTGCGCGGAAATCTTGCCGCCGGCGCTCATCATGGAATCATTTGACGACATATATGGCCGCTCATCGGTAAGGAGACTAGCGCAACGCCATCACGTATTATCATAAGAGTAAGTGATAACGATAAGTAACTAACCTGATCTGGCATATCTTAAGTAGTATTCGCATCTGGCTCTCGTAACTTATGACCGCATCTCCCGCAGAATGCCGCCTGAGGATGGAGCTTTTGGCCACACATCGGGCACGTCAGTTCGAGTGACCCCTCACCCTCTGGCTTTGGGGGTGGAGGCGGTGGCGACATGGGTATGGGAAGTTTCTAGTAGGTTACCTGGTACAGAGGTGGCTCCTGCTCAACCGTTTTGGATCCTGATGGCTTGACGGGCTGGGATTTCGATTGTTCCGGGGATAGCCCCTTGGACGCCTTCCCCTTCCGTGAAACGCCCCCCTTTGTCTTGGAGGCCAAGCTCCCAAGCACATCGAAGAGGTCGCGCTGGCCCATCGAGCGCAGCGATGCCATGAGAATAGGAAGACAAGGGCCAAACGGGCATACGATCCGTATATGAGCATCGAGAGACCTTGATAATTCTATAACACGGCCAGAGACAGAAAGAGGAGGAACGAGATGATCACAAGCATCATGTAGCGTTCTGGCTTATCCATCTACTCCTCGCGCTGGGCAATTATCGATAACGCATTTTAGACTTAATAGCCCTTACCGACCCCTATGGACAACTACAGATTCCTTGAAGTCCCGGCTTATCCCACAACTGCTGCCTCCCTGCCGGTCTCAGCGGACTTATAAATTGCGTCGAGGCACCTTGTCGTCACGAGCGCCTCCTCACCAGTGGAAAAGGGCTCGGAGTCCGTCGCGACGGATTCGATGAACAGCCTAACCTCCTGCTCGTGGCAATCCACCTCTGGCAAGAACACGGGCGTCGTGTCGGTCAGTATGTTCTCCTCCTCCCTGTATATCCTCAAAGGCTCGAGCTGGCATCCGCCTTCGGTTCCGAGGAGGCTCGTATTGAAGACGCTCCTCTCGATGTTCGAGGCGAAGCTCGCCTCCAGGGAGACCGTTTCACCGTTCTTAAATCTGATGAGCCCTACTCCTAAATCCTCAACCGTGTATTTGCTGGGATCCCACCCACCCCACAGGTTCATTATGTCGCTTCGATTCCCGAACTTCGTGTACGTCGCACCATAGGCCGCGGTTGGCTCCGGAAACCCCATGAGGTAGAGCGTAAGGTCCAAGATATGTACTCCGATATCGATGAGCGGGCCGCCTCCCTGCTTGTCCTTCTGGGTGAAAAGCCCCCACGACGGTATCTCCCTTCTCCTGAGGGCGTGAGCCCTTGCGAAGTAGATCTCCCCGAGGCGACCCTTTGTTGAGAATTTCTTTAGGCACTGTGCTGAGCTGCTGAGCCTATTCTGAAAGCCGACGACGAGCTTCCTCCCGGCCTTCCTCGCTGCATCAACCATCGCCTTCCCCTCATTCGAGTTCATCGCCAAAGGTTTCTCACAGAGCACGTGCTTGCCGGCCTTCAGCGCCGCGATCGTTGGCCCCATGTGCATGAAATTGGGGGTGCAGACGCTCACGGCGTCTATCTCTTTGAGCTCGAGCATCTTCTCGTAGTCAGTGTAGATCCTCGGGATCTTAAATTCACTCGCGCAGGATTTCGCCGCTGAAGCCACGACGTCGCAGCATGCGACTATCCTGACCCCGCTCAACTTCTTATAGTTCGGGATGTGGGCCCCTCGGGCGATTCCGCCGCAACCTATTATTCCGACTCCGACCTTGGGCATGGCGCCAACTTGGCCATGAGCGAAGTATATCTTTTTTCACCTCGGAATAATTGAATCTAAGAATGACCGGTTGCCGCCATGTCATGAGTCGGTTCGGGGTCATATGTAATGCTCTTGCCTTTTGCGGCAACCTCCTGTTTCAATGATGAAAGTAACTTGCCGAACTTCGCATTGCAGGCCATCTCGGATTCGCCAAAGACTATAATCTCCACGGGCAGCCCTATGTCCTGTTTGTATTCGCCCACCAATGGCTTGAAGTAGGTTCCGCCGAATGATCGGGCGAGGCCTTCCAGCAGAGGGGACATCTCAGATTCGTACATGGTGATGAAGACGCGATGCGCTATGCTCCTGTAACCCGTGATGCCCAACACCTTTTTCGAAAGGTAAGTCGTGAAGCACCCCTGCATCTCCTTCGGTGGGCCGGGCAGTGCGGCCAAAAGCGTGCCACCTATCGTGACGACCGTGATCGGGGCCCAGCCAATGGGATTCGATAGACACTCGGCACCTTCGACCGTTCGGGCCATGGACATCAAGCCTGGGGAAAGCCCCTCTACCGGCACCCCCCTCCTCTTGGCCATCTCCTCGAGTATCAGATCCTCGGTGACGACGTCTCGACCTACGAGTTTGGCAATGGCCTCTATCGTCCTATCATCGACAGTAGGGCCGAGGCCGCCGGTGATGAAGATGAAGCGCGGCGATCTCCCCAAACTCTCCTCAAGGGCCCGACGCAGGTCCTCGATGTTGTCTCTCACGCACGTGATCCTGTTCACGATCAGCCCTAGCTTCGTCACCTGATCTGCGATCCAGAAGGAATTTGTATCATATACCCGGCCGTAACATAGCTCGTCGCCGACGGCAAAAATTTCAGCGGACATCATCCCCCTGAACCCGAATAGACCACATATAATTGGGTTATCGTGAGAGCCGGCAGCCTTCATCTCGGTAAAAAATGCCCTTTCAAAGGCTAAAACTCGTAATACTTTGAGAGTCTGACCGTACCAACCAATTTTGAAGAGTATTATTCTTGAAAGACTTGAATATGAGGCGAAATCCTTATCTTGTCACATTGCAAGCTATACTGGGCTGGAGCTCTTTGAGTTATGCCTGTATGAATAGCGATGACCTTCTAGAGGAGTCAAACCGCATCCTCTCCGAGATGGTCTCTCTCGCGCTTCAAGGTGAGAGGCTGTAGAAGATGCCGGTTGGCAAGGGCATCGATGAGGCCACATATCGCACTATCTTCCAAGAGTTGACGAACAGGGAAGTTCATGGAGAAGAAGAACGGCGAGATGGCATCCTATGCAAAGGAGCCGATGGCCGAACTGGACTCTGAGAGCGACATCATAAGAAAGCACCTCAAGTTGCTCGACCTTTGGCGCCGTAGGGCTTTGGCCAGATTGGGGGAGGTTGATGCGATGAAGAAGAATCTGGTCGGCCTGATCATCGCTTCCGAAGAGTGTTCCGCGCGATTCGGTGATCAGCTACTCACGACCGGCAAGGGGTTTGAGAGACCGCCTTCAGCGCAGACCGAAGAACTCACGGCCTATCTCTTGGAGAAGCGTGAAAGAGCTGCTGCCGAGGAGAAGCTGACAGAGGTAGAATCTGCCGATTAAGCATTTTAGGCACAGCCATCTGTTGATCTGGCGATCGACTGAAAATGGCAGTCATAACGAAGAAGGCGGATCTGAGTACGAGGAGAGAGGGGGAGATAATCGATATCACGTCGGAGATCGCAGAGGCAGTAAGATCGACGGGGCTGAGGAACGGCACCGTTACCGTTTTCGTCCAAGGGTCGACGGGGGCCATCACGACAATGGAGTATGAACCGGGCCTGCTTCGGGATCTACCCGACGCCCTCGAGAGGGTAGCGCCTAGGGGGGTTACATATGGACATGAGGAGAGGTGGCACGACGGGAATGGCCACTCACACGTCAGGGCGTCCCTTCTAGGCCCAGGGATAACGATCCCATTCGTGGAAGGGAAGTTGACCCTCGGCACCTGGCAACAAGTCGTGTTCGTGGAGCTCGATGTGCGAGGTAGGTCAAGGGAACTGATCTTTCAGGCTGTCGGGGAGTAGGCACGTTCTCGACCCCTTCCCCTCCTGGCCCTCTCCTCTTTTATCAATAGTAGTAGCGGTAAGATCGCGACGGTGTTGACCGCCGACCCGAAGAAGAAAGGCGCCGCATAACCGATTTGGGCCCAGAGGGCACCGCCGATGAAAGGCGCCACAATCCCAATGATTCCGATGAGGGAGTCGAGAGAACCTATGACGGTTGCCTTGCCTTCCCCACTCGATGTGAATTCGATCATGATGGTACGGCGAGCGGGCATGTCCATCGCGCCAATTATGCCGAAGACCAACATCGTCGCGATCGCCGCTTCAAAGCTCTTGGAGATGGCATAGAGAGCCCAGGACAGCGATGAGAACAGGACGTGGTTGAAGAGAGTCACTCTAGCCCCCACCTTGTCCGTCATCTTGCCGGAAGGGACCATCGCGATCAGCAAACCTATGTTCCAAACGGAGATCACGAGGCCTACCTGAACTATCTCCAAGTGGATGGCATTGGAAGCGAAGAGCGAGACATATGGGTTCAATATGGATATGCCGAAGGAGTGGATGCAGAGCGCGGCTGCGAGCAATGACAGGTCCTTGTTGCCCCTGAGCATCTCAACCGTTCCCGATAGGGATGAGGTTACGCTCTCCTTGATCGCAGACTTGTAGGAGCTGTTGCTGCCCTCCTCGGTCTCCCGGATAAACCAGTAGATCAGAGTTGTTGCCGACGCCGATATGGCAGTAGACATGAGGAAGATGCTCCCATAGCCCACGGAGTCCACGAGCACTCCGGAGAGGGCCGATCCGATCACTGAGGCGAGGAGGGTCGATATGTTGTAACCCGCGAAGGCCATGCCCGATCTCGTCAGCGGAACCGATTCCGCTATCAGGGCGTTGACGGCCGGAGCATTCAGGCCCGAGCCAATACCGAAGCCTGCCAAGGTTAACGCTACGAGGGGGGGATCCTTTGTGAAGGACATGAGGAAGGTTGCGGAAGTGATCAAGGCATTGCCCACCAACAAGGGCTTCTTCCTCCCTATCCTATCCGAAAGGCGACCCGACGGCATGTAGGTAAGGCTCATAGACGCGCTCTGAATTGTCAGCACGGCGCCGATCCAGACGGTACCCAATCCTATACTGCTCAAGTAGACGGAAAGCAGGCTCATCCAGAGGGCGTTGGCAGTGGTCAGCGCGAAGAAGGCCACGCATGCGACGAGTACGTTTCCATGGCGCGCGCGTACTTCCTGGCCATCCCCTTTGTAGTTCATGTGATCGATTGCGAACGGCAGTGGGAAAAGGTGGGAATAAAGACATTGTCCCCGATTCAGCGACCGGTTCTGATCCTCCTCCACCGAACCCCTTGCGCGGAATCTTCCAAGACGATCCCCCTTTGGAGCAACTGAGACCTGATGCCGTCCGCAGAGGCGTAATCACCCCTCCTGCGGGCATTCTCCCTCTCCCCCAAGAGCCTCGCGTCCTCCCCCGAAAGCCGCTCCCTCTCGTGTCTCAGGATGCCGAGGACCGAGTCCAAGCGCATCAGCAAATCGAAGACTTCCCTCAGATTCTTTGGCGATACCTTCCCCCTTTCACTTGCCCTATTGGTCTCCCTTATGAGGTCGTGGATGGCGGCCATTGCCCCTGGCGTATCCAGGTCGTCGTCCATGCGCTCCTCGAATGCCCTCTCGGCCATCAGCGCCTTCTCATGGAGCCCCTCATCGAATTCGATGTCCCCTCCGCCGTTCATGGAATCATACAGTCTATCAAGGAAATCGATGAGGCTTGAGACGGTGTTCTGGGCGGCCCTCAGTCCTTCCTCCGTGAAGTTGATGGGATCTCTGTAGTGCGCGAACATCAGAAGGTACCTTATCGCCTTCGGATCGTAGCCCTTCTCCAATAGATCCCGTAGGGTGTAGTAGTTGCCCAGCGACTTCGACATCTTGCGGCCATCGGCGAGGAGGTGCTCGTTGTGCAGCCAGTATCGCACGAACTCCTTCCCCGTAACGGCCTCGGACTGCGCTATCTCATTCTCGTGATGGGGGAAGATGTTGTCTATTCCGCCGGTGTGGATGTCGAACTGCTCCCCCAAGTATTTCATCGACATGGCCGAGCACTCGATGTGCCATCCGGGCCTTCCCTTGCCGATCTCGGTCTCCCAGAAGACATCGCCATCGTCCTCGTCCCACCCCCTCCACAGGGCGAAGTCGCGGGCCTCCTCCTTCTCGTACTCGTCCGCCCGTACCCTCGCTCCGGGTTTCAATTCCGATATTTTGACCTTGCTCAGCTTCCCGTATTCCTTGAACTTAGATATCTCGAAGTAGACGGAGCCCTCGCTCTTGTAGGCGTAGCCTTTCTGGAGAAGCTTCGTGATGAGCGCCACCATCTCGCCGATGTGCTCCGTCGCCCTCGGGTAGAACTCGGCCATCTCTATGTTCAGCGCCTTCAGGTCGTCGAAAAAGGCCTCGATGTATCTCGCCGTGTGTTGCGAGAGCGGAATCCCCTCCCTCCTGGACCCCCTTATGGTCTTGTCATCGATATCGGTGATGTTCATCACCTGTATTACCCTGTACCCCTTAAATTTCAGATACCTCCTCAGGATGTCCTCGAAGACGTAGGCCCTGAAGTTACCAATGTGCGCGAATTGGTAGACGGTAGGCCCGCAGGTATACATCCTCACCTCTCCCGGCCTGAGGGGCAGGAAATCCTCCTTCCTGGCCGTCATCGTGTTGTGGAAGCGCAGGGTCGTAGACTATCACCGTGTCAATGCATTCGCCCCCGTCATAAATCAATATGCCCGGTTCTTGAAAGCAAAGGCCTTATTTATGACCGGGCCGCGGATGATATCGGTCTGATTCGGTTGCAGAGCATCGAGCCCCTGCTCTCCACGATCAGGGAGAGGCTGAGCGGGATAGTGGTGAAGATCCAAGAACACACGAACGCCCCCGATCCCGAGAGCCTCGGGGGTGCCGGGGAGGAGCTGATCAGCCTGGCGAACCAGGTTTACGGCCAGCTCGTGGAGGCGGAACACAAGGTGCTCTTCAACACCCTGCGCGACGCCGGATTGGGGGTCTGGGCAAGGTCCAAGGACATCCGCGAGAGGGCGTTCTCCGACGACGACAGGGTCTACTTCACCGAGGTGCACGACGTGCTAAAGCACATCTGCGACAAGATCGAGAACGGCGAATATTATAGGGAACTGGTCAAGTGGCAATCGATTAGGGGTCTGGGGAAAAGCCACAGTCGGTCAGGGGAAAAGGCCATCGTCTAAGGTCCCCTGCGTGATCATTTGGCCGATCCGACAACTCGTTAATACCGAGAACCATATTGTTGGTACAAACGGGATGTGCACTGAACCTTCGTTAAAAGTTCTCGAGCACGAATGGTGTAGAAAGACTAAAGTGCGACTGTACCGAAACGTGGAGCTCGCGGAGATAGCGAAGCTGGTCAAACGCGCAGGGCTTAGGACCCTGTTCCGAAGGGATTCATGGGTTCTACGTCTAAGACGTGCCCAAAATTCCCATTCTCCGCACTTCCCATTAATTTAGGCCTTTGTCCTATTATGTGACTGCCAGATCGATGTAAATGACAACTACCTATCGGTGAGCTTTGCTTCTTACAATTTTCAGCCGCTCTTTGCCATATAACCAAGTTCTATAAAGGTCCCATGCCTCAAGCATCGCGTCCACATGCTTGTAGGTTCGGTGCAGCAATTCATCATCCCCTAAGCCTCTTACATCTATCTCCGTTACAAACTGAGCGATATCCCTGTCTATAACCATCCTTAGGTTAACCCCATGCTTTTTAGCTACTTCCTTAGCGATCTCCTCGCTCCTTTCCAGGTCGGCTATCAGCGCTGGAGCGATCCTTTTCCATTTCTTCCAGTTATTTTTGTCCTGGAATTCGACTTCCGTTTTCTCAATCGTTTGCCTCATATATACTTCTTCCCAGTCCCCTATGTCATCTATGACTCCCGACTCAATAACGACCTTACCTTCTTTTGATAACGTTACCATTCCAACAGCAGTTTTCATCCATATTCGTTTTTTCTCATCGACTTTTTTCATTAATTCCTCTAGATACTGATTTACATTAACCCAAAGCATATCTTCATCCAATACGTTCTATCCTCCATGTTAAGATTGTTCTATTAAATTTTATTTTATCCTCACTTTCCACAACATCTATTTTTCTAATTTTCATATCCACGGTCTCGTTAGACTCATCTAAATATATAGCGACTGCTAGGGCATAGTCAGCTTCGTATCTTAAGTTGTTATTCTCGGTGTGCCAAAGAAACTTCCTATTGGATATATGATCAAAGTAATGTTTTTCTAAATCATTGATGGCATCATTGAGTGCAAAATCTATTCCACTTAAAATTGATGTAGATTTTGCTTCTGCAGTAATTTTGGTTCCATCGGCATCAAACAAGCTGATATCAGGCCCTTTAGCATTTCCGTTTATTGTGTCAGCCCATACGACTTTATAACCCATATCCTTAAGCAGTTCAGCTACAATTGCCGTTCCTGCAGCTCCCATAGTGTTGCGTAAGTCTTTTGATTTGGCCTGAAAATAACGTTCGAATTGCAACCTCAATTCAATTGATTTAGTCGGTTCCCCTAGACGTATAGTTTTAGTAGGTTCCCTTTCTTTACCATATTTATACGCTATATTTAGACATTGTAGCTCTTGGTCGTATGATATATTTTGTATTTTCCTGTAGAGATCCTTTCATTCAAGGAAAAGGAAAAAGGGTTCCTTAAAACCATCGTATAATATTTTAAATGATTGCTTTTTAGGAAGAGGTCCTTCGAATGTGAAGTACGCACCGGTATAGTCATATTTTTGCTGGTATGCGTAGTTGTTAATTTCGAACTCAAGTTCCTTACCTCCTATTAAAATAAAAAGCTTATCGTCTTTAAGTTCAATCCTTCCTAACTTTCTCGATATCGAGTCCTTGACCAGCTGGAAAAATCCATCTCGATTAAGTTTGGTTAGGGTAACGTTGACTCGTTGTCTGTTTTTGAATGCGTCGGACAGCAATTTCGGTATTATCACATATATATCTTGAGGATTCTCGACCTCCCTCAATTCCCGTATGAAACGTATGCTCTTGTTGCCGTTTGTTACCTCAACTAGGTATATTCCAAATCCTATCCTTTTTTGCATGAGTTGGCTTCCAGACAGCCTTATTCTGGCCAGTTCCGGGTCTTTGTAGTATGGCGCGACGAACGGTAGCTCTATTCTTTTGTCTCTCCTTAGCCTCGCAATTCTCCGACTTAGTCGGTATTGTCCCAATGTTTCGCACTGCACCGTCTAGATCAATGACATCTCTCCTGACGGCCCTATGCTGATGGCCCTCATGACGTCCCCCTTCTTTACCAGTCCCTTCAAGTCCGGAGTTGGCAGCTGCCACGATCCCGGGGAGGCTATGCCCTTTTCCTCATCGACGAAAGCCCGGTGTATGTGCCCGATGACCAACCAGTCCGCCCTCTTCGCCCTCCTATACCTCAGCATCGCGGCCTTCGCCTCTTCCAGGGAGACTGTCCTCTCCTCCACAATTTCCTGTCCGTGGCTGGCGAGTATAATTTTCCCGTTAGGCAGCTTGATGGCGAGGGCCTCTTTGGCCATTCTATGCAGCTTGTAAAAGTCTAGCGCGTGCTTCTCGTCCGGGACTTCAGGTTGCCTGTAGGCCAGGGCCTTGTGGCCCTTGGCGAATGAGAGCCTGTCCACGTGCTTCAAGAGTTCTTCCTGGCTGCCGTCCCTGCATCCCTTTGCCGTGACTAAAGTTGCCTCTATATCGCGGATCGCCTCGAAGAAACTTTTGACATCTTCCGGGGTTATCGACCCCCTGTCCAGCTCGAAGGTATTGCCGAGCAGGATCAGGATGTTAGGCCTTTCGGCTTTTAGCAGATCGAGGAAGTCCGCGTAGAGGGACCCTTCAGTCCCAATGTGCAGGTCGCCCGCTATCAGTGCCTTGGCATCCTTCCCCATCACCAAGTCATAGGCCGTTGTCTTGGGCAGCTGCTTTCCTGTGGCTTTGGCTGCCGAGTATCCTACATTGTGCGCAGCCCTAACCAAAACATCTTCCGCCAGTCTTCTGGCACCATTAGCGCGGCATGTTTCGCAGCCGCATTCTACGAACGATCCCCGGGAACCCAGGATCTCGTTTGGGCCATCTTGGGTATAGAGCCTATGATTTACTGCATCCAAGTACCAGCTGAAGCCCGATAGCCTCATCCTGTCCCAATCGGGGAAGGCGTTCCTCGCGAACCCCAGCGCTTGCGGGCTCGTGGCCCCCAGCAACAGTATCGTCTCAGCTTTCCGCATGAGCTCGCCCGAATATTGGTACAGGATCTGCCTGGATTTGGGATCCCTCTTCCAGCTGTAAAGGTATTCTGACGCATGCAGCGCTATGTCCCTGAACCCTATGCTCACTAGACTATCAATGCTGAAGGCTATTTGCCTTAGGTTGTTACCCTTGGCTAATGGTATTACTGGGATGCCTATGTCTAAGAGCTGACACGTCTGCTTG
>Ga0315312_1000326_pt1 | contig 64351 bp, 56 predicted proteins | sample TDP7_MG_FD_203629 | JGI IMG/M metagenome (GOLD analysis project Ga0315312, IMG submission 203629) | Freshwater sediment microbial communities from Lake Towuti, South Sulawesi, Indonesia - TDP7 | ecosystem: Environmental > Aquatic > Freshwater > Lake > Sediment | place: Indonesia: South Sulawesi... | reverse complement strand
TTATTGCTTTTTGAATAAATAATGGAACAGACGTATTGTCACTCCTGCGGAAGCAGGAGTCCAGAAAACGTTTATAAAACGACTGGATTCCCGCTTTCGCGGGAATGACAACTTTGCCTTGTTTGCACCGGACTGTTCCATTTAATATTCAAAGGTCAGTAATTCTCAATTCTAAATTCTTATCGGCGTGTAGTTGCGATAATCTTTAAGTTTTAAGCCCAAAAGCCCGCGAGCAATACGGTGCCCCGGCGCTACAGGTACTTTATTGGTGGATGAATATTCTGTTTAGCCGTCGCCGGTACGGCGACGGGCGATCCTGCACGATATTTTCTTGAATTTGGGCGGTAAATCCGGTAAAGTGTACATAAGATTAGCCCCCTTCTTGCTTTCGCAAGAAAGCAGGGGGCCGGAGGGTATTGAGATGGCTGGACGTGTTAGTTTCATTACATGTTTTCTTCTTTCGATTTACCTGCCGTTGGCGAGCCAATTTAGGGCAGGGGAAGCTGCGCTTGTTCCGGGTTATTTCGATGGTTGTGGCCTGCTGGTACAGGGCGTGGAGTGTGTGCTGTTCCAAGCCGACCCGCCTGCCGAACGGGCAAGTGCCGGCGGGCTGTATGTGTTGGATAACCTGGGCAGCTTCCAGGTTGGCGATTATGTTCGCGTGCGGGGCGTGCTGAACCCAGATTGTGTGACAATTTGCATGCAAGGCGACGGCTGCATTAAGCACACCGTTATCTCGGCCTGTCCTCGCGGCGACTTCGAATCTGATGGAGATGTAGATTTCGCCGATTTTGCACTGTTGGCATCCCATTGGCTGCATGGACCATGCGAGTCGCAAAACAAATGGTGCCAGCGTGCTGACCTGACTGCTGACGGGCTTGTAGACCTGGCTGACCTTGCCGAATTTGCTGATGACTGGCTCAAATCTGCCGGGCAAAATGAGTTCACCAGGCCGGGTTTGGTTGAATACTACAGCCCGTACGAAAATCCTGTGCAGCCCAATGTGCCTGGTTACATCCTGCCGCTCGATCTGGCGGATGTCCAGAACTATGCGGTTATGGACTCGCGGTTCGCCCTTAAGCCAGTGGAGCCGCTACTTACCCAAAATGGCTTTGCTACCATTGAATACGACTTCAAAGTGCCTGATTACAATCGGGATGACATCGTTAAACCGTATGAGTATCTGCGAGTGATGGACGTTCCGCTGTTTATCACCGCAGACACGCTGCTGCATCTTTATCACATCCAGTTCGACGAAACGCTCAAAGACATTGAAGAGCGTGAGTTTTACGGCGACATCCGGGCATTGACGGCAGCACTATTAGATGACGCCCTTGCCCTTTATGAACGATACACCGGCGACTTGCGAGAAGCAGCCAGACGTAATATCGCTCATCTGGCGGTGGCGAAAAAGCTGATCGAGCCTGAAGCCCAGGTGCCGGAACTGGTGGCCGATGTGGTCGCCAGTGAGCTGGCCAAAATTGAGGCACACCAGGGATTTGCCGCCAGCGACATCTTTATCTACGAAGAAGACTACTCCCAATATGTGCCGCGAGGCCATTACACCCGAAGTGAAGAACTAAAGCGCTATTTCAGGACCTTGATGTGGTATGGAAGGATGGCATTTCTGCTCAAGGGTGCCGAGAATTGGGGACCGGCAGGCGACGCCCTTATCAGCGTGCAGGACGCAAAGATCCAAACGATGCAGGCGGTACTGCTGGCAAAGTCAATTGACAACGTCCAGGTACAGGGACGAAGCGGACGCCAGATTTGGAGCCGGATTTACCAGGTAACTTCCTTCTACGTTGGCCTGGCCGACGACCTTACGCCATACGAGTATCTCGGTGTGCTTAATAGTTTGTTCGGCAGCACCTTTGAACCGACAGAACTGGAGAATGAAGACGACTTTTTTGCTCTGAAGGTTGAGCTATCTCTGTTGCGGTCGCCGGAGATTTTCGGCGGCACAGGCAATGTATATATTGTGCCGCCCATCACGCCCGATAGTCTCGATGAGGTGCTGGATAAGACCAAGGGCATGCGCTTTATGGGCCAGCGTTTCATCCCTGATTCATATATGTTCCAGCACCTTGTGGTGCCTGAAGTCCTTGGCTACACCGGCAACTCAGAGCCTAAGCCCTTCACCTACGGCTGGACGGGCGTCAACTGGGCACGGTGCTATCCGCGCGGCTTGGACGTTATGGCGATCTTAGGCTCGGCACAAGCCAAGGCAATCCTGATAGAAGAAGGCGACACCGACTACGTTGATTATTGGCTGCGATTCAACGAACTCAAGGCCGAGTTTGATGCCTTTGACATCTCTGATTGGAACCGGAACCTTTACTGGGGCTGGCTGTATTCGCTGCGGGCGTTAATTGACGATCTAACGGATGGATACCCAAACTTTATGCGTACCGAGGCATGGCAAAAGAAGCAACTCAACGCAGCTTTGGCTTCGTGGACGCAGCTTCGGCATGATACCATCCTTTATGCCAAGCAGAGCTACACGCCGGTGGTGACTGGTCTTCCGCCCAATGTCACCGGTTATGTGGAGCCTGTGCCGGAGTTTTATGGCCGGCTGCTGGCGCTTACCCGCATGACCAGGCAAGGTCTGGGCAACCTTGGTGTGCTCTCGGCTGAGGCGGCTGAGCGGCTGACAAATCTTGAGCAAATACTTAGCCGGCTGATTGAAATCGCCAATAAAGAACTGACCGATCAGCAGCTTTCCGATTCTGACTACAGTTACATCAGAGGATTCGGCAAGACGCTTGAAGGTGCGGTTTTGGGAGTCGATGATAAAGGCGTCAAGACAACGCTTGTTGCCGATGTTCATACGCACACCGCTGAAGGAAAGGTCCTTGAGGAAGCGGTAGGCTATGTGGACCTGATCATTGTCGCCTGTCCTGGTCCGGACGGTTCGATCTTCCTTGCAGCAGGACCTGTCCTGTCATACTACGAGTTCAAGCATCCGATGAGCGACAGACTCACTGACGAGGCCTGGCGGCAATTGCTCGCTTCACCACAGCAGCCAAATAGGCCAAGATGGTTCCAGCCGCTTGTACACTGAATAATGAATCCACAGATTACACAGATTTCACCGATTCAGAATCTGTGTTCATCTGTGGGTAGTTGAAATCTGTGCCCATCCGTGGTTGCGGTCAAATTTCAATTTGCAATTTATAATTTGCAATTTACAATTCTCAACAATGACAAAGCATAGACTATTTCTGTTAGCTATCTATGTTGGCCTTATCCTTTACGATGGCTGTGGGCCTGAAAGGCAATATCAAGTTGACCAGCAAATCTGTGCCACTAATGTAGACAAATCTCAGGCGATGCAGATAGCGGAAGACGTGCTGACTGGAATGCACTTTGTCATCGAAAAAGCCGACCTTGAAAGTGGCCTTATAAGAACCAGGCCGCTGCCAGCAGCACAATTCTTCGAGTTCTGGCGGAGCGACAATGTCGGCTCTTTTAACACAGCCTTAGCGAACCTGCACAGTATTCAAAGGACTACACAAATACACATCCAGCGGCAAGGCGACAGACTCTATATTTGCTGCGACGTTCAGATACAGAAATTAAGTTTGCCTGAGCATGAAGCTGCCGGCAGAGCCGGTGCGCCGTTAAAAAGACTGAGCTTTGGCGCTGAGCAACAAATAGGCATGACCTGGATAGATTTAGGTAAAGATAATAAACTTGCGGCAGAGATTTTGAAGCGCGTTGACCAACAAACCCGAAATCCTAAACCCGAAGTACCCCTGCTTTCGCAGGGGTAAACTCGTCCCCGTGGAAACGGGGACAATCTCAAAATTCAAGTGTCCAAATGACCAAAATGACACTTAGGTGTCACCCCTTCGGCAAGCTCAGGGCAGGCTCTGAGGCGAAGCCGAACTCGTCTCGGCGTAGGGCCGAGCCGGAGGGTCTGGCCCCGAAAAGCAGATTCTTCGCTTCCCTGCCGGCAGGCAGGGCTCAGAATGACCCCTGAGGGGTCATTTTTGTCATTTGGATTTGTTTTGAATTTCGGGCTTTGATATTCGAATTTTCGAGTACCCAGTTATGAGAATCCTGGTTTGCGGCGGAGCAGGATATATCGGAAGCAATATGACAGCGATGCTGGCTGCCGAGGGGCACGAGCCGGTTGTTTTTGACAATCTCGGCAGAGGCCATCGCTCAGCAGTCCAGCAGACCGAGTTCATAAAAGGGGACTTGGCCGATCATGAATCACTTCTTAAAACGCTAAAAAAATACAAAATTGAGGCGGTAATGCACTTTGCTGCTCTGATTGAAGTTGCTGAGTCGGTGCAGACGCCACTTAAATACTATAAAAATAATGTCTGCAATACACAGAATCTGCTTTGGGCGATGGAAGCAGGCGGCGTGGAGAAATTTGTTTTCAGCAGCTCAGCAGCAGTGTACGGCATGCCCGTCAAGGTACCTGTTACTGAAGATTCGCCTAAAAGCCCAATCAATACCTATGGTGAAACAAAATACGCGGTGGAAAGGATGTGTCACCACCAAAGTCAAACCGGTAAATTGCGATATGTATCACTTAGATATTTCAACGCCGCTGGTGCGGGAAATAGTTGCCGGCTCGGTGAAGACCATCGGCCCGAATCGCATCTGATTCCGCTGACTATCCAGGCGGCAATGGGAAAACGCGATGGGATCAAAATCTATGGCACCAATTACCCTACGCTGGATGGAACCTGTATTCGTGATTACATTCACGTGGACGACCTGTGCAGGGCGCATCTGCTTGCACTGAACAAATTAGAGCAAATCTCGGAATTGGTGTATAACTTGGGCAATGGCAGAGGCTATTCAGTCAGAGAAGTAATCGCTGCCGTCAAGAAAGTCTCCGGCAAGGATTTTAAGGTTACGGATGTGGACCGTCGGCCTGGCGACCCGCCTATTTTGACCTCTGATGCAACAAAGGCAAAAAATGAACTGGGCTGGAGGCCGCAGTTGCCAGATTTGCAAGAAATCGTTGCCACCGCCTGGCAGTGGCACAACCAGTATCCTGACGGGTATCCAGATTGAAGGGACGATGTTTAGCCGGCACCCCTGTGGTGCCGGTAGACGATGGACCAGAGACGAGGGAGGTTAACCCATGCAACAGATAAGAAAAAAAGTTAAAGACTTTCTGAAGAAAAACGGCATGGACTCGGCAGACATAAATATCGACCAGGTTTGTCGGGTTTTTCTTAAAGAGATGCAAAAGGGCCTTGCTGGGGCGAAAAGTTCTCTGGCAATGCTGCCAACTTATATAGAAACTGGAGCTGAAATACCTCCAAATAAGCCCGTCATAGTGATGGATGCAGGCGGGACGAATTTTCGCGTTGCGACGGTTGTCTTCGCAGATGACGGAAAGCCAAGCATTGAGGATTTTAAGCTGTTTAAGATGCCCGGGTTAGCAGGGGCAGTCAGCAAAGAGAAATTCTTCAACACAATGGCTGGCTATATGGAGCATGTAGTAAAAAAGAGCGACCGTGTCGGTTTTTGCTTTTCATATCCAATAGAAATGTCTGCGAGCAAGGATGGGCGTGTGCTGTACTTTTCCAAGGAGATTCAGGCGCCGGAGGTTGAGGGGCAGATGATAGGCGAGAACCTGAACCTCGCTATAAGCCAGACAGGGCTTAGTGATAAGAAAAAAATGGTCCTGCTGAACGACACGGTGGCAACCCTTTTGGCTGGCAGAGCCGATCCCAGTGGCAGAAGTTTCGACAGCTACATTGGCTTTGTCTTGGGTGCGGGCACAAATTGTAGCTACATCGAACAGAATAAGAACATAACCAAAGCCAAAGATTTGGATCCTGCCAAGAGTCAAATCATTAATGTGGAGTCCGGCGGATTCGGCAAGGCGCCGCGAGGAGCAATCGACAAAAAGTTCGATAAGTCACTGGTCAATCCAGGAGTGAATGTATTTGAGAAGATGATATCAGGTGCGTACTTCGGGCCGATGTGCCTTTGGACGATTCACGCGGCTGTAAAGGACAAGCTATTCAGCAGTGTGGTAGGGCAGAAACTGGCCGAGATAACAGAGCTGAGCACAAAGCAGGCAAGCGACTTTGTGTATAATCCACAAGCCAGTGACAATCCGCTTTCTAAAGCTATCGCCGATGCACCTGAACAGGACCGCGTGACACTTTACTTTCTCGTCGATAGGCTGATCGAGCGGGCGGCTAAATTGACAGCGATAAATCTATCAAGCGTGGCACTGGCGAGCGGCAAAGGCAAGAATCCGACTCGGCCAATCTGCATTGTGGCTGAAGGCACGACTTTCTACCACCTGACGTCACTGAGGCAAAGAGTCGAGTATTACATGAAGCAATATCTGGTGGAGAAGAAAAATGTATTTTATCAGATCATAAATGTCGACAATGCCACACTAATCGGTGCCGCCATCGCTGGGCTGACAAATTGATCTATGTTTACAGGACTAAGGCAGGCGAAATCTGTTGAGCCGGATGGCAGAACTAAATAAATCACTATCGGCGATGAAAGTCCGGCTGATGCAGAGATTGTTTTTGTGTGGTGAGTTCAAAAGTGTCTTTTGCAATGGCAGCATGTTCGTCCGTGGGAATGACAAAGACTCTGGTTGTACTATCCTTGGTGCTGATCTCTGCTTCTTGGGCTGTTACGGCCTCATTCGCGGTCTGGTCAAGCTGAATGCCTATTTGATTCATGCCAGAACATATCTGTTGGCGTAGAGAGGGGGCATTTTCGCCTATCCCGCCGGTAAATACCACAGCATCGACCTTATCGAGCACCGCGCAATAGGCACCAATATACTTCCTGATGCGATAGCAGAAAATGTCGATGGCCAGTTTTGCCCGCGTATTGCCTTGTTTTGCCAGTTCGATAAGGTTTCTGACGTCATTAGATACGCCTGACAATCCGAGCAGCCCACTTTTTTTATTGCAGAGATCATTCAAGGACTCTATATCGTAGCCCTTCTCGCCGAGATAGAAAAGTATTGCTGGGTCAAGATCGCCGGAGCGTGTTCCCATTGGCACGCCCTCCAAAGGCGTGAATCCCATAGATGTGTCGATGGACCTGCCCTGCCTGACAGCGGTAATGGAGCAGCCATTTCCAAGATGACACGTAATAGCGTTGATGTCATATTTGCCTCGACCCATTATGGCAGCAGCCCGCCGGGCAACGTATCTGTGTGAGATGCCATGAAAGCCATACCTGCGTATGTGGAGCTTTTCATAAAGCTCATAGGGCAGAGCATACATATAGGCAACTTGTGGGATAGTCGCATGAAATGCGGTATCGAAACACGCAACCTGTTTCACATCCGGCAGTTTGCGCTGGATAGCCCGGATCCCCGCCAGGTTAGGAGGATTATGCAGGGGAGCAAGGTCTGCAAATTCCTCAATTGATGCGATAACCTTATCATCGATGATTACCGAGCCGGTGAATGCTTCCCCGCCGTGGACGACCCTGTGCCCGACCGCACCTATCTCGCCGATGCTGTGTAAGACTCCTACCTGACTGCTCACTAATGTTTCTAATATAAGTTGCATACCGCTTTCTACGTTCTCTACCTTTGTTTCAACGGTATGAGTCTTACCATTATAAAAGTGAATTAGTCTTGATGCGTCTGTGCCGATTCTCTCGACCAGACCTCTGGCCATCACTTCCGACTGTGGCATCATATATAGATAATACTTGATTGAAGAGCTACCTGCGTTGATAACAAGCACGTTCATATCTGTGTTACCTTTTCACAATCTCTGGTTTCCACTTGCCTGTCATACCAACTCTTTTTGTACTAATTGCCCGAGGGTCAATATCACCGTCGAAACGATGTCATTCGCAGTTGCTCCTCTCGAGACGTCCGCAATAGGCTTTGTGAAGCCCTGCAGAAGTGGACCAAATGCCGCGGCGCCGGCCATGTACTGTGTGAGCTTGTAAGCGATGTTGCCTGAGTTCAGATCGGGGAAAATAAGCACATTGGCCTTTCCTGCCACGGAACTTTCACCCTTGACCTTCCTACGAGCAACGCTGGGCACTATGGCAGTGTCGGCCTGAAATTCGCCGTCAATAGCCAAACTGGGCTCGCGGGCCTTTGCTATTTTGAGAGCTTCCCTGACTTTAGTCACACTTGGGTCACGCGCGCTGCCGGTCGTAGAGAATGACAGCAGAGCAACACGTGGTTCCTGGCCCAGAATTCTCCTTGCCGTCACAGCCGAAGCCAGAGCTATATCCGCCAGTTGCTCGGCGGTAGGGTCGATGTTGACCGCACAGTCGGCATATATGAAGGGCTTGTCCTTTTCGCCCATAAAGTTCGGCACAACCATAACAAAGTAGCTGGAAGGAGTTTTTATTCCGTGCAGCAACCCTATGGTCAAGACACCGGCCTGAATAACAGTTGCGGTAGCACTAGCCACACCGCCTACAGTAGCATGGGCATCACCGCAGGCAACCATCATTCCGGCATAGAACATCGGCTTGACAACTATATGTCTTGCCACAGCCGCAGAGATGCCCTTTCTTCGGCGACTATATTGTTCAGCGTAAAAATCAAGTTTATCACTCTTTTTAGGGTCGATGGTTTTGATAGCGTCCAGATCGACGCCAGCTTTCCTGGTCGCGGCCTCGATTTGGTCGGCTTTTCCGAGCACGATTGGCTGGGCGATATCTTCGTCCTTAAGCCTTCGCGCAGCCTCAATTACTCGCTCGTCTCTGCCTTCGGGCAGAACTACGGACAAATGCTTGCCTCTTGCCCTGTCCTTGAAAATGCGTATAATGTCCATCCTTTGGGCTTGTTGCGTTGTAAAGACTTTAGCTTTTTATCTTTCCGGGATCGACCCTTACAATATACCTGAGCTTGAGCTAATGCAAGAAGAATTTGAATTTGTGCGTTTGGTGGGAAACGAGGCGCGATCAGCGTGCTGCGCTAAAAGCCCGGATCACTTTTGCCGGGCGCGCCCAACAGGAACAAGCCTGAGCGTAGCCGTGACCGGGAAGTGGTCGGAAGGCCAACGGCCTGCATACTGCGTGCGAGTGATCTCGGCTTGCACGACTTCCAAATCGCCTGGCGCAAATATGTAGTCGATCTTTGGGCTGCTGCGATTTCCCTGCAATCCGTTGAATGTCCCAACCTCTTTTTCGTCCGGATGCAGCACACGGAACGTATCGACCAGAGGAATCGGATTTGCAGCCGGGCCTGCATTGTCTTTGTCAAGAGTGACCTTGCCCTTTAGATACAGGATGACGGGATTGTCTTCGCCGGCGTTGAAATCGCCTGTGACGATGAAAGAATCGGGTTGTTTTCTGCCGGCGATACGCTTGGCCAAAAGCACCGCACTTTTTTCTCTGGAAGGCTGCGAAACGTGGTCCAGGTGGAAGTTGAAGGCGTAAAAAGCCAGGCGTGATTTCTTTTCGATAAATCTTGCCCAGGTGCAGATTCGGGTGCAGACGTTGCCCCAGGTGATTGAGCTGGGCACCTCGGGTGTATATCCGAGAGCCAGAAAGTGCCCGATTCATTCACATCGAAGCGGTCAAGGCGGTATAGAATTGCGCAGTACTCACCTTGCGTTTTGCCATCGTCACGACCTACACCTATTTCACCGTATTGGCTGAGTCCTTGCCGAATCTGGTCGAGTTGAAACCGCAGGGCTTCTTGTAGCCCTACGATGTCGCATCTATTTTCGCGCAGAATATTCAGCACCAGTTCGCGCCGGTTTTCCCAGCGGTTTTCGTTATCTTTGTGTGCGTTGGCCTGCAGAATATTGAAGGTCATAATCCGCAACTGCAAGGCATCTTGCGTCGCCATGCCTGCAGCGGCACCCGCAATGTTCTGGCAGAAAGAGAACCCGAGAATTGTCCATAACCCCAGTAGGATGCTCAGGACCGAAATAATGCTCGTGGCTGCAAAAGATTTTCTGTTGTGCATAAGCAATCTTTCAATGACCTAAAGGTTTTTTTGCTTTTCTTCTTCCGATAGTGGCTCGTTAAGCGAGCCGGAGCGGAAGCCCTGCAGGTCAACGGTCACAAACTTAAAGCCCAGCGATTTTATCTTGTCAACGATCTGCGAGCGGATAGGCTCGGCTGCTATTTTTTCGATGTCCTTCGGCTGTACCTCGATTCGAGCGATAGTGTCGTGATGCCGAACGCGAAACTCCGTCAAACCCAGCTTCCTCAAAAATTCCTCCGCCTGGTCGATCTGCCGCAGACGTTGTTCGGTTACTTCTACACCGTATGCGATTCTTGAAGCCAGACACGGCGAGGCTGGCAGGTCAGCGGTGGGCAAGTTCATTTCCCTGCTTAGCTGGCGGATGTCATTCTTGGTAAGTTTGGCCTCAGCCAGAGGTGAGGGGATGCCAAAGACCTGCGTCGCGCGGTTGCCGGGACGAAAATCGTCAAGATCGTCGTAATTAGTGCCAAAGACAACGTGGTTAAAGCCTCTCTGTCGGGCAATGTCCAGGAGAATTTTGCATAGATGCGATTTGCAGTGAAAGCACCGGTCGGCCTTATTGGCTGTGAAGTTCGGGTCAGCAAGTTCGTTCGCCTCTATAGTCTGAAGTTCTGCGCCAATGCCTTTTGCGACTTCAGCCGCCCTTTGCAGTTGGTTAGCCGGTTCGGCAGCCCCGACACTCATGCAGGCAAGAACATTTTCCGCCCCCAACGTATCAACTGCTACCTTCAGCAGAAATGTACTGTCCACACCGCCAGAATACGCAACCACAACTTTGCCGAGGTCCTTCAGGATTTGCTGAAGCAAGGTATATTTATTTGTTAGAATAGTCTTTCTCCTCAAGAATTTTCTTTAGGTAAAGTTAATGGATTTTTGTTCTTGAGTAGGATAAGAACAACCCACCCAAATATAGGAAGTAGTGCGAATAAGCACCATATAGGGTGCCGATGTTTTGACTTTACATAAAAGTAAAAACCAAGCAGCAAAAGTGCTGTTCCACTTAGTAAAACTAAGTAGCTGAACACAGTCAAAATCGTAAACTCCTGTAGATGGTTGTGCACCGGACGGAGAGAGTTACCGGTAATTAGATAAAAGTGCCCAGGACGGAAGAGGCCGCCAGCGATTTGAAGAGTAATTCCCGAAAATATACACCAATAGAAGTTCTTTCGCAGACAATCTTGCAGCGCACCGAATTTTTCTTGTAAGGTCATAAGCATATTATGTCTGTGATTGCGCCATCGCTTTTTGTAGAAGGTCATTAAATCCGAGCTTTACCGCCCACTGCGCCAAATATTCCAGATCGAGACGTTCCCTTTGTACGGCCAGGATGCCAAGGATATCCGACCACTGGCGCTCTGAAGCACTGCTGCCCCGGCTGTACCACTTGAGTTTTAACAGGATAATGTCTTCGGGGGAAATAAAGGATAAGGCTTTGTCGAGCAGATCGCCGAGGTTTATCTTTCTGCTTCTTGCCAGCAACTGCTTTTCAAACTCATCGTCCGCCTGCACGAAAATATCGATTTTGAACGAGGTTTCGAAATGGATAATATTAAAACTGCCACGGGATTCTAAGGCTTGATACATCGCCTGCTTACTAATGTAGAATTCATCTTTCAACATTTCATAGAACTGATCAGCAACAGATGGAAAGGGGCTGACAGTTATGTCGGCATCCTCAGTAAATCGCACAACTCCATAAACGGAGCTTGCGATGGAACCGCCTATTGCATAAACAATATTAAGCCGATCAAGAAGGTCGGTGAGCTTTCGGATGATTTTCAGCTCCTGCGGGCTATCCATTTCTGATGTTCTCATAAACCTCACTGAATAGTTTCCCACCGAGATGTTTTCTTGCCCAGATTTGCCGGATTTCGGCCTCGGTAGCGGACGGCTTTAACATCCTGATGCCAGCCATCGCAAGAATTCGACCCGTATGGTAGGCGTCAAACAAAAGCGTTATCTTTTTAGCAGGCGACATGCCGCGATACAACTCATATTGAATGTCGCTTATCTCTTTTGGTGTATCGTTTTTGTGCATGGTCATAAAGCCGATGGAGGGATTCGGACCCTCAACCCCAGCTTTACGAAAGCTGTGCTCTACCGTTGAGCTACATCGGCCTATCTGCCGAACATAATACTGCTCATTGCCTGGTTTGGAAAGAGCCAACATCGGGCCAATGAGCAGGTGCTCTGGCCAGAGGACCGTACCGCGTCTTCTGTCTTCTGCCCTCTGTCTTCTGTCGTCTGTCTTCCAGTTTGAAAATTGGCTTTGTTTGGGTTTGTTTTCACCAAGTGTCCAATTCGATTTTTCTCTCATAAGCCCTTGTAACAATACGGCTTACACTCACTTGACTTTTTCGCAAATTGGCTTTGTTTTGCATAATTGTAGTGGGCATCAGGGTATCGGGTTACCAAGCAGTGGTTATCAGGCTATCAGGACATCTGGGCGGTTTTTCCTGATTTCCTGTTGTCCTGGTCACCTGCATCCTGATTTCCTGATGATCTGATAACCTAAAGAAGATCCGCTTGCTGACGCTCACGGCTCTGACCTCTGTCTCCTGTCTTCTTTACACTATTTCGATTATTTCAAGTTAAGCCACAGAGGACTCAGAGGTACACAGAGATAATAGAAGGACAAATTATATCCTCTGAGGTCTCTGTGCTCTCCTTCGACTCGGCTCAGGACGGCGTCTGTGGCAGAAACACAAATTCCTATACTTTCCGGCCATATTATACCCAGAAACGGCTTGGCCATAAAGGAAAATCTTACATCAGACACAGATTAACACGGATTTTTCGGCATCAAGATCGTAGGGTGCGATATTTCGCACCATTTCCATATTGGCACATAAAAAAATTGGTGTGGCAAGCGCCACTTTTTAGTTATCTCACCCCTTATTCCAGCCGATAGAACATAACGGCGGAATTACCAGATGCGGCAGCTTTGATGGGGGAACTTCTGAAACCGTGATATACTTCGAGCGTCGGAGGCCAAAAGAATCAGAGGTGAAAAATGAAAAAGCTAATTATGATAATGGTAGCAATAGTGGTGGTAGTCGTGGTTCTACCATTATGGCGAAGCTCGCTTGAGCAACAGCAAGAAGGTTTCCCAGGCGGTAGTGTTTGCGAGCCGCAGCAGCCTTGTCCATATCTTGGAGATGTCCCTCAGCTTAAGGAGTGGAAAGTTGAGGGTAATAGTTTATACCTTTCTTTTGACCCACTTCCGAGATGTTGGGAGACATTTACCATTGCTGCAGCAGGCAATTTTTGGAATCGCCGTAACGTTCGTACCTATACTTGGGCAATACGCGGTTGCGACCTTAATAATGGCCGGCTTAATCGCGACTGGAGGACTTATGGTTACCATACGGTTGGTAATGGTGAAAACAAGTGGACATATGCAGACGGAAAATCTTATGGTCCTAGGGAATGGCCAGCCTTGTTTGAGAAACAGCAAGAAAGGATTTTAAACAGTAATTCTTTTTACCAGTTAGAGCAACAGCCTTAACCAAAGCACAAAAAAAGAGGTACTGCGGAAAAAAGAAGACCACGACGTATGCATTTGCATGCTGGCACTATGCCTACTTACTGGATCCCTTTATTATATTCTCGGGAAGTACATTTCGCGCGTCGACGCCTTGTCGGCCCGATACTCGGAGACGCATCTACATCCATTCGGGCATCGACGCTTTTTGATTCTTACGCTCAAATTGGCCTCTGTTATCGACAAACGCAAAGCACCATACGCCATACTATAGAAATCAATTCCCGTTGAGGATTTCAATTGACAGTCGTCAAGTATTACTTCTTTGAGGTATCTTCCAAAAGGCAATTCACCGCCACAGTGACGAAATACAATCATTTGATCAAATGTTCCTTTGACGAAGTTGTCTCGTAAATCATCACTGGAAGTAAACCAACGCTGTTCGTGTCTCATTCCTTCCCATTTCGTAGGATTCAGTTTTGTGACCCATACCTTCCCGGTGTATGTCCTTTTCAAGATCTTCGTGTCGAGAACGAATGTAACTGGACCGTAAACGTTTTTTCGTTTGGCCCTTTGGTGAATGTCCACCGAGTCTAAGAAGACATCGAACCATACACCCCGGATGCGGTCTGTTTTGTCTGACGATTGAGGCGTCTGATACCACCCGTTTCGTGCAACCGTGCCCCGTGACAACAGGGCACCATTCCGCAGAAACTGACATGAAGTAATAACACTATTTGCGTGGTAGAGAGTGTCGACACCATTCTTAACCAGCACGTCGTATACAGTTTTTGAAGGCATCTCCATCAGTTGGTTCTACTCCGAAAATATAACACAATAAGCTAAAAGAAGTAATAATAGTTTCGCCTACGTCTTGTAAAGTGGTCTACGGATGATAAACTTTAGCTTGTAGTCGTTAGAACTAAATATCCATCATTCTGGTGCCGTAACTCGCCTGTTTTCTTTTGTAATTATAACTGTTTTGACACAAACGAAAGAGTAAATTTCCGGCCAAAGAAGTCGCGGGATACCATTACATAATTTAGGCGTAAGGGCTATTCCTCGCCTAAGGCTTCGATGTCGGCGGAATCCTTTTTTCTGCCGGTCGCCCTTTTGTTGGCGATGAAATCCTCCTGGCTGATGAAAAATACCGGCGTCTGGCCATAACAGCCGGGGACCTTGCCGCAGTTTGCCTTTTCCCACGAGACTCCGCTGACCTTCGTAATGATGTCGATGCGTACTGGAGGAACACCCAGTTGAACGACCATACCAGGCTTTGTGAAATCGTTCTCAGACAGGTTCAGCGACCCGAAGCCAAACTCATTTAGAGCAGCAAGAATCCGCTGGGCGTTTTCGTGGACCGGCCTGACAAATAGGTCGATGTCGCCGGTAAAACGCGGCGCACCGTGAAAGGCCAAGGCGTAACCGCCGACAATCAGGTATTCAACCTTGTGCTTGTTGAACAACTCGAGCAGTTCTTTGAAGTCGTTGCGAATCTCCATAAAACTCGCGTCTGAGGGCATCGACCGCATCGAGGCGCTCTTGCGGCGGCCGGCTGAGCCAATACTGAAGGTTCTGCTTAATCTCTGAGTAATCATCCAAATTGTGTTTTTGTACGATCTTGCGATTCATATTATTATTATACCAAAAGGGCGTGGATTGTGCTAATCAAACCACTCGTCTTTTTGGTCGAATGGCGGGATACAGACGTTCACAATCCGCATTCTGCCTGAGGCGCGATGCCGGCAGCCGGGCTTAATCAGCACCGAAGTAAAGGGTTTAACAGGCACGAGTTTGCCATCCAGCTCCATATAGCCATCGCCCTCCAGAACCAGGTAAATCTCGGTGAGCTTTTTGTGGTAATGCACCTTTGAGTCTTCCATAATTTCAACTATGTGCAAAGACGCTGCCTTATTATCCGGGCTGATGAACGCCCGCTGCGCATAGCCGCACGGGCAGTTCACCACATCTATCTGGTCGAAATGTTCTATCATATAGTTTGCCATCGTTACCTCCGTATCTTCCAAATGCACTTGTAAAGCCGGCCGATAGCAAGTATATTCTGCCGAGACTTTTCTACCATAAATTCAAAATTGTAGATTGAAAATAGTAAATTGACAATTGGCAAAATAGTGCCAGCGGAAGGTGAAAATGAACGGACTATTTGATGTCTCAGGCAAAGTAATCGCCATCACCGGTGGCGGTGGCGTTTTGTGCGGAACAATGGCTAAGGCACTGGCTCAAGTCGGCGCAAAGATTGCTGTCCTGGACTTAGTCGAAGCAGCCGCAAAGAAAATCGTCGAAGAAATCAGATCAACCAAAGGCCGCGCTATCGCGGTCAAATGTGACGTGCTCGACAAGGAAAGTCTGGAGGCGGCCAAGAACAGAATCACCGCTGAACTCGGACAGGTTAACGTACTGATAAATGGCGCGGGCGGCAATAAGAAAGAAGCCACCACTTCGCCGGAGCTTTCTTTCTTTGACCTGCCGGCTGAAGCCGTTCGCTTTGTTTTCGAGCTTAATTTCATTGGCACTTTATTGCCGACACAGGTCTTCGCTAAGGAAATGGCAGAAAAAGGCACCGGCGTAATATTGAACATTTCCAGCATGACTGCTCTTCGGCCCTTAACCAAAGTGGCTGCGTACTCGGCGGCGAAAGCAGCGGTCAGCAACTTCACGCAATGGCTGGCTGTGCACGTGTGCCAGAACTATTCCAAAGAGATTCGCGTCAACGCCATCGCACCTGGTTTTTTCCTGACGGAGCAAAATCGCTTTCTCTTGACCGATGAGAAAACCGGCGACTTGACTGATCGCGGCAAAAAAATCATCGAGCATACGCCGATGGGCAGGTTTGGCCAGCCGGAAGAACTGGTTGGAACGGTTATGTGGCTGATAAGCGATGCAGCGAAATTTATTACGGGCGTTGTTATCCCCGTTGATGGCGGATTTTCAGCCTTCGGTGGAGTCTAAAAAAGTATAATCTGAAATACGAAATTCGAAGCACCCCTGCTTTCGCAGGGGTAAACTTGTCCCCGCAAAAGCGGGGATCCGAAACAAATACAAATGACCAAAATACGAAACGAATCGTATAACGTTTTGAGCATTTGACATTTGAATTTTGATATTGTTTCGAATTTCGGATTTACATATTCGGATTTTATTTATTGATTAGGAGTGCAAAATGGCAAATGTTGACCCAGCGAAACCATTAAAGGATTTTAAGCCCAAAAAGAAATTCTTCGTGGGCATCGATTCAGATGGCTGCGCATTCGACAGTATGGGCATCAAACAGCGGGAATGTTTCTGTCCCTGGATGATTGGGCATTTTGGCCTGCAGCCGGTGGCTCAGGCGGCCCGCGAATGCAAGGATTTTGCCGACCTCTTCTCCAATACGCGCGGGGCAAATCGGCATAAAACCATCAAGCGTATTTTAGCTGAACTTTTGCCGTCACATCCGATGGTCAAGGAAAGGGGCTTTAAGGTTCCACAATTTCCACATTATTTTGCCTGGGTCGACGACCCTAAAAGTGTGCTTAGCGACGATGGGCTTAAGCAGGCAATAGAAAAGGCCTCTGACCCGGCTGCAAAGCGGGAGCTGGAGCTTGTGCTGGCCTGGAGTCAGCGAGTTAACTGGGCCATCAAAGAGATTGTCAAGCAGATGCCGCCATTCCCCTACGTGCGGGAGAGCCTGGAAAAAATCAGGCCTCTGGCTGACGTAATTGTGGTGTCCGCAACGCCCGGCGAGGCGCTTATCCGTGAGTGGCAAGAACACGACATCGCCAAATACGCAGATATTATAGCCGGCCAGGAGATGGGCACAAAAGCACAGCATTTAGAGTATGCTGCCAAAGGCAAATACCAGAAAAATCACGTCCTGATGATCGGCGACGCGTTGGGCGACCTGAAAGCAGCCAGAACAAACAATGCACTATTTTACCCGGTAAATCCCGGCAGCGAGGTCGAATCGTGGAAGCGGTTCCACGATGAGGCATTCGACAGATTTATCAAGGGCGGATACGCAGGCAAATATGAGGAAAAGCTAATCGCCGAGTTTGAAAAATGTCTGCCTGAGACGCCTCCCTGGCAGAAATAGTTTATGGTGATTGAACGACAAAACAAAGATGGTGCTGTTACGCTCAGCCAGGCTCGGCAAGCAATTGGCGAGTTCTTTGCACAGAATGACTGTGCCGGCAAACGAATTTTGCTAATAATTCCCGACAATACGCGCTCGGGGCCTGTCGGGGACATATTCAAAATAATTTATGAGTGCTTACAGCGAAAGGCAAAAGTTCTGGATTGCCTGGTTGCGCTGGGCACTCACCAACCTTTGAGCGAAGAGCAAATCTGTGCCCGACTTGCTATTACGCCGGATGAGCGACGCGGCAAATACGCCGCAGTCAAATTCTTTAACCATGATTGGCAAAAGCCACAAACTCTCACTTCTGTTGGCAGAATATCCGCTGCCGAAATTAGGAAAATAAGCGGCGGCCTATTTTGTGAGGAGGTGAACGTAGCGATTAACAAGCTTATCTTTCAATATGATGAGCTTTTCATCTTAGGCCCTGTTTTCCCGCACGAAGTTGTGGGCTTTTCCGGTGGACATAAATATATCTTCCCCGGCATCGCGGGCCAGGAGATCATAAACTTCTTTCACTGGCTGGGCGCCGTCATTACAAACCCCGTTATAAACGGCAATAAATGGACGCCAACCCGCTACGTTGTTGAAAAAGCCGCTTCGTTCATAAAAGTACCTCGGCAACTATTTGCCATCGTGGCCGTTGAAAATAAGCTCAAGGGAATATTCATCGGCGATTGTACGGAAGCCTGGGAAAAAGCCGCCGATTTATCCAGCGACGTTCATATCGTCTACAAGGATAAGGCGTACAAAACCATCCTGGCTATCGCACCGAAGATGTACGAAGACCTCTGGACGGCTGCTAAAGCGATGTACAAATTGGAGCCGATTGCCGCTGACGATGCAACCTTGATTATTTATGCCCCGCACATAACTGAAATCTCGTACACGCACGGCAAATTTATCGACAAAATCGGTTACCATACCCGCGACTATTTTCTTAATCGAATGGACAAATTTGCTGGCATTCCGCGAGCAGTTATTGCACATTCCACGCACGTTAAAGGCATCGGCACGTATATTGATGGCGTTGAAAAGCCCAGAATCAATGTGGTGCTGGCTACTGGCATCAGCAAATATCGCTGCGAAAAGGTAAATCTCGGCTATATGAATCCTGATAGTATTGATATATCCGACTACGAAAACAAAGAAGACGAAGGCATCTTAGTTGTCCGCCACGCAGGCGAAACACTATATAGATTATCCAGCGGCTATATCCCGACAATTCCCAAAAGATAAATAATTGGATAAAGCAATGAATTATCATGGAATAGATATTTCGGAAGACCTGCTCGCTGGGCTCTGCCGAAAATGGAAAGTCAAGGAACTATCGCTTTTGGGCTCGGTCTTGCGCGAGGATTTTGGCCCTGAGAGCGACATTGACGTGCTGGTTACTTTCCAGCCTGATGCTCCCTGGAGCCTATGGGATCTGATGGAGATGAAAGAGGAGCTGGATGTACTTTTCGGTCGCACGATTGACCTGGTCGAGAAGGAGGCGCTGCGAAATCCCTTCCGCAGAGATGAAATTCTCCGCAACCACAAGGTGCTCTATGCGGCCTAAAAGCAGCGACATTTCGTATTTATGGGATATGCTCGACTCCGCTTCTACGATTGTCCCAACCACTGAAATCAGACATTCGTCTTTGGGATGAAAATGTCTGACAGGGAGCGCATTGCAAAGTTGTCAGTCATACCTGCGATGAAGTCCAAAATAATCAACTCATCAGGGTCTTCAGGTTTATAAACATCTTTCATATCACTATTAACAAATTGCTGTAAGACGCGGTAGACTAACGGCATAGAATTGTCCTTACTGTTCTCAGGATATTTATAAGATTGGAACCTGCTTGTGCGTTTGAGTTCCTTCAATAAATCATCGAATAAATACTCGACCGTCTTTCTGGCTTGCTCTTTATATCCTTCTGCTTCCTGGCTGCTGTAGATGTGTTTTCGGTTAAACTCTATCAAGTTGCAAAGCAATTCGTCTAATTCTGGGCAGATAGCTACATAGTCTCTGCCGTAGCTGTTTTCAACCATGTTCTCAACAAAAGTGCCGATGATTTTTCCATTGGTTTTTCCAAGTTTCTCACGAAGATCACAAGGAATGTCGCCTTCTTCAATAATACCCACCTCGATAGCGTCTTCTATGTCTTTGCCAGCATAAGCAATCTTATCAATGAGTCGAACGATGCAGCCCTCTAAAGTGGCAGGGTTCCCCGCTCCTTCGCGGCTCTTGATACTCTCCAAATGCTTGTCCATCTTCCCAGGATCGAGTTTCCCGGTTTTGTAATCCTCTCCCCAGTGCGAGATGATCCCGTCTCTTACTTCCCATGTAAGGTTGAGCCCGGGCTTTTCTCTGTCGCGTTTTGCTATCCAATCCACAACTCTAAGACCATACACCTCATGAGAGAACTTGAGCATTAGTTTCTTGAGTACCTCGTGGTTCTGGAAGATTTCCGTAAGGAACTCCTCTCCTTGGTGGCCGAAAGGGGGATGTCCTATGTCGTGAGCTAATCCTATTGCCTCCGCAAGGTCTTCATTCAAACCGAGACAACGGGCCACCGTTCGTGCAGCAGAAGCAACAAATCTAACATGGTCCATTCTTGTGCTGACATGGTCATTTTGCGGGAAATAGAAAACCTGAGTCTTATGTCTTAAGCGCCGAAAAGACTGCGAATAGATAACTCTGTGAACATCTCGCTGAAATTCATTACGAAACCTGTCAGGCTCTTGGGGCTTTATTCTGCCCTTTGTGGTTATTGTGGCATACCTACTGGGGAATAACTCTTTTTCAGATCTTTTGAAGGTTGACATGTCCTCTCCCTGAAAAGTTTAATGAGTAAATCTGTAATATCTCCATCTGGCTTGTGTAAAGCCAAAAATTCACTGATTTTTTTCCCATCTGTAGCAGTAGAGTCAAAATAAGGGGGACGAGATAAAGTTAAGTTTGCATTTACTTTTAAGAATTCGGCTTGGAAAGATTGCGGAATATCTTCATACTTTGTAACGGAGAAAAAATTCGAAAGTCCGAGGATCATCGGGTTACAAATTCCTTCAATCAAGGACCTGCTGTCACATTTGAATGTAACAATTACCTTGTTACATGCCCAAGCAATTCCGGCTTCAACCATTGCCCCTTCATCGGGAACACGGCCGTTCAAATTCAGAATTAATCCATTACTGTCGTTTATTTGAAAAACATCCAGTGAGAATATTGCCTTGTTGAGAATCTCTTTTGCTTTCTCCGGCTCCACACCCTTCTGGACTAAAGAAGGGAAAAGGAGAGCAAACTCAAGGCCATCTCTATGAGGCAAAAAAACTATGTAACCCGCGTTTTCAAGAACAGAGGCAATTTCTTCCATTTCTTCACGTTCTTTGGGATTAAAAAGAGGACCAGCGCAGTATATCTTGTACCGATGCTTGTCCACAGCAACCTCCCTGACCAATCACACCAGCATCACGAAATCCTACAGAACGGTCCCAATTAATAGGCAGCAAGACTAACCTTGTCAAGTTAAATTCACGACCCGATTAAAAAAATAAACTGTGCGGCAAACAACTTCCTCACGAAGGCAACAGACCTGTCAAGCCACCAGGGTGGGTACTTTACCCGAATTTATCTTGCAATGGTCGTAAAAATGGACAAAATGACGTCTGTACTTAGCGTACATTTGGGTATCAATCAGCGAACCGTCGTACTCGCGAATAAAAAACCGCTCTAACTGAGTTTTTAGAGAAGGAGCGAGACAAAATGAAAAAAGCAGATATTGGCCTGATCGGTCTGGCGGTAATGGGCGAAAACCTTATTCTGAATATGGAAAGCAAGGGCTTTACCGTCGCCTGCTACAACCGGACCGTCTCGAAGGTGGATGACTTTATGAACGGCCGGGCGAAAGGCAAAAACATCATCGGCTGTCACTCTATCGAAGAGCTGGCGGAAAACCTCCAAAAGCCACGCAAAGTTATGCTGATGGTAAAGGCTGGCCAGCCGGTCGACGACTTCATCGAGCAGCTTCTGCCGCATCTGGAAGATGGTGACATCATCATCGACGGCGGCAACTCACATTACCCAGATACCATCCGCCGCACGCAGGACGTCGAGAGCAAAGGCAAACTTTATATCGGCACGGGCGTATCGGGCGGCGAAGAAGGGGCGCTGCGAGGCCCCTCGATTATGCCAGGCGGCTCACCCGCTGCCTGGAAGCACATAAAACCGATCTTTCAGCAAATCGCTGCAAAGGCCCCCGATGGCCTGCCGTGCTGCGAATGGGTCGGCGAAAATGGGGCTGGGCACTTTGTCAAAATGGTCCACAACGGCATCGAATACGGCGATATGCAGTTGATCTGCGAGGCTTACCAGATGATGAAACAGGCACTCGGCATGACCAATCAAGAAATGCACCAGGTCTTTGCCCGGTGGAACGAAGGCGAACTCAATTCATATCTTATCGAGATCACGCGGGACATCCTGGCCTACAAGGACGACCAAGGCAATGAGGTTATCGACATCATTCTGGATACTGCTGGGCAAAAAGGAACCGGCAAATGGACGGTCGTTGAGGCACTGGATGAAGGCCAGCCGCTGACGCTAATCGGCGAGGCGGTCTTCGCCCGATGCCTCTCCGCCATAAAAGAGCAGCGTGTCACTGCCTCCAAAATTCTCAGAGGGCCCAAAGCACAATTTAGAGGCGACAAAGCTAAATTTATTGACGACTTGCGAAAAGCACTATACGCCTCAAAGATTGTTAGTTACGCCCAGGGCTACCAATTGATGCGGGCTGCCGCCCAGGAGCACAAGTGGAATTTGAATTATGGCGGCATTGCCTCGATCTGGCGCGGAGGCTGCATCATCCGCTCGGTCTTCCTGAGCAAGATAAAAGAAGCCTTCGATAAAAATCCTGGCCTGACCAATCTTCTGCTGGATCCATTCTTCAAAGACGCTGTGGAAAAAGCCCAGCCTGCCTGGCGGCGGGTAGTCAGCACAGCTATCCAGATGGGCATTCCTCTGCCGGCTATGACTTCAGCTTTAGCCTTTTATGATGGCTATCGTCACGAACGCTTGCCGGCTAATTTATTGCAGGCCCAGCGGGATTATTTTGGCGCTCACACTTACGAGCGGGTCGATAAGCCCAGGGGCGAGTTTTTCCACACCAACTGGACTGGCCGCGGCGGCGAAACCGCATCAACTGCATATACTGTGTGATTGCCTTTGTCATTCCGTGCTTGACACGGAATCCAGGCTGTCATGCTGAACAAAGTGAAGCATCTGGCACAGGAATTAAAAGTTTCATTCGCTCTACTTACTCTACTTTTATCCATTAGCCAGATTCTTCTCTACACTCAGAATGACCAGACTAGAGTATTTACCATTAGAATTTCTTAATTAACCAGGTAAGGAACCATGTGAGTACAACTGTTGCAACAGCGCCTATCAAAGCTGCTTGAATGGCTCGGCTTTGATACCATCGTTCTCGATGCCTCTCGGAGACTACTCGGTTCTGCTCAGATATTGCACACTGATTCTTTACCCTTTCTTTGGCCTTTTGCTTCTTACTGAGAATCCCATTTTCAAAGTCTTTTTTCACGTTGGTCTGAAGCATTTGTGATTGTAGCAACAGTCCCGGAACAAGAAGATTCAGCTTGTCGTATTCGCGATCGATTAGGATGAGCAAACTGTCTTTGAACCCTATCAACGGGATGCCGCTGAATTTGTCGCCCAACTCGTGGATAAGATGATCGACCAAAGCATCTAAGTGACGAAAATAGACCCCCAGTTGTTCGCCAACACAAGCAGTCGTATTAAACAGACCCTTACCGATCCAGCTTTGGACTATCTTTCCTTTTTCGGACTTTAGGTTGCCTTCGTTTTTTAACAGATAATCTTTTGCTATCTGTTCGATGATCGCTGTGTAATCTACCCGTTTTCTCTGTGTAATCCGTTTCCATAACTTACCTGGAAAGCGGATGATTCGCCGTAGCATAGTGATAAGATACATCTTTGTCCCCCTTTCTTGAACACCAACAATTCGAATCACGTGCCTTCTTAGGGCAGGCGATATATCCAGATAAATACCTTCTAAACTTTGTTGAAAAGTCCCCTCATAAGGATTGTATCGGCAGAATAGTTGTGCTATTTTAGTTGTGAAAGGCCGGTCGTCATATTCCAAGATGTTTTTACAGAAAAACTGAGGGAACGGTAATGTTCACAATCATTATGATAATCGCGGTTGTGGGTTTGGCGATTGCGTGGGCGGTGTATGGGTACTATGAGTACAAAGCCCGGCAGGAAGAGAAAAAACAGCCCAGGCAAGTCTCCGAACGTCTGCAGAAAACACGAAGCGAAGTCGTCGACTGGGCGAAAAAATTGGCAGAATTCAAGCCGCCAGTGCCAAAGAAACCCCCCGAACAGAACAAATCCGAACCGGACAAAGGCGTGGATGCGTAGATGTGTAGATGCGTAAATGCGTTAACGCTTCAACGCATCAGCACTCCGACGGTCCTACGCAACGTGAGGACAAAAATGGCTGCCAAATTTATGTCTGAAGATTTTCTGCTGCAAAATAAAACCGCTCGGATTCTTTACCACGAACACGCCGAGAAAATGCCAATCTACGACTATCACTGTCACCTGCCGGCTAAACAAATAGCCGACGACCACCGCTTTGACAACATTACGCAGGCCTGGCTGTACGGCGACCATTACAAATGGCGGGCAATGAGAACTAACGGCGTGCCGGAAAAATATGTCACCGGCGACGCGAACGATTATGAAAAGTTTGTAAAATGGGCGCAGACGGTCCCGTATTGCCTGCGTAATCCGCTTTATCACTGGACGCATTTAGAGCTAAAAAGATACTTCGGCATAAAAGATAAACTGCTCGGCCCTACTACGGCCAGAGAAATTTACCAAACGTGCAGCGAAATGCTACGGACACCCGGTTTTAGCGTCCGCAACCTACTTCGCAAGATGAACGTTAAGTTACTGTGCACCACCGAAGACCCGCTGGATAGTCTGGAGCATCATAAAAAGATCAGGCAGGACGGCTTCCAGATAAAGGTTCATGCAGCCTGGCGTCCGGATAAGGCGATGGCGGTCGAAGATATTGCCGCCTTGAATAAGTGGATTGATGGGCTGGAGGCCGTCTGCGATACGCAAATCAAAGACTACAGCTCTTATATTGACGCCATCAGGAAACGCCACGATTATTTTCACGAAAATGGTTGTCGATTGTCCGACCATGGGCTGGAGACCGCGTACGCCGAGGATTATACCGAAAGGGAAATCGAAAGAATCTTCAGCAAAATAAGGGCGGCAAGAGAACTTGATGGTGCTGAGCGGCTCAAATTCAAATCGGCGATGATGATTGAATTTGCCGAAATGGACGCTGAGTCCGCCTGGGTTCAGCAGATTCATCTTGGAGCCTTAAGGAACAATAGCACGCGACTATTTAGAACCCTTGGCCCGGATGTAGGATGCGATTCTATTGGCGATTTCCAGTTAGCCAAACCGCTTGCAAAATTTCTCGACAGGCTGGATTCCAAAGGCAAATTGCCCAAGACTATTCTTTACAATCTAAATCCCAGAGACAACGCCGTGCTTGCTACTATGATCGGCAACTTTCAAGATGGCACGGTGCCTGGCAAGCCCGCCACACGCATGGCGGGTAAAATGCAGTATGGCTCAGCCTGGTGGTTCCTCGACCAAAAAGATGGGATTGAAGAGCAGATTAAGGTCCTTTCAAATATGGGTCTTTTAAGCCGGTTTGTTGGTATGCTGACCGATTCGCGAAGCTTTCTGTCGTATCCGAGGCACGAATATTTCCGCCGAATACTTTGCAATATGCTCGGCAGCGATGTCGAAGCTGGGCTTTTGCCCAACGATTTGGACCTATTGGGCAGAATGGTTGAAGACATCTGCTTTAACAATGCCAAAAACTATTTCCCGATGGAATTAGATTGAACTGTTGACAAATTACCGCGTATTGTTTTAAACTCTAACTGTGGCGACCTGAGTCCAGACGTGTAGTTGTTAAAACCCGAAATTCGAAGCACGAGATCCGAAACAAATTCTAATGACCGAAATCCAAAGTCGCCAATGCAGTAGTTTGGAAATTTGAATTTTCGGAATTGTTTTGAAATTCGGGATTAGAGTTTTGGATTTCCCGCTCATAGGGCGGGCGAGGGTCGGTGCCCGAGTGGTCAAAGGGGATGGGCTGTAAACCCATTGGCGTAAGCCTACGTTGGTTCGACTCCAACCCGGCCCAGTAACGTGTACAATCACAGCCACAGAGGACACAAAGGTCACAGAGAAAAGTACGACGTTTAGCCCTGCCATTCATGGCAGGGTTATCTTTTTGTCGAAGGATATGGCAGGATCCTTATGTACGTGGTCGGGTGTGCTTGCATGCCGATAGACTAGTTTCGAGGCGTGTCACATCGCTCTTGTCGGGTCACAGGAGCACTAATTCTCGCATACCTTCGGAGTCTTGAATTACCAGTTTCGCTCCAGCTTTTTTCTGTGTCCAGAGAAAGTCATAAACAGCAAGGGACCTACTAATTACTTCTGTCAGGCTGTGTGCACCTGTCTGATCTCGCAGTAGCTCCATTCTCGTGCGTACGTTGGTTGCCAGTTCCAGGTTGAGCCTTTTCACTTTCGTTTTTTTGGGTATCCTCGGCATCTTGTGCCTTTGTGGCTCGAAGCATTGACAGCAGGCCTATGATGAAAATCATCATTGCGACTGCGAGACAACCGGCCAACGTCATTCCATCTAAGCCACTTTTTGCCTTTATTAACTCAACTGCAATTCCTAACAGGGCCAGAATGGCGACTGCCGCCACCACCTCTCCGCCGGCCCTATTCTTCAGAAAAGCGAGGATAGGAGCAATCCACCCTCTTCCCACTTCACGTATGCCCGTTTCATAGAGCTCGTAAGGTGGGCGTGATTCCCCACAGCCATGAGACGATTGCTGGCGGGGCTCCAGTCCATTATTAGTTTGTCCTTGACTTGCTTTGTCCATGCCGTCGAGCTACCCCGCTGGGGAGCCGACGGCATGAACGCACAATGAGATAGGCGGCCATGTCGCCGCTCCCCATCTGTGCGTTCCTGCGACCGACAAACACTCCTTTCAGGCGCCTTGGTCGCCGCTTGTCAGGAGCAAGAACGTTAATATTCTCTTCCCTGGGGTGAAGGACCTACTACACTTCGGCTCTTTTAAACACCCCAACTGCTTCACCAAGGGAAGCAGCGCGCCACCACGCCATATGCGCATTCTATACACAAAAAATGCGTAAGTCAATATCCAGAAGCATTTTTTCGCCACTATTTTTCGTTGAAAAGTGTAAGTATGCTAAAAAGCGGGACTTATGAGATTAGGTCCATCTTAAAATTTTTCACATTTTCTTGATTCTTGTTCCCAGACTATTCTTTTGTGGTGCAATTAGCCATGTAGGGAATGCTGTGCATACCGAAAAATTTCGTCCAGAGCAGGTATGCAGCGGGCTGCATACCCCACGGTCTTGCCATTATTCCCTCCAGCGTCTACAATTGGACCGCAAGAGAAAGATTGTCCCGATGAAAAAACAAGTGCCACTAAATAAGGCGAAGTGGCTGGTTGAGCCAGGCTGCGTCGTGATTCTACACAGATTTTGCTTGAACAGGCATAACTTATTTTCGATAATAAAATTGTAAGAAATTTTAATCTTGTAAGATTCCAGCAATATTGGCCAGAGGAGATACATAATGACTATTGTCAGCATAACAGAGGCACGAGAGCATCTGTCAGATTACGCAGACAGAGTTTCTTTTAAGGGTGAACGACTTTACGTAAAACGTAACGGCAAACCAGCCTTTGCCATCGTAAGCGTGGAAGATATGAAGCTTCTGGAAGCGATAGAGGATATTATGGACATCGAAGAAGCCCAAGAGGCTCTCCGCCGGAATAAATTTACCTCCTGGAAGCAGGCCAAGAAAAAGCTCGGCTTGTAAGCTATGACCTACAGAATCGTCATTGACGACAAAGCCTTGGCTTTCTTATCGACACTCCCCCAAAAGATACGCAGGCAAATCGCCAATAAAATCGACAAATTAGCGTCAAACCCTTGGCCTGCCGGTTCCAAAATGCTGCAACAGAAGAAGTCTCTTTATCGAATCCGCTCTGGTGATTATCGTATCGTGTACCAAATTCGGCAGCAGCAGCTTGTAGTGCTGGTGGTTAGGATTGGCCATCGAAAAGAAATCTACAAGAAGCTGAGATAATGCGTAGGGCGGAATTGTGAAAAAAGAACTGGAATTGAGCAAGGCGAAATGGCTGGTTGAGCCGGGCTGCGTGGTGCTGGTAACGTCCGGCACGATGCAAAAGCCGAACGTAATGACCTTTAGCTGGCAAACGCCGGTCAATAGCGCCGAGCCCTGTCTGATACTTCTGGCTATCAGCCATCCCAGATATAGTTACGACTTGATAAAGCAGAACCGGCAGCTCGTTATTAACGTGCCCGGCCAGGAACTGCTTGAAAAAGTCCACTTCATCGGGCAAGTTTCAGGCAGAAAAATCGACAAGTTCAAAGAAACCGCCCTGACGCCCGTGCCAGCAAAGATGGTCGAGCCGCCAGTAATAAAAGAGTGTGCGGGGCATCTGGAATGTCGAGTGGTCGAGATATTTAAGATGCAAACCCATGATTTGCTGATCTGTGAGGTGCTGCGAGCGGTGGCTGATACAGCCTTCTTTGACGGCAGATGGATTCCTGAAAAATTCCACACACTACACTATCTTGGCGGCAACAAATATGGCATATTGGACCGCACAGTGCAAGCCCCTGCCACAAGTGGCAGGGCTAATTAGCCCCCGTCCTTGGGCGGGGGGCTCTTGAAAGGAACCCAAAATGGAATCAATCGTCCTTAGACCTGAAAAGGACCAAAGAACACTGTGGATCCTGTGCGGGGTTTTTTGGTTTATGGTCGGCCTTGTGACTCTAATAGTATTGATGTTAGCTGCCGGTGGTGAAGCTGCCATCGTCTTTGGCATAATCCTTTTAGCAGAACTAATAGCAATGCTGCTGACCCTGATCTGGATACCGGCTTTTCACGCTTCTCTGCAATATGTCATCGACGATGATACCGTCAAAGCCCAGGGCGGCGTATTGTGGAAAAGATATGTCACCATTCCCTTTACTAAAATCACCAATCTTGATATTACTGAAGGGCCAGTTCAGCGGTTGTTTGGCATCGGGACAATCCACGTTCAGACAGCCGGGGCCAGCGGCCAACAAACTGCCAAAGCAGAACTGAGGATGCTGGGGATCAGCAACCTCCAGGAGGTTAAAGAACGGATTATGGAAAGAATTAAAGCCTTCACGCTTTCCAGCACGGTTCAGGCAAAGGTGGAACCTGCCGGTCAGACCGAGTTGCAGGTGCTCGAAGGCATTTTGAACGAGCTTGTCGCGATCCGCAGTGTGCTGCAAAGTAAGGGGGCTTGAAAACGGCAATTGCAAAAGGAGTGAACGATTATGGCAATAGTAATACCCCATCAGCCAAGCGAAGTAAGTAAACAATACGCTAAACCGGCAGATGAGCACATCTCACTGGGCCGTGTTCTGCGAGGCGTGATATTTGGCGTACCTTTTGCTATCGCGGTGCTTCTGTTGTACCTTGCTGCGGCCAACAAAACACCGCAGGCTCAGGTGGCAGGCATCGTCATTGTAGCAATCTTTGGCGTCCTGTGGTTTACGTTTGTTAGCGGAATCCGGGTTGCCGCTCAGTGGGAGCGCGGCGTGGTGCTGCGGCTGGGGAACTTCCAGGCCGTGCGAGGCCCGGGACTTTTTTATGTTATCCCCGTCATTGAGTACGTGCGATTCATCGATACCCGCACGCTGGTAGTGAACATTCCGCACCAGAAGGTAATCACTCGCGATAACGTGCCCGCAGAAATCGACGGGGCACTATTTTTCATGGTTAAAGACTCGGACAAAGCGGTGATTAGCATTCAGGACTTTCGATTCGCTATTGCGCAGTATTCTCAGGCGGCGCTGCGAGATGTAGTTGGTGGGCTGACCCTGGATGAGCTGCTTTCCGAGCGCCAGCAGGTTCAGACGCGCATAGGCGAGAACGTTGAAGAACGAATAAAAGAGTGGGGGCTGCATGTCGATTCAATCCGTTTGCAGGATATTGAGCTGCCGGAAGACCTTAAGCGAGTAATGTCGCGCCAGGCTTCAGCCGAGCGAGAGAAACGCGCCACAATCACCAAAGCAGAGGGCGACAAGCTCGCCGCAGTGAATTTGGCAGCGGCGGCCGGCATTATGAAACAAAACGAATTAGCAATACAATTGCGGACGCTGCAGACCATCGACGGACTCGGAGCCAGCCCTTCAAACACAGTTGTGCTCTTCCCGGTCGAGTTCGGAGGGCTGCTGAAGCTGCTTAAGATGGAGCCGGAAAACAAAACAACAGTTTAGCTAATCTTGAGATGGTAAAGGCAAGGTAATAATGCCGGAAAAACTAAATCGCCGCGGACTTTTGCAAAAGTCAATGATTGCATCGGCTGCCGTATTGGGCTTGAGTCTTGAAGAGAAGGTGCTGTTGGCTCAGCAACAAAAAGCCACAGCAAAGTCAGACGCAAGACCGCCCAGAGGTGATATTGAGGGGTTGCCTGTCGGCAAAATCAAGAATTTGACGATTAGTAGACTTATTTGTGGCGGCAATTTGATCAGCGGCTTTGCCCACAGCAGGGATTTGATTTACGTATCATCGCTGCTGAGGCAATATTTTACGGATGAAAAAGTCATCGAGACTCTTGCAATATGCGAAGAGACCGGCATCAACACTGCTATATTAAGGCTCGACGACCACTGTGTTAGAATTCTGGACAAATATTGGAATGAAAGGGGCGGCCAAATACAATGGATTGCCCAAATCAAGCCCGGCAAAGAAGACCTTCAAACCTTCAGAGATGACATAAAAAGAGCCATCGATAATGGAGCGGTCGGCGCATACATACAGGGCGGCGTCGGAGATACTCTGGTGGAAAAAGGTCGTATTGATCTGCTGGCTGAATCGCTCAGGTGTATTAAAGAAAATGGCGTGCTTGCAGGTGTAGGAGGACATCGTTTAGAGGTGCCCATTGCGTGCGAGAAGGCAGATTTGGAGCCTGATTTTTATATGAAGACATTGCATAGCCACAATTATTGGTCTGCCAAAAGGCAGCCGGAGCACGACAATATCTGGTGCACAAACCCGCAGGAAACTATCGAGTTTATGAAAAGCGTGAAAAGGCCGTGGGTCGCCTTTAAGGTTTTAGCCGCAGGAGCCATTCATCCGCAGGACGGCTTCAGATTTGCTTACGAGAACGGCGCTGATTTTATTTGCGCCGGAATGTTTGATTTTCAGGTTAGAGAGGACGTAATAATCGCCCGCAACATCATCTCCGGCAAGCTAAATAGGCAGCGTCCTTGGATGGGATAGCCGAAAATCAAACATCAAATACAGAATTCTTACAGATGATGGGAAACCGTCGTTTCTATTCGCAGTGTCTAAACATGTCCAGCCGCTATGCGTTGCATTGTATCGTTCCAGGCAACCTTAAGCACCTTTGGTATGTCCACATTATCGAGATAGTCTGCCAGACAGTTCAAGAAGACAGGTCGCCCATGAGAACCAAGAATTGACAGGATGCTTACCATCCAGCTCTTAATTTCCAGGAAATTCACTTCGTGGCCCTGTGCAAAGTATTTCTTTGCCTGTTCCAGCACAGCCGGGTCTTGTGACTTTTCCAATACCAGGAATAGATAGTCTTCGATTGATTTGGGTGCGATCTTCGTATCGAATGTGGCAATCACCCTTTCCTGGTCAACTATCCGCTCAGTGATTTCGGCGGCTAAGAAAATGTTTCCTTTTAATCGTATGGTTACGTCTCCACTTGCACCTGCGGCCTTATCGGCGACATTTATGCCATGAAAGTCTATCTGCCAATCGAAACAATACATCTCTTTGATTGCCTGGAATGTCGACAGAATTAAGAATACTGGGAAACGCCCGCCACTGGGCATTTTCAGCAATTCTCCGATCAGATATTCGCACTGAACAAGACTGACTCGTTTCAAACGCTGTATCTCGATATGAGAAGATTCCCTCAACTGTATGAAGCGATGCAAATGGTACTTGAGGATTTCAGCAAGGGCGGTATGGCTGGCCTTTTCGATGACTTGCATTATGCTCAGAAAGGCATCGTAGCCGGTCTTATCTCGCAAGCCTGTGCGCGTAGACTCATCAAACCGGACAGATCTGCGAAAGACACTCAAGAAAGGTTCTTTGGAGCAGGGGATCTTTTTACGCCTGAGAAAAGGGTTGATTATGTTTTCATCTAATGCCCGTCCGCTATATGCGCGGTCGCCCAGTTTGGCGTAAGGCAGGCGGACGTTAACCGAAGCATCCAGCGAGCGGACAATTATGCAACCGAGCAACACCTCACGATAGGCCTGGGTCGCGGAAGCAAATAGCACATCGTACGAGTGAGCCAACCGCTCATCAATTGATGGGCTGCTCCCAGCGATAAAGCGTTCTTCACATTCTCTGAAAGTATCCTCAAGAAGTCGCTTAGCCTGCGAGTAATTGATACCTGCCATGACACTTTCCGGTCAGTAGTTCATCCAAAGGGCTTCCTGCCGGGGTTTCTTGATTGAATGACAATTCTTTGCCGGAGCATCATACCGTCGCCAGCCCTTATACAGGGTATCCATTAGGTCACACCGGTAACCTGAAACGGCAGCTTTGCCCCTGATAGATTTGAGAGTTCTGGCAAGGCGAACATGGTCCGCATCGCTCATCTCGAATCCATACGCCTTGTTGTCGCCTCTGACCTGATGTAGATACGGGGGGTCACAGTAAAATAGTGTCTCTGACGCATCGTAAAGCGATATAACCTCCAGGGCGGGTCGGTTTTCTATCTGTACTCTTAACAGACGCTCGGCAACTTGCGGCAGACCCTCTATGCTTCCAAGCCATCTGGAAACGACGCCTGACATGCAACGACGGCTGGTCGTTTTGCAGTTGGCCCACCGTCCCAAAGATGCTGTTTGGGCCAAACCTGTTCGAGCCTGTCTTGCCCTGACAAAAAACCGCCTTGCACGCTCCAGAGGGGACAATTCTGTTGTTGGTTCGCAGACAGCGATGTAAAACTCCTCTCGAGAGAACGGCGTTAAAGCTATTGTGCGCAGAAGGTCCTCCGGTTGGTCGCGCAGGACTCTAAAAAAGTTTACCACCTCTCCATCAATGTCATTGTATGTTTCCACAGGAGCAGGCTGGCGGTTGAGAAGAACAGCGGCAGATCCTGCAAAGGGTTCACAATAATGGTGGCAGTCTGGCAAAAGAGGAAGCAGCCAATCTAAATGGTTGAATTTTCCTCCGTACCAGCCGAACACGATAAGCTTTCTTCTCGCCCTATGCTGGAGGCCTACATCCAAAAGCCACTTTTGTTTTTGATCTGTTCCGTTCACGAAGATTCGAGAAACCGCACGTCCCATGTGCAACTCCTGGTATGCTATTTTGTCTCCATGCATCGCCACCGGCTTTTCTTGGCGTAATTCAATACAAGAATAACTGCAATCGGCTTAAAAGCAAGCACTATGCGCTCTCTCTGGTGATTTTAGCGCCGACCGGATTGAGTCGCTCTTCGATTCTCTCGTAGCCGCGATCAATGTGATAGACCCTGTTGACGGTGGTGGTTCCTTCGGCGGCCAGGCCCGCCAGAACCAGAGCAGCCGAGGCCCGTAAGTCTGACGCCATAACCGGGGCAGCTATTAATTTCTTTACGCCCGCAACGATGACGGCAGGGCCTTCTTTGCGCAGATCGGCGGCCATTCGATTCAGTTCAGCAACATGCATGAACCTATCCGGAAAGATTTTTTCAACGATAATGCTGTTGCCCTGGGCAAGGGCCAAAAGAGCCATGAATTGCGCCTGCAAGTCAGTTGGAAAACCTGGATAAGGCTGAGTAGTAACGTCAGCAGGCTTAATCGGCCCATCCCTTAGGGACACACAGCCATCATCCGCTGGCTCGACAGTTACGCCGATATTTCTTAGCTTGTCAACAACTGCCATCAGATGGTCGAGTCTGCAATGCTGCAGCCGCAACTGGCCGCCTGTTATGGCAGCAGCAACCATAAAGGTTCCCGCCTCAATTCTATCGGGGATTATGTCAAAGTCAGCCGGGTGAAGCTGCTTGACGCCTTCGATAACCAATCGTGGCGAGCCGATGCCGCGTATCTTGGCGCCCATTTTGTTAAGGCAGTTTGCCAGATTGGCAATCTCTGGCTCACAGGCAGCCGATTCAATAATAGTTCGCCCCTTTGCCAGTGTAGCGGCCATCATTACATTTGCAGTTCCCAGAACGGTCGAGCCGAATGGCCCACCCAGAAAGATGTCGCTGCCCACCAGGCCCTTTGGTGCTTCAGCGACAATATAGCCGTTTTTCAGATATATCTTTGCGCCGAGCTGGCACAGACCTAATAAATGAAGGTTGACCGGCCTATCACCGATTGCGCAGCCGCCCGGCATTGAAACCTCCGCTCGACCGCAACGGGCAAGTAGAGAGCCGAGTATGCAAATACTGGCTCGCATCTTGCGCACAATCTCATAATCGCCTACCGGATTGTCAACCACAGTGGCATCCACACTCAAATGCTCACATTTTGCCACAGAGGGCACAGAGAGCTCAGAGCATTCGTTTTTTTTCTCGGTGGACTCTGTGTACTCTGTGGCTATTTTTCTATCTGGTTCATCCGGACCTCGCTTGACCCGGCAGCCTAACTGCTCCAGCAACAGGCTAAAAAGCGAAATGTCGGAAAGATTGGGCACCGGATGAAGTGTGGATTCGCCGCCAGCTAAAATTGAAGCAGCCATTATCGGCAGGCAAGCATTCTTTGCGGCTTTTACGCTGACTTCGCCGGAAAGCTGAACCGGTCCTTGGATGCGAAATACGTCCATAAACTGATTTACAATTTAGGATTTAGGATTTACGATTGTCAACAGGAAAAATCTTAAATCGTCAATCGTAAATCATCAATGCTAAAGGAATATATAACAGTAGAAAATCTGGCCTGCCTGACCGGGATATTATTGTTTGGCGTTTGGCTGCTGCGAACATCTTTGGGCAGAAATGCTTTAGCTGATTGTCCGCTCCGGGTTAACAATATGCCTTTTTATCTTCCTTTTGTCCCGCTATTTGTCTGGCTTGTGGGGGTCTCACTAGCGGTTTCGCTGACAAGAACGCTGCTTGGCAATCCGCAGGCTTGGCAGGGAGCTTTCCTGGACAATCTGGTGCTCGGTATCGGTGCGGTGGTAACAATAGCAGTAATTATCTTTCTGGCCAGAGCCAGCTTTGTCGGCAGATTGAAGGGGTTCGGCCTGAACCTAAGAAGAATCCACAGAGATTTTTTCGCTGCACCGCTGTTACTGTTGACCGTTTGGCCGTTGCTGCTGGCGGCGATAATATTGACCACATATCTTGGCCGACTTATCTGGGGGCCGCAGTATCAAATCGAGCAGCACGCCCAGCTTGAGCTAATAGTAAAGCACCCACAATTGCCGCTGCAAATTCTGGTTGTTGTCGTTGCAACTGTCTTTGCGCCGGTGCTGGAAGAAATGCTATTTCGAGGACTGTTTCAAACAATGCTGCGTTCATATTTGGAGACTTCGACCCCTGCTTCCGCAGGAGCAAGCCTGTCCCCGCAAAAGCGGGGATTTAGCCCGGTGTGGCAGGCAATTGCGTTAACTTCTATCATATTCGCAACAGCACATCAAGATGTCGCACATTGGCCGGCTCTACTGGTATTGGGAGCATGTTTGGGCTATGCGTACGAAAAAAGCGGCTCTTTGTTTCGCCCCATTTTTGTCCACACACTTTTCAACGCCCTTACTGTAACGGTGGTTCTAAGCCAATAAGAAAGCAAATCAAAAATCAAAATGTAAAATGCAAAATTAAGGAAGTCCGCCCGCTAAGCGGGCGTCCACAATTTTGATATTTGATTTTTGATATCTAATTTGGAGTTGGGCCCGCCTTAGTAGTGATCTTGGACATCTCTTGTTCAGTGAATCGGCTGTTGGCAATCGGACCAGGCTCCCAAGACCGTTCGAGCTTAGTTGGACGAGCCGGAACAACAGGGATAACGAAAACCTCCTCGCCGGTGGCATCTTTTTCCACCTTGCCGCCCGCGCGTCTGACAGCCTGGCGGACAAGTTTCTCGCAGACTTTCACCAGCATTGGGAAATTGTACGGCGTATGGCTAAATTTGCCTTCCGGGTTCAGGGCGGATTTGAATTTATCCGGCAGTTTCTCAAAGCCGATGGTTGTAAAAAGTATGCCGCCCGAGTTGGCTGGATTGCAATCAGAGTCCTGACCACATCGGGTCGAGATGATGATAGTCTTGTCCGGATCGCCCTTGCCGTAGAGCAGGCCAAGCACAATGTATGCGCCGTTGAGCTTGGAGTCGATGCTGCCGGCATCCTTTCCGCCCGGGCCGCTGCACAGGCCGTGCGTGTACTTGGGGTCTTGGTGGTATTTCTGCTCCACCAGGTCCCAGGTCTTCTGCCAGTCATCTGGGTTCTGCTTGTACCACGCCAGCACATCGCGGATACATTCAGCGTACTGGCTTTCCGCAGGGATGCACTCAAGCCCGGCACGGACAATTTCTTTCATTTCATCAGTGAAAAAGGCCTCGGCGTACATTCCGCCAACAAACTGCCCGCCGTACAGGCCGTCGCCGTAGTTCATCAGGCGACCGAATTTCTCGCCGAGCTCTATGACTACATTCGGCAGACCAGGCGCAATCAGGCCGGAGTAATCCGCCTCTATCTGGTAATCAATATCGTCAGCATGTTTGTTAAATTCGGGATGGCCTGAATCAGGCGGAGCAATGCCGTTTCGCAGGTTGGTACGACCGGCGTTGTTGGCGTGCCAGAGCGGATAGCCGCTACTGGCAAAATCTACACCTGCTTGGCGGATTGAGCAATCAAGGCCGTACTGCTCCAGCGTGCGCAAAAACGTCATCTCCACGTAGATGTCGTCCTGATGGAACTGGTTAATCATCTCCGGGCGCCACGTTGGCATGTTGACTTCTGGTATGATTTGACCTCTCCAACGAAATTCGGTTGGCCCACCCCAGCCTACGCCAGCCATTTGTCCGATCCAGCCGGCCTTCATCTTATCGACATACTTCTTCACAGGCAGCCGGCGAACGTTCTGCTTGGCTAGCCTGAAAGACGCACACCCGGAAAGAAGAAAACCCATCGCCGTTATCGCAAGAACTGACCTACGCATGATTATACTCCCTTCTTGTTTTTGGTAACACCTCTGCAAAAACTTAAATCTGTGTAAAATAATGGCTTACAGCCATTATTTTCTTGGATATGGTTCAACTGCATATGCCCAAAGGTAACACTTTTCAAACTGATTCAATGGCTATAAACACTCATAATGGTTTATCAAAGCAGGACTTATAGAAAAATTGGCAACTCTCCGGATTCAGAAAAGTGTTACTCTGTTTTGAACCGTGCCATAACTTTCTCATAATGTTCTGTTGTAAGCGAAATAATTAAAGCCATATATACTATTTCCGTCAATACTTGAAAATTTTCCATTCTTTGATTTTTTTTTAGCTATGAGCGTTTTTGTGTGAAAATGTGTTAAAATAGGTAAGCCAGAAGTAAGAACCTGTCATCTCAAGGGAGACCAGATTAGACGTTCTGGGCGTGCTGTTTTCCCGTTGTGATTTGAGAGTGAGTATGTGGTATGATGATAGATTGGTACGTTTGAAAGGTGGTTTTGCTGGAAAAAAGGGGTAGAGAAAGAAATCATGGGATGGATGAGAAAAGATGGAAGGAAATGAATGGTCGGGAAAAAGCTTGGAAAGTGACCAAGATAACAGGCCGTGGCGTTTTGATTATTGTCGCTGGCGTTTTGGCTATTGTGGCGTGGTTGCTTGGTAAGGGCGGACAAGGTCCTGCTGGCAGACGACGTTATCCCAGCAGAGGAGGCGGAAGTGTTTGGACTGTTGGCAGCGGCGGGAAAAAGCCCGGTTCGTGGAGTTCGGGTCGCCACAAGTAGATGGTGACGGAGTGTGTGCTATCTTGCTGCATATTCGACAGTGTGCGCTGACGTCTAACGTAAAAGCTTAGACCATCGTTTTAGAATTTGCGGGCAGTCGCCAGGTTATCGGGGCAAGGATACTCTGGCGGTTTTCGGTTTTAGTCTCAAGGTTTGAGTTTTGACTTCACACTGGGGATGTGGTATGCTGTTAGGACAGTATCGGTTCGTTTGAGAAGATTCGGTGATGAATAATTAGAAGAGGAGGCGTGACATGAAACACCGATCAATTCTTGTGCCGGCAGCGATAATTTTAGTGGTAGCCGGAAGGTCAAGGGCGGTTCCGACTGGTGGCATTACAGCTATCGATAATACTGCCTACTCTGATGGAATGGCCGTTGGCTCTTTTGGTCCGACCGGCACTTTCGGCCAGACTTTCACTGTTCCAGACGGCTATCCGTTCTTGTATAGCGCCCAGTTCTACATAAACGTGTGGCCGACTGACCCGAAATTCGCCACGGGCACACTGGACTTCAAGTTCTATGTCGCTGCGTGGACTGGCAACGCGACCACAGGCAGCCCGTTGTTTGACGGGCCGCTCGTATCTATGGGAATCAGCCCTAGCATGGACCAATACCAAAGCGTTTTGGTCAACTTCAATGGACTCTTGCTGAACGCAGGAGAACATTATATTATCCTCGCAAGCGTTGAACCCATGGGCTGGACAGGGAAGGCAAATGGTATGTGGGCGGCTAGCGTATCTGATATCAGTTCGCCGAACGACGGTTTCTATTATTCCAACAACATTGACTTCGCTGACCTTTCAAATACCTACTGGATGCCAGCTACGTCACCTCCTGAGAATTTCGACTTGCTTTACCGCATCGAACTCGGTATTATCCCCGCCCCCTCTGCAATCTTGCTCGGCGCTATCGGCGTGAGTCTTGTAGGTTCGATGCGGAGATGGCTAAGAGGAATCGCCACTGAGTAAAGAGCCAAAGGCTAGCCACCAGCAGCGTGACGAAAAGGACGGTAAGGACAATGGCGTAATCTTCCCAGAGTGTCTTTGATTTTGCTCTGGCATTGAGGTAGCCAAGCCGCATCCAGTCAGTTTGCGACATTGGGACAATTTGAGAGTCCGGGACGTTGCAAAATGGGTCTTCCTGCTATGGGCGGTTCCATTGCTCAATCATCTGTTGGATTTTTTCCCGATTCCAATTATTCGGTTTTGGATAATCCTGGTTTGCCTCAAGCTCTTCCAGCGAAGGCGTCTTCGACTGTACGCCGTTGGGTAGGACCTGGGCCCCACTGATCCACACAAGGCCATTAAGCACAAGTTTGCAAAAGTCATCGTGAGCCCAGTTCCAATGCCAGTGTCCGCCTGTGAAGCCAAAGCCTTTTCCACCACCTGGTCTTTCGTACGCCCATGCTACGTGCTCGGGCATACCCATCCTTGCGCGGACCTGCGGATTCCCGCTATGTGGCCCATCTGGTCCCCTCCGCGTGCTGTCGGGCGGCACGGCGGTAAGAATCGGCGTGACGTTTTTCATATCTTCTACAAACCGCATGTGGTAGTACCACTCATCTTCTATCGCGAAAGGCTTAACTCCGCGAGTGATTGGATGCTCTGGCAATTGCTTGAACTGGGCTTTCCAGGTCGGATTGACCGACCAGAATTGCTCATAGTAGCCGCCGATCCAGTCGAGTAGATAATTGCCGGGCTTACCCTTGGGCACGTCCAGCGCATAGTGGATAAACGCTATGCCCACGCCCTTTTTCGCCAGCCTGTCTATTTCTTCAAGGTGTGCTGATGCAACGTGCCCGCCACCCCCGTCGCAGAAAAATACTATCGCGTCTGCGTTGTCAAAGGCGGTTGGGTCTTTGGGCCAGCCGTTGGTGTAGACTACGGCGTGGATATTTGGCATGTTCTCCTTGAGCAACCTCGCCAGAAGCAAGCAGCCGGCGTTGTGCTCGTGGCTGCCGTAACTGTGGCTGGGCGGTCCAGCCACAAAGACGATTTTCTTTCTATTTTCCAATTTCAGCCGAGCCAGTTGGATGTCCTTAAATTGAACTTTCATAGGCGGTCCGGCGTGCAATTGCAAAGCCAGCACGCCAGATAGGTCATGGTTGGCCTTGTCATTGTCGATGACCTCGGCGGTGACTTTGCCGTTGATCTTCAGGATAATGTGCGGGCCGCGGGCGATTATGTGATAATCGTTCCAATCATCCTTCTTGATGTTTGCAAACAACTCGGAAGAGTCACCAAGCGAGGTGCTGCTCTTTTTGCCGTCGGTATCGATGATGGTTTTTTGTCCGCGCTCGGCGAGCATCCCTCGGCCGCGCTCGTCGTAGAGGGCACCGGTGTACGTGCCGCCCCTGTCGATATCCGCCTGGTAGCCGGCGACATGGCCGTCGGGCGGAACTTGGCTACGAATCTGGATGCCGGAGTTTGCCGCGGGCGTTCCCTCGATGCGGTACTTAAGCTTCAACTCGAAGTCGTCCAGCTCACCCAATTGCCAGACCAGGAACTGATTTGATTTTACGGGATTGGCCTGCGTGGATTGAGCTGTGATTGCGCCGTCCCCTGCCTCCGCAGGGGCAAGCTTGTCCCCGCGAAAGCGGGGAACCGACCAGTAGCTCATATTTGGGGCCTTCCAGCCGTTGAGCGTTTTGCCGTCAAAGATGGGCTTTAACCCGCCAGACGTATGGCGGGTAAAACCAGACTCCTCGGCCAGAGATAGGCCTGACAAAAATGCAAAAATCAAAATGCAAAATGCAAAGTTGAGGAAATCAGCCCGGCCCGCCGGGCTTCCATAATTTTGACTTTTGATTTTTAACCCGCCGTGCGTATGGTGGGTTAATCTTTGATTTTTCATTTTCATTGGCCTGCTGCTTTCCATTGTTTCCTCACGAATTTTAGCCCATATTTATAGACGTCCTCCTGGCTTGCGAAGAAATCGCGCCAAACTCTGGTGGCGGCGGCGAGGTCCGGCAGTGCCCGCCCGAACGCCTCGATCACCAGCCAATCATCGTAGCCGCTCGAGCGCAACGCCTTGAATGTGCCCGGCCAGTCGATATGGCCTTTGCCAGGCGTGCCGCGGTCGTTCTCGCTTATATGCACGTGCTTTATTGCGCTACTGTGCTTGCTGATGCAGCCGACCGGGTCTTTCTCTTCAATGTTGGCGTGGAAGGTGTCAAATAGAACGCCCACATTCGGATGATTGACGCGTTTGACGTAAGCTGCCGCGTCAGCCATCGTATTTAGAAAATAACATTCGAAACGGTTGAGAAACTCTACCGCCAAAATTAAATTCGCTTTAGCTGCATATTCGGCGGCTTTGCGATGCACCTGGGCCGCACGCTTCTTTTCTTGCTCGGTAGGAGGTTTTCCGCTGAACATCCCGAGCGGCTGATAAATAGGCCCGCACAGAACCTCTGAGCCCAGCGCCTCGGAGCAGTCAATCGTCCACTTTAGATACTCTACCGCCTGCTTGCGGCACCTGGCATCGGCGCTGATTGGATTGCGCTGTTCATCCGGAATGACGGTCACCGAGGTGCAGGCAAGCCCATTATCTTTTATCGCTTTGCCAATTTTTTCAAAGTGTGCAGCATCCCCGCCAAATACAGGTATCTCGACCCCGTCATAGCCAACCTTCTTTAGGGTTTCCAGTAGCGGCAGGTGCTCGCCCGTTACGTGCGTTGTCCACAACAACATATCAAATCCGACTTTCATAAGAGTTTCTCCTTCAAGTAAAACCCCAAACCCCCAAATAAATTTGGGGGCTAACCGGTTAGCCCCGCCATCACCATGGCGGGGTCTGGGGGTTTTCCCATAATTTATTGCGGGCTCTGCACGACGGCAAGACCTGCCGCCCAAGCACAGCCTCGCCGGAATAGTTCAGCAACATTCGGATTGCTAATTGCCTTAGCATCGTGACCTAACGCGCTATGGAAGACTCTGCCCTTGCCATACTCAAACACGAAGGCCATCGGATAGTCCTTACCATCCACTTTCGACTTAGCCGTCGCCAACAACTTTATGGGGTGGTCACCCGTAAGGCAAGTGTATAGTTCATCCTCGGTCTGGAACGATTTTATCCCCCGCATTATCGGATGCTCGGCGTTAGTAATGTCCACGCGAAAGGGTCCTTGTGGGTCATGTGCCCTTGCCTTTGGGTCCCAGACTCGGCCGGCCAGGTTAACGAACTCCGGCCAATCCTGGAACGCGCCACAGCCAAAATGCACAATAAATAAACCTTTGCCGCCGCGGACAAATTCGCGCAGATTAGTCCGTGCCGCATCTGCCGGGGCAGTTTGTTCCCAGGGCATAAAGTGCAGAACAATGACATTGTAACGCCCAATAGCAGACGAATCCAGAAAGTGCGGGTCTTCGATGGTTCTTACCTGCAGCCTGGGGTCTTTGCCAAGCACCTCGGCCAGCGCGGGAGCAGTCTGGCGCCAGTTATGAGCGGGATGATCGATGCCGGTGACGATCAACACCTGGGTGGCTTGCTTCTCGCCCGAATTGGCCGGGGAGCCGGACGCTACAAAAATTGCCAGTAGAAGCCCCAGCACGGCAAGCCTAACAATAATTTTGTTGAGACTGCGCATGATTCTAAGTCCTTATGGTTTGGAATTGACTATTTGTTATTTACCATTTACCATTTCTCTATCGCTAGCGACCTGATTGCCAATTTTCAATTGTCAATCTTTGATCCTCAATTGTCAAGGCCAGAAAGGCGGCAATTATGAGGCTAATAAATACAAAAGTGCTTGTGGCATTTGTGGTGACTGGTCTGATGGTCGGCACCGCCCTGCCTGCGGCTGGACAACTGCTCAAAATTCCAGAAGTGTCCCGCAATGAGGTCATTTGCTTTGCGCTATACACTGTGCACAACAATATCCTTAAAATGACCGCCCAGCTTTATCCGCTGAAAGAAGGTGAGGACAGAAAAGTCCGCCTGGAAATAAAGGAAGATGGAAAGTGGCAGCAAAAGGCCGAGGCACAGGTAATTGAGGATGGCTGGACGGCACATTTTCGAGTAGAGAACTGGGACTGCACAAAAGACATCGAGTATCGTGTCGCTCACGGGAGAAATGCCTATTACACGGGCACGATTCGCAAAGACCCCGTTGACAAAGATGTTATCGTGGTGGCTGCTTTTACCGGCAACTCGATCTATCCTGCGCACGGCGGTGACATACCTAAGACCGATATCGTCGAAAACATCAAAAAGTTAAGACCAGACCTTTTATTTTTCTCCGGGGACCAGGTCTACGACCACTTCAATCATTACGCGTACTGGCTAAAATTCAGCAGAGATTTCGGCGAAATCATTCGCAACACGCCAACCGTGACGATTCCTGACGATCATGATGTGGGTCACGCCAACCTATGGGGTGCGGCAGGTAAGCTGTCGCAAACTCGTGCTGGCCACGATGGTGGATATGCCGCTCCGGTGGAGTATGTCAAAATGGTCGAGCGTGCACAGACCAGTCATCTGCCTGATCCCTATGACGCAACTCCGATACAAAGAGGCATCGGCGTATATTATACCGCCCTGACGGTGGGCCGAGTGAGCTTTGCCATTATCGAAGACCGCAAGTTCAAATCAGGCCCGCAAGGGCTTGTTCCACAACTGGGAACACGCCCCGATCATGTCACCGAACCTAATTATGATCCGAAAAGCCTGGATGTGCCCGCTGCCGAATTGCTTGGCGAGCGTCAGCTTAAATTCCTGCGAGCATGGGCAGCGGACTGGCGCGACTGCGATATGAAATGCGTGCTTTCGCAAACGCTGTTTGCCGGGGCTGCACATTTGCATGGCAAGCGAGACTACCGCGTGTACGCTGACCTGGATTGCAACGGCTGGCCACAGACTGGACGCAATAAAGCCCTTAGCGAGATCCGCAAGGCATTTGCATTTATGATATGCGGCGACCAGCATCTGGGCACCTTCATTCACCACGGCATCGACGACTGGAACGACGCCGGCTATTCTCTTTGCGTGCCATCCATCGCCAACTTGTACTTACGCTGGTGGGCGCCTTTGGAGCCAGGCAAAAATCGTAAGGAAGGAATGCCCGAATACCTGGGCGAATTCCTCGATGGGCTGGGAAATAAAATTACTATGCTGGCAGTTGCCAATCCCAGCCCTGAAGAAAACAAGGACAAGTTAACCACTCGGGCTGCCGGCTTCGGCGTGGTTAGATTCAACAAAAAGACCAGACAGATCACCGTCGAATGCTGGCCCAGAAACGTGGATATCGCAGCCGACCCAGGCCGGGTCGGATTAGCCCTGCCACTTGTGGCAAGGGCCTCCGGCACGAGTGCCGGGGCTAATAGGCAATATCCAGGCTGGCCACAGACCATCAGGCAGGAGGACAACTACGCCCGTAAGGCAAAGGCATATCTACCAACAATCGAAGTCAGTGGCATGACCAATTTTGTGGTGCAAGTTATCGATGAGTCAAACAACGAAATCGTTTATACACTTCGCATCAATGGCTCATCGTACAGGCCCAAGGTCTTCAAAGAGGGAAAGTATACAGTCGTAATCGGAGAACCAGGAACCGATAGAATGAAAACTCTCACGAACATTTTGCCGCTACCACCAGAGGCAACTGAGGTAATCAAAGTAAAATTCTGACGATGAAAAGGATTTTAAGAAAGACGTTGGGCATTATTTTTGTTGTGTTAGGTTTTGTGGCTTTAATCACACCTTTTTCTCCCGGCTCGTGGCTTATATTGGTAGGGTTGGAAATTCTGGGCTTGCGACTTTTGTTGACACGGAAGCTATCTTCCGCCTCAAGCAAAGCCGGGTCGCTGCTCTTGAAAGAAAAACATAGAAAAAAGCTGGCAGGTTTAAGGCAAAAGATCAAGCGAATATTCGGTAAAGTGTCTAAAGTGTGAAGTGCCTAAATTGAGCTAAAGTGGACAACGAATGTACAATTTTAGGCACTTTTGGCACTTTAGACATTTTGAACTTCCTTCTTCGCCATAAGTGGGAAGGTCCAGCTAATACAAAGTCGCAAAAGTGCGGACTATTGTTTTTTTACCTGATTCGCTCCCAGCCTTCGCAGCCGCTTCGGCGGAGTAGGCCTGGGCCTCAATCACAATCGTTTTTTCCTTTGAGAGCCCGGCACTCTCCATAAATAGACCATCCTTACCAACAGGGGTCTCTTTGCCATTGATGATTATTTTGGTTTGAGGCTCGGCATATCCGTACACATCCACAGCGCAATCGTTGGCAATTGTCGAATGCTCAAGCGGATTTGTTTGAACAATCACTCGTGGCGACTCATCCAGAGCCAGCAATTCTTCGATAATCTGTTTTTTCGCGCGGTACAGCACGTGCGGGTCTTTACTATATTGGTGGAAACTCTGAACTACCTGCGCAGCTATCTCTGTTGGTCTGCGCGAGGGTTCTATCATTGCTGAAAATGGTTCGCCGAGTGTATCTCTGACCTGCTTTATTTTGTTTTCGAGCATCCAGAGATATTCGTAGTCCTGAATGCCATTGCGCATTTGCTCCCAGCGCAGGGAGTTAATCAGCCCGTCTTTCTTGGGATAGACGTGCCAGCCGTCACCGCGGTGCTGGCCTGGAGCATTATAGGGGTCATCCGTCCAATAATTGAATCCCCAGTGTAGATAACCTTTTAAGCCAAAGCGGTAGTTCAGCCAGTGCATGATGCGTGACTCTATAAGCGGCACATCAACGGTTTTGTTGGGCAGCGAACCCTTCTGAAATATTCCCACCGTATAAAACCACAGCTCGCTGCCTTGCCGCCGGGCCCTTTCGTAAGTGTCGTACCACGTAGCCAGATAGTCCAACTTTGGAACCCAGATTTCCAATTTATCGAAGCAGTGGGTAGTTTCTATCGCATCTATCCTTCGAAGTGCCGGCGCGTGCTGGTGCACAAACTGCGAGGCCTCTCGCCAGCTCATCACGTTATGGTTTGAAGGTTCGTCCGCGATGTGAAACACTGTTTTTTCCAGCCAGCCTTTTTCTCTCAAGTGGTTTTCCAGTGCCGGCAGAAATTGTGGCAAAAACTCTTTTCCGGGAACCTTTATTACCTGACCAGTTGATTCTTTTTCAACGCGAAAATCTCTCAACACAATCTGCCTGCTGGACCATCCTTCTTCGCCAAATCTTGCTACAAACCCGGTCTCAAGCAGGTCCATTCGCCCCGTATTCCAGAAAATTTCGGCCCACCTATCGAACCGTGAGAAATCGAATTTTAGTTTGCCGTCCGCACCAAGTTTGCTGGCAATCAAATCAAGGCTGACCCTGAACACGTTCTGCCTGTGCTCAGTCATATTTGACGCATAAATGCTTAGCATCTGGTAAAATTGCTCTGAGTCTGATGAGTCTATGCCATGAAATTTCTGAAATCTACCGGTCGTATACCATTCGGTGACCATTAAGTGGCGCTCATCGGACAGTGTCAGCGGGTAAATCGTAAGGCGTAAGGGCAAAAACCTCTCACCTGCATCCGTTTTGGCAGTAATGCTTCCTTCATAGACACCGGAGCCGATATCTCGCGGTATTTTTACGGTTAGAAAAATAGCTTTGTATGCACCTTCCTCAACAGAGACTTCTTTTTCTTCAGCAAGGTAATCAGGAAACCGTGCAGGAGCGGGACGAATCAAATCGGCTTTTCTATACTTTGGAGTGTTTTGCTCAATTGGAATTGAGCCAACAAAATTCAGCTTTATGCTGGCCTCAGGCAGAGAAATGGAACTCTCAGCGTGCCTTAGGGGACTTACACAAACAGTGACACGCTCCAAATCCTTGCTGGCTTTGATCGCGCATTGAGCACAGACATACTCATTTCTTATGCCAAATATCTCTATCGCATCTCGCGGCTGCGGGCAGTTGTAACCGTCTTCAAAGACCCTTTCCAGGTCGCTTACCGCAAAAAAATCAAAAGGAGCTTTTTGTTCTGCCCCTGCCTCCGCAGGGGCAAGCCTGTCCCCGCGAAAGCGGGGATCGCCTGCCACGCCACCCGACAGAACAGTTACGAAGAAGAAAAGGACTTGCAAGCCTGCCATATTAAGTTCTCTTGCCATTTCTATTGTATCACGCACAAAAAGGATTTAGAATTTGCGCCAATAAAGAAGGCGTTGCCGCCTTTAACCCCCGGCACGAGTGCCGGGGCTAATGAGTCCGCCGTACCCCTGCTTTCGCAGGGGCGAGCTTGGCCCCGCGCAGGCGGGGCTCTGGCGGATAAATATATCTCGATCCGGCGTAATTGCCAACGCTTTTGCAAAAAACAAATGAATAAGCCACAGAGGACACAGAGGGCCACAGAGATGAAAAATTAAAAATTTCCTCTGAGTTCTCTGTGCTCTCTGTGGCAAAAAGCTGAGGAATTTTCTATGCCGAAACGTCAGGACATAAAGAAGGTGATGATTATCGGCTCCGGCCCCATCATCATCGGCCAGGCTTGTGAGTTTGACTATTCCGGCACCCAGGCGTGCAAGGCCCTTCGCAAATTAGGCTACCAAATCATGCTGGTCAATTCCAACCCGGCAACAATTATGACCGACCCCGGCATGGCGGATGTAACCTATATTGAGCCGCTCGACCTTGAGACTATGATAAAAATCATCGAAAAGGAGCGGCCGGACGCCATACTGCCCAATCTTGGCGGCCAGACCGGACTGAATCTTTCCTCGGAGCTTGCCCGCGCAGGCGTGCTCGAAAAATATGGCGTCAAAGTTATTGGCGTTGACGTGGACGCTATCGAACGAGGTGAAGACCGTGTCGTGTTCAAAGAAACAATGAACAAGCTCGGTATCGATATGCCCAAAAGCGCTCCAGCCTACAGCGTGGAAGAGGCTGAGAAGATTGCTGACGAACTTGGTTACCCGGTCGTCATTCGCCCAGCTTACTGTTTAGGCGGGACTGGCGGCGGCGCTGTATTTAATGTCGAGGAACTGCGCACGGTCGCCGCTCGCGGCCTTTCAGCAAGTATCGTTCATCAAATCCTGGTCGAAGAGTCCGTTCTTGGATGGGAAGAGCTGGAACTGGAGGTGGTGCGCGATGCAAAAGGGCAGAAGATCACCGTTTGTTTCATTGAAAATGTGGACCCGATGGGCGTGCACACCGGAGATTCATACTGCACAGCGCCTATGCTCACAATCGACCAGGAACTGCAAAAGCAACTGCAGAAATACTCTTACGATATTGTCGACGCTATTGAGGTTATAGGCGGCACAAACATCCAGTTTGCCCACGACCCTGATACCGACCGAGTAGTCGTTATCGAGATAAACCCGAGGACTTCACGGTCGTCCGCTCTTGCCTCCAAAGCGACCGGCTTTCCGATTGCCTTTGTTTCTTCGCTGCTGGCTGGAGGTCTGACGCTCGATGAGATACCCTACTGGAGAGAGGGTACGCTGGAGAAATATACGCCATCCGGAGACTATGTGGTGGTCAAATTTGCCCGCTGGGCGTTTGAGAAATTCAGGGGCGTCGAAGATAAGCTCGGCACGCAAATGCGGGCGGTCGGCGAGGTGATGAGCATCGGCAAAAACTATAAAGAAGCATTCCAAAAAGCTATTCGCTCGCTGGAGATAGACCGATATGGCCTGGGCTTTGCAAAAAACTTTAACAAACTGTCGCTCGATGAGCTTCTCAATCTTTTGACATTTCCAACCAGTGAACGGCAATTCGTTATGTACGAAGCTCTGCGCAAAGGTGCCAGCGTACAAACTCTCTACGAGAAAACACGCATAAAGCATTATTTCATCGAGCAAATGGCCGAGCTTGTTGCACTGGAGGAAAAGATTCTCAAATATAAAGGCAAGAAACTGCCGGATAAACTTCTGGCCCGGGCAAAAAAGGATGGCTTTGCCGACAAGTATCTTGCCAAGCTGCTGGGTGCGAAAGAAAGTGACATCCGTCGGCAGCGCACCTCTCTGGGTGTTGTCGAAGGCTGGGATGCCGTGCCTGTCAGTGGCGTGGAAAACGCAGCCTATTACTACTCCACGTACAATGCTCCAGACAGAGTCACCACCAGCAAGAGACGAAAGATAATGGTCTTAGGCGGCGGCCCAAATCGAATCGGCCAGGGAATCGAGTTTGACTACTGCTGTGTGCACGCGGCATTTACTTTGCGCGATGAGGGATACGAGTCGATTATGATCAACTGCAACCCTGAAACGGTCTCGACCGACTACGATACTTCCGATAAGCTTTATTTTGAGCCGCTTACTGTCGAGGACGTCCTGAGCATATATGAAAAAGAAAAACCCGAAGGCGTCATCGTGCAGTTTGGCGGCCAGACTCCACTTAATATCGCCAACGAGCTGGCTCAGGCAGGCGTGCGCATCATCGGCACATCGCCCGATACAATAGATTTGGCTGAAGACCGTGACCGTTTCCGCAAGGTCTGCGCAAAGATGGGCATCCCGCAGCCCGAATCCGATATGGCCGGCAGCCCCGAAGAGGCACTTGCCATCGCAAAGCGGATCGGCTATCCGCTTATGGTTCGGCCAAGCTACGTTCTGGGCGGACGGGCTATGGAAGTGGTGCACGATGAAGAAATGCTCCGGCACTATGTCGCCGCCGCGGTGGAAGTCTCGCCTGAAAGACCTATCCTGATTGATAAGTTCTTAGAGAACGCGATAGAGACCGAAGCCGACGCCATCGCTGACGGCACCGATGCCTTTGTGCCGGCCGTTATGGAGCACATCGAGCTGGCAGGCATCCACTCTGGAGATTCCGCCTGTGTCATTCCGCCGGTCAGCATACCGAAAAAGCACATCGACACTATCTGCAAATATACCAGAAGAATCGCAACGGAGCTCAATGTTGTCGGCCTGATGAACATTCAATACGCCATAGCAAAGGACATCGTCTACATCCTTGAGGCTAATCCTCGCGCATCGCGTACGGTGCCGCTGGTCTCAAAGGTCTGCAATATCAATATGGTTCGCTGCGCAGTTAGCCTTATGCTGGGAAAAAAACTGACGGACTTGAACTTGAAGTCCCGACTGGGCCAGGATTCCATCCCATACTTTGGCGTAAAAGAGGCGGTGTTTCCGTTCAACATGTTCCCGGAGGTCGACCCGGTGCTGGGGCCGGAGATGCGCTCGACCGGCGAGGTGCTCGGACTGGCTGACTCATTCGGCCTGGCTTTTTTCAAATCTCAACAGGCGGCAAAGCCACCCCTACCTTGCCAGGGCACCGTCCTTATAACTGTTACCGACGGCGAAAAACCGCTTGTTGCTAAAGTTGCCAAGGAATTCCAAAAGTTGGGCTTTATAATTAAAGCAACTGAAGGGACGTACAAGTTCCTGGAAAGCTCCGGCGTAAAAGCCGAGCGTATCTTGAAGATGCACGAGGGCAGACCTCATATTGTAGACGCCATCAAAAATGGCGAGATTCAATTAGTTATAAATACGCCGGCTGGCAAGACAGCTAAGTACGATGATTCTTATATCCGCAAGGCTGCCATAAGGTACAAGATCCCTTATATTACTACGACAGCGGCTGCCGCGGCTGCCGCTAAGGGCATTGCTGCCGTTAGGGGGGTCGGATTAGCCCTGCCACTTGTGGCAGGGACCCCCGGCACGAGTGCCGGGGCTAATCCTACCGTACGTTCACTGCAAGCCTATCACGCAGCCTTAGTGCCTGTGCGGCTGAAAATGAACAAATCTATGCGGATATCAAAAAAGTGTGAGTAATCCGCCCTTTGCGCGCATAATAGATAGATAGTAGTAGATACTTGTGCAGAGTCCTGCCACCCGTGGGTTTATTAGCCCCGCCGAAAGGCGGGGTCTAAAATCCGGCACAGGTCCAGGGATTAAGGGGAGGATCGCAGCGTGACGAAATTCCATATCCGGCTACGGCTCGGCGCTTCGCCGAGACGAGTAGTTGTTATCACGGTCGTTCTGACTCTGGCGGTTGTTGCGGCAATCGGCGTGCCAATTGCGCTAAAGGTCCGCGCCTCACGCCAGACCGCCGTAGTTCGTGTCGAACAGGCTCAGCGTGGTGAGCTGATAGAGTTTGTCAGTGCTCCTGGCGAGATTGAGCCTAAAACTAAGGTGGAGATAAGCGCAAAAGTCACGGCACGAATCGTGGAATTGCCCTATAAGGAAGGAGATCAGGTAATCCGTAGTGACCCAAATGCCCCCGTGAGAGAAGGAACGGTAGACAGCGACCGGCCGCCCGGCGTGTTCTCTCACGGGGCTGTGCCGGCGTCGGTCCTTGTGCGCTTGGATGCAAAGGATTTGGAAAGCGAATTACGGCAAGCCGAGGCGCTTCGCGCAGCTAGCCAAGCCCAAATCGAAGTGGAAAAAGCAAGGAACGCCAGTCAGCAGGCAAATCTGACGGGTCTTGACGCCTCGCTCAAACAAGCTGAGCAGGATTTGCAGCGCCAATATGCCTTGCTCCAGTCTCAGGACGTAAGTCAGGCAAGTTACGACCAAGCAAAGCTCAAGCTCGATGATCTAAAGGCACAATACCAGGCTGCTAAGCATGGTTTGGAAGCCGCAAAATTGAATCTCGTGGTGTTGCAACATAATCTTGAGGCGGCTGATGCCAGAATAGCTCAAGCCCAGCAAAACCTGACCTATACCACTATTACCTCGCCGATCGACGGGGTGGTGACACGGATTAACGCCGAAGTGGGCGAGCTTGTGGTTACCGGAACGATGAATAATCCCGGAACGGTGATAATGGAGGTGGCTGACCTATCGCAGATGCTGGTAGTAGCCCAGGTTGATGAAGCAGATGTGGGCAAGCTAAAAGTCGGGCAAAAAGCTGCCGTCCATGTGGATGCCTTTGTGGACCGAGAATTTGCCGGCGTGGTTGATTCCATCGCCTTAGCACATGACATGACGTTCACCCGAACAAAATATTATAGAACCGAGATTCTGCTTAATGACGCCGGACAGAATCTGCACTCCGGCTTGACCGCCCATGTGGACATCCAGACGCGTAAGCACACTAACGTCCTCAAATTGCCCACCCAGGCGGTGTTAGCTCGTGAGGTTGATAGCCTGCCCTTGCGGATTCGCCAGAACTCACAAGAGGTGGATATAAGCAAGGCGTATGTGACGGCCGTTTACCGTTACGATGACGGCAGAGCGGTGGTAACACCCGTTAGAATTGGGCAGAGCGACCTGACCCACACCATAATATTGTCTGGGATTACTGAGCAAGACGAAATAATCGTCGGACCATATAAAGTGCTTGAAAAACTTCAGCACGGACAAAGAGTTCGGGATGAGCGTGGAGAGAACTCAAAACGTAAAGCGAAAAGGTAAACAATTTTAGCCCCTGCCTCTCGGCGGGGGTACCCCGGCCAGTGGCCGGGGCTAAAATGGACAAGACCAGAAGGTTGATTATTCGTCTTGAAAATGTCACGCGGCTTTACAAAGTCGGGGTGGACTATATACGCGCGCTTGACGGGATTAGCCTGGAACTGCGAGAAAACGAATTCGTTGCGGTAATGGGCCCATCCGGCTCAGGCAAAAGTACGCTAATGAATATCCTGGGCTGTCTTGATCGAGCCACTTCAGGTCGATATGAGCTGGATGGACAGGATACCACCGCCATGAGTGACGTGGCATTAGCAAGCATTCGAAACCAGCGCATTGGGTTTGTCTTTCAATCATTTGAGCTACTGCCGCGCTTAAGCGCTGTTGCGAACGTTGAGATGCCGTTGCTCTACTGCCGAGATGGCTGGTGGTCCCGGCGAAAGCGTGCTATAGCGGTGCTTGAGCGGGTCGGCTTAGGCGACCGGATAAAACACAAGCCAAATCAGCTCTCAGGCGGCGAGAAACAACGTGTGGCTATTGCTCGCGCGCTTGTTTGTAATCCTACTATCCTGCTTGCCGACGAGCCAACCGGCAATCTCGACAGCAAAACAAGCCAGGGCATCCTCGAACTATTCGACCAGCTTCATCGCGAAGGGCAAACGATTATTATAGTGACACATGAAGAACATGTGGCCCGTCACGCTAAGCGAATCATTCGTATGATGGATGGTAGAATTTGTGGCGACCTGCTAACAGAGTCCGCGCACGAAAAACCCCGCACCAATTGTCCAACTGCGACAGAGGCGGCCTTGCTGCCGGACCCCAGCCCCACACACAGCCACAATTGGTGCGGGGTTAACCGGTTAGCCCCCAAATTTATTTGGGGGTTCTTGCAGCTCTTCTATCAAAGCGTATATCTGGCACTTGGGCAAATCTGGATAAATAAGGTCCGCTCGATACTTACAACTATAGGCATCGTAATCGGTGTGGCTTCAGTGACGGCAGTTATTGCAACACTTTCTGGCCTAAAGGCGAAAATACTGACTCAGGTTGAAACCTTCGGCACCAATACCATTTTTATTATGCCGAGGCGGCCGGATAAAGGGCCTTTGCGCCACGCTTCCTGGTGGACTATTCGATTTTTGCCCGAACACTTTGATGGCATGCTGGAACATTGTCCGTCTGTTGCCCGATTCAGTCGCATAGGCGGGGTGGGAGAACGTACGGTACGGGCGGGTGAAAGATCGGTCGAGAATGCGGAGATTATCGGCATTGAGCCTGCCTACCATCAGATCGAATCCCGGCCGGTCGTCCTTGGACGAACTTTCTCAGTTATCGATGATGAGCACGTGCGTCAGGTCTGCTTGATTGACCCTAAGTTGCGCGACGAGCTTCGTCTGGATCGTGATTGCATCGGCCAGCAAATCCGCATAGGCCACCATGCGTTTCGCATTGTGGGCGTGATTGAGCAGCGTCCGAGCCTGGACTTTGGACAGGAAAGCCGGGAGCGTTATGAAGTGTTTGTCCCGTTCCGGACTATTTCAAAATTGGCGGAGCCCGGAATCATGGCCTTCGCGGCGGGCAAATCAGGCGAGGTCTTGGAGGATGCCGAGGCAGAGATAAGGTTCTTCCTCCGACAGACACGCAATCTTAAGCCAACTGAGCCCGACACGTTTCGGGTCGAATCCCTCAAAAGTGCGCTGGATACGTTCAATAAAATATCGCTGATAGTTACAATGGTGGCAGGTGGTATTGTGGGCATATCTTTACTGGTTGGCGGCGTCGGCATTATGAATATTATGCTGGCCTCAGTGTCCGAACGAACCAGAGAGATTGGGCTGCGAAAAGCGGTGGGGGCGAAAAAATCTGCCGTTCTCACACAGTTCCTGATCGAATCGGTGGTCTTATGTTTCTTTGGCGGATTTGTTGGAATTGTTTTGGGACAAATTCTAACTTTTGCTATAGCAAATATCCCCAGGGTTGAACTTGATAAGGCATATATCCCACTGTGGGCAATAGCGATGTCGTTCGCTTTTGCTGGTAGTGTAGGCATCGTTTTTGGAATGTTTCCTGCTCTTAAGGCTGCGAGACTTGATCCTATTGAGGCACTTAGACATGAGTAAAATAAAAATTAAAATTCAAAAATCAAAAATGAAAGTTTCAGAATTCAGAATACAGAATACAGAAAACAGAATGGTGAATTTTGTCTCCTGTCTCCTGCCTCCTGTCTTCCTCTTCCTTTTTGCATTTTGCATTTTGATTTTTTCTGGTTGCGATCAGTTTTTCGGCAAGGAAGATCTTCGCCAGATCGGCGTTTCACCACAGAAGCTGCGACAGATAGAAACGCTCGATTTGGAGCGAATCAATAGTCAGACGACGGATGGCGGAGGACGGAAGACAGATCAGTCTTCTGCCATCTGTCCTCTGTCTTCTGCCTCAAGGATTGAGCTGTCTTTAGAGCAGTGCCGGGCGTGGGCGCTGGAAAATAACCTTGACCTCAAGGTGCAACTTATCAGTCCCACCATTGCTGCCGAGCGAGTCTCACAGGAACAGGCTAAGTTCGAATCCGCTTTTTTCTCAAATGTCTCCTTCAATAAGTCTGACACGCCTGTAGTTTCATACCTGGATATTATATCCGGCTCAAAGGTAGATTATTTCCACACGGATCTCGGCGTCCAGATGCCGCTGCAAACCGGCGGGCAAGTTTCGTTTGATTTGGCTAACAGCCGGATCAAAACGGACGCAGAGGGAACTACCTTCAACCCTTACTACGATTCGGATATGTCGCTTTCGATCAGTCAGCCACTTTTGCGAAATGCCGGCAGGGCCGTTAATACCTATTCAATTCGGATTGCAGAGTATGAGCGCCAGATAACCGATGCCAGGACGAAGCTGGAGGTGATTCGCATTATTGCTGCCTTGGATCGGGTGTATTGGCGGCTGTACGCGGCCCGGCGCGAACTGGAATTGCGGCAAAGGCAATACGAATTGGCAGAGGCTCTGCTGGCGCAGGCCCGTCGTTTGGTTGAGACCGGTCAGAGACCGCCAGTAGAAATTATCCGCGCTGAGGCTGGCGTCGCACAGCAGCTTGAGGCCATTATAGTAGCCCAGAACAATCTGCAAGACCGAGAGCGTGAGCTAAAGCGAGTAGTAAATAGGGCCGAACTGCAGATGCAAACGCCTACAGTGATCATACCTCTGACTGAACCCGACCCTGTGCGCTACAAGTTGGAGCCGCAACAACTGGTGCAAAAAGCAAAAGAATCCCGCATGGAAATGCTCGAACTGGAGCTGCAAATTGCTCAGGATACCGGCACGCTCGATTATATGCGCAACCAGGCACTTCCTCTGGTCACTCTGGATTACAGATACAATATCAACGGTCTGGGCGCAACGGCGGACGATTCATTCGATTTGCTTTTCAATAAGAAGTTTGAGGATCATCGCCTTGGTCTGCAGCTTGTGGTGCCGTTAGGCAATTCAGCGGCGGAAAGCCGGCTGTGTCAAGCCTTTTATCAGCGAGTGCAGCGATTGGCCAGTCGTGACAGTCGGGCGGCGCTCATTGAATTAGAGGTGCTAAACGCAATCGACCAGGTGGATGCGAACTGGCAGCGGATCTTAGCAAGCCGGCAGCGAGCGATTTTGGATGGACGTCTCTTTGAGGCGGAAAAGCGGCAGTTCGAACTCGGACTGCGCACCTCTACTGACGTACTACAGGCGCAGACCAGTTTTGCCGACGCTCAAAGTGCCGAAATCAGGGCACTGGCCGAGTATCAGATAGCACTGGTCGATTTGGCCTACGCTACCGGAATGCTGCTCGGCGCCGCCAAGGTGCAGTGGGAACCGATTGTCCAACGGAATTTAGAATTTAGAATTAAGAATTGAGAAAGGCTTTTTTGAATTCTACATTCTAAATTCTCAATTCTAAATTTCAACGCCGGATGCGGATTGTGGAGGATTCCTTATCCTACGTATTGACTTCTTGCTTCAGCGATCAGTTGGAGCATCTGATCGGCCTGGGCTTGAATTTCAGGGTCGGCGTTTGTCACTCTGGAATTCCACTTGCGGTATTGTTTGTTTAATTGCTGGCGAGTTCTGTCCTCCGGCGCGCCGGGGTCGAGGCCGAGAATGACTTCGGCGTCCTTGACCTGATGCAAATTTACGGGCAGGATTTTTTCCATCATGGCACCAAACCTATCCTTGTCAACTTCCAGCCAGCTTGCCATGTTTTTCAAGATCGCCAATTCGGAAGCTTCCACGAAACCCTTAGCCCGTGCTACCCGCAGACAGAGCTCCAGAATGTCATAACGATCGTAAACCGGGGCAATTTCCACAATTTCTTTGCAGAGTTTATGGGTATCCAGTTGATTACCTTGCTGGAAGAAACAAACGGCCTGGTCCAACGCCTCTTCTAATTTAGAATTTAGAATTTCGAATTTAGAATTTGGTAAGAGGTTGGCTTTTGCCCAGTCTTTTATGACTTGAACCTCGGTGTGATAGAGCTTGTTATCTGCGGCACTTGTTGCAAATGCTAAGGCTACTGCCAGTGTTTTTGCGCGATGGGCGTTCTGCTGCAAATCGACATAGCCAAAAGCAGGATTCTCGTAAGTAAAAAGGCATTGCGCACAGGCAAGCTCTTGCCCCCTCTGAACGGACAATACTGATATATTGAACTGTAGGATTCTTCTTCCTTTGTGAGGAAACAATAACCAGTCAAGGTTTATATTTGCGACGGTCGTCCAATTCGACAATGTGGTAACTTTGCTTGGGAGTCTGCCCAGATCAGCTTGGTAGCAGAATACCGTTCCGCCGGAGGCGGATGTGGCTCTGGTGTGTACCGGCTTAGCTTTGTGGTTTCCGCTGGTTACGTCCGTTATCAGAACTCGTACAGCCGCACAATCGTTGTCACAGCCAGCATGGATCGAGCCGGCAATCTGAATAGTAAAAGCATCCCCTGCACTAATTGCCCCCCCCATTCCAGGACCGGACGGTGGGTAACGGCAATTAGTGCGGGGTCTTGTAAGTTGAACGCGGCAATTAAGGATTTTAGCGTTCAGCGGATAGCGTTCAGCGTTCAGTTCCCTGCTGTCCGCTGCACGCTGTACGCTGTGTAGTAACGAAGCGAAAATTCTATCGTTCGCCCATCTGTATAACCTGTAGATATTGCTATTGGACTGTGACATGCCCCAATTGGTTGTCCTTTTCTCGAACGGCGACCTCTCGGGATTGCCCATCGTGGTCCAGGCAAAGATCAACTTCCAATACTCTGCCCGATTGCAAATCCTCGAACTGGCAGTGCATTCTTTGATTTACATCATAACGGTAGGTGACTTTAATAGGGCATTCCGCGGGGCGTCCCGGTGGCAACTCAAATCTATGCGTTGCGATCTTATTTACGTAAGCTGGGTCGGTGTCCTCGCCCTGGGTTATGGTTATCTCCAGCGCAGCCTGTCCCTGCGAGACGGTGTAGAACATCTGTGATGCCTCGCAGGGTAGCGGCGTATTTTTCTTTAGGATGATGCGATTGGCAATCACACGCCGGCCGGTTTCTTTGTCCAGCGGAGCACAAATAGTGCCGTAACTATGGTTACAGACATCTCGCAGAATAACATCCCTTAATCCGCTGGCGATTCCTGGCGGCACGGCTTCGGGCTTGTCTCGCAGCATCGTAATGCCCGCGTGCAGAGCTGCGCCAAGCGCCACACATTCATCTACATTTACCGCTTTTTCCGGCGGAAAGCCGAACATTTTCTCCAGACGCTGCTGCACTAGCGGTATACGAGTGCTGCCGCCTACCAGCAGGACCTTGTTGATTCCGGCTGGTTCAAGACCCGCCTCCTCAAGCGCGACTTCTATCAGGATGTCCGCGCGAGCGACCAGCGAGCTGATGGACTCTTCGAACATTTCACGCGTGATTTCGACCTTCATGCTGCCCGCTGGGCCGTAGAGCATCTTTTTAGCCACCGGACGCCGAGACAAGGTCTTTTTGATATCCTCCGCTTCGTCCTCGTATTTTGCTCTATCTTCATCGGAATTGATTAGATCGGCACCAAATTTCTCCCTGTAGTCTTTTTCCAGCATTTCCAGTATTTTGCGGTCGAAATCGATGCCGCCAAGCGCGTGGTCGCCCTGCGAACAAATAATCTCCATGTGGGAACCCTTGACGTCCATTATGGTTACATCGAACGTTCCTCCGCCAAGGTCGTATGCCAGGACCTTGCCAAAAACTTCGCGGGTGGTGGCATAATACAACGCCGCGGCCACCGGCTCGTTGACGATTCCAATCACATTTAGGCCAGCAATAGCCCCTGCGTCCATAGTGGCTTTTCTGCGGACCTCATCAAAATGAGCCGGAACAGAAATAACTGTATCCCGGATTTCACCACACACTGCTGAGCATTCTTGCTTGAGCTTTTTTAGAATCAGAGCGGATAGTTCAACTGGCGTCCAGATTTTTCCATCGATCTGAAGGCGATAGTTGGCGTCTCCCATGTGCCGCTTTATCCAGCGGACCGAACGGGCAACGTTCAAGTGCCGAGCGTTAAGCGCTTCAATGCCTACACGGATTACACCTGGACTATCCTCATCGAAGAAAATCGCCGACGGCGTAAGTCTATCCCCGTCGGCATTCGGAACTATCTCCGGTTTGCCGATAGCGTTCAGAATTGCTAATTCTGAGAAGGTTGTCCCAAGGTCTATACCGACTATATTGGACATTTTATACCTTGATTCTAACCGAACAGCATAACCATAGCCGGGCGGACTATCTTTACGTTCTGGTCATCAATATAATAATGATAACCTGGCCTGACGACCTTAGCGATCTTGCCAACCAAATCGGGGGCACCGCACAATTCTCGTTCTTTGATGGCTTCTGTGTGTTTTTCCTGCCCACGATAGTCACTGTTTATTTCAGGCTCAAATTGCTCGATGCCGCTGGACTCCAGCGCAAAAAGCAGCTCATCCCTTATCTCTTGCAGATATGCCGCCTCTCCATTTTGTCCTGCTCGTTCTCTGATACGATTTTCAACATTATCGATACAGTGAATGACTCGCAGACAGAAGTTTCTGACAATATTCCAATCATATCCTTCCTGGAGTTTTTGGACTCTATCCTGCTGGGTCGAGGCGTATTCACGGATTGCCGCTACCTGCTGGGTCAGTTCAACAAGCGTATTGTTAAGCGGATCTGCCTCGGCCAGGGCCTTAGCCCCCGCCTCTGTGGCGGGGGTACCTCGGCCACGGGGGCCGAGGCTAATACTGCGAAGGGTGGTTTGCGTAGTTGCCCCCGCGTCTTCTTGTCGAAGACAAGAGCGGGGGTGGCTTACGGAGTCTTGATGAAAGTCCTGCCTGCTTACCTTTGCGAGGCTTTTTAGCGGTTTTTTAGATTGATCTGCCCCCGATTTCAATCGGGGTTGGGCGGACTGATTAGCCCTGCCACTTGTGGCAGGGGCCCCCGGCACGAGTGCCTGGGCTAATACTGAGGCTTGTACCTGCTGCGCATCCGGGCACTGGGCCAATTGAACCTGTGGTGCCTGCAGAGCGATGACTGATTCCTGTCCTCTGTCCTCTAGCCTCTGTCCTCTGGCTTTGCGAGCATCCGTCAAAAGTCTACCTAACCCACACGAAGCTCTAACCAGCAGTCGCGCCGTGTATAGCAATAGACACGCAGTAAAAACTGTCCCTCCTATGGACATGCATACAATAGAGCCGTTAAAGATAAGCTCCTTCTGCTCTTTTTGTCGTTTGTATTTTTTCAATTCCTCCTGCCAGTTTTCCCCGTACAAGAAGTCGGCCAAGGCTGGGGCATCCGATTCGCCGCCGGCCAACTTGTCCAAATCAGCTTTGAGCCGCTTCTGCTGCTCCTGTCGCAGCTCAGCTTTTGTTTTGATTTTTGCCTGCTCATCCAGCGCCGGCGGCAAGCGGCCCTGCTTTCCTGCGGGTCCGCCCGGGGCGGGTAACCATTCGTCATATTGCCCCGGTTCAAGGCCTTCCTGTGAGCCGTACTTCGACCCATAGTGAGCGGTTTGTTCCTGTTCCTTTCTTTTCTCGGCCAGGACCCACACCAGCGCAGCGGAACCAGCAAGTAATAGGACCAGGCCCAGGATAACAAATCTCTTAAGCATAATTTCAAATCTCAATCACTAATGGGCACCGCTTCACTTGTCCCGACAAGCGCAGGGCTTATTTTTCTTTGCCCCGAACGCGCAGCCGGAGACTGATTCCGAGCGCATTAACTGTCTGCATAAGCTGTCAAGTAAAATATAAGTAATAATTTCAGGTCAACAAATCCGTAGGACCGATAAGGCTGGCAAGTGGTGTAAGTCCTATAGCATTTCACCTATGGCTGAAAGACTTTCCCTGGGGGGAACTGGCCAATTAGATTGCTGCAATCGCCTTTTCTATGATGTCCCACTGACCCGAGTGATTGAACTAACATGAAATTTCGTTGACACATTCGACCTTTTGCGAGATAATTGATTATAGACCATGTACAAGTTTTTGATATTTTGAACCTGTAAAAGGAAAAAAATTATGAGACATTATTTGCTGCAATGCCAAAACAAGCGGGCAAAAGGTAGGAAGCACCACCTTCGGCTTTTTGGTTTTTACGCTGCGCTTTTCATTATTGTTTGGCCTTTAGCCTGTAAACCCAAGGCTCCTGCTCGAACTGACGTAAATATGCCGGAACCTAAAACTGCTGCTCCCACTACCGCTGACAGCGTCGCGGTCACTGTAAATGGTGTCAATATTACCGAGAGCGAGGTCCAGGCCTTGACCGAGCCGGAGCTTGAGAAAATAGCTGCCAAAGACTTGTCTAAGTTGCCGCCTGCGTATGTTGAGCAGACCAAGAAAAAAATCAGACAGTGGGCTTTGGAAAACCTGATTGTCGAGCGGTTGCTGGATGCAGAAGTAAAGCACACTAAGATAGAGGTTACCGAAGAGGAAGTGATGGGTCAGATCGGCAAGATAGCTTCTGCGCAGAGTCCGCCGTTATCGCTGGACGATTTCAAGATAAAGATAGAACAGTACGGCAGAAGTTTTGACCAAGTAAAGCAGCAAGTCCGTAGAGGACTTGGCTACCAGAAACTTATGGAGGCTCAATTGGCCGATAAGATAAATGTAACAGAAGAAGATGCCAAAAAGTATTACTCTGAGAACCAGCAGAACTTCCAGACGCCGGAACAGGTAAGGGCAAGCCATATCCTGATCGAACCCAAGACGACCGAGCCGAATGTTGATCCAAACCAGGCTAAAGCCCAGGCCAAGGCAAAGGCTCAGAATCTGCTCCAGCAGATAAAAGCAGGGGCAGATTTCGCAGAATTAGCCAAAGCCCATTCAAGCTGTCCCTCAAGTGCCAAGGGAGGTGATCTGGGATTCTTCAGCAGAGGTGATATGGTGGAACCTTTTGAAAAGGCCGCCTTTAGCCTGGAGCCAGGACAAATAAGTGACGTCGTGGAAACCCAATTTGGATATCACATAATTAAGGTAACCGACCACAAGAGCGCCGGCATTACTACCTTTGAGCAGGCTAAGGAAACAATAATAAATCAACTGACGCAGAAGAAGCAGTTTGAGCTTGCCAGAGAGTTCGTGGAATCGCTTAAAGCCAAAGCCAAGATAGTTTACCCTCCCGGCAAGGAGCCGAAGTCGGCTGAACCAACTCTTCCAGAAATTCAAAATTGAGAATTCACAATTCTAAACTCATTCGCACCGAAAACGGAAAGTAGAGCGATGATCGGTAAATGAGCAGTGCGATAATCTCACTCTCATTATTGGAATTATTTGTTGCTGCGGTGACGATGACACAGCAGCGCTATGATAGATGGTCCACCATTGAGTTTGTGGGCTATTATTCTTTCCAGGGCGATGTCTTACAAGAGCAAGACTTAAGCGCCGTAGCGTGCGTATCCCCGACGCGGTGCCTGATCGGCGCAGATGAGGGAAGAAAAGTGCAGGTAGTGGAATTGTCTAGGCAGGGCAAATGGCTCAAGGTTCTGACAGATGTGGCGCTTGTCGGTTCCGGAAAGGAGATTGATATTGAAGCTATCGCTGCAGAGGGCGATTGTTATTACATAACCGGCTCACACGGTGCGGCCAAAGAAGACGGCACAATCCAGGAGAACCGGTACAAGATATTCCGGCTGAAAGTTGATCCTGAAACTGGCCTTCCAGTTGACCTGGAGGTAAGCAGCTTTTCGGATATTTTGAAAGCCGATGCCGTATTGAGCCCTTATTTCCAGAAGCCGCTGCAGCACAATGGCGTCAATATCGAAGGTCTGGCCGTCAAGAATGGCAAATTGTTTGTCGGCTTTCGCAGTCCCAATCTTGGCGGAAAAGCCTATGTGATGGAGATTACCGCAGACGCGATATTCGGCGATAAAAAAGATCGGCATTACAAACTGCACAGCCTTTCACTGGGCGATGGTTACGGCATACGGGAGTTAGTTGCAGCGCAATCTTGTTTTTTGATCATCGCCGGCAATTCCGGCTCTGAGCCTTCCGATAAATTCCCTAAGAGCGAAAACTATCGAGAGGATAGAGGCTATGTAATCCATAGTTGGGACGGCAAAGGCTCGAAAGTTCACCGAATCGGCCAGATAGAAAAGCCGCCGGGCAAAGCCGAGGCTATGACTATTTTGGGCGAGTCAGAGAGGCAGATAGAAGTCTTGATTCTCTTCGATGGCGCCGATAAAGGCCGCCCATCCGTTTATCGCATATACTAATGTACTCACGCCTTATAGGTTTGCTATTTTAGTAGACTCGCTGGGTCGAGATTGGCTGATTCCACGTCCTTAAAGTATTTTACGGTGCCGACTCGTAGCTCGACCGTAGCCTTCTCATCGCAGACAATAATACCTTTTGGGTGCATCTGCAGGGCACTGACCGTCCAGATATGACTTACGCTTTCTTCGACGGCGTGCCGCAGCGCCCGCGCCTTATTATGGCCGTTGACGATAATCAGCACCTCCTCGGCATCCATAACCGTTCCCACACCCACCGTCAAAGCGGTCTTGGGCACTTTATTCACATCGCCATCAAAGAACCGCGAGTTGGCAACAATAGTATCGTATGTCAGGTTCATAACGCGGGTCCTCGATGTCAGCGAAGAGCCTGGCTCATTAAACGCGATATGGCCGTCTGGTCCTATGCCGCCCACAAAAAGGTTAACTCCGCCTACATTCTTTATCTTTTCTTCGTAGCTGGCACATTCCGCATCCAGGTCCGGCGCATTTCCATTAAGGATATTGACGTTTTCCTTGCGGATGTCTATGTGGCTGAAGAAGTTGTTCCACATAAACGAGTGGTAGCTTTCAGGGTGGTCCTGTGGAAGGTTTACATATTCATCCATATTAAAGGTGACAACATTCTTGAACGAAACCAGTTTTTGCCTGTTGAGTTTTATTAGCTCTTTATACATTCCCAGCGGCGAAGAGCCTGTCGGAAGCCCCAGCACGAAAGGTTTTGATTCATTCGGGCTAATCCTTCGGCCCGGCTCAGAACAGGAATCATTTATTTTTCGGGCGACATAATTGGCAGCCCATTTAGAGACAAGCTCATAATTCGGTTGGATTATCAATCGCATAAGTTACCTATCCTTTTTTGCTACGTATCTTGGGTAAAGCCAGGTTCTTGCTTTATAGTTCCTCAGATTATAGTGGTATCGCCTCACGCCAGCAAGCAGAAACATAAACCGTAGCCAGCAAAAGCCCCGAGGCTCGGCGCGCCGGAGTCAAGGGATAGTAGAACACCCGTGTAGGGGATTATTCTTCCACCGCACCTTTGGCCGAAATAAATTTGGCGTACCAGAATTTCCTGGTTCCATGATTAACTCACGATCGCGCGCAATCCCTCCCTCAAATATACAGCATCTGCTGTTCCGAGATCGTTTTTCTTTATGAAAATCCTTAGTTCAGAACATGGGCGTTGTTTCTTGCACTCGTTGGCAAATTCCGATGCTAAGAACATCACGGAATCTATGGTTTTGCGAAATATACGTGAAACGCCAGATCCTAATGGGGTTATGTTTAATGGTTCATCATTGATTTCGGTTCTGATTTTATGCCAAAGCTCCCCTATTGCAGTTTGAACAAATGACAATTGGCTAACAACAGTCTCCTTCCCATCGCTGTAATCTATCTGGGTGATGGCCATTAAAAACCCTTTCTTCCCTCCAGGTATATCAAAACGAGCGACGGTTCCTACCGGATATGATAGAGGTTTTCCCCTTGTTACGTTTATTTTAGTTGCTGGGACGCTTGAGAGTGATTGCAAGAGTGAGGCATCGAGAGCATTGGTTTTCGAGTTTAAACGTTTGATGATAAATTGCCCTAGTGCCGTTTCCAGTAACACAGTTTCGTGTTTGAAGCTAGGATTGTAATTATATCTGAATAAGGAAGTTATGTCAGTACAATATCAAGTAAACAAGAGTTCTCCGCCGATAATGTTTCTAAAAGA
>Ga0315312_1000325_pt1 | contig 64671 bp, 66 predicted proteins | sample TDP7_MG_FD_203629 | JGI IMG/M metagenome (GOLD analysis project Ga0315312, IMG submission 203629) | Freshwater sediment microbial communities from Lake Towuti, South Sulawesi, Indonesia - TDP7 | ecosystem: Environmental > Aquatic > Freshwater > Lake > Sediment | place: Indonesia: South Sulawesi... | reverse complement strand
CTCGAAACTCGCGTCTGAGAAATCTCTCTGCCCGTCGAAGAAGAGAGGGGGCGACCTGGGGGCATTCGGGAGGGGGCAGATGGTCCGCGAATTCGAGTCGGCTGCCTTTGCACTGAAGAAGGGCGAGACCTCCCAGCCGATAAAGACCAAGTTCGGCTGGCACATCATAAGACGACTTGAGTGAGGCGTTTCCCCCAGATCACGAAGGCGCTAGGCTCTAGGATTTCCTCTTCGGCTGTCCTAGGGCACCATCGACCCTGTAATAGACCGTGGTGTCGTGGCCATCGAAGTCTACTGGCGCTTGCCCATTCATTACGATCTCTCATCTCAAGTCATCTGTAAGGCTTATTACGTGGCCTTTGCGATCGGACAATTGCCAACCAACATCGCATGGCATGGTTAATGAACCCATATATCCTATTGAATGGCATTCTAGGGGTGTGCGGCAGTCAAGTTGTTATCGAAAAGTGGAAGGTTGATTTACGCAATGGGGAGGCTGGGCTCTTCTGCCCTGCTCTCATTGATAGATCTTGCGACTTTTTGGCTATATCTCGACTACTTCCACCTTGGCGGATTGTTGATAGGTACTGCGTTCACCATAGGGAAGCTCGTCATCGCCTTCTTCGGGTGGTACTTCGGCTACCTGAGCGATATAACGAAGTCAGAGAGGTGGGGGAGGCGTAGGCCCTACATCTTGGTTGGGAGCCTGTTGCTCGCATTCTCGACCATAATGATCTTCATCCCCGATTACTTCATCTCGGTCACCGATGAGATGCAGTTGTTCATCTACGTGATGTCGTTCCTCAGCCTCGCGAATCTCAGCTACGGCCTCTTGAGCACGCCTTACATGGCATGGCTGGCGGAGATCGCAGATCCAGGGGAACGCGTGGCCGTCTCGGCATACCAGAACGTATTCGGGATGATGGCGCAGGTCGTGGGAGTGCTCCTGAGTTTCTCGCTGCCACTTCTACTCGTGAGAGGTACCTCCCAAACGTTTCTGTTGCTGCTGGGACTTGGCGCCTTCGAGGTCATCCTGTACGTGCCAGCTATCGTCAAGATAAGGGAGGAGGAGAGGCCGATCCCAAGGCCAAACATACGTCGAGAGATCGCCGTCGTACTTGGGAACAGGAACTACCGATCTTGGCTCGTCCTCCAGGGATTGATGTCGATGCCCACCGCCATACTCGCTAGCTTGATCCTCAGTTATGTGCAGAACGTACTAATGGTCGTCGGGGTGCAATACATGATGGTTGGCGGTTTGATGCTTTTACTGACCGTCGTCTTCTTCATCGTTTGGACGGCAACTTCCAAGCGGCTGGGTAAGAAGAAACCACTCGTGACATCGATATTGGTCCTGATGGCGTCCTTGCCGCTCACGCTCATCATCGGACAGCCCACTCTCAGCTTCATGCCGAGCATCTCGCAAGCATTTCTATTCATATCGCTAATGGCAGCCGGCATCTCGGGATGGTATCTCTTCCCCAGTCCGATTACGGCCGACATAGCCCAACAGGATGAGATGTTAGGAGGCGAGGCACGGGCTGGTAGTTACAATGGGCTGGTTTCAATTCCATTGAATATCCTTCAATCACTTGCTCGCCTCATTTCTGGCTTCCTGGCGGATCTGCCAGCCGCCGAAGGCCACTCCTATACGATCGGGATGCTCCTCTGGGGGCCCGTGTCCTCGGTCTTGTTAATTCCATGCCTCCTTCTTCTGATAAGGTATGTCGAGACGGATCCTTTGAGATAGTAGTGCGCACGTGCACCATAAATACAGCCGAATCCCCTAAAGGCGTACAGGATCAAATTGGATGCTCAGGGCGATGGCCCGTGGTGCCCCCAAGCCGCTCCAAAAGCATAGGTACGATGCAAGAAGGTTCGTTACATGCCTCCCTTAAGGCATGGTACACGCTGCCCGGCGACCTTTGCGAGGTCACGGTCGACGGGTACTTGGTGGACATCGTCCGCGGCGAACTGCTGATCGAGATTCAGACCCGCAACTTTTCCGCGCTGAAGCGGAAGCTCAAGGCCCTGGTAGAGCATCATCGGATTCGGCTTGTCTTCCCAATACCGAAGGAGAAGTGGATCGGGTATGAGGCGGCGGATGGACAGGTGCCCCTCAGGTGGAGGAAATCGCCAAGGCGTGGGGGGATTGGGGATCTTTTTTACGAACTTGTGAGCTTCCCACAACTAGTTCGCGACCCTAGGTTTGCAATTGAAATCCTGCTGATAAGGGAGGAAGAGTTGCGCCGCAGGACCAGTCATGGATCGCGCAAGGGTTGGAGTATCGTCGATCGTCGTCTTCTAGACGTTGTTGGACATGCCACCTTTCAGTCACCCTTTGACTTTCTCAACTTACTTCCGCAGACGATGCGATCACCTTTTACCAGCCACGATCTGGCCAATGCGCTTCACCTGTCCCATAACCTGGCACAGAAGATGGCCTATTGCCTTCGTGGGATGGGTGTCATCGAAGTCGTGGGTAAACGCGGTAAATCCCTTCTATATACCGCCTCGGTTTCGTCATGAGCGAACATCCATTAAGCGCCCGGGGGCTTACACACTTACCATGTTCGGCGCCTTATTCCATACCTATTCAGGGATATGCAAATCATAGGATCGCTGTCACACAGCTCGTCTTCAGGATAAAGGTTATTTAATACAATGAGCTATTTAATGGTGAAAGGGGCGAGTGATCGAATAGCATGTCGACCGTTTTTATTAACGATGTTGATAATGAGAATATAGACGATCTGTGTCGATTATGTATGACTGAAAGGAATAGGGGCGATCCCTTTTTTATAAGGGGAATGGAGGAAAAGAGGAAATGGGCCTTGGATATGCTCAAGAGATGGGGGCCATTTGCAAAACTGGCTTATGTGGGATCGTCTGCAGTGGGCCTCATCCAATACAAACCACATACGAGTGAAAAAGTCGTCTATATCTACTGCATCTATGTGCCTGAGAAGCAGTACTGGCGAATGGGGATTGCGAAGAAGCTCTTGTCATCCCTGGTGGAGGCCATGATGAAGCCCCAGAGATGGTTCAACAACGAATCGGCATTGGCTCTCACGGTGAAAACGTTTCCAGGTGAACAACCAGGTCAGTATCCTGCACGCCTCTTCTTCACAAAGATGGGCTTCAAGCAGGTAGGTGATGATCCTGACTTCTTGTATCTCCCCCTTAAAGAAGGCTTCATCTATAAACCTGTGGCGGAGAAGCAAGTTGAATACATACCCCAAGATGAGGACAGAGGTAGAGTGCTCATCATCTATGGCCCCTCCTCCTGCCCCTTCTCATACATATTCCTGAAGAGGGCGGAGCAGGCAATGGAGGCGCTCGCCCCCGGGGTACCGATAAGGTGGATGAATTGGGCCGAGGAGCCAGAAGAGGCCGAGAGACGAGGGAACGTCGAGGGGTTCATCGTGAACGCGAGGTACATAAGGTCCTTCGTACTCAACAAGGAAGCCTTTCAGAAGGAAGTCATGGATGCATTGCATGAAGTGGAATAGAAGGCGTAAGCTCGGCAGATGGCGACATCGATCCGATTATCGGCATTGACAGGGGCTCTTTTGGTCACGTTCTTATGGTCAACATCATATGTCATCATCAAGCTGGGCCTTAAGGGCATCAATCCACTGGCGTTTGCTGCATACCGATACACCCTAGCGTCCATCATATTGGCGCTCTTCATGTTTTATCAACGCCGTAAGCTGAATGTGACCTTTGACCTCAGGCGGCTTTCAACGTTTTCGCTTCTGGGATTCACCGGCTACTTCGTGGCCTAAGGATTGCAATTCGTAGGCCTTTATTACTTGCAAGCTATTGCTGTGACATTCATCCTGAATCTGACACCGATTTTCGTACTGGTCCTTTGTTTTTCTCCATAAGAGAGAAGCCCTCATCAATTCAGTCGATGGGGATTGCCCTCACGTTGTTTGGAGTGCTTGTTTTTTTTTGGGCCAATGATGTATTCTTGATCGGGGAGTCTGTTGGGTTGGCCGCGACACTCACCTCTGGCATCGGTTGGGCGGCATATATAGTCCTTACAAGGTACTCCCTCAGGGGAAACGGAGAGAGCGTTATCGTGCTGTCAACCTGCTCAATGGCTTTGGGATCATTGATGCTCCTTGTGGCCACCATTCTGACTGGGAACATCGTAGCGATCCCCTATGACGGCTGGGCCATGATCCTCTGGCTGAGCGTGGTGAATACGGCATTCGCGTTTCTACTATGGAACCACGCATTGAGGACACTGAAGGCCTACGAGCAATCGATTTTACGAAACACGATGTTGATCCAAGTGACGCTGTTGGCGTCTTTGCTTTTAGGCGAGGCTTTAACGGCGCTCAAAGTATCAGGGATCGTGTTGGCCTTCACCGGGGTTTCGGTTGTGCAGCTGTGGTCCAGGGTTAGGTGAAGGGCGAACTGCAATACGATGTCTGAAAGCGGAACCATTAATACCCCACCTAAAAGTGAAAGGCTGAGAATCGAGGTGTGAAGGACTGTTCGTGAGTGAACGCGGTGCCTTGAAGCCGTTGTCAGAGCTCGCATCATTAAAGGGTAAAGGCGATAGCGTACAGGTTCGCGGGAGCGGGTGCAACCTTGGAGCCAGTGGACATAAACGAGGATGGCCTGAAGGTGGTGAAAGCTACCCTTATGTATTTTAGAGTTGACATAGACACCCTGGTTCTCGCCAGCGATCTGACGAGCTATGTAAATGGCGCTTTGATACCCGTTAAGGGGGGCTTCCTATCGGCACAACCTGCAACGGCAGTTCATGCGTCGTAACACTTCTTATCGAATGAAAGGTTTAAACGGTGGATCGGTTCGGTGTTTTCCGTGCGGCATTCTATCAATGCTGTCAGCTTTGGCTTCACCCTAATATTTCTGGCTGGCGTATGTTTCGGGTCTTCAGGCGTTCTGGCGAAGATGGCCATGGCCCATGGCTTGAGCCCGCTGAGCGCTGCCAGCTACAGGTTTGCCATAGCCTCCTCCGTGCTCCTCCCCGCGATCTTATACATCGGCCCGCGTCGTTTCCTCGTGAAGCCCTTGGACGCCCTTCTGTTGGGCGCACATGGCATCATAGGGGTCTCAGTTGGTATATTCCTCTACTTCCAGACCATACGGTTATCCTCAGCGTCGCTGGCGGTCTTGCTCCTCTACTTGCATCCAATCTATACGCTGATGGCTTCCAAGCTAATCCTCCACGAGAGGCTAACGAGGTTAAAGGCTCTGGCGGTCATGGCGGTCCTGGCTGGCTGCCTCCTCGCCGTCAGAGGCCTTGACATCGAAACATCAAGATTGGACGCCTACACTTTGGTCATCGGGATGGGTGCGGGACTGGCCTACTCCTTCTATACGGTGTTTGGGAAACTCCTGCTCGAAAAGCGGGGGATTAGCACTCAATCGCTTACCGCCTACTCCATTGTCTTCGCAGCATTGGCTCTGCTCGCAATCCAGGGCTTGCTGGAAGGCTATCAACCAGTTGATGGCGGCGCTACATGGCTTGTCCTCATCGGCCTAGCTCTCATACCGACACTGCTCGGCTTCGCCCTGTATAGCCATGGGCTGAAGTATATCGACGCCGGGAAGGTCGGGATAATAGGCACCGTGGAAACGGCTTCGGCGTTGATCCTCGCGTTCTTGGTACTAGGTGAAAGGATGGATGTGGTTCAGTGGATTGGGGCATTGATGGTGTTGTGTGGCATAACGATCGTGCAAGAGCGGTAAATCGTGAAACATACTTTGGCCTATCTCCTCTCCGCAAAGATATAATTCGCAATGTGGTTCCCGCTTATCTCAATCGTCTTCAACTCCTCTATGTCGAAGTATGGATCGAAGAGGGCTCTCAGCTCATCTTCGGAGGAGAAATATAGGATTGTGCCGAGCTGCGTCACCCTGTATTTTCCAGAGCCACCAAAATGCGGATCCTTCTCGCTGAAGGATACGGAGAGGTACTTACCAAATGCCTTGAGCATTTTATGTACGTTTTTCACGTATGCCTTCCTATCCTCTGGGAATATGTGATGCAATAGCTCCCAGTCATAGGCAAAGTCAAAAGCTTCGTTGAACTCATCCAGCTCGCCTAGGACATCGGCGACGATGAAATCGCACCTGACTCCCCTCTTCCTTGCATTTTTCTCAGCGATCCTTATGGCCGTTTCTGAAATATCGACCGCCGTGACATCAAATCCAATGCCTGCGAGGTATATGGCGTAATTTCCAGAACCACAGCCTAGGTCAATGGCCTTGGATGGGCTGACCTTGCCACGCTCAACAAGCCTGACTAAAGCCTCTGGTGGGGTCTCTATGTTCCACGGTATATCGTCGAGAGGCACGTCTCTATAAATCCTGTCCATCTCAAGACCCTTCATGGCATTAACATGATGTGTGTCCTATTATTTATACTATAAAGGGCGCTGCCTCCGTTCACGCGTTGACTCAAACTCACGATGTGCTGGTCCACCTAATCGTCTAAGTTAGCAAGATCGTCATAAAGTGGCTCTAAGCCCTTGTAGAGCTTCTCGAAGAAGCGATGGTACGCGGCATACCGTTTGTGGTTCTTTGCATTGGGCACATCCTCGTCCACTCTCCGAACAAGCTTTTCAGCCACTGAGAAGTCCTTGTAATGCCCAATGCCGACCGCCCCCGATATAGCCGCTCCCAAAGACGTGGCCTCTTCAGGATATTGCGAAATGGCCACCCTCCTGCCGAAGATGTCGGAGAGCATCTGTCTCCACAGCTTGCTCCTGGCACCACCCCCGATCGCCATGATATGCCTAATCTCATTCCCCGTCTCCTCAAGCGAGTTCAATATCGTCTTCAAGTTGTAACCCACGCCCTCGAGAACAGATCGAATCAAGTCCTTCCTGGTGTGTCCCAGGGCCAATCCGAAGAAGACGCCGCGCGCGTTTTGATTCCACCAGGGAGATCGCTCGCCCATCAGATATGGCAGGAAGATTATCTTCTCCGAGCCGAGCTTCACCCCCTCAGCCTCCGAGTCCATTACGACATATGGGCTCTCCCCAGCCTTGGCGGCGCGGCCCTTCTCGGGCGTACAGATCTCATCTCGTAGCCATCTATACGAGTTGCCTGCTGCCTGCATTGTCCCAGTGGGCGATATCTTCCCGGGATCTAGGTGCCATTGATTGAAGATCCTCATCTTAGGATCCAGGAGGGGTCTATCCGAGCAGACGGCAATCCAGGATGATGCCCCGAGGTAGATGTAGGCCAAGCCTGGCCTGACGACACCAGCCCCGACCGCTGCGCACGGTCCATCGCCACCTCCCATTATAATGGGCGTGCCCCTGCTCAGACCGACCTCCTCCGCTACGCCCTCGAGAACTTCGCCGATGATGTCCGTAGACGCATGCGCTTCTGGCAGCTTGTCCACGTCGATCCCCAACTCCTCGATCATCGGATACGCCCACCTACGCTTCGTTATATCGAACATCCCAGAGAGGGACGCGTCCGAATAGTCCGTGCAGTAGTTACCGGTCAGTCTGAATGCAATGTAGTCCTTGGCCTGTAGGAATTTACGAGCGCGTCGATATATGCGCGGCATGTTCTCCTTGACCCACAGGATCTTCGAGACGGTATACGTGGGACTGATCCTATTCCCCGTTATCTTGTAATATGCCCTCTCACCCACTCTCCTCCTGATGCATTGTGCCTGCTTCACACTCCGTTGATCCATCCATATGATGCTCGGCATGAGTGGCGCACCGCACTCATCGACGCCCAGGCAACCAAGCATCTGGCCACTAAAACTCACCGCCTCAATCCCCTCGATTTTCGCCTTGGATGTCCTCAATAGATGCTTAGTCCCCAACACGAATGCATTCCACCAGTTCCTGGGATCCTGCTCAGCCCACGTTGGCCGGGGATATGTCGTAGGATAGCTCACGAACGTTGATGCTGCGATCGCGTTCTCACCCAGATCGAAAAGGACTGCCTTGTCTCCGGTCGTCCCAAGGTCGTGCGACAGAACGTAACCGACCATCTCTTCCTATTATACGACATCCGCCTTAACGATATTAAACTTGCTTGTGCACCCACTCGCCTAGTTGGATGTCTGACTAAAATCCAACGATCCTCCCATTCTTAACCTCCGAGTAACTCCCTCAGCTTCGCCTCTGCTCGACGCCCCTTGGCCGTGTGGCCGCGGATCTCGATACTCCCATGTATCTCGGCTTCCCGGAATGCATCTCTGTCTCTAGAATTGTACAATTCATGGAGCGAACCGAAATCAGCGCGGAGGGTGATGTCTGGATTCCGGGAGCGAGAGAGATCCATCTCCAAGTCAATTGTACCGTCTTTGGAGATGGACATAGAGGCATTACCGGCATCCGTTGCTATGTCTATGGTTAACGGCATGAACATCCGAAAAACGCCCCGGTCGATAAAGCTCCTTCGAGACAACTCATATTTTATCCCATCCTCCGCCTCCTTCCTTATTCGCGAAAGGAGTTCATCGAAATCGGCCGACACTTGGATCTCCTTCCACAGCTTCCACTCTACGGCTACCCTATACCAATTATTATATCATTATCCGAATTTAGTTAGGGTAAGTGAATGTAAGAAATCGTAAACTCTTATCGTGACCTTTAGTACGTATCAATGTTCCTGACGTAATGTTCTCGAGGTTTTAGATATAATGCCCAGATACTAGAATTTTATAAATACGTGATAACTATAGAGAGGCAAAGTTTTTATCTTTATGCCATTATAATTATGTATGCCCTACCCATTCAGCTTTGACTTGTCCACGCTCTCAAAGGCATTCTTCATGGAGCTGGCGAGGATGGCTGAGAAGAGATCCCTTCACAAGAGGTTGGGCGAAAGGGCAAGATATCTGGCGAAGAAATTCAGGATCGCAGAGCTGACGGGTCTGGAGATAGGAGATGCGCTCAAGGTTATAGAGGATCTGGTCGACATATATGTCAGGAACCTTTCGCAGAGGAGCAGATTTATGAAGTCCTCGAAGAGGGCCGTCATCCTCCCCCACTGCTCAAGGAAGAACATGGATAACAGATGCTTGGCCAGATTCGACCCCGAGATATCCTCCTACAGTTGTGGGCACTGTTCAAGTGATTGCCTAATAGCCCAAGCCACTGAATTGGCTAAGGCGAAGGGCTATGATGTCTACGTCGTCCCAGGTGGCTCCGGCATCCACAAGATCTTCGAGAAACACCACTACGACGCGATCATCGGCGTCGCATGCTCTGAAGAGTTGATACTCGCCGCAAATTACCTCAGGATGGCGAGGATAGCGGGGCAGGGCCTGCCTTTGACCAAGAATGGCTGCGCCAACACGAGTTTCAATATCGAGAGTTTAAGGAACTTACTTTGACAAGCTCCGCTAACTACTGGAAGCTAGGCGGAAGAAGTTCTCCAATATAATCTTTCCGTGCTTGTAAGTGTCTGTGTATGCCTCTGGGTGAAACTGAGTGCCATAAATCATCAGGCTTTTGTGCTTCATCGCTTGGATTCGGCACTCATCAGTGGAAGCAAGTAGCTCAAAATCTTTAGGAAGGGCCTTCACTTCGCAGTAGTGCGCTTCCCGTACAAAAAATGGATTTTGCAAGCCCTTAAAGATCGGGTCATCTTTAACGATATTGACGGGATAGATTCCATACTCCTTAAAGTAACCGGGATGGTAATCCGCTAGATCTGGCTCGTTAGGACGTAGCCTTCGCATCGGTTCGTCGTTAAGTTTGGTAACGGAATGCAGATCTAGGTTATACATGCATCCAAGAAGTTGGTGGCTCCCACAGATAGCCATGAGTGGCACATCGATCGTCTTGACGATCTCCTCTAATGGATAAAAAGACCTCACATTGAATTCCTCAAATGAAAATCCAAATCCACCGAGGATTATGGCCTTCGGGCGTAATTCATCGACAAGGGCGCGCGTCATCTGAAGATTGTGCAGAACAAGACAAGGTTCTCCACTCAGTTTTTCGAGGCGTCTCTTCATATCGAAACAGTCACTGTTTTGGTCGTATATATCCCCACTAGGAGCTACTACGACGTAGATTATCATCGATACTCCCTTAGTTTATGTATTAAAATGGTTTTTCCTCTTTGCATCCACCTGACTTTAATCACCTCAAACGTGGGATCCTCTCAACTAGGAAGAAAGCACAGGTCGAGTAGGCGACCCCACCGAACAGATCTTTTTGGTAAGTGGGTGAAGAGTGAGAGGTTACCAAGCCATCCTATTACGCATCCCAATCAACTCATAGTGAAGGCTATGTAGAAGGCAATCCCGCTCTGGATCGACATAACGTGCAACATCGATAACCTTTGGGCGCGAAGATACCATTTTTCCAAGTGAAAGCCGCGGAAGCAATACTTCAACTATGAGGAAAGAGCAGGTTGAATAGGCCACCCTGCCGAGTATATCGATGATATAGTGCTCACCGAGATACACAGCACTGAACCATACTCCTATTGGGATCAGTAGGACGGGCAGTGCTTTTCCCCGTTTAATTTTCAACGCGTACAGTGTAATCAACCAAGGATAGGCGGCGTGAAGGCTTGGAAACGCCGCAAAGGGGTTAGGTTGGATGTAATCGAAGATGGTGGCATAAATGGGTACGCCTATTTCATGATCTATTTGAAATAGGATTCGGGAAGCTTTAACCCCAAACCATGGGGGCGCGGAGGGATACATCATGAAAGTGATGAGGGCACTATAGGAGCACAACAGAAAGGCCAGCGTGTATTTCCAGTAATTTTTGGTGGAATGTTTCCACAAGATGAACCCAAACATAGTAGGAACTATGAAGTGCAAGGAATAAAAAAAGGCCCCAACGTAGTCAAAGACAGGGGTCCTATACATTTGCTGTAGTATGAGAGTTGGTATAGCGCCGAACATTAGGAATTCAGTACTTATCAATTCATTGATGTGGACAATCGACATTACGTTATTCGCGATCCCATACATGGCTTCGTACGCCATAAATAAGGCAGTATAGGGCGCCCAGTCCATGATGAAACGCTTGGACCGCTTCCTATATACGGCATATATCAAAAAACTTACAACGAAAAATTCGAGCCTTGGGTACACGCCAAATCGCAAGCAGAAAACCAGTAAAAGTGTTAAGTAAATTGCAGAAAACGATATCCCCAAAAAATGCGCCAAACGAGCATTGACCCGCGTTTTATCATTCTGTGAAGCCAACGGGTGTTCCAACCAGATGAATCCAATTCCTTAGCCTATCAGTTGATCTATCGTTCGGTTCTAATCGGGCTTTCTAAGACATCGACTTTCCTAGCCTTTGATATCACTCTGAAGCCTTTCCAAACGTTCTATCCTCTTCTTAGTCAACGGGTGCGTCATGAATAACTCCATTAAGCCATCCCCTTTGAATGGGTTCGCGATCCAGAGCGGACTGGTGGATGGATTGGCCCTTATCGTGTAGCCGTTCTTCACTGCCCTCTCGATCTTCTCCAATGCTGAGGCGAGCGAGAGCGGTTGGCGCGTTATGCGGGCCCCCTCCTCGTCGGCGCCGTACTCCCTATCCCTGGAGATCGCCAGCTGCATGAGGCTTGCCGCGATCGGGACGAATATCAGGCCCAGGAGCGCGAACATCGCGCCGCCCCCGCCGTCATCCCGCCTGTTGCCCCCGCCGAACATCAGGCCCATCCTACCCATGTAGGCGAGCCATGAGAGCGCTCCCACGAGCGTCGCCGCGATAGCGGCTATCAGCGTGTCCCTGTGGAGGACGTGGGACATCTCGTGCCCGATCACGCCCTTGAGCTCGTCCTCGTTGAAGAGCCTGAGGGCTCCCTCCGTCACGCAGACGACGCTATTGCTGGGGCTCCTGCCTGTCGCGAAGGCGTTGGGGCTCAGGATGCGCACTATCCCCACCTTCGGCATCGGCATCCTCGCCTCGGCCGCCACGTCCCTGACGACCCTATAGAGCTGCGGCGCCTCCTGCTCAGACACGAGCCTCGCGCCCGTCATCCGCATCACGAGTTTGTCGCCGTAGAGATAGGAGATCCCGTTCATGGCGATGGCGATGAAGAGCGCTATCAGCGTCATCGAGAACGGATCGCCTACGAAGTAGCCCACCACATATCCTATGAAGAGCAACATCAATGTCATGGCAGTGAAGAGCAGCATTTCCCTAAACATATCCCCCTCAACCTCCTGGCCTGATCTCTTGGCGTAGGAACAACATGTAGGATGCAACGAAGCATACTACCATTCCGACGATTAGGGCCGTGATCTGCGGCCAAACTATAGCGAGTGCCTGACCCAAGTCCCCAGCACCGGCCGCTCTGAATGGGTTCGCCCCCCCTCCTATCTCTATAAATCCGCCTCCACCGAACTCGCCCCTTCCTACTAGGCCGAGGATGGCGGACCCGGCTTCATTATATAGATAAGAGGGCGAGATCCTCCGGATGTTCGTCTCGAGCGTATTCCTTTGCTGGAGCAGTGCCCTATATTCTGGGGAGTTGAAGGGATTAGTGCTGTTGCCGCGTCCGATGAAGGTGGGCCCGCCTGGCATCGAGATGGGCACGAGGTAGTTGCCAAGGAGCCCTGCGACGATCGCTATCACCATAGCGCAGAAGATCCACACGGAAACTGACATGAGTATAGATGTCGATATTTTCTTGGTCACGGTCGAGAATAAGATGCCGAGGCAAAGCCAGAACGCGAGATAGATCGCCGTTAGCAACATGAACATGCCTATCTTAGAGACATCTGCAAGCGTTGGACCGAACCCGAGGATGGATACCGCCACGCCGCACATTATGCCTATCGTACTTACGACCAGTAGCGAGAGGGACGCAGTCGCTGCTAGGATCTTTCCATTGATTATCGAGTCCCGGTATATCGGTTGACAGAGCGTTACCGATAGGGATCCGCTCGTCCGTTCCTTATTTATCGCGTCGAAGCCCAAGGCCAAGCCGATTATCGGCCCGAAGTATACCATCAAGGTCGTGAATGAGAAACCGAATTGGGAGCCATAGAAGATCGCCAGGAAATTGGAGCCGGAATTACTGCTTATGAACTGTGCGCCCTGATATGCCGACATTGTGGACATGAGGAATATCAGCGCGAATAGCACGATGTAGCGCTTACTCCCTAGGACGTCTGCTAGTTCTTTACGACACACGGTCAAGGATCCCGCCATCTAAGCCCCCTCCTTATAGTATTCGATGAATATATCCTCAAGGCTGCGTTCCTTTGGCTTCATAAGGAGGATCGTTGCCCCATGCTTGATGATCATTTGAGAGACATCACCTGATTTGTCCTCTCTCATATGTACATAAAGCTTCCTTTCGTTCTGGTCAACAGATGTCACACCGTTGATCCCATCGATATCTCTGATGAGGTCCACATCGACCTTCGACAACTCCAATTCGATGACCACCTTATATTTACCTGCAATTCTATTCGATAGGTTCTCTATCGTATCCGCAGCTATGAGCTTCCCCGCACGTATTATGCCGACCCTCTTGCACGTCTGTTGGACCTCATATAATAGGTGCGAGGATAAAAAGATCGTCAGATCTTTCTCCTTGTTTAATCTGATCAACAGATCCCTGATCTCCTTGGTGCCTTGAGGGTCCAAACCTATAGTTGGTTCGTCGAAAAAGGCAATCTTGGGGTCCTTAACAAGTACCTCCGCTATGCCTAGACGCTGCTTCATGCCCCTGGAATACTTCTCCACCTTCATATCGGCCCTATTTCCTAAATCTACGGCATCGAGGAGCTCCTTTATCCTCTTCTCCCTTTCAAGCTTTGGGATGTCATTCAATTGGCATATGTAGTCGAGGTTCTGTCTCGCGGTCAAATCTTCATAGAAACCAGCGCCCTCCGGTAGCATCCCGGCGATCTGCCTTACCTTCCTTGAATCCTTGATGATATCGTAACCTCCTACAGTTGCCGTACCAGAAGTTGGAACAGTGAGACCCATTAGGGCGAGAAGGGTAGTAGTTTTTCCTGAACCGTTCGGGCCAAGATAACCGAATATCTCGCCTTCGAAAACGGTCAGATTCAGGTGATCAAGGGCCTTTACCTCCTTATAGTATTTCGTGAGTTCCTGAGTTTCTATAATGGGTTTTGACATTTTCATCTCCTCCTAAGCCTTAAAAATACAATCGCAAGGATAATTACCATCGCGATGGCCACTCCAAATCCCCACATCCCCCACGAAGTTGGGGTTGTGACTGTGACCCTCACTTGGACGGAATCCGAATTGACCTGATCGCTTATGGCCGTCAATGTGACCAAATAATCTCCGGCCACAGTGTCACTTGTCGTAGTCACAACCTCTGTAAACGTATCCGATTCCAAAGGTTGAAGTAGGTCTCTGCTAACGGGGGTGATTGACGATTCCCAATCCGTAGGTACATCTGTACTGATGGTAACGCCCGAGATGGCCGTATGTCCTGTATTCGTGATCTGTACCGTGAACGTGGCGGACTGTCCGCTAACCACAGTGGTTAAAAGAGTCGATGGTTCGATCGTTATCTCGTAGGAGCCAATTATCGTGGCCTTCAGATCCATAACGTAGGTTGCACCGTTATCCGATACGACTTGGACGGGTATTGTATATGTGCCAACCTCAACTGCATTGGGCGTGACCACCTCTAAATACAGTTCCGTCGACTCCGTCATTCCAAGCGTTACGCTTGTTATGGATGTTGTACCGCCAGGCGTTGTCCTAAAAGACGAGGTCCATCCAGATGGCAACGACGTCGAGATACGATAGACGAGGCTGTTCCTTCCTAGATTTTTTAAAGTAATGGGGAATGTAAGTGTCTTGCCAGCTTCCTCGCTCAGCTCTGGGTAGAGGGCTGAGATGACCCCCTCGGAAACCTTCGTAACCACTACCTTAAGATCAAGCATTGAGTTAACTACCGAATCGCTAGACCCAGCTCCGACGCAAAGGCCATACACGCCAGGTAAAACATCTACAGGCGGCGTGACTCCTACTTGGATTGTTGTCGATGCTTGTGTTGGAAGGTATGCCTCATATATGGTTCTTCCCTCCTGGTCCATAAATGCTATTTCCCATCCCTTCGATGCCCTGCCAGTTAGGTTGAGCCACTCATCCGTGTCCCCGATGTTGTTTAGCGTTAAGGTGAATCTTGCTACGCCATCGCTATCCATACCGACGCTCGGATGGTCGCACGAGATCTCAATCTCCCTCTCCAGTGTGTTAACGTCAACCTGTAGATCCAAGATGATGCTTTCAGAATAGAGTTCTTGACCAATGGCCAAGAACCAGAAGGAATAATTCCCCATTTCGGCCGTCTTTGGGACATCTATTTCGAGGCCTACATCCAGTACCTGTTTATTTTTAATCGTCAAACCCCTTATCTGCTGCCCTTCATACCAGATGCGTGTTATCCAATCCTCTGGCAGGTACTTCGTTCCCAGAGAGTATGTTATGGACGATACTGGTTCTGTGGCCGTGTAGTTCAGTTGTATGGTGAAATGCGCTGCTTCGCCAGGCTTTACCACGACATTTGTGACCTCCGCTACTCCACCTGTAATGGCTAATGCGCCATGGGTGGTAATCCCGATGATGGCCGTGAATGCTAACATGAGGATAATCGCAATCGAAATCGTTCTCCTTGCATCAGTCCCATGACGTTTCCGATCTCCCCTCAATGTAACCGATCTATTGTCTTGCCGTGTCCCCAATCCCGCACATCCCATCGCACAACAGCCTCCGACATTAATTGCTACTAGTCCGCATAGTAGGTTACAAAAGAGATATAAATATTACTATATGCATAGTAGCTATTAGGATGATTAGTAGCAATGTCCGAAGGTGATTACCTGCCTTCCGATTATCACGCCGATGGCAAGCATTTGGAGGCGATATTCGGCACTTTAGAGGCGAAGATAATGAATGCCATATGGGGGATAAGGGCCCCTGTTCGTGTAAGGGAGGTCTATGAGAGGCTCAAGAGGGAGAAGAAGATCGCCTATACCACCGTTATGTCTACCATGAACACCCTATACGAAAAAGGGCTGTTGGACCGGAAGATAACCAAGGGGAAGGGAGGACTGCTCTACGTATATTGGCCTAAGCGCAGCAGGGAAGAGGTCGAACGTTCAACGGTCAAACAAGTCATCGACAGTTTGATCAGGAACTTTGGCGACTCGGTGACCGCCTACCTGGTAGAAATGGCAACCTCTGATGACGAAAGGGTCTCTACAATTAGAAAACTATTTGAGAGTCGATTAGAGGAAGGATGATGAAACCATAGGAGTTGAATAGGAATGGCGATTTGGCAGTATCTCGTGCCCAGACCAATGCCATCCTTATTATTCTCCTCCATGATGTTCTCGATCTTACTTTCTTTTTCGATTTACATCGCCATCAAAGTTATAAAAGTACGGGATCCCAAGTTCATAAGCGTCCTCTTTATTGCGCCTATGTTCGTTCCTCTGGTTATCTATGCGATATCCTTCTCCCCCTCATCTATCTTCCCGCTGAGGACGCTCGAGAGGACGCATGACCTGATCCCGCAAATTAAGGGGGGCATCATGTTCGGTAATTTCATCAAAGGCCCTTATCTAGGGACTCTCGGAATACAATATCTGTTGTTGACCGATACGCTCTGCCTCATTGGCTTAACATTTGGCCCCGCTCTTCTTGTCTTTACGTACGTCTTTGGAGGTAGGATCATTTGTAAGCTTCAGGGAGTGGTAGAGCTTATGCCCCAAGAATATCCAGAGCTCGTATCCATGACACAAAGGCTAGTTGAAAGGGCTGGGGTATCGATGCCACGCTTGGGGATCGCAGAAGACCTCAGGCCTAACGCGTTCACAATTGGGTGGGGGAGGAAGGCCATGATAGTGGTTACATTAGGGCTACTTAATATGCTCGATGGCGATGAACTTGAGGCCGTGCTGGCCCACGAGATAGCCCACATCAAGAATCAGGACTTCCATTTCATGACGCTGATATCATCTTTGAGGGCGATCTCGTTCTTCAACCCCCTCGTCTACATTTTATCGCCAGTTATTAGAAAGGAAAGGGAGCTATTCGCCGATACCACTGGAACCAAGCTCCTGGAAAACCCCGAGGTCTTTGGACTGGCTCTGACGAAGATATGGGATGCCTCCAAGACATTGCCGAGGGACCCATTGAAACAATTGATATCCGGTCTATTCATCGTCTCCGAGATTCGACACGCAAGGAATTTTCTTGCCACACATCCCACCCTGGAAAACAGGTTAAGCTCTATCAACGAGAGTAGAATGGGGGCTACTGTGAGTAAACGCGACATGATAAAGACGATCTTGATATGTGGGGTGGTAATATCGATCGTGTTATGCACCCTTGGCCTAATGGCTCAGACGTTTTTACCAGTTATGAGAATGAACGTCATCGGACCTGAACGCATTTGGGATAACTCAATAGATGTCCCTTCCGAACATGTGACGAACAAGTTCGGCCTTTATCCTCCTACTATGACTAATTCAAACGGATTTCCACCTATGAGGTTTCACCTCGACTACCCTTGGGTGCTAAATACGATCTACATGTTAATGATATTGATAATATTGTTAAAGATATGGAGACCGTTGGAAAATTCAACTGGAAATCAATCGGTCGTTGTTAGTGGAGTAATGTAAAAGCCATTATCACAAGTATCTTAATCGATGGCGTTTTCAGCAGTGAAAACTGCGAGGAGGGAACCCGTTGAAACTATCTTTAGGCCTAGAGACCAAGCCCCTAGGTCGAAGCCTTTAGCCCTATGAGCCAAGCGGTGGCCTTTTCCCCAATACAAGGGGTATTGTCATCTCATCGTTGTCCCTGAGGACGGTCACCTGAATCGTCTGGCCTGGAAGCGTGCTCGCTTCTAAGTAGGCGGATAGGTCATCGCCGCTCCTAATCCGCACCCCATTGAGGGCGATGATCACATCTCCCCCGGCAATCACGGTTGTTCCCGACACCTGAACCTGCCTCGTGCCTGCTCTGATGCCTGCGTTATCCGCAGGACCACCACTGGTCAGAGAAGTGATAAGCCAACCGTAGGTCTTGGAAAGGTTCAGTGCATTCGCTATGTCAGGGACTACGTCGATCCCGCCCACGCCCATCCATGAGTGCTTATCATATGTTCCGCTCGAGATGAGGTCCGGTAGCTCCATGCGTATCGTGTCGGAGGGTATCGCCAACCCTACGCCCTGGGAACCCGTTATTATCGCCGTCGTTATGCCGACGACCTGGCCGATGGCGTTGAGCAGTGGGCCCCCCGAATTGCCCGAGTTGATCGGCGCGCTCGTCTGGATCACGTTCGCTATAGTATAGCCCCCTGTCGTGGCCTCTTGGATCGTCCTCCCCAACTGGCTGATTATGCCCGTGGTCATCGAGCCCGCCAAGCCAAGTGGGTTACCGATGGCCACGACCGGGTCCCCCACTTTGAGATTGGAGGAGTTGCCGAGCGTAAGGGCCTTGAGCTCGACTTCAGGTGCCGATATGCCCAGGATGGCGAGGTCGCTGTATGCGTCGGTTCCAAGGACTACGGCATCGAATGCATCGCCGTTGGAGAGCGAGACCGTAATGTTCTGAACCCGGTTCACAACGTGGTAGTTCGTGACGATCACGACTCGGTCACTCTCGTTGCAGATAAATCCCGATCCTTGTACTGAGATGTACTGGAACATAGGCCCAAAGATCGTGTCGATTCTCTGGACCATGACCCCCTGAACCACCACGACCGAATCCCTTACACGCAAGTATAAACTCGCCCAATCCACCGAAGGGCTTGAAGAACGGTTCAGGATCGCCTCGGTGAGCACTGAGACCTGCCGCTCCAGGTCGTGGAGGTCATCGGTCAGATGGCCGATCTCCTCGCTCTGTTGAATGACTGCTCGTTGGACCGAGTACAAACTGTAACTCAAAAAGGCGGTGAGGACGATCAGAGCCAGTAAGGCGGCCACGATTACATTTTTCGAGGTCGACAACGTGCCTTCAGGCTGGTTACCCGTCCTTCGCGAATTAATAAGGTTAGTTCTGTCGGGATCTTGGATGATCATCATGGTTCCGGTCATATCGTTCACGCTCAGTCATCAATTAGGGAGAGTAGCTATAACATCAATAATTACAGAAGAAGGGCTTCGACTTCATTCAGCTGCCCAGTCGTTGGGTCAATGGTTAGGCCAAGTGTCTCCAGGGTCACAACTCCCACTATGACTTGATCCAACTTATCGCTGACGAGGATCGTCGATACGCCCGACTTCCCATCTATGCTGATCCTGGAATAACTCATGTCGAGCACATCGCTATCTGATGCCGTCTTCATGGCCTTGGATCCTTCTATCTTAAGACCGAGCTTGCTGTAGACATCTCTCGGAACGACCGTATAGGTGGTCCCTGTGTCAATGAGAGCCTTATGTCTGATCTGCAATTCCGGTCTCTCTGGGTTTGTGATCTCAAGATCGACGTAGACGTGACCCATTCTGAATCTCGATAAATCTAATCGCCTTTTCTCATATAAACATATTGGGAGGCTTAATAGTTCGACTATCGAGGTATGTGGAGCTTTTATATTCATAATATGGGCCTCGAATTGGTGCTTAACCAACTCCTACACCTCACCTTGGCAGTCACGATCGGCCTTCTTCTCAACACGATGGACATGGTCTGCTCGTTGTCATCACTGAAGGTGGTGATGAAAGATGCGTTGAGCTTCCTTTGGTTGAAATAATGGCAAGCAGTCTACCAAATCTCTAAGTTCAGTCCTGGGATCCTCTGAAAACGTTCCACATTTCTAGAGGCTAGTGATTCATCATGTGATATGACTATGCTGGCTATGATCAGATCGAAATCGCCTATCGGTTTCACCTTCAAGTCGGGATCGTTTACCAATTCGCCATATCTTCTGCAAGCCTCAATATTGAATTCCAAAATTCTCACGGCCTCCTGTAAACCTTTTAACCTCTTCAACTCCCTCAATTGGTCCCTTGAACTGTATGCGCCTGCATAGAGCTCGCAAAGGTTAACCGGCGTTGTCGATACCCTCGTGCCCCTAGCAGCTTCCATCCGGAGCTTGCTCATTGCATTCTTATCGTTCCTCAGCAGAGCTATGAGGACAGATGTGTCGAGGCAGACCATTCAGGTCACGTATTAATTCATGGCCGCCTTGCGCAGCCTAGCTTTCCTGGTTCTCTCGACGACCAGCTTGACATTTTTGGCGAGTTCATCACTGTGGCCTGTTTGCTCTAGGCACTTCAAAAGAGCGCCAGCACTTCCTTTCTCAGATGTCAACCGCAATATCACTTCGGTGAAGGATTCATTCCCCCTTTTCATCCTCGCCAACTCGCTATATGCATCTTCGGATATCGTGATAGTCTTGTGGGCAATGAAATTATGTGTATTTATGTGTATTTATATATTCTGCATAGCTAAAGTCAGATTTGGCTTAATATTGGGCCCCTAATGCATTCGTTCAGGACGTACGGGGGATTCCGATGGCCGTCAATATAGTGGAGTATTTATATCATTGACATACGCTCCCAATTGATGCTCAAGCACCTCTCGCGCCTTGGGGTGGCTGTAATCCTCGGCATCCTGACATACTACGCCTCATATTCAATCCTAAGCCCATTCAGCGAGCACTTGGCCACGCTGGCGGCGTTTGGCTTGCTCCTCTCGATACCATTGCCGTTAATTCTGGTCTTCTATGGAAAGGTGAAGTGGGCTGGAAGGCTTTTCGTCGGATCGTGGCTCGCCTACGGAGTTGCCATAGCTTCGTTGATCACCTGGTCCGCCCTCGAGGCCTTTCCAACGGAGGCTTTGGCTTTCGTGCTAGTCGCCGGGGGCTCAACCCTCTCCCTATACGCGCTACATAGGACGGGCAAGCTTGAGGGGCTACTGCAGCTCCTGAGGCGTGGTAAGAAGGCTGGGGGAGAACCCGAGGTCCAGCCGGTCATTGGATTGGAGGTGGATTTGATTACAGCTACGGAGAACAAGGCCCAGACCAAACAAGAACCTGTATTAGACCTGGAGTTAAAAGAGCCGCCGCCCACTGTGGCAGAGAGGGCCGAGGTCCCCGATCTTGGCGAGTTAACGGGCTCCCTGGATGGCCTGGACTGCAAGATACTCCTGGCTCTATTGACGACGGGGTCGGTGCTCTCTAAGAAGGAATTGAAGCTCGCTACGGGCGCGTCGTATAAAAGGGTCCTCGCCTCCACGAAGAGGCTTCAGGAAGGCGGTCTGATCGCGGTCAGGAGGGAGGTCATAAGGGGGAGAAAGGGAGCGGTGATCAGGCACTCGACGGACATCGCCTCAAATGTGGATAGGAAACGGCTTGAGCCCTTGGTCAGGCAGAGGCTGGAGAAACTTGAGAAGTGGGGGATCACAGAAGGTTGAGCTATGCGTGTGCTGTCTTCGGCATCTGGCCCAGTTTAAGGTCTAAAAGGCAACGCTATCTTTCACGCCCACGCTTCGTTTGGTATAACAAACGTACGTTTGGTAAAACAAACATATATATAAGTGATACATAATAATTAGGATCATGTCCGAATCGCTAACGCCCACTGTAATGTCAATCCTAAGGACAATGTGTTCCCAGATCGGGAAATGGTACTATACCCGGGAGTTGGCCAAGCATGCAGGCGTAAGCCCTTGGTCTGTTTCCCAACAGTTCAGCAAGCTTGTAAGTGAGGGGATGATACGTGAGAGGACGGAGGGAAGGGAGAGGTTTTACAGCCTCGAATTGTCTAATGCCAAGACAAGGAAGATCTGCGAGTTCTTCGAGATAAAAAGGAGGGAAAACTTCCTGAATAAGAACAGGAGGATTGCGTGGGTCTCAGAAGAGTTCGCAAAGAAGGCTTTCGACTTTATACCGGAAATCCAATCGATCATACTTTATGGAAGCATGGCAAGAGGTGAGGCGACATCGAGGAGCGATGTAGACGTTCTGGTCTTGGTGCCCAATTATGAGGGGAAAAAGTTCAAGGAGCTCATGGGCTCGGTTGATAAATTGGTCAGCGATATTAGCGGAAGGCACCCGATCAGGATTTCACCAGTCGTCATGACTATGGGGGATTTCGAACAGAGCATCAAAGATGAGAAGAGGTTCGCAAACGATGTCCTAAAGGATCGGATTGTCTTTTTCGGAGAGGAGAGGTATTACTATTTATTATCGAGTACGATATAAAAACATGTCAAAATCTAGACGCCCCTCATGGGAAGATTGGCTGAAAGACATAAGGACGTGCGAGAAATCAATGCATCATTTTGAGAGTGGAGAAATGGGTCTCATCAAGGTGCTTTCAGACAGAATAGCAAGAGAAAATGTCTTAGGCCATATGAAGAAAGCATACCACAATCTCGACTTGGCAAATAGAAAATATGATATGCATGAAGGCGAACTAGAATTTAGTTATGAAGGTGAGAATTTCTACGATTGGGTCGTTACTATCAGCTATTATGCCATGTACCAGGCATCTCTGGCTGCCTTAGCTGCCGTGAAAAAGGAAGGAGAAATGCATGCTGCAACGGTTTGTGCTCTCATCTATCATTTCTACCATAAGAGGAAGGGGTTGAGGGAGCGCCATTTGATCTCACTCGACCTAATAGGCAGTTTGGCAAGGCAGGACGTTCAGAAGCTCGTGGAGAAAAAAGGAGAAAGGGAGAGAGCATCATACGATACAAGCTTCATGACATAAAAGGGCCTAGCCGATAGAGCCTTGACAGACGCAAGGGAATTTGTCGCCAAGATAAGGGAAATACTGGAAGAGGGGTTGGGCGTGGAGTTTCTCTCTGGAACTTGATCAACTCTTCAATGTCGTATTATAGAAGCAATCGAAGTCTATTTCAAACGAATTATTAATATTCCATTTTGGATTAGATTTTCCATGCATTCATCAAGCCAACTATTCTATCATCCTTTTCCAACAGCAGTTTCATGAGCAAACCTCAAGCATTGGGATCGACTTGATTGAGAAGCGGTACTCAAGCCGCAGGGAGACAACTACAATTGTTACAACCAGAAGTACGATCCATGCCATTATATGGTACTCAATATTCTCTTGTTCACGATGAATGTTGTATCTCCCACGATATCGCTTATCAGTTCTTCTTTTCAAAGAGAATTATGAATTGCGAAGGGAGTTTGGGCTACCGGAACTCCAAAGGGGATATGTCTGGAAGCCACAGCAAGTCCGTGATTTTGTGGAGGCCAATTAGGCTTCGCTCCCTGATCATCCAACCATTCACGTCCTCTTCACCCAATCAACCTTAAGGTGATGGTCTTCTCCCTTACCTCAACTTTGAACAACGATTTGTTCTCGAATCTCTTGGAGATCTCGTTCAGGGCCTCCTTGTCGAAACCCCAAAGAATTGGGTGGGGTTTGCGTTCTGTTACACGATAAGGGTAAGCTGCCGCAAACTTTCGACCAGCAAGGCTTTTAGGAAACGTTTTATGTCACCGTCTGTTCTAGGTCTGAGCGGCTTCGGACCCCAGAAATCTTGCAGACATGCTACGTCCGTTCTTCGAGAACCTCTTTCACGATCGGCTCGCAGTTGCTAAGCCATGCATGTTTTGGGTCTACTGCGAACCTGCCATACTCCCTATTCCTTCCTGCCATAGCCCAGAGGTAATATAGCCTGTAGCCTGGACCAGCCACAACTGGATGGTATCCTCTCGGGATAGCTACTAGATCGTTGTTTTCGACAGCGATGGCTTTGTTTAATTTTTCCCCTCCACCGTTTGGCGAGTATATCCACTGCAGGCCAAATCCTTGGGCTGGCATCAGCTTGTAGAAGTAGATTTCTTCCAACTCATACTCGTTCGGTGGATCGTCTCTATCATGCTTATGCGGTGGAACGCTGCTCCAGCCGCCCGGTGAGTTGAAGGTTTCGCCCACTAGCAGCTTGTCCGCCAACCTATCTGTCCCTAGGACTGTGACGACCTTCCTTCTCCAGTTCAATACTCCCACTTCCGATTCTGTGGCATCTTGAGGGTTGACGAGCATTGGCTCCGTGTCCTTGGAACTAAGCGCGCCGATGACCGCTACATCCAGCCTACTTGAGGCCCGAATCGTGTAGGGGGTCCCTCTTGGCAGATAGACAAGAGAGGGTTTCCCAGAGAAGACGTTCGGTCTCTTTCCAACGCCATCGAACTCGATATTCTCGGTGGAAACTGAGCACGTGCCTGACAAGACAACAATCGCGACCTCCTCGCCTCCCGCGTTACCGCTCCAAGAACCTCCGGCCTCCAAGACTAACCTGGAGAAACTGAGATGCCTTAGCCCGCCATCTCTAGGCCCAATTACGCGCTTGAACCCCTTCCCTTCCTGAACTCTCCACTTCACAAGCCTCAGTCAGGCATTGAAGACTGATATGCGTTCTCTCTTGCCGATGGTGCGCTAGGGTGAAGCGAGCCTTAATACCTGATGTAGGATGACCCTGCGATATTTAAAGGGCCCTCGAACTAGTCCCAAGATATACGATATATTTATATTATATAAATAAAAAGGATCTCACGGGAGTTGGAGTGCATGTCCTCAAGCGAAGTTAGGATAGATAAAATACCTTGGCCCATGATCATCGTTCTGACGGTCATCTTCGGTTTTTTTGGACCTGTCTGGGTTATGATGATGCCAACCTCGGGCAGCAACTGGTACACTCCCGGGTTCATAGCGTGCAAGCTGTTTGTGCCCGTGTTGCCACTCATCCTCATTACAGCGACATCCTTTATTGGCAGGATCACGACACTTGGACGAAAGATTGGCGCCTCGACTTACGCGTACCTTTATGCCGTTGGTCTTGGCGTTGCCGTTTTTGGCACCTACGACTCTTGGCCGATTGGAGATTTCTACGCCATGATACTGGCGGACAGGGTCGTGAACCTAGCTAATGGTGGGCTCTGGCCCTGGTTCATGGCTCCAACCGCGGGCGTAATGGAGCTTTCGATGAACGGAGGAGTTCCCGTGCCGTGGGGTGATTGGATACCGACGATCGGATTCTGGTGGCTGCTGATGCTCAGCTACGCGGTCTTCTTCACCTCCCTTGCCAACATATTCAGGAGAAGGTGGATCGATATCGAGAAGGTTCCGTTTCCGCAGACGATGGTCTCCGTGGACCTCGTGAAGAGGACAACGGCCGGTTCGAAGCCCTTGAAAGAGAGGTTAGGGCTCCCATTCCTTGTGGGCATATTTCTGGGCGTGGCGGTTCAATTTCCAATCTTCATGACGATCACGTTCCCGTGGTTCCCCGACATCTATGGCTGGAGAATCAACACCTGCGGAATGGGATCGTCTTGGATCACAGCGGGCTCTGGTCTCGCCGGGATTGCGGGCTTGGGCATGTACAACAAGAACCCGGTATTTCTGGCGATCTTCTACATGGCTCCCCTAACGGTCCTATTCAACACATGGTTCTGGTACATCGTCTTCGTCGTCCTGATGCAGCTCGCGTTCATCGGGGGCTACTATACGGGCATCACGGATCTCGATGGGTGTGGAAGAGTTTGGTGCGGCATAACCGGTTACAGGGTCGGCCCACCATTCAAATGGGACGTGTTCACGACTGCGGGCGTCAGCACAGGTCTTGTCTTGATCTACCTCGCGCTGAACTGGAAGTACATCGCCGAGACGTTCAACGCCGCGATCGGTAAGCTTGGAAGGGAGAGAACTACAGAGCTGGAGAAGGACGAGCCCACCACGTATCGGAACGCGTACGCCATGTTCTTTGCTTCTGGCATAGTCATCCTCCTTATCTGGCTCGGATCAGGTCTTGGTATTGCGCCTACCATAACGGTGTTCCTGTCGTACTTCATAGTGCTGTTCGCGAAGACGAGAGTCTACTCCCTCATAGGCTATGTGGCCCCTGCGGGAAGCTGGTTCTACTACGGCCCGATAAAGCTGGTGATGGGCGCACCACCGGATCCACCGACAACGGAGTGGGCCGTCGCCATGGGCTTCGGCGGATACGGAGTGAGCGAAGGAACTAAGGGAATAGGCATGCCATTCATCTCGTCCCTTTCTTCTTACCAGATGGCAAGCCAGACTGGAACGAGCAACAAAAGCATGTTCAAGGTCGTGCTCGTAGTTGGAATACTGGCGCCTCTCCTCGCCATTCTGGGAACCACGTGGGGGATCTATACCTACGGCTTCACGAAGCTGCCATCGATGAGCGGATATTGGTCCTCGTACTTCGATGCAAGAGCGGCCCCAGACGCTGTAGCGCCAAGACCCGCACACGAGCCTTGGGTTCCTAACTTCCTGGCTGGAATTGCCTTCTCCGTCTTTCTGTCGTTCATGCATGCGAGGTTCGTGTGGTTCCCATTCGAGCCGATCGGGTTCCTCTTGGCAACAGATGGGCACGCTTTGATCGAAGGCATATGGAACATGTGCCTCATAGCATGGGTCGTTAAGGTGCTGACTCTCAGAGTCGGTGGAAGCAAGCTGTACGAGCAGAAAGGAATACCGGTCTGCACGGGCTTCGTGCTTGGAACCGTGATCGTGGCGTTCATCGGCGGCCTAGCGTTTTTGCTGAGGTTCTTCGTGCCATTCTAAAGGACGCGCCCCTATAGGGCGCTTTCACAATCTGCCTCTTTCCATGTAAATAAGGCCAAGGTCCCAGTTAAGATCCTGATTATGCGCACCAACACTAAATCCGAGGATCCTCCTAAGAGAGGGGGCCCTGCTATATAATGTCCTCCACCTACCTCATCAGCACCATCATGGCCTATTAGCTGATCAGGGACATCAAAGGTTAAAAAGAGACCTTTCGAATTCCATCTTCATCTTCCTTCTCCTTAATTGATTTTAAAAGGAATCGGAGTTTAATATTTTTCTATCTTTGCCCTACTAGAATCTTACTAGAGAACTTATTCGAGAATCTACGACTCAGAGTGGAATTCGTTGCACAATCATGCCTTTTTTGATATCGAAGTGATCTAAACCTTCATTCCTTCCTCAGTCCCCTTATTTTTATGAGTAATGTTCGGGTTGCCTCGGCCACGAATTCCCCCCTCCATAAACATGATGATGAAGTACGGGAGGTCTCAAGTCTTAACACCCAACGACTTTAGGGTATTAAGCTTGAAGGAACTTTCGTAATCGTTAAGGTATTATGACCGTTACCTACTAAGTCCCTCATATGAATACGAGCAGGCGGTATGGCGTCTACTTTGCGGTCGGATTCTAGATCCTCGGTCACTTAGACGAAGATGGCATTTCTGGACAGTACACTAAGATTTGGGTAAAAAGGATTCACTTAAAAAATTAAGTGGGTCGGGCAGGACCCAGCCCAAATTTGGGGTGGGTCTCTTTATCATATACGGCAAACTTTAGAATAGACCAAATTGCCCCCCACTCTGGAATAGGTTCTACGCCCACGGAGGTTCGCCAAATCGCCTGTGCCAATTAGGATCAGCTAGAAATGCTTGAAATGTGCTAGAGAGGCAGTTCAGGGGTTGCAAGGGCGATTTAAAGGGACGAGGGTCTCGTCATTTGCTCCTCTTAAACAGCAAGTAATGACTGATTGCTCCAGGATTTCCCGCTGAAGTATAGCTTTGAAGATTCGCAAAGTGCTTGGACTAGGCGCTGAATAACTTAGAGTTAAAGCGTAGAGTCATGATTTAGCAACCAAGCGGGAGAGGCTAAGGCATAAATTCCAATCCTGCAACGAAATAAACCAAATGGAACCAATTAAGAGATAACTCACCGAACTTGCTGGAGTGCATGCGGTAGCTTTCCAACTCTGTTTGAGGGATTACCTCCCCAACTTTAGGCGAGAAGAGAAATGCAGTAAGATGTGATCGTTAGTTCTTTTAACGTTAATGTTATATTTCTTATATACTATTGGTCTATGGCAGCGTTAGTGAAATGTTGTAATCCTTCAGACCAGTTGTATGGATGGTTATCGTTACTATAACGCCAGGCATGAGCTTGTTTCCGCTCATAGTAAATGTGCAATCATCACTGAATGTTATCGTCCCGGAGTATGCTACACCTACGTTGATAACAGTTTTGGGCGTAATGTCACCATAAACCACTGGCATTAAAGTCCCTGCCCAAGCCGGGTCATCGTAAGGCACTCCATTCAGCAACACAGAGTCAATACCTGTTCTTGAAGAACCAGTATTGACGAAGTTTATGGTCATAGTGTAGGTATGTGTCGACTTTGTGACAGTTGCGCTCATATCAATCCTTTCATAATAGGGAGGGCCAATAAGGGGGGGAAACAGGTTATTTAAATTAGTTATAAATATTACAAAAGCAGCGACGATGATGATTGTGGCAATGGCATATCCGTCTGATCTTTTGTTCCCAATATATGGTGATATAGTGAGGTTTAGATAACGCTGACGTAGCCGACGCCTCCTCATTATGCACAATAGATAAACTGACACTATTACTATTGCCGCGAGCGTAGCTACTAGGCCTATCTCTTCCATGATCTCGTTTTCTTCTTTATCCTATGGCTAGTAGAGCATCTTGGTATATAAACATGCATTCGCATCATGAAATTTTGAGCCCAGACATCGGCATCTCTCCGTAGCTTCCATATGCGAGTAATGCTCTACAGACATCCATTGGCATCAAACAAATTAAAAAGGGTAGATTATTCAGCGACCAGCGAGGTAATAGAAATAGGAATACTTGGTTACGGGTGCGGGGGAAGAGAGCCCCGGGGCTTGCCCCAAGGGAGTCTACTTTCACTGAACCCTCCCCTACTTCTTAGTCCGTTTAAACTTACGAATCAATCCGTCTACCTTAATAGCTACATAGAGTTCTTGTAAATGGAGCGCCGAGGAGGGGCGTGATGATATAAATACCCAAATAGAAAATGGAGGAAATGATGGAATATGGAAAAAATCTTCAAGGTCACGTCAATTCTACTAATGTTTCTATTAGCATTTTTAGTTCCAGTTCGCGCTCAACCTGCTACTGTTAAAACTGAACCTATTCAACCTGAACAATTTCCAACTACTTATTGGTGCGATGGTTACATGAACCAATATCCTATTAGTTTGGGAATACAAGGGGATTTACGAATTTACGTCGTAAACTTTCCTACCCCTCCCCCAGAGGGTCCAATTCCAGCATATTGGATTAATCTAGTTATTGCAACTTCATATAACTGGGCTGAGGGTGGTTTGCAGGCATATTACAGTCCAACTATGGGTAGATGGTACCTCAGACTTTACATGAGCGTTGATGATAACGGAGTTTTAAAAACGATAAGACAACAAGATTTAGGTTGGCCGCCATCGTCCCAACCTTACAAAATTAGACTTTTCCGGGATCAAACAAACTCAAAATTATGGCATATGTGGGTTTGGCGTCCTGGTGGCACAGGATGGGAAGCGTGGCAAGATTATACATATCAAAACTCTTGGACGGGAAATGAGATATATTCGCAAACGGAAGGAAACACACAACCAAGTCAAGGACATAGTGGGGATCATGTTGGAGACTGGTGCAATTTAAAATATATGGATTCAAATAGAAATTGGGTATCGTGGTCTTCTTGTGAAGTCAGAAATCCAACAGCTTGGCACATTAGGGCTATTAAGGAAAATCCACCAAGTCCGACAGCGTATCATTCTTATGTAGATTGGTAAAGTTTAGCAGCAGACATTTTTTAAACCTCTTTTACATCTTTAATATCAATCTCTAAAAGGTTCTATCTCCGCGACTGTCGCGTAACGCACGCGTTCACACCGATAGGATGAATTCTAAGGAATCTCACATCCTTCTCTTCAAAGCCTAGTGTTTTTGGGGGAGCTGGTTCCGTGGTGTCTGGCACCCACCCCCTTTAAACGATTTCTTAACATCCTGAATGAGTGCCTTAAAAAACTGTCTTGAGCGAAGGTCTAAAATCCCATTCTGACAATATATTGTCTAGTATATGGAGTGCCAGTGTAGAAACGAATTGCTCGGGTGTCAGGTAAGGGTCTTGGTAAGAGCCTTGCGGTGCGATCGCGATTCTCTTTCTGCAGGTGAGGATTCATTTAAAAAATAAAATGGGTCGGGCAGGACCCGAACCTATGACTTGATGTCTGTTAATGAGAATCTTTTACCAGAATGAGGACTATTATTGTAAACTAGGTAGCTTTCCAGCTGATCTTCTCGCCTAGTTGATGTAAATAACGAACTAGGATAATACAAAAATCACAATATGTGGCATAATTAGCAAATAAAACTAATATTAAGTAAATAAGGCCAAAAGGAGATCATTTTACTTCAATGGAACATACATGGAGCTCCTGCTCGCACCGACCCCCGGCGCGCCGTGCCTGACCTGCTTGTTGGTGATGACGAACTCGCCCAGGTAGTGGCCGATCATCTCGGCCTCAATCGCAACCGCCGCGAACTCCTTCCCGTTGTGGACCTTGATGTTCATGCCCACCATCTCCGGCAAGATGGTCATGTCCCTGATGTTCGTCTCGACGTCCGGCTGGGTGCCGGTCTCCTGCTGAATCCTCCTCGCCTCCCTGATCTTCTCCAAGAGCGTCCTCTGCGGCGGCGTTAAACCCCTCTTGAGGCTCCTCCTCGCCCTTGAAGGCAGTAGCTTGATGACGTCGTCCATCGGCATCTCAACTAGCTGCTCTATCTGCACGCCCCTGAATCCCGCATGCTTTGACATCTTGCTGGTACCTTGCGCCAACCGGGGTTTTTAGGTGTTCCGCTCCCTGTGAGCCGATCTGGAGCTATTAGCCCTTTCAAGGGGATTCTGCCAATGATGTTCCAGAACTCCCGCCTCCGTCAACCCCCGATACCGTATTCAGTGGTCCACTCCAACTGATCCATATCTGAGTTAAGGCATAATAATATATACGAGTTATCGTATATTAGAAAACGAGAATTCGGTGTTAAGTCTTGTGCGCAGAGCTGACATCGACGACGGAGGAGTACCTGGAGACCATCTACAGGCTTGAGCATAAGGAAGGGGCAGCGAGGACGGGCGAGATAGCGTCTGATCTCGGAGTGGCCCTTGGTACGGTCACGAATACCATAGAGCACATGGAGGGGGAGGGATTGGTCTCTCACGTGCCCTACAGGGGCGTCAGGTTGACCAGTAGGGGTTTGAAGGGAGCGCTCAACGTCATAAGGCGGCACAGGCTCTCCGAGAGGTTGCTGACGGACCTCATCGGCATCGGATGGGCCGACGTCCACGCCCACGCCTGTAGGCTCGAGCATGGCTTGACCGATGAGATCATCAAGCCTCTGGAAAAGGCGCTTAAACATCCCAAGACATGCCCTCACGGGAATCCCATACCCGCCAAAGACGGGGGGATCATCGAGGAGAAGTCAGAGCCCCTAACTGGGATCAATGAGCGAGAAGGAGGAACGGTAGTGAAGGTAACGGAGGAGAAGGCAGATCTACTGCGTTACCTGGACACCATGGGCTTGGTGCCTGGGGCTTCTATATACGTCATCGAAAAAGCCCCGTTCGATGGACCGATAACAATCAAAGTAGGCGAAGCCAAGCGCGCACTGAGCCGCTCCATGGCATCCGTCATCCTAGTCAAGAGGACAACGTGAAAGGAAGGTAACGGACTAATGGGCCCAGTCCTTGAACCGTTTGTCATGAGCCTGATCGCCGGTTCATCGACTGTGATCGGGGGCATCATCGTCCTCATGTTCAGGAGGATCGGCAATCGAATCGTGAGCTTTTCCTTGGGATTCGCCTCCGGGGTGATGCTCCTCGTCTCATTCTACAACCTTTTCCTCGAGGCCGTAGGACTGCTTACGCACGTCGAGTTGATGATCACGTTTTCCCTTGGCGCCATTATAATGATCGCCCTCGACCTCGTCCTCCCTCACATAGAGCCATCGACGAGGGGGGGAAGCGATGAGAGCTCCAAGAGGATGATCAGGAATGGGATGCTCATAGCTCTGGGCATAACCCTCCACAACCTCCCAGAGGGACTCGTCGTAGCTGCGGGCTACGCCTATCTGCCCGGTCTTGGCCTGATCATCGCAATCGCCATCATGCTCCACAACATCCCCGAGGGCCTCGCAATGGCAATTCCCCTGAGAATGGGAGGGGTGAAGCCATCCAGGATCATCGCGCTGACGCTCCTCTCAGGCCTGACCGAACCCGTCGCGGCTTTGATTACTGCCATCGCACTCTCTTTTGTGAAGGCCAATGACTTAATTGGCTCTCCACTCGCTTTCGCGGCAGGGGTGATGACCTACATAACTGCGGACGAATTAATTCCAGTGGCGCACGAATATGGGTATAAGCATACGGTTTCCATTGGCCTCTTACTAGGGATAATTTTCGCCTTACTAGTAGACACGCTCCTAAGTTAGGCATGGACATTCCCACGGAACATAGAAATGGATTAAATATCAGTCGCATTCGTTAAAAGGTGAAATGGAAGGCCGCCCTCAGATGAAGATCCCCGTCATCCTTGATACGGACATCGGGAGCGACATCGACGATACCTGGGCCCTGTCGATGCTACTCAAATCCCCTGAGCTCGACGCCAAGTTGATCCTTACGGAGACGGGAAACACAACGTATCGGGCGAAGATCGTCGCCAAGATGCTCGAGGCCGCGGGACGAACGGACATACCCGTGGGAATCGGGCTTCACCTCGATGACAAGCCGGGCCGCCAAGCTGAATGGGTGGAAGGCTACGACCTTTCGGCCTATCCCGGCGTCGTCCATGAGGATGGCGTGGGGGCCCTGGTCGACACAATAATGGATTCACCTGAAGCCATTACGCTCGTATGCATAGGTCCTGTTCCCAACATCGCCGCCGCCCTTGGACGAAAACCCGCAATCGCCAATCGATCCCGGTTCATCGGCATGCACGGTTGCCTGCGCAGAAGCCCCCCAGAATATGGGAATGGCGGGGGCGTTGTGGCCGAGTACAACGTTGTCACAGATCCAAAGGCTTGCCAGAGGGCGTTCACGTCGCCCTGGGACATGACGATAACGCCCCTAGACACCTGCGGATTCGTCAGGCTCGAAGGGCGGAGTTATCGCGCGATTCGCGAGTGCAACGATCCCATGGTTCAGGCTCTTATGGAAAATTATCGCATCTGGCTGAAGGGAGGGGCCGAAAGGGGGGAGTTTGAAGTTCGGAGCTCAATCCTATACGACACCGTGGCGGTCTACTTGTCCTTCTCCGAGGAGTTACTCGTTATGGAAAGGCTTGGAGTTCGGGTGACGGATGACGGCTACACGGTTCTGGACGAAAAGGCCAAGGCCATTAATTGCGCCACTAGGTGGAGAGACCTATCGGCCTTCGAAAGTCTCCTCGTGAAACGTTTGACGGGCAGGGAAGTGTAGTGTGATATCCCATGATAACGTGACCGCGGATTAGAGTATTCCGCGTCGACCCCATACTCACCAGCCTAACGCCCCTAAAACTTGCAGGGCTATAAGGGTATGGCCGGCGGGATTCGGATGCACCCCGTCACCCGTGGTCCAAACGTGATTGGGCCCCTTCGTCTTCGCTTTTCGGAAGGCCTGATCAAGGGGGACGAAACGCGCTCCGTATTCCTCGGCCAGCTCGCGTATGATAGCATTATATGGATCCACTTTGAAACCCCTCCCGGCCCCGTCCTCTTCCGCGACGTAGAAGGCTTCGGACAGGATGATGCGTGCCGATGTCCCCCGAGCCCGATTGAGGAGTTGCCTGTAATTTCCCTCGAAGTCCCCAAGGGCCTTAGAAGGCTCCTTCCTCGATTCGGAATCGCGCGCCACGTCATTTATTCCGATTGCGATCGAGACCCAATCCGGCCTTTCCTGGATCACGTCCACAGTCCACCTCGAAGCCAATCCCCCGACGGTGTCCCCACTTATGCCCTTGTTCACCCATTCGATGGCCCTCTCAGGGTACTTTGCGTCAGCCAGCTTGACCGCGATGCTAACGTATCCATTACCGAATGGGGGAAATCCTCCAGCCTTCCGCAATCAGTAATGCTGTCACCGATGAGTACTATCCTGTCCCCCGGCCTTAGGGCGAAGTCATTCAAAAGCATTCACCGATCGATAAAGAGGAGGCTATGGCTCTTCGTCAAGATGATCGACGTTGGCCTCACCTCTTGGCCTTCCTGCCGATCAGCTCGATCCAGATGTCATTTGGGTCCCTCACGAACGCGAGGGCGTATCCGCCCTCATCCCATGGTTCGACGGCTGAAGACGCCCCGCCCTTTATCGCTGCCTCATAGCTCCTGCGTACATCCTTGCACCAGAAGGCCAGATGATCCAATTGAGAGCCGTCTACATATCTCTCGTAAAACTTAGTCCCTGAAGGATAGTAGTTCAGCTCCAATCTCTGTTTCGATCCCCTGCTCATCATGTGCACGTAGATGCCGCCAGCACGCATCCTGCCTCTAGAGACCGTTCTCATGCCCATCGTCTTTTTATAGAACTCTATGGAGCGCTTCAGATCTCTCACACGGATGCCCGTGTATTCGAATTTCATATCATGCCAACCTCAATAGGCGATGTACAGGGCTTTTAAAAATGAAGCTGCCAAATAAAGCTTTGTCACGATCGCGCTGATCCCGCTTCCTCGATGGCATGCATAAGACCCCGGCAGCGTTTCTGAGTAGACTTAATAACTTAATTTGGTACGCACGTCGGACCATGACAGAAGACAATGTGAACTTGGTCATTTTTGGGATCGACAGCTTGAGGGCTGACCACATGAGCTGTTATGGCTATCATAGGCTCACCACTCCGCACATAGACGAGGTCGCCAGCGAGGGCGTGCTCTTTGAAAAAGCCTTCAGTCCGTACATTCCGACAACGCCTGGATACACGACCATGTTGACCGGTATGGACGTCATGACCCACGAGATGGTCAGCCTCCGCCCAAAGGGGCCGATAAGCCCGGACATCCGCCTTCTGTCCGAAATCCTCCACGAGAAGGGATATGTCTCCGTCTCCGTAGGATTGGATAATTTCTACAGAGGTTTCGACAAATACGAGAGCTATGAGGCTTGGATGGCATGGGAAGATGCCCCAGGGCACAAGGCCGAGTTCCTCAACGACAAGGCCCTGCCCATTTTGGAGGAGATGGCGAACGGCAAGCAGCCCTTCTTCCTCTTCATGCGCCACATGGATCCCCACAGCCCATATCTGCCGCCTCCACCATTTCCCAGGTTGTTCTACGAGGGCGATTGGAAGGATCCCTCGAAGCACAGCATGGAGCCGGTATTCGCCTTTGACCGCTTCGCCGAATTCTTCAAGTCCTGGATGCCCCCGGGTGTCACAGACGCCGATTACATCGTAGCGCTATACGATGCATCCCTTGCTTACATGGACATCTGCATTCAACACATTCTGACCCGCCTCGATGAACTCGATCTCATGGATAATACGCTAATCGTGATTACGGCCGACCACGGCGAGACGCTGACGGAGCACGAATGCTACTTCGATCATCACGGGCTGTACGAATGCACGATTCACGTTCCCCTGATCTACAGGTATCCGAGCAAGCTCGCAAAGGGCAAGCGCGTCAGGGGCGTGGTATTACAACAGGATCTAACGCCAACTGTCTTGGAACTCATGGGCTTCGGGGAAATACCGAAACAGGTAAGGCTCGAACTCTTGGGTTATGGGGATCTTCCGAAGGGCCTTAGGATGAATGGCAAGAGCGCCGTCCCGCTGATAAATGGGGAGGTTGCCACAAATTACTCCGAGTTCTACATCACCGAATGCACTTGGATGCGTAAGCGGGGTTGGAGGACGCCCGAATGGAAGCTCATAGAGGCCCTTGAACCCGATTTCCACAGTAAACCCCCAATCGAGCTCTACAATCTTGTAGACGACCCTGAGGAGAACCAGAACCTCGCCAAAAAGGAGCCCGAGATCGTCGAAACCTTGAAGAGGAGGATGGTCGGCTGGGTAGAGAAACGCATGAGCGAGACAGGCAAACCCGATCCCATCATGGGTTATCAATTGGGCACCGAACTCAGGATCGGGTCCATAGAGGTGGCTCACGACCTGCAGGCGGTGGGCGAAGGGGGGGAGAAAACGGAAGGGGCCGTGAAAACAGAAGGGACTGAGGGATCGGAAAAGTACATGCGTGGGCGGGCATATGCCAGGGGGGGTTACTGAAGTGAAGCTCGGATGCAATACCGTGCTTTTCAACAAACTGGGGCTGTACGAGGCACTGCAGCACTTATCCTGGGCGGGATACGACGGGGCCGAATTGGCCTTCCTGGGGAACATGGCAAAGCACGTGGAATTGAATGCGGATCAATCATACATCGATGAGGTCAAGTCGATGGCGCAGAAGCACGGGTTGGAATTGTTTGCCATCGAGGCTGGGGGGACGAAGGACGAGCTCATTAAGCTCTTCGAAGTTGCCAGCAAATTGGGGATCCCCGTTATCGCAATAGGGTCAGGTGGCAAATCAGGGGACCGCCAACAGACTGAGCAAGCGTTCGCGTACGTCCATGAGTTAGCAGAATTGGCGGAGAGCTGGAAGATAACCTTGGCAGTGAAGCCCCACGTCGGGGCATCGGTCTATAATGCCGAGACCGCCCTTCAGCTGTTGCACAAGGTGGATTCCCCATCGCTCGGGATCAATTTCGATCCGAGCCACATTCACAGGGCTGGGGACGACGTCGCCGATGCCGCCCTCAGGCTGGGCAGGGGGATAGTACACAGCCACTTCCGCGACTGCCCTCACCGAGCAGAGGGCCCGGGGCTGCCCGAAGAGCAGATACCGGGGCGAGGGGAGATCGACATCATCGCGGCCATGCGTGCCCTGAAGGATGTCGGTTACGATAAGGTCCTCGACCTCGAAGTGATAGGCGCGTTCGCATATCCCCTATCAAGGCAGATGGGCATAGCCGCTGAGGCGAGAGGTTATCTTAATAGGTGCTTTCAGGATTTGGGGATGAGGTGAGGTCGATAAGATGGTCCTGAGGGTTGGCGTTGTGGGCGTTCCATTCCCCAATGGCATCGGTATGGTCCACGCGTCCTGTCATACAAAGGACAAGTTGGCGAAGCTCGTCGCCGTTTGCGACATAGTCAAGGAAAGGGCCGACGGAGCTGCAAGGGAATTCGGCGTCAATGCCTACTACAGCGTGCCCGATATGCTGGAGGAGGAACCGGATATCGAGGTAGTGGACGTTTGTACCGGTGGCAATGAAAACGGCAGCCTTCACTACGAACCGACAATTCAGGCGTTGGATGCCGGCAAACACGTCCTCGTCGAGAAGCCCCTCTCGAACGACATCGAGGAGGCAAGGGAGATGGTGGCCAAGGCGAAGCGGAAGGGGCTCTATCTGGGCTGCAATCTTAATCACTACTTCACGCCCACTGCTGACAGGGCGAGGAAGTACATGGACGACGGTGAGATCGGCGAATTGGTATATTGCCTCCACAAGATGGGATTTCAGGGAGGTGAGAGGACATATGCAGGGCCCTCATCTTCGCCAAGGATCAAGGGCTTTCCATATTTCCACGTCAAGGCCTTCCTCACCCATCCATTCAGCGTGATGCGGTACTTCTGTGGGGACATCACCCACGTTCAGGCCTTCCTCAGTCGACCGAGCTTTAGGGTCAAAGCCGGAGACGAGATGGTCTCGATCAACAGCATTCACGCGAAGTTCGCCAATGGCTGCGTCGGATACCTCCTGAGCACAAGGGGGGACACAACGATGGGCCTAGGCGGTTGGTGGAGCGTCGAAGTAGGGGGCACCCTTGGGACCTTCTGCATTGAAAATTGCATAGAGAAGATGACCTTTTGGGCAGCTCCAAAGGATCAGAACACATCAGTGCAATCCAAGATTACTTCATCGGGGATCACGGACTTCAACCAGACGTTCCCGAATAGAATTCACGCCTTCCTCGAGGACCTAACCGATAAAGTCCCGGCCGAGAAATTAAGGGCCTCAGGCAGAGATGCCCTTGCGGCTTTAGAATACACTTGGGCGGCGATGAAGTCCTATGAGCAGGGAGGGATCCTCGTCACCCCACATCCGCTCCCTTCCTGAGATTTCCATAAGGTCCGCGCGATATATCGTCTCCTCATCGGGCATCGATATGAGATGATATCAATTCATATGACAAATAAATACGTTGACGTGCTAATGAGACCGAGAATGATCTGCATCAGAACTGATGCTTTATAGCAAAGCGCATTAGTCCAAAGGTTCCAATATATATGTATCGCCCGCTCTGTCGTGAAGGGCGTCTGGCTTTGCCCCCCGGTGCCCATCAACTTTTCTTGAGAGCCGATGTTATTCTTTATGCATGATTTTCGTGGACAAGCTTAATATGCACGACAACCGAGTTGATCACGAATATCGATGAATCCCGGTAGAATCTTAGGTATTGTAGCAGGTATAATAATACTAGTCGCAGCATTCGCCCTGCCATTCGGGCAAATTGATGGGACGACGTTCTTTGGCGTCGTGAGTCCACTGTTCGGGAACCTTGGCGTCATTCAGCAGTCAGGTGACCAGGCATTGATAGGCATTACCTATGTCTACATCGTCTCGTTAATACTGTTGGTAATCGCCGGCGTCGTGGGATTCTTCCCACTGGGCAGCGGCGTCATCGGCATAATCGCCATGGCTATCCTTACGGCCGCGCCGATCGTCATATTCCCTGGAACCAGTTTCGTCCTTTCGGACTATGGCATCGGTTATTTCGTTGCTTGGGCGGCATCAATCTTAGCTCTGGCAGCCAGCTTCTGGAAGGCACGGGTGGATAAGGCCGTGGTGGCCGTAAACGTAAATGTACCTCCGCCTCCGCCTCCAACGGAAGTCAACGTGAATCCGACAATATCCGTAACCCAGACGCAGATCGCTGGGGAGGGTAGGCCCGCGCGACCAGTTGAGACAGCTCAGGCTAAGAAGGTCGAGCTCCCTCACCTGGAAGGCGAGACGACGCCGGAGGAGGTCGTGAGTGCTATAAGCTCCCTGAAATACATGCAGTCGTCCGGAGTAATCACTACCGAACAGCTACATCAGGAACTAAGCAAAATGGTGTTCACCGATTCCTCAGATAAGTATTGGACCATCGACATCAATACCGGCCATTGGGTATATCATGATGGGACCAAGTGGGTGGAAGGTGTTCCGCCACCAACCCTCCAAGTTGGGGCGAAGGCCGAATAGCCGTTTGAGTTCGTGTGCCCTTACTATAAAGAGGCATGGTTGTCAATGAATAGCTTGGCAGGTTAAGGGAAAAGCGGCATCGGGCTGCTTAAATTACGTTCCCCAATAAAAGGCCCACCGCGTACGCCGCGCCGGCAGCAATGGCGCCAACGATCGACATCTCGACCCCTGCGAGAAACCATCTCTTACCCGTCACAAGCGACCTGGCCGATCCAGCTATGAAGATGGCGAGTGCCGTGAATGCGAGGGAAATCTGAAAGTCGACCCCGGATAGGGAGGGACTCAGGAATGATAGGACAAAGGCGATCAGAGGGATAATGCCAACTCCAACGAACGATATGAAAGTGGCAAACGCGCCCTTTGCAGGTGATTTGCGTTCATGGACGATGTTGAGCTCTTCTAACATCATCGCATCGACCCATTTCCTCTTGTCAGAGGTTAGAACATCGACGACCTGTTCCAGAAGCGGTCCCCTGAATCCCTTTTCGCTATATATCTGCCTTAGCTCCTCCTTCTCCCCCTCAGGGACATTTTCGATCTCCCATTCCTCCCTCGCCCTTTCAGAGTCTTTGTATTCCGATTCGGACTTCGTGCTGAGATAATTGCCCAAAGACATCGAGACCCCATCTCCAAGCAGGTTGGCAAATCCAAGTATCATTATGATTCCCGGAGATAACGACGCACCGATAGCCCCAGCGACGACAGCGAATGTCGTGACTATGCCATCAAGTGCACCGTACACGAAGTCCCCGATGTATTCGCCCTCGGCCTTCTTGTGATAGACGTCTTCCCTAATCCTCGTCCTATCGTGGGCCTTCTTTGAGGTCTCGAGGTCCCTCTTTCTATACGCCCGCTTGGCGTCTCCAACCCTTTTAGAAGACATGATGCCTCAGACCCAGATTGTCTATTAAAGTATTAATTCATTAGGATGGTAATGAACATGAGGGCATACGGGGAATTCAATGCCAAAGACATGATCAAAGGAAGGGGATAATTTAAAAAAGGCCTAAAAAATCAGATCGTGTTGGGCAGCAGATTGGATAGGGTTGAGAGAATCTATCGAGCGCTATGCCTTGAGGAGCCAGATAGAGTGCCGAGGGGAGAACTGGACATACATTTAGAACTTGTATCGTCCATTCTGGGAACCCCCGCGACCGATTGGTTCGAGGCTCAGATCAGGATCCGTGACCTCCTCGGCATCGATCTTGTCAATGTGGGATTGGAGGGAGGCCCGAGGGTCGAACTCATCGGCAAGACTGACAAGGGTTATCAAATATCGCGCGATTGGCTCGGGAACGAATGGGTCGAGAGCGGCAAGACCAGACAGAACTTGAAGTATGGATTGGCGACAGTGGAAGCCATGAAGCGCTTCGAGATGCCAGATATAGCCCAATACAGAACTTCGACAATAGAGAGATGGTCCAAGCACACTAGCTTCTGCGTGTTCACGCAGGTTGGCGGCGTATTGGATTCCGTGTATCCATTGACTGGCCTGGAGAACTACATAAGGGCACTCTACCAGCACCCGGAGACGCTCAAACATGTGATCGAGGAGGTCTATCGCTTCAATCTTAAAGTGATCAAGATGTATGCTGAAGCAGGCTCTCACGTGATACTCATAGGCGATGATCTCTCATATGATAGCGGGCCCTTCATCCCCCCAAATAGGATGAAGGAGTTCGTCTTCCCATATTTGGCCGGCGAGGTATCGGAGGCCCACCGGCTTGGCCTCCCCGCTATACTGCATTGCGATGGGAACGTGACGCCCTTGATGGGCGACATCGTCGGCGCAGGCTTCGATGGCCTTCACAGCCTACAGCCCAACGCCGGCGTCGACATCGTCGAAATCAAGGGGCTCTGGGGGGATCATCTATGCCTCATGGGTAACTTGGATCTGGACTATCTACTTACCCTCGGGATGCCGGAGGAGGTGGAGGCCGAGGTCAAGAGGCTGATGCGAGAAGTAGCGCCGGGAGGAGGCTACATCCTGAGCACCACGAACGTACTCACAAGGTATACCCCGCCAGAGAATGCCCTCGCAATGTATGGGGCTGCAAGGAAGTCTGGGACATATCCGATTAGGTAAATTCACGAACGGATGACGATGGGGCCTTCAGGTCATCCTCCCTTATAGTTATTTATTCCAATAACGACCTCAACGGGCAATCTAAATATGCTCGCGCGCCACTTTACCTCTATGCTGTATCCTGCATGCATGATTGCCTCCTCAAGGTATATCGGCCTGCAGTCGATATATTTCGGCCATTTCCCGTGTGCCCATTCATAGAGCCTCAACATCGCACCATTTCCTTTGGACATGCTCACGATCCCGAGCCTCCCCCCTTGCCTGAGCACCCTCCTTATATCTCGAAGGACCTTTGGGATTTCGGGGGTATCGAAGAGTTCCAGCGTGAAACCCATGAAGACTGCATCGAAAACTCCCTCTCCGAAAGGCAAGCTCGCGCCATCCCCTCCGCACAGATCCGTCCTGTCCAGTAGACCTGCCTCCTTCAGCCTCCTTCCTGCCACATCCAACATGCCAGTGGAGATGTCGATCCCATAGGCCCTCCCTTCCTGGCCGACGGATTCAGATATTCGCTGTAGACATCGCCCAGTGCCGAAACCGATCTCAAGCACAGATTCCCCCCCTCTTATGTTTAGGCGGCCGAGGGCCTCCTTCGCTATCTTCAACTCCGATGTCCCAGTCATGTAGTCGTAGAATTTACTCACGTTGTCGTAGAATCTCCTCGCCTCTACCTTGGTCCTATTAATGGGTTTGATGGCCTGAACCTGCATTTGCCTTCACACATCTATCAAAGTGCTATTTAACTAGGATTTTACCCGCTTGGCCGTCGAATCCTATCCCGAATCCCTTTCGCGATGCTTTAGAACGGAGCTCCCTCGATGAGAGAACTTCTCTGAACTTCTCGATGCCCTCCTCCTCGCTCTTGCCCCTAAGTACTATGAAGTCGAATTCCTCCTTCTTCAGCGGCATGAATGAGAGTCCGAAGGGCCTGGCAGCTGCCTCGATCCCCACCCCCGCATCAGCCTTATTGTACTTGATTGCGACCGCCGTCTCAAAGTGCGATCTCACCTCATTGCCGTATCCCCTGATCTTATGCACAGCCTCACTATATCCCCAGTTCCTCTCAGCGGCATATGCCTTGATCATCGCGTCTATGAGGTTCCTCGTCCCAGATCCCCTGTTCCTGTTGATGAACACGATGTCGCCTCTGAAGAAGTCCCCGATGGAACTTATGCCCTTGGGGTTGCGTTCCCTCACGATGATGCCCTGCATCCTCGAGTAGCCCCTAATGAGGGCGATCTTATGGCCCATCGCCTTGTCCTTGAGCAAGAACCTGTTGTATTCACCACTTCCACCATATTTGAGATGTACGCCCGCGATGTCCGCGATTCCCCGCAAGACAAGTCTCAAGCCGTTCTCGGACCCCACATTGACGTTCTCCACGAGGAAATCCTCGAACCTCTCCTCCATCATCTCGACCATGATCTCGATGACTTTGCAGTGGCTTCCCATTATGCTGAGGTCCGGCCTCATGATGATCTTCGAATTCAATGTCCCGCTGGCCCTCTTCATCGCGATGAGGTACTTCTGGAGGAGGATCTCACCCTTCAACGTCAGCTTTGCGCTCCCACCCCCAACCCCACCCAGGATCCTCTCCACGACCTTCCCACCGAGGGCCTTCTCGATCTCGTTAATCCTCATCCACGCAAGCCTGTAGTCTTCGCCCACGTGCCTGGCTGCCATCGAGATCGAGCCTAGCCTCTTGATGGTCTCGAGGAGCTTCGCCCCGTCCCCGTCCAAAACGCGGGATCCCTCATAGACAAGGGCCAACGAGGCATCCGCCCCGAGGTCTTTGACAAATCTGAATCTCGTCATGAAATCAGCCAAATACCATCTCGCCTTTAAGGAATCTCGCCGTCATATCTTCCTTTGGGTTGTTTAGAACCTCCACGGCATCTCCCTCCTCAATGGCCCTGCCCTCTATGAGTAATAGAACCCTATCAGCTATGCGTTTCGCCTCGAACATATTGTGAGTCGTGAATACGACGATACCCTTTTTGTCGCTGGCATACTCCCTTATGATTTCCTCCACGATGATCACATTCGCCGGATCTAGGTTCGCCGTGGGCTCGTCGAGGAGAAGGCACTCCGGCTCGACCGCCATGGCCCCTGCCAGGCAGAGTCTCTGTACCTCGCCCCCAGAAAGGGTTTGGGCGCGAGTGGCTCGAAGGTCGTAGAGGTTCACGGCCTTAAGCGCCTCCTCGATCCTCTTCGCCGCCACACCCTTATCCATCCCTCTGATCCTAAGGCCCATCGCGACGTTGTCGTATACGGTAAGGTCGTACAATGCCGGTTGTTGGAAGACCATGGCCATCCGCCTCCTGTAATCGATTCTTCCCTCTGGTCCTAGTGAAAGGACGTCATCGCCATCGAACGCAATCTCCCCAACGTCAGGCGCCTCGAGCAGATCGGCTATCCTCAAGATGGTAGTCTTGCCAGACCCATTGGGGCCGATTATGCACGAAATCCTGCCGCCTTCAGCCTCCAGCGAGATGCCCCTGAGGGCCTCCCTCGCGCCGTAGCTCTTCCAAATGTTCCGAAGTCGTAGCAATTTCAGTCGATCCCTCTCGGCAACTTCGGCCCCCTTGTGCCTTGGCCCTTCATCTGCAGGTAAGTGAGGAAGAGGTTGATCATGAAGGATGTCGAAAGCAGGATCAACCCCAGGGCGATCGCCATGCCGAACTCCCCCATGTTGGTGTAGAGCACTATCGCCGTCGTAAGCGCCCTGGTGAAATACCTGATGTTCCCTCCGACCAACATGATGGCCCCCACCTCCGATATCGCGCCACCGAACGCCGCGACGATGCTCGCCAAGATCCCGACCCTGGCCTCCCTGATGATAACGATGACAAGCTGGTTCCGCGTGGCACCCAATGAGACGGTGCGTTCCACCAGCCTCTGTGGAACCGCCGATACTGCGGAGTATGAAAGGCCCATTATTATCGGGATCGCCATGATGAACTGTGCCATCACCATCGCCGTCGGGGTGTAGAGCAGATCCAGGGGTCCCAGCGCCCCGGATCTGGATAGGACGAGGTAGAGCATCAGGCCGACGACGACGGGGGGGAGTCCCATGAGCGTGTTGATGAGCGTCACGAGCGCCCTTTTGCCCCGAAAGTCGAACAGCCCGAGCAATGACCCCAGAGGTATCGCCAAGAGGGCGGCAAGGGCTACGGCAAGGCCAGTGACTCGGAACGACAGTGCCGTTATGCTGATGACCTCGTTAAGGAGGGATTGGCCGAAGATATCCGTTAAGTCCATTCGGTTAACCCTGAAGCCTGCCCGTCCAATACGCCACTTCGTCCTCCTCATAGGGGTCGTCAATGCCGAGTTGTCTAAGCTTGCCGAATGCGGAGCTGAAGAGCCTCTGGCCGTTCTTGGTGTAGTCGTCGATGAGCTGCTGACCTTCGCTCGATACGAGGAAGAGCACGTATTTCTCGGCCTCACCGTAGTGTGCGTCCTGGAACATCTCCGGGTTCACGAGGATGGCCCTGTACGTGTTAAGCAGGTTCTTCCCATCCCCCTCGAAGCAGATCGTAAGGGTGAATCCACTCTCGTCCCTTACGGCGAGGTAGGTCGCCCTGTCCGACAACGTGTACGCTTGCTCCTCGTTGGCCATCCTCAAGGTGGCGGCCATTGCCTGCCCAGATTCCAAGTACCAGTCTTTGCCGGTCGCGTTGACCCCTGCCTTCACCCAGAGATCATTCTCCCTGATGTTCGTGCCGGATCTATCGCCCCTCGAGATGAAGGACGCCCGTCCCAATGATCCGGCATCATATATCTCATTGAATGCCTCTATCGCATCCGCGGCGAAGGATGTATTTGCCGGGTCGTCCTGTGGTCCGACGATTATGTAATCGTTCCAGGCCCACGTTATCCCGTGCACCCCATAACCCCAATCGATGAACTGGTCCTCAACGGCTCGGCTGTGCACGAGCACGAGGTCGACGTCCCCCCTCTTGCCGATCTCGATCGCCTGACCTGTTCCCACTGCCACCCACGTCACGTTGATGTATGGGTTCTCCGCCTCAAACCGTGCCTCAATGGCATCCAATAGGCCCGTGTCGTTCAAGCTCGTCGTCGTCGCGATCCTGAGGATGACGACATCCTGTGGCCTCGTGAGGACATAGGATGCTACAATCGTCGCGATTAAGATGGCGACGATTATTACATTCATACACGTGCGCAATATAGATCGCTATGATAAAAATTCATAACGATATAACCATTATGTAAAATCCACAGCATAGCGTAACATCCGGACCCCATCCTGCAGGATGCTTGAAAAGGAGTTTCACATAGCCGTGCATCGATCAGCCTGGAGGGGCTTCCTATCCGCTTGAGGCCCTCCGCCTTCCCCCTCCGGTTCTCCTCGCCGCGATGAGGCCCATCTTCCTGCCCGGAGGGGCATTTCTGGAGACGGTCGATGACATCCCCTTGTGCTGATGCCTTCCTCCCCCGAACGGGTGATAGGCGGTGATCATCGCCACGCCCCTGACCCTTGGATACAGCCTGCCCCTCGACCTCATCAGGGGCAGCTTCGCCCCCGCCTTCAGGAATGGTTTCTCCATCCTACCCCCGCCGGCGACGACGCCCAGCGTGGCCCTGCAATCCGAGTCGATCGTGAAGCTCCTGCCCGAGGAATCCTTGAGCATGACCTCCCCATTCGCCCTCCCGACCAGGACGGCGTAGTTCCCAGAAGATCTGAAGAGGGCACCCCCGTCCCCAGGGTTCCTCTCAACATTGAAGACCATCGCTCCCTCCGGTATCTTATCCAACGGGAGCGTCGAGCCCAACTGCATCTTCGCATCGGATCCGATCTCCATGCGTTGGTCAACGAACATCCTTTCGCTCGCGACGGTGTAGTAGGACTCGCCCGATTCCAACCTTATGTTCGCGATCGGGACTCCCCTGCCCGGATCATGCCGGAGCCCCGTAACGATCCCAGACCTGGTGGCCTCGCTGACATCTACATACCGCACGTCCCCCATCCTCCTGTGGCTCGGCGCCTCGAACCTCGGTGAGACGCCCCTCCGCCTGACGATCGGTCGCTTGCCTATCTCAAACAACCCCTACAATATCTTGAGCCTCATCGAGAGCTCTGCCGCGCTGTTCCCCTCAGAGAGCCTGACGAAGGCTTTCTTCGTGCCATCGGGGGCCACGAGGGTGTTGACTGACTCGACTTTAACGTTGTAAAGGCCCTCTACCGCCCTCTTGACATCCGCCTTAGTCGCCCTCCGGTCGACCGTGAAGACGATCTTGTTCTCCGACTCTATGACCTTGATCGCCTTCTCAGTGGTTATCGGATTGATGACGACCTCCCGCTTCAAGATCGTCCACCTCCCTTCAACCTCTCGGCGAGGACATCGAGCGACGGCTCGACCCAGATCGCCAGCCTTCCCGGCGTTCCACCTGGGGCCAGGTCCTCGACGCTCATCTTTTTGGCCGAGACAACGTCGACCCCGGGGACGGACCGCGCCGCCGAGACGAGCTTGCACCTCTCCCCGACGACGATGAGGGGTCCCCTCGGCGTTTTTATCCCGCTCCCCTTCCTCCTGCGATTCTCCGAGCATCTGTCCAGCTCCTCCCCGAGTCCCAGCTTCTTCAGCAACTCGATGACGCTCGATGTCTTCTCGAGGTCCCCGGCCTCTTTCACAACCACAATCGGGAGCACCCTCTCTCCCAGTATGTGCCCTCTGGCCTTCACCATGTCCGGTAACACGGTCGCCGAGATGGCGGAGTGGAAGGCGAAAATCCTCTCCTTTTTGTTAATGCCCTTCTTGATGCCCTTCTCCGCCTTTGGAGGATGTGTGCTGCGGCCCTTGACGGCCATGGGCGCAAACCTCGCGGTGTTCGTCCTCTCGAGCCTCGGGATCCTCGCGATCCCGAAGCCCACTCCCCTCGAGTGGGCCGTCGTCCTCTTTCCCGCCATCGGGTCCCTGCCCTGAGGCTGTATCCTCTGCGACTGTGAAGCCACGACCGCCCTGAGCACGATGTCGCTCCTGACCGGGGACCTGAACGCCCCCGGCAGCGCCGCCTCTCGGACCTCGTTGCCGTCGAGATCGAGGACCTTGGCCGACAATTCCCGAGTTGCCGTCATCAGGACCTAAGCTCCTTGTGGGCTCGTCAGCGCAACTCCCGTTATGCTCGGCGCCGTTGGCTGCCGTACCCTCATCCTAGACGAGATCCTGAGCTTGATGAGGCGTTTCGGGGGGCCCGGCACGGATCCCTTGAGCAGCACATGGGCCCCGGGCACAGGGCCATATCGGATGAATCCGCCCTTCACGTTCACGTTTGACGGATCGCTGCCTACCGTCAGGACAAGCTTGTTCCGCTCGGTTCGCTGCCAGAATCCAAGTTGTCCCTGCCTTGGGACAGTGCTCATGACGCCCGCGGGCGTCCACGCCCCGAGCGTCGCAACGTTCCTCCTCGGCTTGTTGCTCTTCCTGTCCCGAATCTTCACCCCATGCCTCTTGATGACGCCCGCCAATCCCTTGCCCTTCGATATGCTGAAGACGTCGACGAACTCGCCGGACTTGAGCGCCTGGCTCACGTCCACCTCTTTGCCGAGCAGCTGAACGCCATATTCGACCCTCTCCTGGGGAGTGCCCCCTCCCAACGCGATCTCGAAGACATCCGGCTGCTTCTTGCCACTTCCGGACCGCGTCGGCAGCGTCGAGGCTATGGCCCTCACTTCACTTATCCTCTGGGACAGTTCCTTCAACTTGTCCGTGCTCGTCTGTTTGATCGCGCGGATCCTCTTCCCTATCTCCTCGGGCACGTTGCCGGCCCATGCCTCAGCCATGCAGGTCAAGCCCGACCCGTTATCGCCATATCCCCTGATCCCAAGCACCAGAAGGGGGGGCGTGTCGAGCACGGTCACGGGCGTGAAGATCTCCTTCCCCCTGAGGACCGAATGCTCATTCGTATCGAGTACGTAGGCGTGGGTCATGCCCGCCTTGTAGCCTGGGAATCCGAGTAGCCGAGGAGGCCCCTCCGCCTTCGGCCAGTACCTTATCCTGGCCGTCATGGTCTTCGATCTGGCCAGTGGCCTGAAGGCCAGCGATCCCCGCCTCGGGGCTGAATGTCTCCTATGACCCAAGCTTCATCCCTTCAATCATCGAATCAAACACGGCCAAGCTCGCGATGACGGCCTCCTCGGTTCGGATCGTGGCCGTCCCTTGAAGCGGAACCGTATTTACCACAGCGTCCACCGAGGCCTCTAGATTAACATTTTCCCTGGCAAGGATGCCCGCCACGCCCTCGCTGGGTGAGCCGAAGATCATGAGCATGTCCCTCGATTTCGCGAGCAACTCGGAGAGGTCGCCCCAGATCGCCGTAACGGGCCTGCCGAATCTCGAGGCCGCGATCACGGCATCGCGCTTCCTCTCCCTCAGTAGGTCGCCGAGGCTCGAACGGTGGGCCGAAACCCTAAACCCCCAGTAGGCATCGACGCTGTCCCTATCCGCGATCTCGCCAATGCCATCGTGTGGCTCGATCACCCTCGTGGTGACCCTCGTTCCAGTTTTAAACGAACCCCTAACTTTGAGGGGACGTTCGACTCCGATCTCCACGTTCAACTCCCCCCTTCTCGACGATAGGACGGCCCCTTCCCTGTACTCGCCGACCCTCAGATTCGCCATCCTAGTCGCGAGAGGATGGTCCGGCGTCCTGAGGGGCGGGAGGATCCCGACGAACTTCAATTCAGGATCCTGGGGGAAGAGGATCTTCCTCAGATATTGAGGTGAGGAGACGTACTCGAGGACCTTGCAGACCAGGCCGAGGGATCTGCTGCATTCTGCGCCATCGGCGTCGAGGTATACGGCCACCTCCTCCACCCTGAAGATCGCCGCCCCCCTGGCCAGGAGCCCGATCTTGGCCGTCTTCTCCCTCAGATGGGGGACGTCGGCCACGATGCTCGCCGGAACCGCTATGGCGATAGAAATCCTCCTGCGCGGAGGTGGGGGAGGATATTCCATATGACCACGACCACGATGAGCCTCCCCACCATCCTCGGGCCTAAAGCTTCACGAGTACGTCTTGGCCATCGACCTTGGCTTCATACGTCTTTAGTGGAAGCTTGGCTGGTGGGGCCATGACCTTTCCATCTACAAGGTTGAACGTGGACCTATGCCCTGGGCAAGTTAAAATGGTCCCATTGAGCTTGCCTCCTGTGAGCGAGATGCCAAGGTGAGTGCATTTCGCTGCAGAGGCGTAGATCTTTCCATTCACGTTCGCCAGCAGGATTTCACCTCCCCCAGCCTTGACCGCCCTCAGCCCTCCCTCGGGGACATCGGCCACTTTACAAACTTTAACAAATCCGTCCATGGATGTGCATTAAGAGGGCGATTTTCCGTATAATATAAATGTGAGGCTCAGTGCCTTTCAGAAGGAAATTCGGAACCCTTATATCAATATGGGGCCATTATACTGAAAGAAAGCCGTTGTACAGCCAGAAGGTCATGGAGCACTTCAGGAATCCGAGAAACGTAGGTGAAATACCCGATGCCGATGGCGAGGGTACGGTCGGGAATCCCGTATGTGGCGATTTGATGACGTTCTACGTGAAAATCAAGGATGACAAACTAGAAGATATCAAATTCAAGACCTTTGGCTGTGCTGCTGCGATATCGACGAGCAGCATGATAACGGAGCTCGCGAAGGGGAAGAGCATCGAGGAAGCGGTGAAGATAACGAGGAACGACGTAGCAGATGCGCTCGAGGGATTGCCGCCGATCAAGATGCACTGCTCAAATTTGGCCGCAGACGCGCTGAGGGCGGCCATCTACGATTACCTTTCGAAGAAGATGAAGATGACGGGAGAGGAGATCATGTCGAGGTACGGCCTCGCGCCTCCTAAACATGATGATGACCCCAAGTCGCACTAGCCCCGCCTTTTCGTCCTAATTTTAATTTTTGGGAATCTCGCGGCAGTCCTCTTAGGTTCGGGTATGGGCGGGAGCACTTCCTCCAATCTATATTTCGACGATCCGACTCCATATCTCTCTGCGAACTTTATGACGTTGTACGGGTCCTTGTATGGCCCGTGTATCCTGGCGAAGGGATGCAGATTTGGATCGTCGTTAACTTCGAGGTTCTGCGAGACGTTCTCCCTGATGAGTGGCAAATCCGCGAGGAGGTCGAGGGTGGCCTTGTCGATGGCCACGGCGTCACTCGAGCCCAACACGCCGAGGTCCGGCAATATCTGGCCCGTCGTCATGCCCCAGCAGTCGCAATATTCGGTTATGTTTGTAGCGACGTTGATGAAGAACCTCTCGTCCTCATCGAAGTGCGAGAGGACGAACTTCGTCGCGATGGCATTTATCTCGACGAATGAGAGGAAATTCTTCAGCCTTATCTGCAGGCAGCCGTCGGTATCGGCCATGACGCACCTCATGCACTGATCGCACGTGTCGAATTCCACCTTGAGCTCTCCTTTCCTGTACTCGATGGCGCCGAACGGGCACGCCTTCGCTAACTTCCGGGCGTCCTTGGACTTGCCTTTGTCCCAGTATTTGTCATATTGCATCGTCCTATGCATGGCCCCCCTCGTCGATCCAGTGAAGCATCCGATCGCGAGGTTCTTGATGGCCGCACCATAGCCTATGCTGTTGTGCCCCTTGACGTGAGAGAGGTCGACGAGGACGTCGGCGTCCTTAACGTGACCCCCCATCTGCAGCGCCTTGAGGCCCTTGTAATTCACCACCTTCTCGACATAGTATCGGTCGTCTAGGCCGGCTACGGGGAGGATCGGGCAGCCGATCACCTCCGGCGTATATCCCCTCTTGGCGCCCTCTGCGAATTGATCGATTATATCTATGACGTACGGTTTTCCACCGCCCTTCCGTATCACGTTGACGAGCCTCCCAACTAGAAACGGATGAACCGTCGAGAATCCCAAGTAACTGCCCAAGTGGAGCTTGATGGCGACGTTCTTGCCCTTCACGGCGCCCTTTATGTCGAGCTTCTCCACAATCGCATCATACTTGCCCACGAAAGAGTGCTTTGAGCTCGTCGATAAGGTCCTGACGGAACCGAAGTAAACAATCGGTCTGCGGCTCATATCATCGATCGAGTTGACCAAATTTATAAGGATATGGCCCTCGGTGGGAATCCGCTAGTAGTGCTCTGAGCCGAATGACTAGTTGATTGTGCCTTGCATTCTCGTAGGTCATGAAGATCCGTTCACCAATTCGTTGCCCCATTGGAATCATCAAGGCATGCGTAGCGATCCGACCCAGACGGTCATAGGCCCTGGCTCGCGATTCGCCCAAGCATAGTAGGGGATGGCCGTGAACTTCACGCGTCGAGCCCCTCTGCCCTCGGCAACAGGTGGTCGATAGAGCCTCCGGTCCGACCAATCCGAGTCAATGGCCAAACCCACTCCCCGGATCACCATTACGCCGTTGAGCACGTTGGGCTCCCACTCCGCCATCAGCGAGGCATCGGTTGGGACGATCAGGTTCCAGACATCAAAGTCAGGATTGTCCACCTGCTCCAAGCAGTAGATGAGGGGCCCCCTCCTGAGGGCGACGCGCCCGAGGTTCTCATCAACCAGTGGATTTGATTCGATGCGTTCGACGGGCATGTGGAGCGACAGCCGCACAACGTCTCCGGCACTCCACGTTCGCCGTAATGCGATGAAGCGATTCGGTCCGATCGAAGCCTCCAGGCGCCGTCCGTTCAGCTCCAGTTCAGCCCTCTCGCACCAGCCAGGTATGCGCACGTTAAGGCCGAAATCCACCTCGGCCTTCGGCTCGATGGCGAATGTCACATCCCCTTGCCAAGGATATCCGGTCCTCTGCTCTATGCTCACGGCCTTTGGCAATTGGGCTTGCATCTTGCTCTGCGCGTACAAGTTCACCCAGACCTCGCTTTCCGATGCCCCATACGCGTAGCCCTGAAGCGACGCGAGCAACCTCGCGATGTTCGGCGGGCAGCAGGCGCAGGGGAACCACTCCTGACGCCTGTGGTCGCCCCGATCCGCGAGCGGATTCACGTAGAAGTAGTGGCTCCCGTCGAGCGATATGCCCGAAAGGGCCCCGTTATAAAGGGCCAGCTCGAGGACGTCGACGTATCTCGCGTCGCCGGTTGCCAGGAACATCCTCCAATTCCACATCACGTTCGCTATTGCGGCGCAAGTCTCCGCGTAGGCCATTGCATTGGGCAGTTCATAGTCAACGCCGAAGGCTTCGCCATCGTAGTGTGCCCCCGCTCCGCCCGTCACGTACATCCTCCTTTCGGCAAGGCTGTGCCAGAGGCGATCCAGCGCCTCCCACAGGGCCTTATCGCCAGTCTCCATGTAGACGTCGGTCGCCCCGCAGTTAAGGTATAGAGAGCGCACAGAATGCCCGACTATCTCGTCCAGTTCTCGGAACTGCCTGTGGTCGATGAGGTTTTGGCCCCCGCCCACCATGCCCCTCCCCCTATTGTCTAGAAACGCCTCGGCTACCTGCAGGTAAGCCCCCTGGCCGGTCGTGCGGTATAGCTCGACGAGCGCCATCTCGACCTCGGGATGTCCCGGCGTACCCTGGCGTCCTCCAGGACCGAAGACGTTCGTGATGTTGTCGGCCGCCCTGCAGGCCACGTCCAGGAGTTTCCGCGCCCCGGTCGATCTGTAGAGGGCGATGGCGGCTTGAAACAAGTGGCCATGACAATACAGCTCGTGCATCTCCCGTAAGTTGGCCCAGCGCTCCCCCTTTCGCTCGAAGGCGAAGTAAGTATCAAGGTAGCCGTCATCGTCCTGCGCGGCTGCCACCTCGTCGACGACCCTCTCTACCAAGCTCTCGAGTTCCCGATCCGGCCCGGCTGCAAGCGAGAAAGCGGAGGCCTCAATCCACTTGTAGACATCGGAGTCGTTGAAGAAATATCCCTGGAATTCCCCCCCCTCCTTGCCGGAGGCCCTTCGGAAGTTGGAGATCCTGCCGGTCTCCTCGCAAAGCCTGTACTGCGTCGGAAGGGCCCGTTCACGCAGCACCCTCTGCCTTGGGGCCCAGAATTCATCTTCAAGTTTGACGGCCTCGATGGGAACTGGGCGGATCTTCGCATGCGGGCTTGCGGAGGCATCGACTACTTGTGCCCTGCGTTCCATCCTTCTCGGTTGCGTTCTACACCACCGCTGCTATAAACCCTCTTCGCCCGAATCGATCCCCCTGAAGATTTATCTCCCAGCCCACAGGCGTTGAGTCCAAGACGATGGCGGATAGAGGAAAGGGAGGAAACATCGATTGAGTTCTTTGTTCCGACGAAAACGGGAGAAGAAGGGCGCTGATGAGGCGCAGCATGTCGTTGAACGCCAACATCTGAAGGAGATGTGCGCGGACGAGGAGTTGTACTATGCCGCTTCAAGGTCGCTTTACCTCGAACCCGATAGGCAATTACCGGACATGCCCATCGAAAGCCTGATCTCCGATGCCGAGGAGGCGCATGAGAAAGGCGAGGATAAGAAGGCCTTCTGGAAGTTCAGGTTGGCGTTCGACAAGGCCGTCTTCGAGGCCACACGCCACAAGGACGAGATGGGCCATTATTCCAACGTGGCCAAGGAATCGATCTCGGAGGCGCTGGCCGCAGCCGAACGCCTCAGGGCCGAGGGTGAGACAAAGGGCCTCGAGGACTTGATAAAGTCCATGGAGATATTGCGGAGGAGGCTGGGCGAATTCATCGACGTGGCCTCACACTATTATTCGGAGGGCCCCCACCGCTAGCCCCTGGCTCAGTTGGCGAAGACAACGTTATTAGGGCGCCCCTAACTTTTCGCCATGAAGGGAATGTCCGTGGAGAGAGACTCGCTACAGGAGAAGCTCCGTGGCAAACTGTTCCTTTCGTCGATGATGGGCTACACGGATGGTAGCTTCTGTGGGGAGAGGGGCGGGGGGTGCGCAATGGTCCAGCTGGGCGCGTATCTCGCCGAACCGCTGGCCTATGGCATCACCGATTCTGTCCTCCCGCCCACTCGCAGGGACTGCGTCCAATTCCTCCAAGGCGAGTTCGAAATCGTAAGGCAGCGCCTCCCCGACGCTGTCGTGTGCGTCAACATCGCGACCCCGAAGCTGGAGTGGGGCCTTGTGGCTGCCGAATATGTGGCGGAGGCGGGGGGCATCTTCGAGCTCAATATCCACGGCGGATATGAACCCTATCTGAGGCAGGGGAAGGTAAGGGCCATGGTCCTGCCGGAGAACAGGAGCGAGCTCTTCGAGTGGCTCGATAGTTTTTCAAGGCTCGATACGCCGGTGATCGTCAAGTTCCGCGAGGGCGCCACCGACGACTACACGCCGATCCTAGATAGGCTCTCGGACCTCAGGTATCTGGGCGTCCACTTCAACGTCCGCGACGACATGACTGGAAGTACGGACTACGGTTTCATCGAGGAGATAAAGAGGCGATATAGCTTCTTCCTGCTAGCAAGTGGCTATGTCCGCTCCTCGCATGGCGCCAAGAGGCTGTTCATGGCGGGCGCGGACATGGTGGGAATAGGAGAGCCAACGATTCGGGATCCGGACTATATCAAAAAGATCGCCGAGGGCATCTGATCTTCACAAGCTACATGTGATATCAGCCACTTGCATCGACTATGACTTCCTATTGATGACCTCCCAAGTCCTCGGATCTTCCTGCCCGATGCTCCATGCGGCTATCTTGTCGATGCCCGAGGCGAGCACGCTGGAGGCCTTCACTTCGGCCGACTTGGCGCCTTGGAACCAAACCTCGTGATGGGCGAACAGCACATCGTAGGAATAGGTGTATTCCGCATCCCCCTCACTGAATGTGACCTTCGCGCCCTCATCTTTGGTCTTACTGAGGGCTTGGTCAAAACTCACATATTCGCCCCTACTCCCTACCCAGTCGTAGCCATAGAACGGTATGCCGATCACTATCTTCTCCCTCGGCATAGAGGAGAGGGCATACCCGACGACCTGCTCCAGCCAACCGAGGGGACCCACGGGCCCCGCCGCGCTCCCGGAATAATGGTAGTCGTAGACCATTATGCAGACATAATCGCACAGCTCTCCCATCGCATTATAGTCCCAGGCCCCACTCCATCCGGTCGTTTCATCGCTTGTCTTGCCGGACACATCGATCGTCACGAGCTTCCCGTGTTCGTGCAGTTTCACGCACAGCTCCCTGATGTAGGAGCTGAGGGCCTCCCTGTCTTCGGCGGGGATGTTCTCCCAGTCGATATTGATGCCGGAGTAGTTTCCATCGAGTACAAATTGTACAATTGACGATATCGTCCCGTCCCTAACGGCCTGGTCAGTTAGGATCCTGTGCATCAGCTCGTCGTCGAAGCCGGCGTTGGCGACTAAGGGGACGACGCCCACGTTGTTCGCCCTTGCCACATCCACGACGCTCTGATTTACGTTGCCGATGAAGTAACCGGAGGCATTGACATACGAGCCAGTCGGCGATACCCACGTGAAGTGAGCGGCATTATGGGTGAAGGAATCCACGCTCTCCTCCGATTCGGTCACCCAGCCGAAGAACCTGATCTCCAACTTCTTCAGGGGTATGGTGGGGAAATCCATGCCGATAGCACCTCGCCTTAATTCCCTGCTTATAATATGATATCCCATAAGGCCGACTGCGAATAACACGAGCACAGTCACCGCATATAATTGATGTCTTGTCGTCTTGGCCATTATGCAAGAGTTCCACTAAATGGTTATAAGGTTACAGCAGGATGGGTAAATTTCTTTAGGGAATGACAAGATTAAAATCGACACACCTGCTATAAAATAATATATGCTCAATGTACTTTCCTGCCAGCGAAAATGCATGTCAAATGAATGGGAGGTACCGTCCCCTGACGAGATCCTCGAACGACTCAATGAGGTTCATCCAAGGCTCCTCATATCCAAGAACGCAGTTATCAATATCAAAGGGAACATCGAGTCAAATGAGCTGGCTAGAAATTGGTATGGGCTCCTGCGCATAGATGCCCACAATCTGCTCTCCCAGGAACCATTGCATTATGAGATGCCCGATGGCCTGCGGCTACTCGCTGTCAGTAGGGGCGTACTGCAGCGCATCTATACCTTAGCACTGGTGTATCATCTAGATGGCGGCGAAAGGTATGTACAACGCGCGTGGAGGGAGCTCGAGGCCGCAGCGAACTTCCCGGACTGGAACCCGCGCCACTTCCTCGATACCGCTGAGATGACCCATGCGTTTGCGATCGGCTACGACTGGCTCCATGATGTTTGGGATAAAGGGCAGCTCAGGACCTTAAGCGATTCCATGGCGGATAAGGGGCTCAAGCCAGCACTTGACAGCTACCGCGGAAAAGCGAGTTTCGGATGGTGGGTGAGGTCGAAACACAACTGGAATCAGGTGTGTAATGGTGGCGTGGGCATTGGCGCACTTGCGATAGCCGACGAGAACCCGGAGCTCGCGGGAGAGATAATCCATGAAGCGCTTCGATCGCTTCGAGGCGCGATGGCGCAGTTCGCGCCCGATGGGGCTTGGTCGGAGGGACCGGGCTACTGGAACTATGCCACCTTCTACAACGTGATATTCCTCGCAGCACTTGAGACCGCGCTGCGGACGGACTTCGGATTCTCCCGAGCTGCTGGCTTTTCCGAGACCGGCCTATTCCCCATCTATCTCACAGGACCGATGGGTCTGGCCTTCAACTTCGCCGATTGTGGCGAAAGGATCGGATCTGCCCCGCAGCTATTCTGGCTTGCGCGCAGATTCGATCGTCCCATCTACGCTTGGCACGAGAGGAGGGAACGAGTTCCAGAGCCCCTCGACTTGGTCTGGTTTGATGCGGGGGGCTCGGGACCAACGGATCTTGTACTAGACAGGCACTTCCGTGGCGCAGAAGTCGTGAGCATGAGAAGCGCTTGGGATGATGGCGATGCGATCTTCGTCGCATTCAAAGCAGGGGATAACAGGTCGAATCACAGCAACTTGGACCTGGGATCATTCGTCCTCGATGCCTCAGGCTATCGTTGGGCGATCGATCTGGGTGCGGATGACTATAATCTCCCAGGATACTTCGGTTCACAGCGGTGGACATACTATCGCCTCCGCGCCGAAGGTCACAATACGCTCGTCATCGATCCAGATGAGGGTCCAGATCAGGATCCGGACGCATCCGCCAACATGATCCGCTTCGAATCGGGAGGGAAGGGGGCATTTACGATCTCGGACCTGACGAAGGCCTATGGGGGATGCGCGTATAGCGTCCTCCGTGGAATCGCGATTCCAGATAGGCGAGGGATCTTGGTTCAAGACGAAGTGAGGACACATCGGCCATCCGATGTATGGTGGTTCATGCACACTCGTGCGAAGATCGAGATGAATGCCAGTGGTAATGGTGCTACGCTAACTCAGGGGAATTCCCATCTCTCGGCAAGAATACTAATGCCTAGAGATGCTAAGTTTGAGGTCATGGATGCGTTGCCACTCCCAACATCATCGAATCCAAAGGGTCAGGCGAAAAATGAGGGCGTCAGGAAGCTCGCGATACGTCTTGGCAATATCACGGATGTTCGGATAGCGGTGTCATTGGCACCATTACAAAATAGAACTCATATATCCATCGCTCCACTAAATGAATGGCGGGCCATTTAACACTTTGAGATTTCAGGATCGGCGAAAAAAAATAAAAAAAGAGTGCCGATGATCGCGATAAAGCGACCATCAGCATGTGATAGAACTTGACTCAACAGCTCTATTTGTTTCTGAGCACTATGGTTTGCACGTAGCCAATTTGCCAGTCATGATATATTACAGCGCGCGTGTAGGCATTGACGCTCATAATTCCGTATACGGTCCCGTCCTTGACGATCTTGACCGAGAAGAAACCATAGAAAGGATGGACGTCTCTGACCTTCGCGCCAGGGATGTTCTGATCAAGGTATCCTTGGGCTACCGCCTCAGCGGTATTCGCGTCGACGATCCCATTATAGACTTGTCTAGAAGCAAAGCTCGCGGGACCAAATCTCGTGTTCCAGATGCTATACGGCCCCTGCTCGGGCTTCGGGTACCCGCTCGGGTCGAATACCAACGGATCTGCACCAGGCTTTAAGATAGTAATGGCGAAAGCCCCAATGCCCGTGATGGTATCGGCGTAGATGACCTCGAAATTCTCCCTGAACTCAATGACCTCGTCTATCGCCAGATTGGGATTGTTCAGCGCCTTAAGGTAGTCCTGGGCGATGCCAACTGCTTCACCCATGGTGCTTGCTGTCTGAGTTGGGTTGCTCGGGATGGATACGCTTCCACCAGTGGAGCATGTCCCCGCGGCTGCAGCGCAGCTTATAGGTAGAAATGAAGGAGCCAGCAATAATGCCAGAATCGCAATGAAGGCTACGACAACGCCGCCAAATCTCTCATTTTTCTTCGACATAATAATTCACCTTTGCACTATATGTTACTTAGGCTGACCAATAATCTACCGCGTTACCTTTTGTCAATAATGACTCGATTTTCTTACCACTCGTTTCATTTTCGTGTCCTGTCCTTTACCAATGGTACGCCTTCCTTGAGCCATTTTGGAGTTTCAATAAAATCCTGGCGAGAACTACTCTACTGGCGTCTTAGGCGATCAAAAGACCATGGGCCTCTGTTTTATGAGGGTACGACCCTTTATACGGCACTCTAAATAAGTAAATCTTATCTTACCGGAATGGGATGTTCGGGGATGATCTGAATGGACATCGAAATGTTATTCGAATATAACTGGCATTGTAGGCGCAAGTTCCTAGAGGGCATGGCGAAGTTGCCGTGGGAGAGGGTCGTAGAGAGCCGGGGAGCGAGCTTCGAGTCGATGAGGAACGTCTTCCTACACAGCTTGGAGGCCGAGCAGGGGTTATTGAGGATCATAGCCAAGACGGCCGAATGGCCGAGGCACGACTACGATAGGGACTTCAAGGACATCGAGGCCATGAGGAAGTACGCGGGTGAGGTGGAGGCGGAGAGCAAGGCATACTTCTCTAAACTCGGCCCAGGCGACTTGGACAGGCTGACCCCGTATGGCAGGACCCAGTCACAGGTCCGGGTTGAGGACATGCTGATGCACGTTGTAGAAGAGGAGATCCACCACAGGGGTGAGCTCATCTGCCTGATGTGGCAAATCGACTTCGAACCACCCTACATGTCGTTCACAAGCTTCCTAGTGGAGGCCAATAAGGTAAAGTAAATAGCCCTATCCCCGCCATTAATAGAGAAAAGGATGGACATAATCGCCCTCGCAAAGGTGAGGGCCGATCTATTCGGGGTCAAGAACGTACTAGTAAACTCTAACTCCATCAACGCTGATCTGAACAAGCTGCAACAGGACAATTCGAGCTCTGGGCAGGCCACGAACCATTACACCATAACGACTAGTTTATGCGGCTCTCCTGATAACGGGAAGGGATTCGGGCTGCTGAATAGATACACCTCCACACCCGCATCTCCCCAGTACGAGGTCAAGGCGACGAAGTCCAGTTCGTACTCCTACATGGGGGAGTCCAAGATACTCGCGCTCTGCAAGCTCCCGAAGGCCCGAGTTCCCACTTGGGCCGGCGCCACTCTTGGCAATTTGCTTCACTATCTTTTTCGCGGTCAGGAGATGGAAGAGGACGGTATAATGGAGGATCTTTTTTCTCTGGATCGAACTTGCACCCTCATACCTCTATGCCGAACTTCGCCTTCAGTTCTATCCTGCCTTGGTCAGTCGGAAACCACTTAGTTCCTCTCCCTCCGGAGCCCTGTTGTACGAGCCAGCCTTGCTTCACGCAATAATTGATGAACATGGCTCCTAGCCAATATGGATTGATCGATCTATTGGCCAAGTCGCGTCCATGGATGCGGGGCATGGACGTGTTAAGCGTCTTTACTTATTAATCCTGCATCTCTTTCAACACGGGCACAATCACATGCCCACCCGATTATACCTATAAGCCCCGAAAACCGCCTATGGCTCAGGCGATTAGCGAAAGGAAGTGTGATTTGTGGCGAAAATTTACGAGATCAGGTGGCAGGGAAGGGGCGGACAGGGCATCGTCCTCGCCAACATGGTCTTCGCCGTCGCGGCGCTCAAGGAGGGCAAGTACGTCCAGGCCTTCCCCGAATTCGGGCCCGAGAGGAGCGGGGCGCCGGTGAGGGGCTTCACGAGGCTCAGCACAGGCCCCATCGACCTCCACCAGCAAGTCTACACCCCCGACGTTTTGGCGGTCGTGGATAGCGCCTTCCTCAACCAGGCCAGCACATACGAGGGCCTCAAGCCCGAAGGCATCCTGGTCACGAACATAGAGGATGCGCCCAACTATCCCGTCGAGGATCTTAGGAAGCAGTTCAAGCTCGCGAGGCAGAAGATCGTCAGGATAGACGCGGTCAAGATAGGGAGGGAGGTCTTCAACAGGCCGATACACAACACGACGATGATGGGCGCGGTCGCGAGGGCCACGGGGTTCGTCAAGCCCGAGAGCATCATAGACACGATACGCGAGAGGGCACTGCCCCAGCTCGAGCGCTTCACGGAGAAGATCATAGAGCAGAACGCACAAGCCATAAGGAGGGGTTACGAGGAGGCGATCTTCTGATGAGCCAGAGGAAGAAGTTGTCATGGAAGGAGGCCACGATCGCGGGTGCAATAACAACGCCGAAGTCGAGCATGGATTACAAGACGGGGCTGTGGAGGAACCAGACACCGGAGATAGACTACTCGCGCTGCACGAAGTGCCTCATCTGCTGGATAAATTGCCCGGAGCCGACGATCACAAGGCTCGTATGCAATCCAGAGAGGGCCGTCGAGATCGACCAGGAGTATTGCAAGGGCTGCGGGATCTGCGCCAACGTCTGTCCGGTGAAGTGCATCACGATGAGGGCGGGATGAGGTGAGGGAATATATGACGACAGTAACTGAAGTCGAGAGGAAGGAGGAGGTTAGGAAGATGATGGGGCAGAGGGTCCTCGGTCTCAGGGGAGACGATGCGGTGGCATACGCCGCGAGGCAGGCGAACGTCGACGTGATATCGGCCTATCCGATAACGCCGCAGACCATCATGGTCGAGGAGCTCTCCCGATTCGTCGCGAACGGCTGGATCAAGGCGAAGTACATCAACATGGAATCGGAGCACAGCGCGATGTCGGGATGCATTGGAGCTGCCCTGGTGGGGGCGAGGACGTTCACGGCGACAGCGAGCCAAGGTCTCGCCTACATGCACGAGGCACTCTACGCCGCCTCGGGCCTGAGGTGTCCGACTGTGATGGCAGTGGCGTGCAGGGCACTCAGCGCCCCGCTTAACATCCACGGCGACCACAGCGACGTCTTCGGCTCGAGGGACTCGGGCTGGATGCAGGTCTTCTGCGAGAACGCGCAGGAAGCGTACGACATGACTCTCGCCGCATTCAAGCTGGCAGAGGACGAGAAGGTCCTGACGCCGATCATGGTCAACCTCGACGGCTTCATCACGAGCCACAGCCTCGAGAGGGTCAACATTCTCCCGGACGAGGTCGTCAACCAGTATCTGCCGCCGAGGAACGCGAAGCTCAAGCTCGATCCGGATAAGCCGGTCACCTTCGGGGCGATGGCCCTCCCCGATTACTACTTCGAATTCAAGAGGCAGCAGGAGGGGGCGATGGCCGAGGCCTACAGGCTGATGCCGAAGCTCTGGAGGGATTTCGCCGTCATCAGCGGCAGGAGATATTCGAACGTCAGGCCCTACAGGCTGAACGATGCGGAGGTCGCAATCGTATCGATGGGCTCCACGAGCGGTACAGCGAGATATGCGGTCGACGAACTAAGGAGCAGGAAGATAAAGGCCGGCGCGTTAAACGTGAGGCTGTTCAAGCCGTGGCCAGGGCCGGAGATACTCAAGGCCCTCATGAATTGTAAGGCAGTCGCGGTCTTGGACAAGGCGATGTCGTTCGGCGCTCCCGGCACAGCGCTCTTCGAGGACGTCGCTACTTCACTCTATGGGCTTCCGAAAGGGCCGACGCTCGTCAACTACGTCTACGGCCTCGGCGGGAGGGACGTGACCATAGCGGAGATAGCGAAGGCGGCCGAGGATTCGCTGAAGTTAGCGAGGCAGAGGAAGAAGATAGTTCCTACGAGATACATGGGGGTGAGGGATTAAGATGACGACTACAGAGGAAGCGGCTAAGGCGGAAGCGGCGGCAGCGGCAGCAGCGGCGGCGAAGGTGGAACAGTCGCAGGACAGGAAGGAGGGATACAAGCCGTTCCTGACCAAGCTCGCGGATCTGCCGACTGAGGAATTGTTCGGGCCGGGCCACAGGCTCTGCTCGGGATGCGGTCCAGCGATAACGATGAGGATGATGACGAAGGCCTTCAGGGGGCCGACGATGATCTTCAACGCCACGTGCTGCGTCGAGGTCTCGACCTCCCCATATCCTTACACTGCGTGGGGCGTACCTTGGGCCCACGTCCTCTTCCAGAACACCGCGGCCAGTGCGTCGGGCGCTGTCGAGGCCATCAATAAGATGTGCGAGGAGGGCAGGGCAAAGAAGAGCGACGTCGTCGTCGTCGGCGGTGACGGCGGGATCGTCGACATCGGCATCGCAACACTCAGTGGTGTTTTAGAAAGGGGACACGACCTCTGCGTAATTTGCTATGATAACGAAAATTATCAGAACACGGGTATACAGAGAAGTGGAGCTACACCTTTAGGAAGTTGGAGCACCACCTCCGAAGTAGGGGAGGCTTCATACGGCAAGGCGGAGTGGAAGAAGGACATCCTCGGAATCGCGATAGCACATCAGATCCCATACGCAGCGAGCGCGACCATAGCCGATTGGAGGGACTTCATCAACAAAGTCCGAAGGGCAATCGAGGTCGATGGGCCTGCATTCCTACACGTCCTGTCGCCATGCCAGTTGGGTTGGCGCTATGACCCCTCCCTTACGATCCAGATGTCCAGGCTTGCAATAGATACTCGGATATTCCCGATATACGAGTACGTCGACGGCGTCTACACGATCAACCGCAGGGTGCCTGCGCCGAAATCAGTCGTGGAGTACCTCAAGACACAGGGCCGCTTCAGGCATCTCTTCGAGGAGAAGAACAAGTGGGTGCTGGATAAGATCCAGCAGGGCGTCGACAAGAACTGGCAGCGCCTCGTCACCCTGGAGAGGGCAACGAATCCAGAGGCTCCAAAGATCTAAATCCACCGCTCTTTTTCCTAATCTCCTTTTTTTCCACAACTCAGGCTAGAATCGACTCCGAATGGGTTTAACTTCCTCTAAATGGCACGAAAATACGTCTACAATAATACATAAATAGATGTCCTATTATTGTAATTGAGAGTACATAATAATGGATATAGATAAATTAAGCCGAACCTTGGATAAACTCGAACAGAGAATGAAGGCTCTAGAGTCTCACATACAAGAGGCAGAGCAAACGCCATCTAGAGGGGGAGTTGTAGATGAAAATTGGGTCAAGGAGATAGAGGGCATCATGGAGAAATGGTTCGCCCATGTGAAGCAACCCGTGATCGTCAGCGCATGTCGAGGGGAGGAATTGATCGAAGGCCATCGGAAACCTAAGCCGTGGAGCTGGGCCAATGGCGCCCCGATAGGGGATCTGACCGAGCTCCCAACTGACAAGGTGATGTCACTGCTCTCGCCCTTCTCAAGCGATCAGAGGCTCAACATACTCCTCCTGCTCGAAAAACATCCCAAGTCGTCGACGGATCTCACCAACGCGCTGGGCATCCAGGGAGGGCAGCTATATCACCACCTGGATGAGCTCATGGATGCCAAGTATATCGAAAAGGCCTACAAGGGGAAGTACTGTCTCACGAGCCTGGGGCGATGGGGCTTATACAATTCACTTCTCACCGCCAAGATCCTCTTGAATTTTAAGGGGAAACAAAAATCTAAGGGATAAGGCATAGATAGAAACGATTCTTTTATTATTAGGTGCTCATCATTCCCAACGTTCTTCTTCAAACATTTACTTTTCAAGGTTTTTCTCGAACCACTCTATTTGGTGCCTATCAGCATCAGCCTCCTTCTTGCGATCTCTGGGAGGAATCCAAGTGCAGCTTGGAACTAATTTCGTTCTCGGGGGGGGTATGATTGAGATGCAAAACGTAGAACGTGGTCTCTGCTAGCCTCAGTGATTATATTGAGTATTTCTCCCTCACTACATCCTTTTTCCTTAAGAATAGCCTCCAAGTCCTCCCGTGGCATGAATCTAATATTCCCTTCCTTAAATATCTCATCTACCAATTTAAAGCGTTTCTGAGTCTTGGCTTTCTCTTTTTCCCTATTGGCCGGATCTATCCATTTACAGAATCCACTATCAATGTCTATAATTTTCCGCCTTTCAGCCTCATCCAGAGCATCGTCTATATCGATTCGTTTATACTCCTTCTTCTCAAGTTTCTTTATAATATCTATCCATCCTACTTGTTTAATTTGTCCTCCTGCAAATTCTTTGACTATTAATTTTTGGTAATTATACATCTTAAGCCACCAAATCCGTAATGTAATTGAGCAGCGTATCGAACACATCCCTTTCCCTGTTGTTGTACCTGAATTCCATCTCCTTTATGTAGAGTGGGAACTTCCT
>Ga0315312_1000324_pt1 | contig 64824 bp, 80 predicted proteins | sample TDP7_MG_FD_203629 | JGI IMG/M metagenome (GOLD analysis project Ga0315312, IMG submission 203629) | Freshwater sediment microbial communities from Lake Towuti, South Sulawesi, Indonesia - TDP7 | ecosystem: Environmental > Aquatic > Freshwater > Lake > Sediment | place: Indonesia: South Sulawesi... | reverse complement strand
AGCTACCGGTCATTATGCCCGCTTGCGTGAACTCAAATCTCAAAACTCAAATCTCAAAACTTTCCAGTTATTAAAAGGAAAAGATAAAACAAAAGACCAAAGCTATTTCCTGTGGATGTTAAATCAAAAGCAATTAAAAAGAATTTTGTTTCCGATTGGAAATTATACTCGAGCGGAAGTTGAAAATTTAGCAAGAAAATTTAAATTACCAGTCTTAAAGGCGAGAAAATCGGTTGAGATTTGCTTTATTCAGACGACAATCAATGATTTTTTGAAAAGATATTTAAAACCAAAGCCAGGCCAGATTATTGATACCGAGGGGAAAGAAATTGGCGAACATCAAGGGTTATGGTTTTATACTATCGGTCAAAGAAAGGGGATAGGGCTTCCTGGGGGTCCTTATTTTGTTTTGGATAAAAATTTAAAAGAAAACCTTTTGATTGTTACAAAAAAGGAAAAAGATTTATTGAAAAAAGAGCTTTTAGCTAAAAATATAAATTGGATTTCTGAGGAGATCTCAAAATTTCCATTAAAGGTAAAAGCAAAAATTCGTTATCGCCACCAATCAGCTTCAACAATAATCTATAAACTAAAAACTAAAAACTATAAGCTAATTTTTAACAAACCTCAACGAGCAATTACTCCTGGCCAATCAGTCGTTTTTTACAAAGGCCAGGAGCTTTTAGGTGGCGGAATAATTGCCCCTTGACATTGCTTCTTGCATAGTCTAAAATTCATCTTACCCCTCCATAGGGGGTATGTTAAAAAGATTCTATGAAGAAAACCATTAACAAACAGGTTCTCAATAGGATAAGTTATCTTATCGGACATTTGGAAGGAATAAAAAAGATGGTAAAAGATGAAAAATATTGTATTGATATCATTTTACAAAATGAAGCAGTAATTGCGGCAATTAAAAAAGTAAATGAAATGATTTTGGAAAACCATTTGAATACCTGTGTTACCCAGGCAATCAAAGGGAAAAGTGAAAGGGAAAGAAGAAAGAAAATTAAAGAGCTTTTAGAAATTTTCAAAAATTCGGAGAAATAAGAACCTGCTTTGCAGAACCTTGTTTCCTCGCTTCGCTCAAAAATAAATTCTAAGAGAAAATGAACTGCTGTAATAAAAAAGAAGAGCAAAAGAAAGGACTTTTGAGAGGAATATTATATGGCTTAGCACCCCATACCTTTTGTATTGCTTTCATTGTCTTTACTATTCTGGGAACTACAACTGCAACGGCACTTTTAAAACCCTTATTACTCAATCCTTATTTCTTTTATATTCTAGTAACGCTTTCTTTTATTTTTGCCACAATTTCAACAGCAATTTATCTTAAAAGAAATAGCATTTTGTCTTTTCAGGGAATTAAAAGAAAGTGGAAATACCTTTCAATACTTTACGGAACAACGATTTCTGTTAACTTGATATTTTTTATGGTGATTTTTCCTGCCCTTTCTAATTTAAATCTGAATCTAATTCAACCAGCAGCGACTACTAATAACGTCCAATTAGCCTCAATAACCTTGGAAGTTTCGATTCCTTGTCCAGGTCATGCTCCTTTAATTACCGGAGAACTTAAAGAAAATAATGGAATAAAAGATGTCAAATTTAGATTCCCAAACCTTTTTGATATAAAATACGATCCTCAAGAAACATCCGAAGAAAAACTAACATCTTTAGAAATTTTTAATACTTATAAAGCAACAATTGTGAAATGAAGAAAACCACTTTACAAATTAAAGGGATGCATTGCGAATCCTGTGCCAAAACCATTGAGAAAGCCCTTTTGAAAGAAAAAAGGATTATTTTTGCTAATGTTAATTTTGCTTTAGAAAATGCAATTATTGAATATAATCCAGAAGAGATTGATACTAATAAGATTCAAAAAATAATCCAGAAGACAGGTTATAAGGTTTTATCGGCTGAAGGAGAGATGAAAAACGAAATTAAAGCAGATTGGCAGAGATTTTGGTTTGGATTAATTTTAACTTTACCAGTTTGGATTATTGCCACTTTCTTTTACAATCCAAAATTTAATTTTTTACTTTTTATTTTAGCTACCCCAGTTCAAATAGTTCTTGGTTGGCCATTCTATAAAGGAGCTTACTTTGCTTTAAAACAAAAAATAACTGATTTGAATGTTCTAGTTTCTTTGAGTACTTCAGCTGCCTATTTTTATTCAGTCGTTGCCACTTTTTTTATTTCTGGTCCAGTATTTTATGAAGCCTCAACCACTGTCTTGACTACTATCTTTCTGGGTATGCTTTTGGAAAAAATTTCTCGGGGAAAAGTTGGAGAGGCAATTAAAAAATTGATGAAACTTGAGGCAAAAAGAGCTAAAATCCTGAGAGATGATAAAGAAATAGAAGTTTTACCAGCAGAAATTCAAAAAGGAGACATTGTCATCGTTAGACCAGGTGAAAAAATACCAGTGGATGGGGTTATTGTCGGAGGAAGATCAGCCATTGACGAATCAATGATCACCGGAGAATCTCTTCCAGTAGACAAAAAAGTAGGAGATGAAGTTTTCGGAGCAACCATTAATAAAGAGGGGTTTTTAAAATTTAGAGCAACTAAAATAGGGGAAGAAACTGCTCTTGCTCAAATTATTAAATTAGTAGAGGAAGCCCAGACTCAAAAAGCTCCCATTCAAAGGATAGCCGATAAAGCGGTAGCCTGGTTTGTGCCAATAGTAGTGGCGATTGCTTTAATTTCATTTATAGTCTGGTATTTTATTCAAGGAAGTGTATTTTTATTTGCTTTAACTGCCTTTGTAGCAGTTTTGGTTATCGCTTGTCCCTGTGCCTTGGGAATTGCTACTCCTACTGCCATTATGGCTGGAACTAGTAAAGGAGCAGAAAAAGGAATTTTGATAAAAGGAGGACAATATTTAGAAAAAGCTCGAGAACTAACTACTCTTGTTTTTGATAAAACCGGAACTTTAACTAAAGGAAAGCCAGAAGTAACTAATATAATTGGGAACGTTTTACAATTAGCAGCAAGTCTGGCTAAAAATACTACTCATCCCTTAGATATAGCAATTGTTAAAGAGGCTGAAAGAAGAAACACAACTTTATTAGATGTTCAGGATTTTGAAGCAATCCTAGGGAAAGGAATTAGGGGTAAAATTGAGGGTGAAGAAATTTTATTAGGGAATCGGAGATTAATCGAAAGTGATTTAGGAAAGGATTTAGAAGGGGAGGGGAAAACTGTAATATTAATTTCGGTAGAGGGAAAAATAAAAGGGGCGATTGCTGTTGCCGATACTTTAAAAGAGCATTCTAAAGAGGCGATTAAAAATCTTAAAAAAATGGACTTTGAAATTTGGATGATTACTGGAGACAATAAAAAAACAGCCGAGGCAATTGGAAACCAGTTAGGGATTGAAAAAATTTTAGCTGAGGTTCTACCTCAAGATAAAGAAAAAGAAATTAGAAAACTTCGAGACCAAGGGAAAGTAGTTGGAGCTATTGGGGATGGAATAAATGATGCGCCGATGTTAGCTGCTGCTGACATTGGTGTTGCTATGGGAGCTGGAACCGATGTAGCAAAAGAGACCGGAGGAATTATTTTAGTGAAGGACGATATAAGAGATGTAGTAAAGGCGATCGAGCTTTCTAGAAAAACTTTCTTGAAAATAAAACAAAATATCTTTTTAGCTTTCTTTTACAATATTTTAGCCATTCCCATTGCTGCTGGACTATTTTATTATTGGCTTGGATTTTTACTTCGACCTGAAATTGCTGCAATTGCCATGATTTTATCCGATATTTCGGTAGTTGGTAATTCCCTTTTACTGAGAAGGTGGAAGGGATAAAATTATTAACAAACAATAGTTTTAAAATTAATAAAAATTTGCTAATATTAAAAGTATGAATAAAAGATTTTTATTGTCGTTTGGATTTTTAACCATTTTTTTATTATCTCCTGGATTCATTCAAGCCGTTTCCGTTTGTCCTGTCTGTACCATTGCTGTTGGAGCCGGGGTTGGGCTTTGCCGCTATTTAGGGATTGATGATTTAATTTCTGGAACTTGGATTGGGGGGTTTTTGATGTCTTTGACTTTATGGACTATAGATTGGTTAAACAAAAAGAAAATTCGTTTTCTTTTTAGAAAACCTCTCATTTTAATCTTCTTTTATTTTCTGACCATTTTCCCTCTTTATTTAATTGACATCATCGGTCACCCAGAAAATAAATTTTTAGGAATTGATAAATTAATTTTTGGTATAATTTCAGGAAGCATTGTTTTTTTGATTAGCTTTTTGTTCCACAATTTTTTAATAAAAAAGAGTGGAGGAAAATCTTTCTTTCCATTCCAAAAGGTCATTATTCCAATTTTATTTTTACTCATTACCAGTTTAATTTTTTATTCAATTTGCTAATATGACCGAAGATCTCGAAAAACAAAAAAAGATTGAAGAACTTCTAAAAAAAGTAGCAGAAAGTAAAAGGGGTAAACTCGATTTATCTTCTGATGAGGACTTATCAATTGCCATAATGAATCTAATTTCGATTGAAGAGCACTTTTTTTTTACCGGTGCCAAGACCGGAAAAACAGAATATTATGATTTATTAAATAAAGCCAGGGAGATGAGAAAGGAATTGCTTAAAAAGCTCGTCAAAGGATATGAAGGGGAGCTTTATTGCATTGAAAAACACCTCTTAGCTGCCTCAATGAGATTGATTGAGGTTGGAACGAAATATCTTAATGAAGGAAAGAAAGGAGAAGCCGAAAATCTATTCTCAAAAGCCTATGACCTGTATTCTTTGTTTTGGGCTTTGAATTTAAAACTAATTGATATCGGAGAGGTAAAAAAAATTGAGGAAAATCAGCTAAATGTTCATGATACGAAAAAAACCGGTTTTTTAGGGAAAATCGGAGATTTAATAAAAAAGATAATTGATTGTTGCCTTGAATGATTTCAGAATTTGTACGGGGCTTGATCCTTCAATTAATTCAGGATTAAGGCTGAGTTTATCGAAGCCTTGACTACCCCTTTTGCTTAAATTAAGGTAAAATAAATAAGATTGAAGCACGTCAGACGTGTTAAAGGTCGATAAATTTAAGAAGAATAAAGTGATTAAGAGACTTAGTTTAAATTAAAATATGGCTCAAGCTTTTTGCGTAAAATGTAAGGCCAAAAAGGAAATGCGAGATGAGAAAGAAGTGGTTATGAAGGGAAAGGGAGGAACTAAGAGAAGAGCCCTGACTGGGGTTTGTCCAGATTGCGGTACAAAGATGTTTAGGATTTTAGGTAAGGCCTAAAATTCATAAATTAAAATTTATTTAGGCCAAAACCACGAGAGCGGTGGTTTTGGTTTTTATTTTGTATTTTTGGTTACCCCAGAGAAATTGAGCATATAATTATTTCTCCACTAAAAACAAAAACTGCCCTCTGATGGGCGTTTTTGTCTTAAAGCTGTTTCCCATTTTCTTTTTTCCTTAATATACTAGATAAAATGAGTAAAAGTACCAGAAATTTTGTTTTAGGCGTTTTAATTGTTTTATTTTTCTTCAATATCTTAGCTTGGATTGCAGTATTTGACTTATCAAGACCTCAATTACTGGAAGTTAATTTTTTTGACGTTGGTCAGGGAGATGCAATTTTTATTGAAACCCCCCAAAGACATCAGATTTTGATTGATGGAGGTCCTAGTTCAAAAATTTTAGAAAAATTGGGGGGAAATATGCCCTTTTGGGATAGAGATATTGACTTAATAATTTTAACTCATCCTGACACCGATCATCTGAGAGGATTGATCGAAATTTTTAAAAAATATAAAATTGAAAAAATTCTCTGGACTGGAATTGTTAAGGATACCCCAGAATATAAAGAGTGGGAAGCCCGAGTTCAAAATCAAAAATTCAAAATCTTTATTGCCAAGGCTGGCCAGCGAATAAAAACTAGCAAAGTTTATTCAGATATTCTTTGGCCAATGGAAAATCTGGAAGGGAAAATAGTTAAAAATGATGATAATACCTCGATTGTTATTAAATTAATTTTTAATGCGAGATCCTTTTTGTTTACCGGTGACATTGATAAATCGGTTGAAATGGAACTAATTGAGAAATATGATATTGATTCTGATGTCTTAAAAGTTGCTCATCACGGTTCCAAGACTTCAACCTCTGAAGAATTTTTAGGAGAAGTTTTGCCTGAAATCGCCATAATTCAGGTTGGAGAAAATAAATATGGACATCCCTATTCAGAAGTATTGGAAAGGTTAAAAATTTTTGATATAAAGACTTTAAGGACGGATGAACAAGGAGATATAAAGATTCTCAGCGACGGGAAAAATTATAAAATAAAAACAGTAAAATAATATGAAGGGAATCGAGTTTCCAATTTTCAAAACTAAAATTAAAGGCGAAAGGGAAACCTTTAATTTAATTGATCCTGAGCAATCTCGGAAATATTTTAAATTGAAGGCTGGTTCAGAAATTGAGAAATTGAGAAGTTTTTTAAAATCTAATACTTTTTTAGTCATTTTATTAGGGAAAAAGAACTCTGGCAAAGGAACTTATTCAAAATTGTTCACTGAAATTATCGATCCAGAAAGGATAGAACACTTCTCAATTGGTGATATGGTTAGGAGTATAGATGGAGAATTGGCAGAGGGAAAAAAGAAGAAAGAGTTGATTAAATTTTTGAAGAAAAATTACCGTGGTAGACTTTCTTTAGATGAAATTATTTATGATTTAGAAAATAGAGATACAATAACCCTTCGGCCAACCGAATTAATTTTAGCTTTAGCTAAAAGAGAAGTAGGGAAAAGAGAAAAGAAAGCCCTTTTTGTTGATGGATTTCCAAGAGATTTAGATCAAATATCTTACTCCTTATTTTTTAGAGATTTAATTGGATATCGTGACGATCCAGATGTTTTTATCTTAATTGATGTTCCAGAAAGTGTAATTGACGAAAGAATTAAACATCGAGTGGTTTGTCCGAGATGTCAATCTACTAGAAATCTAAAATTACATCTGGTAAAAAAAGAAAATATTAAATACGATGAGAAAAAGAAAGAATTTTACTTTATTTGTGACAATCCGGATTGTAGTGGTATAAAGATGGTTAAAAAAGAAGGGGATGAATTGGGAATAAAACCAATAAGAGAAAGATTAAAAAAGGATGCAAAATTGATTGAACAGGCCTTTTCCCTTTATGGGATTCCAAAAATTCTTTTGAGAAATTCAGTTCCTGTAGAATTGGCACGAGGTTATGTTGATGATTATGAAATTACTCCAGAATACGATTTTCATTGGAATGAGAAGAAAAAAGAAGTTGAAATAATTGAAAAGCCTTGGATATTTTTAGATGACCAGGGAGTTCCCTCTTATAGTTTATTGCCTCAAGCCCTTGTTATTTCTTTGATTAAACAAATGGTAGATGTTTTAAATCTTTAAATTTCTAGTAGAGAAATCTCACTATGGGCTAAGTTGTGGATTATTCCTAAAAACAAATTAAATTTTGGCCCTTGACTTTTAATCTTCTAAAGTTTTATAATGAAATTAGCCCTGTCAGTTCTTTCTAATTGATTCAGGGACAAATGCTTTTTTAGGGAGTCCTATATTTTGTAGCGCTTTCCAGTAGCTACATTGCGGACACCCACCTGGATTGTTTTCCTGGAAGATTCTTTTAGAAAGATTGGCAGGGCTTTTATTATTAAAACGCCAAATTTGGCGTTTTTTTGTCGGGGTGCCGGGAATCGAACCCGGGCCACAGCCACCCCAAGGCCGCGGACTACCATTATCCTACACCCCGGTCGCTCCACTCCCTCTTGCCTTCGGCTCGAGCACTCACTTCGTTCGCTTCGTTCCGCTCCTTAGACACCTTCGGTTTCTAACGCTCGCTTCGCTCGCTGTTTTTCCAATACGGGGAGATATTAAAATATATCTCCCCGACCCCTTCTTTTATTTTCTCTTTCCCATTGCTTTAATACATTTTGTACAGGCTAAAACTCTTTTACCCCGTAAAGGGGCGTGGCCCTCACGGGGCTTTACGCCCGATGTTAAACGAACCCATTGTAAATTTGGGTATTTCCTTTTTTTAGTTGTTGGATTGTATTTTCCTCGGAGCTTTCTCAATTTCCAAACTAACCTTCCTTTTTTTCCGCAAAGAGCACAGATTCTGGCCATATAATATATTTTAGATTATTTTAGATTTTTGGCAATATTTTGTTATATTTTTGAGCGCTGGCGAAAAAATATCCCTCGAGGTATAATTTAAATTGATGGAATTTCTTTTTTTAATTATTGTTTTAATCTTTTCGGTGGTTTTTCATGAAGTCTCTCACGGGAGTATGGCTGATTTTCTAGGTGATCCCACGGCCAAATATGCTGGTAGGCTCACTTTAAATCCACTAAAGCATTTAGATCCGGTTGGTTCTATTTTTTTACCAATTTCCCTTTTAATTTTAACTAGAGGCCAAGGTCCAATTTTTGGCTGGGCAAAACCAGTACCGATTAATTCTTATAATTTCCGAGATCAAAAATGGGGAAATTTAAAAGTGGCTTTGGCAGGACCCTTATCAAATATTTTACTCGCTCTAGTCTTTGGTTTACTAATTAGGTTTTTTAAATTACCTTTTCAACTTTCCCATTTCTTTTCTTTAATTATAATTTTAAATCTTTTACTAGCAATTTTTAATTTAGTTCCCATTCCGCCTTTGGATGGTTCCCATATCCTTTTTGCCTTTTTATCAGAAAGGTCTGAGAGAATAAAATTATTTTTCCAACAGTATAGCCTTTTGATTTTAATTTTATTCATCATTTTTGGCCTGAGGCTGATTTCCCCCTTGGTTTTATTAATCTATAAACTAATTATTGGCAAGGCACTCTATATTTGACATTTTTAAATTTATTTGTTAATTTAAATTTAGAGCTTTCTGCTCTGTTTTTAATATTAAATATGCCAACTATTCATCAATTAATCAAAAAAGGAAGAAAAAAAATTCGAAGGCACAAAAGAATGCCGGCTTTGAAATTTGGTTTCAATGTCTTAAAAAATAGACCGAAAGAATATCTTTCTCCTTTTAAAAGAGGAGTTTGTCTTAAAGTCTTTACTGTCACTCCCAAAAAACCAAATTCTGGTTTAAGAAAAGTAGCTAGAGTAAGATTAACCAATGGAATGGAGGTGACTGCTTATATTCCTGGTGTAGGTCATAATTTACAGGAGCATTCAGTTGTTTTGATTAGAGGAGGAAGGGTTAAAGATTTGCCCGGGGTAAGATATCATGTTATTCGTGGTCTTTTCGATATTACCGGAGTCGAAGGAAGGAAACAAGAAAGATCAAAATACGGAGTAAAGAAATCTGAAGGAATTAAACCCAGTACTACAACATAATTGTTACTACTGGTAAATAATATGGTTAGAAAAAAGAAAGAAAAAAGAATAATTTCACCCGATCCTGTTTATAATAATCTAATAGTTACCAAATTCATTAATCAGGTTATGAGACGAGGCAAAAAGTCACTTGCCAGAAAGATTGTCTATCAAACTTTTGATATCATTAAAGAAAAAGTTCAAAAAAACCCTTTAGAAATTTTTGAACAGGCACTTGAAAATGCCTCACCCTTGCTTGAAGTTAGACCAAAGAGAATTGGGGGAGCGACCTATCAAGTTCCTAGAGAAGTGAAAGGAGAAAGGAGATTAACTTTGGCCATGCGCTGGATAATTCAGGCAGCAAAATCGAGGAAAGGAAAACCAATAAGAGAAAAATTAGCTGAGGAATTAATTAATGCTGCTAACAATACTGGTTTGGCTATTAAGAAAAAAGGGGATACTCATAAAATGGCCGAGGCCAATAGAGCCTTTGCCCATTTCGCTTGGTAAAACGCTCAGGAATACAATTTTCGGTACACGCAAGCTTTTCCAGCGAAAAAGCTCGCTCATTGTCCTCGCGAATTAGTCGCCTTTGGCGACACCATGCTAATTCGCTGCGGATGGTCACGAAAATCGATTCCCTCGCTTAAATTTTTATGTTAAGAACTTATCCTATCGAAAGATATAGAGATATTGGAATCATCGCCCATATTAGTGCCGGTAAGACTACAACAACCGAGCGGATTTTATTTTATACTGGAATATCCCATAAATTAGGAAGCACTGATGATGGAACAGCAATTATGAATTGGATGGAACAGGAAAAGGAAAGAAAATTAACAATCAAGGCTGCTGCTACCACTTGTTTTTGGACGCCTGAACAATATTTAAAGGAAAAAGAAAAAGAAGAAGTAAAACCCGAATATAGAATCAATATCATTGACACCCCAGGCCACATTGATTTTACAGCTGAAGTCCAAAGGTCTTTAAGAGTTTTAGATGGGGCAGTGGTAGTCTTTGATGGAGTGGCTGGAGTTGAACCCCAATCAGAAACTGTTTGGCATCAGGCAGATAAATTTAATGTTCCAAGAATTTGTTTTATAAATAAAATGGATAGAATTGGAGCTAATTTTGAAAAAGCTTTGGAGTCAATTTGGCAAAAATTATCTAAAAATGCAATAGCTTTGCAATTACCGATTGGAGAGGAAGATAAATTTGTAGGAGTAATTGATTTATTGAGAATGAAAGCCCTAATATTTGGAGGAGATTTTGGTCAAATTGTAAAGGAAGAAGACATCCCCAAAAATTTGTTAGAGAAAGCTAAGACTTGGAGGGGAAAATTGATAGAAAGAATTGCTGCTGAAGATGCAATTTTGCTAGAAAAATATTTAGCAAAAAAGGAAATTTCGATTGATGAATTGAGACAGACTTTGAGGAAAGCAACGCTGAATTATAAATTAATTCCAGTATTTTGTGGAGCAGCTTTTAGGAATAAAGGAGTTCAACCTCTCTTAGATGGAATAGTTTATTATTTACCCAATCCAATTGATTTACCAGCGATTAAGGGAGTTGATCCAAGAAATGGCCAGGAGATTGAGCGAAAAGCTGCGGATTCAGAACCTTTTGCTGCACTGGCCTTTAAGATTTCAGCTGATCCCTATATTGGTACCCTGACTTATTTTCGAGTTTATTCCGGAACCTTAAAAAAAGGTTCTTATGTTTTAAACTCAATTACTAGCCAAAAGGAAAGAATTGGTCGGATTCTAAGAATGCATTCCAATGAAAGAGAAGAAGTTGAAGAGGTTTTTGCCGGTGATATCGGAGCAACTATTGGCTTGAAAAGAACTTCCACCGGTCATACTTTATGCGATGAACGGAATCCAATTATTCTAGAAAAAATTTCTTTTCCTGAACCAGTTATTGCTATTCGGATTGAGCCAAAGACAAAACAGGATCAAGAAAAAATGAGTCTGGCCTTAAAAAGACTGACTGAAGAAGACCCGACTTTTAAAGTTAAAGGTGATTTAGAGACTGGAGAAACCATTATTTCTGGAATGGGAGAATTGCATTTAGAAATTATTGTTGACAGAATGAAAAGGGAATTCAGGGTCGAAGGTAATGTCGGAAAACCCCAGGTTGCTTACAAAGAAACTATTAAAGGAGAGGCCGAGGCTGAAGGAAAATATATTAGGCAATCTGGTGGTCGTGGTCAATATGGTCACGTCTGGCTTAGAGTTAGACCAAAAGATCGAGGTGAGGGCTTTGAGTTTATTGATGCAATTAAAGGCGGGATAATTCCAAAGGAATTTATTCCGGCAGTGGAAAAGGGAGTAAAAGAGGCCAAGGATAAAGGAGTAATTGCCGGTTATCCAATGATTGATTTGCAAGTTACTTTATATGACGGTTCTTTTCATGAAGTTGATTCCTCAGAAATTGCCTTCAAAATCGCAGGGTCAGCTGCCTTTCAGAAAGCAACTAAAAGAGCCCAACCAGTTTTGCTTGAACCAATAATGAGGTTAGAAGTAATTGTTCCTGAAGAATTTTTCGGTGATACAATTGCTGATTTGTCAGCCAGAAGAGGAAAGATTGAAGAGACAAAAGATAGATTAAATCTAAAAATAATTGGAGCAAAAGTTCCTTTGGCTGAAATGTTTGGCTATGCCACGGCTTTACGATCCTTGACTGAAGGGAGAGGAACCTTTACAATGGAATTTGATCACTATGAAGAAGTTCCCAAAAATGTTGCTCAGGAGGTTATTGAAGGAAAAAGAAAATAAATTATAAATTGCAAATTGAAAATTAATATTGACTTATTTTTTAAAGGTTAATAAAATAATAATATAATATTAAAGAGGGTCTAGGGTTTAGGGTCTAGGGGATTAGATAGTTTTGCCTAAAAACCTAAACGCTAAAAACCTAGACGCTAGAAAAAAAAATATGCCTGAAAAAGAAAAATTTATAAGGGAAAAACCCCATTTGAATATTGGTACTATTGGTCATGTTGCTCATGGGAAAAGTACAGTAACGGCAGCCATGACTCATATTTTAAGTTTAAAAGGTTTAACAAAGAAAGTCTGGACGGTTGATGATTTAAATGCCGCGCCTGAGGAAAAAGCCAGGGGCTTGACCATTACCGTCTCCCATGTTGAATATGAAACTGATAACCGTCATTATGCTCATATCGATTGCCCTGGTCACGCTGACTATATTAAGAATATGATTACTGGAGCTGCTCAAATGGATGGTGCAATTTTGGTGGTATCCGCTCCTGATGGACCAATGCCCCAGACCAGAGAACACATTCTACTAGCTAGACAGGTTGGTTTGCCATCTTTGGTTGTCTTTCTAAATAAATGTGATATAGTTGATGACTCAGAGATTATTGATTTGGTTGAATCAGAAATCAAGGAACTTTTGAAAAAATATGGGTATCCGGGAGATAAAATTCCTATAATTCGAGGCTCAGCCCTAAAAGCCTTGGAGGTAAAATCTCCTGATGATGAGGCAGCCAAACCAATTTTAGATTTAATTAAGGCAATTGATGAACATATTCCTGAGCCAGTCAGGGAAACGGAGAAACCTTTTTTAATGGCCATTGAAGATGTTTTCTCAATTGCTGGAAGAGGAACAGTTCCTACTGGAAGGATTGAAAGAGGAGTAATTCACCCAAATGAGGAGGTGGAATTAATCGGCTTTCGGCCAACAGTTAAAACTGTGGCAGTAAGTATTGAGATGTTTAATAAAACTCTTGATGAAGGAAGGGCAGGAGATAATGTTGGAATACTATTGCGAGGGCTTAAAAAAGAAGATGTTGAAAGGGGTCAGGTTTTGGTAAAACCAGGAACCATTACTCCTCATACTGAAGTTGAAAGTGAAATTTATATTTTGACCAAAGAAGAAGGAGGCAGACACACTCCTTTCTTCTCAGGCTATAAACCCCAGTTTTATTTTAGAACTACTGATATTACTGGTGAGGTAACTTTACCAGAAGGCACTGAGATGGTTATGCCTGGTGACACGGTTAATCTGAAAATTAAATTAATTTCACAAATAGCCCTTGAAGAAAAACAAAGATTTGCCATTAGAGAAGGAGGTAAAACTGTTGGGGCAGGAGTAGTGACGAAGATAGTTAAATAAAAGTACAAAGCGTAAAATTCAAAGTACAAAATTACAACTAACCCCCAGGACTTTTAATAATTTTGTTCTTTTAAGATGGCTAAAAAGATTACAACCCGCCCGAGGACGGGGCTTTCCACTACGCGGGAGAACCTCGCGTCCCGACCACATCCTCTCACCAAGAGGCGGACCCCTGCTGAAACTATTCAGGCTAGACTTCGGATAAAACTTAAATCTTACGATCACAAAGTGATTGATATTTCTGCTCGGCAGATTATTGAGACGGCTTCACGTTATGGGGCTGAGATTTTAGGTCCAGTTCCTCTGCCAACCGAAATTCACAAATACACCGTAAATAGATCAAGCTTCATTCATAAAGATTCCCGGGAACAATTTGAAATGAGGGTCCATAAAAGATTAATTGATATTTTAAATCCTAATCCGAAAGTTCTCGATGCCTTGATGAGTTTAAATCTACCAGCCGGAGTTGATATTGAAATTAAAATGTGATTTACCAAAATCGATTTTTATTATATAATTAAAATGGTTAAAATAAATTTTTAAAAAGAAATTTTTAAAAATAGCCGTGGCGAAAACCGGGCTATGCCCGGTTTTCAATTTAACATTCGCACTCGCTCTGGCGAAACGAGAGCTTGCGCTCCTTATTTATTTCAGAATCTAAATTCCGAAATAATAAAATAATGAAATTTATTTTAGGAAAAAAATTGAAAATGGCTCAAATTTTTGATGAGAAAGGAAAAACAATACCTGTAACTTTAATTGAAGCAGGTCCCTGCCAAGTTACCCAGCTAAAAACGAAAGAAAAAGATGGTTATCAGGCAATTCAAATAGGTTTTGAAAAAATAGAAAAGAAAAAAAAGATAAAAAAGACAATGAAGGGAAAAGAATTTAAATATTTAAGAGAATTCAAAAATGGAGAATTCAAAGTTGGTGATGAAATTTTGGTTTCAATCTTTAAAGAAGGAGAAAAAGTCTCGGCTTCTGGAATTTCAAAGGGGAAGGGATTTGCCGGTGCTGTCAAAAGGTGGAAGGTTTCTGGTTTTCCAAAGACCCATGGCACAAAACATGGTCTAAGAACTTTGGGTTCAATTGGCCCAAGTACTCCCCAAAGAGTAATGAAGGGGAGAAAAATGGCAGGAAGAATGGGAGGAGAAAGAATTACTGTTAAAAATTTAAAAATTATAAAAATTGATCCCGAAAAAAACTTAGTAGCAATAAAAGGAGCGGTTCCGGGGAGAAAGGGAACGTTACTTGAAATTAAAAATTAAAAGTGAAAAATTAAAAATTAAATAAAAAAACGGGCATTTTTAGTCTGCCCGAAGGACTTTTTATAGGTTTTACCCTTTTTGTGCTTTGAATATTTCCGATATCCTATCTCTGAGCTCCATGAACATCCCGTAGATTGTCAATAGAAGAGTAATCATCCAGATTACTGCGAGACCTGCTGCACTCTCAGCTGATCCTAATACTATCATATATACAGATAGTCCCCCAGTTAGCACGCTTACGATCCCCATTATCACACAAGCAATTCTATCTCCTAATTCCATTCCTTACCCCTCCTTATCTTTTCGATATTTTATTATAACAAATCAATTTATGCTTGTCAACACTTACAATCAAAATGGAGAAAAAATTGGACAAACGAGATTGCCCTCGGAGATTTTTGGCATTAAAATCAATTCTGATTTAGTTTATCAGGTTACTGTTTCTCAGATGGCGAATAGGAGAAAGGTTATTGCTCATACAAAGACAAGAGGGGAGGTTTCAGGTGGCGGTAGAAAACCCTGGAGACAAAAGGGAACTGGAAGGGCAAGACATGGTTCGATTAGATCTCCAATTTGGAGGCATGGTGGAGTAGTTTTTGGTCCAAGAAAAGAAAGAGTTTTTAAGAAAAAAATTCCAGAAAAAATGAGGAGAAAGGCACTTTTCATGATATTATCAGCCAAAGCCAAAGAGAACTTATTAATTCTTTTAGATTCATTGGAAATTGAAACGCATAAGACAAAAAAAATGGCTGAAATAATTAAAAATCTAAAATCAAAAATTGAAATTTTTAAAAAGGGCGATATCTTAATTGCTTTACCAAAACTAGATAAAAATATAATTTTAGCCACTAGAAATCTTCCCGATATCCAGACAATAGAGGCCAGAAATTTAAATTGTTTTGATTTACTATCTTTTAAATATTTGATTTTGCCAAAAGAAGCAATTTCAGTAATTAAAGAAACCTTTTTAAAATAATGGTTGAAATTTCTAAAATTTTGAAATCGCCATTGATTACCGAAAAAGCTACCCAATTGACTCAAAAAAATCAATATGCTTTTAAAGTTTATCCTGAGACAAATAAAACTGAAATTAAAAAGGCAATTGAAAAACTATATGGCGTTGATGTAATATCTGTTAAAATTATAAATGTTCCTAGAAAGAGAAGAAGATTGGGAAGAATATCTGGTTGGAGAAAGGGATATAAAAAAGCAATTGTTAAAATTAAAACAGGACAAAAAATTGAGATTTTACCAAAATAATAAATGAAAGAAGAAAAATTAAATTCAATAAAATTATTAGCTAAAAAAGAGCCTGAAAAAAGGTTATTAATAACATTGAAAAAAAGAGCTGGGAGAGGAAGAGCTGGTAGAATTACTGTTCGCCATCGAGGAGGTGGAGCAAAAAGACTTTATAGAATTATTGATTTCGGTCAGGAAAAAATGGGAATACCGGCCAAAATTATTGCCTTTGAATACGATCCTTATCGCTCAGCCTATCTTATGCTTTTAAAATATCAAGACGGAGAAAAAAGATATCAAATTGCCCCTCAGAATCTAAAAATTGGTGATGAAATAATCTGTGCTGAAAAGGCCGAAATTAAAACTGGAAATCGAATGAAATTAAAAAATATTCCAGTTGGCACTACGGTTTATAATGTTGAATTAATTCCTAACAAAGGAGGAAAATTATTCAGAGGAGCAGGAACTTCCGCTAAGGTTTTGGCCCAGGAAGAAAATTTTACCCAGTTTGAGATGCCTTCTTCAGAGATTAGAAGAATTGCTAATGAATGCTTCGCCTCAATTGGTGCAGTTTCTAAACCCGAACACAAATACATTAAATTAGAAAAGGCAGGCAGAATTCGCTATTTAAGAAGAAGACCGGTTGTCCGAGGAACAGCTATGGGACCAAGAGATCATCCCCATGGTGGAAGAGGAGGAGGGAAAAGACCAATTGGTTTAACACACCCAAAAACTCCTTGGGGGAAACCAGCTCGGGGAGTGAAAACCAGAAAAAGAAAATGGACAGACAAATTTATTATTCAAAGGAGGAGTAAAAAGTAATAAATAATTATGGCCAGAAGTCTTAAAAAGGGTCCGTATATCGCCCAAAAATTATTGGAAAAACTCAAAAAGATTGGAAAACCAGATCAAAAGACAATTATAAAAACTTGGGCAAGAGATTGTACCATCATTCCAGAAATGGTAGGTTTCACTTTTGGAGTTCACGATGGAAAAAAACATGTTCCCGTTCGAATAACCGAGGAGATGGTAGGGCACAGTTTGGGTGAGTTTGCTCCAACCACCAAATTTGTAAGGCATGGTGGGAGAATACAAAGAGAGTTAGAAAAAACGGCAGCTGAAAAGGAGGTCGGAAAATTAAAAGAAACTAAACCTAGTAGTGAGAGCACTACTACTAGGTAAAGAATAATATACTTATAGGGATATTTTTCGCCATCGCTCAAAATATGGAAATTAAAGCTAAACTTAATTACCTAAGAATTGCTCCAAGAAAGATGAGATTGGTCGCCGACTTAATTAGAGGTAAAAGGGTTTTAGAAGCTCAAAATATTTTGAATTTCACAGTTAAACGGGCAGGTCTACAATTGCTGAAACTTTTAAGATCGGCTATCGCCAATGCCAAGCATAATTTTGGTTTAGAAGAATCCAATCTTTATATTTCGGAAATAAAAATTGATGAGGGACCAAAAATCAAAAGATGGAAACCTAAGGCTAGAGGAGAGATTTCGGAAATCCAGAAAAAAACTTCCCATTTAAGTCTAGTTTTAAAGGAGATTGAAAAAAGGGTAAAGAAAGTTAAAAAAGTGGGGGGAATGGTCGAAGCTAAAATAGTAGAAAAAGCTCCTAAAATAGAGCGACCAAAACCAAAACTGGAAATTTTGAAAAAACCAAAAATTGAGCGAGGATTAAGGAAAATCTTTAGGCGAAAAGCCTTCTAGAATTCATTGCAACAATTTAATTTCATGGCTCACAAAGTTCACCCAAAAATTTTTCGATTAAAAGGACTCACTGACTGGGGATCTCGTTGGTTTGAGAAAAAAAAGTTTCCTCAATGTCTCAGAGAGGATTTTGAAATTAGGGAGTTTTTGAAAAAGAAATTGAGTAAAATTGGGATTGAGAAAATTGAAATTGAGAGATTCCCAACAAAAATAAATGTTTTAATTTCAACTGCCAGACCAGGCCTACTTATTGGTCGACGTGGTGAAGGAATAGAAAAAATAAGAATGGAATTAGAAAAAATAAGTTCTAAAAAAGGAGAAAAGAAAGAAATAAAACTGGAAATTCTGGAAATTAAAGACCCTTGGTTATCAGCTACCTTAGCTGCTCAATGGATTTCCCAACAGATTGAACAAAGAGTTCCTTTTCGAAGGATTTTGAAACAAGCCTTGAATAAAATAATGGCCAAAAAGGAAATAAAAGGAGCCAGAATTCAAGTTGCTGGAAGATTAGATGGTCATGAGATTGCTAGGACTCAATGGCTAAAGAAAGGAAGACTGCCAAGGCAGACCCTTCGCTCAGAAATTGATTATGGGATGGCCAGGGCCTACTGTACTTATGGGATAGTGGGAGTAAAGGTCTGGATTTATAAAGGCGAAAAATTCTGAAGATGTTATATCCAAAAAAAGTTAAACATCGAAAATGGCAAAAAGGAGTTTTCGGAGGAGTAGATACTCGAGGAACGGAGTTGGCTTTTGGTAGTTTTGGACTAAAATCTTTGGAGACTAGATGGATTAGTTCTCGGCAATTAGAAGCAGCCAGAAGGGCGATTATCAGGTATTTTAAAAAAGGAGGGAAACTTTGGATCAGAATTTTTCCTCAAAAGCCAGTGACTAAAAAAGGAACGGAAGTTCCAATGGGTGGGGGAAAAGGAATGGTTGACCATTATGTTTTTCCAATAAAACCTGGCCGAATTATTTTTGAGGTTGAAGGTATAACCGAAGAAGAGGCTAGGAAGGCTTTTAGAAAAGCTAGTGATAAATTACCAGTAAAGACAAAATTTGTTAAAAAATGAAAATTAAGGAATTGCACCAAAAATCATTTGTTGATCTTCAAAAACTCTTAGAGACAAATCAAGAGAAAATGAGAAGATTCCGATTTGATTTAGCTTCAGGGAAATTAAAAAATGTTAGGGAAATTAGAAAATTGAAAAAAGATATCGCCAGAATTTTAACTATTTTAAGAGAGAAAAAAGCACCCCATTGAGGAAGGGGGTAGAGAGCGAGCCCGAAAGGGCGAGCGACTAACTTAGGGAATAGCACTATGCCAAAAAAAAGATTAATCGGAAAAGTCATTTCAGATAAAATGGCAAAGACGGTAGTAGTTGAGGCTGAGCGTACCACCCGACATCCAAAATATAAAAGGACTTATAAAGTCCATAAAAAATATAAGGCCCATAATAAATTGGGTGAAGTTAAAGTTGGAGACGTGGTAATAATTGAGGAATGTCGGCCGATAAGCAAAGAGAAAAGGTGGCGGGTGATAAACAAAATCCCATAGCTACATCGAAAGGGGGTCGGCCCCCACACCAAATTTTGGTGTGGGGGGTAAAGAGCGAGCCCGAAGCGAGGCAAAGCCGAGCGCCCCGCCAGAACATGTTCTGGCGGGGAGAGGGCGAGCGACTAACTGTTGTAATAGCACTATGATACAAACTAGAACAATGCTAAAAGTTGCTGATAATACCGGGGCGAAAATTATTCAATGTTTTAGGGTCTTAGGCGGCACTAAAAGAAGATATGGTCAATTAGGAGATATTATTGTTGGGACAGTTAAAAAGGCTGAACCAAGAAGGTTAGTGAAAAAACATGATGTTGTCCGAGGAGTAATAATTAGGCAAAAAAAACCTTATCGAAGACCGGATGGTAGCTATATTCGCTTTGATGATAACGCAATAGTCATTCTTGAAGGAAAAACCAGAGATCCCAAAGGTGGTCGAATTTTCGGGCCAGTAGCTAGGGAATTAAAAGAAAAAGGATTTGAGAAGATTGTGGCAATAGCTGAAGAATTAGTATAGTTGCTCGCCGTTTGTCAGGGAGAGACACAATCAATTTTCCCAGCGAAGAAAATTGTTGTTCGTTTCTCGGCCTCGCTCTCTGCCTCTGGCGGAACCATGCCCGTTCGGCCTCTGAAACGCACTCCTTAGCCAAACGGCTCACTAAATCTTTTTATGAAAATAAAAAAGAGTGATACAGTTTTAATAATTTCTGGAAAAGACCGAGGCAGAAAAGGCAAGATTTTAAAAACTTTTCCAAAGAAAAGAAAAATTTTAGTTGAAGGAATTAATTTGAAAAAGAAACACTTTCGGCCAAAAAGAGAAGGAGAAAAAGGAGAAATTTTACAGGTCCCGGCTCCAATTCAGGTTTCTAATGTAAAAATTATTTGTTCAAAGTGTGGTAAGACAACAAGAATAGGTTTTAGAATTATTGGTGGAAAGAAATACCGAATCTGCAAAAAATGTCAAAATAAAATTTAATTCTTAATCTTATGCTAAAAGAAAGATATAAAGAAGAGATACTTCCTAAAATTATTAAGAAGTTCGGTTACTGTCCCAAAATTGAAAAAGTAGTGGTTAATATTGGTTTTGGCAGATTAATTTCTGGAAAAACTCCGGAGGAGCAAAGAAAAATTCAAGACGCCATTTTAAATGATTTAGCTTTAATTACTGGCCAAAGACCGATTTTAACCGAGGCAAAAAAATCAATTTCTAGCTTTAAAATTAGAAAAGGTCTATCAATTGGAGCCCAGGTAACTCTCAGAGGAAAAAGAATGAATGATTTTTTAGAAAGATTAATTCAGATTGCTCTCCCCAGATCCCGGGATTTCCGAGGGATTGATCAACGTTCCATTGATAAGGAAGGAAATTTAACCATTGGTATTAGGGAACACATTTGTTTTTCCGAAATTTCCCCAGAGAAAGTCAAAAATATTTTTGGTTTTGAAATAACGGTAGTAACTACGGCCAAAAATAGAGAAGAAGGAATAGAATTTCTAAAATTAATAGGATTTCCGATAAAATCTTAAATACTAAATAATAATTAATAATGAGAAACGAAAACGCGAAACTAACTAAATCATTATGTTTTATTCATTATTAATTATTCATTAAACAAAGCGACTATGCCTACTAAGGCCCAAATTGCTAAATCTTCAAAAAAACCAAAATTTTCCACCCGAGTTGTCCGGCGTTGTTTTCGATGTGGAAGAAAGCGAGGCTTTATGAGAAAATTTGGTCTCTGTCGAATTTGCTTTAGGGAAATGGCTAATCAAGGATTAATTCCGGGCATAAAAAAAAGTAGTTGGTAATAATATAAAGTTAAAATATTATGGATCCCATTACAGATACGTTCAATCGAATAAGGAATGCCCTGGCTGTTTCTCAACCTTCAGTTTCCATTCCCTTTTCTAATCTAAAATATGAAATTGCCAAGATTTTGGAAAGAGAAAGATTGATTGAGAAAGTCGAAAAAAAAGGAAGAAAAATAAAAAAAATTATTGAAATTACTTTAAAATACGAAGAGAAACTACCAGTAATTTCTGGCATAAAAAGAATTTCCAAACCTGGTCAGCAAATTTATATCCCAGCTAAAAAATTAAAGCCGGTTAAGGGTGGATATGGATTAGCCATAATTTCAACATCAAAGGGTTTAATGACGGACAGGGAAGCAAGAAGGCAAAAATTAGGAGGGGAAGTAATTTGTGAAATATGGTGATGCGCTTCGGGAATACGATTTTCGGGACACGCTCTGCTTCCCAGCGAGAAGTAAGCTCAGTTCCTCGGCAAATTTTCGCCTTCGGCGAAACCATGCAATTTGCCTGCGGATAGTCCCGAAAATCGATTCCCTCGCTTAAAAATACATTATGAGCCGAATAGGAAAAAAGCCAATTTTAATACCGGAGAATGTAGAAGTTAAAATTGAGGGACAAAAAGTTATTGTCAAAGGTCCCAAAGGTGAACTTTGCCTTGAAATTCGACCGGAAATTAAAGCCGAAGTAAAAGACTACTGCCCACCCACCACCCTCCCGCCCAAAGGGCGGGCCCCTAGGAAAATTTTCCTTTGGCCTCAAATAGAAACAAAAAAGACAAAGGCCTTATGGGGTTTAACTAGAGCCTCACTGGCTAATCTAATGGAAGGGGTAACTAAAGGATATGAAAAAAAATTGGAGATAGAGGGCTTAGGCTATAAGGCCTATTTGGAAGGAAGCAATCTGGTTTTAGAAGTTGGCTTTTCTCACCCAGTTAAAATAAAAGTCCCAGAAGGTATAAAATTTTCAGTAGAAAAAAACATTATCACTGTCTCAGGAGTTAATAAAGAATCGGTTGGGCAAATATCTGCCAAAATCAGAAAGGTTAAGCCCCCTGAACCTTATAAAGGAATGGGAATTAAATATCTAGGAGAAATAATTAGAAAAAAAGTTGGGAAAAAGGCAGTAACCGTTAAATAAAATATGAGAAAAATCTCACGATGCCAGAAAAGAAAATCCCGTCACAAAAGAGTCAGAGCAAAGATTTTTGGTCAGGCTTTTCGGCCTAGACTTTGTGTTTTTCGATCGAACAAACATATTTATACCCAGTTAGTTGTTGATGAAAAAAGAGTAACCATCGCAAGAGCAAGTGATTTGGAACTGAAAAAATCAAAGCCAAAAAAACAAAAAGTGAAAATTGAAAAAGAAAAAAATGAGAAAACACAAAAACCCTTGGCAAGAAAGGTCGCTCTTGCCTATGAAGTTGGAAAATTAATTGCCCAAAAAGCCAAAAAATTAAAAATCGAAAAAGTCGTTTTTGATAGAGGGGGTTATAAATACCACGGAAGGGTAAAAGCTCTTGCTGAAGGAGCAAGAGAAGGGGGACTAAAGTTTTAAATTAAAGTATGCCAGAAGAAAAAGAAGCAAAAATTGAAAAAGAAAAACCAAAAGAGCCCTCCTTCGCTAAAGCTACGGAGGGTAAAGAGGAATTTGAGTCAAAACTTTTAGATTTGGCTAGAGTCACTCGGGTAACAGCTGGTGGAAAACATTTTCGTTTCCGAGCAGTAATCATTACTGGAAATAAAAGTGGAAAAGTTGGAGTAGGGGTAGCTAAGGGCTTAGATGTAGCTCAGGCAGTGGAAAAAGCAACCAAGACAGCTCAGAAAAAATTAATTGAAGTACCAATGATTAACGAAACCATTACCCACCAAGTTGAGGCAAAGTTTGGACCAGCTAAAGTTCTATTGAAACCTCAAAGAAAGGGTAGGGGATTGGTGGCTGGTGGAACAGTCAGATTAATTTGCATTTTAGCCGGGATAAAAAACATTTCCTCAAAAAATTTAGGAAGAACTGGTAATAAATTAAACATCGCCAGGGCGGCAATTGAAGCCTTAAAGAAGTTAAAAATGAAAAAAGTATAATACATAATTTTTAATTATGTTTTATTAATTATTAATTTTGGATTATTCCTATGCAATTACACGAATTACGTCCAAAACATAAATTAAAAAGAAAAAAAAGAGTGGGTCGTGGTGGCAAGAAAGGTACTTATTCTGGCCGAGGGATAAAAGGTCAAAAAGCTAGAGCTAGTCGGAAACTAAAACCTTTAATTAGGGAATTAATAAAGAGATATCCAAAACTCAGGGGCTATAAATTTAAGGCAATAAAATTAAAACCAGCAATTTTGAATCTTCAAATTTTAGAAAAAAAATTTAAAGAAAGTGAGATAATTAACCCTCAAATCTTGCTTAAAAAAAATTTAATTTCTAAAATAGAAAGAAAGATACCAAAAATAAAGATTTTGGGAAGGGGAGAAATAAAAAAAGCCTTGATTATTGAGGGATGTGAAGTGTCAAAGAGTGCTAAAGAAAAGATTGAGAAAGCTGGAGGAACAGTGAAATAGCGTTCCATTGAGGAAGAGAGTCGAGGAAACCCTTCGGTTTCCCCGTATAGGAAAACAGCTTGCCGAAGGCGAGCGACTAACTTGGTATTACCACTATGTGGTTTCAAAAAATTATTAAAATTTTCAAAATCAAAGAATTACGAAATAAAATTCTTTTTGTCCTGGGAATTTTTGCTATCTTTAGAACAATGGCTAACATTCCCATTCCCGGAATTGATAAAGGCCAGTTGAGTCTTTTTTTTGAACAGTTTCGGATTTTCGGAATTTTAAATATTTTTACTGGAGGAGCTTTAGATAATTTGTCAATTGTCATGTTGGGATTAGGTCCTTATATTACAGCCACAGTTATTTTGCAGTTATTAACAATGATTTTTCCTCAGCTCGAAAGAATGTATCGAGAGGAGGGCGAGGCTGGTCGTCAAAAGTTTACTCAATATGGAAGAATATTAACTGTTCCTCTGGCTGTGCTCCAGGGCTATGGAATGCTGACCCTTTTCCAAAGACAAGGAGTAATTACAAAACTTTCCCCTTTCTTACTTTTTACTTCAATTCTGGTCATCACTGCCGGCGCTCTTTTTTTGATGTGGCTAGGGGAGTTAATTTCTGAAAAGGGAATTGGTGAAGGAGTTTCCCTTTTAATTTTCGCTGGAATCGTTGCTGATTTTCCAAATAACATTCGCCAAATGATACTTACTGTTAAGATGGGAAATCTTCCTCTTTATTCATATTTAATATTTTTTAGTATGGCTTTGTTAATTATTGCTGGTGTGGTTTTAGTAAACGAGGCCAGGAGAAATATTCCAGTTTCCTATGCTAAAAGAGTCAGGGGAATGCGCCTTTATGGAGGAGTTTCAACCTATTTGCCAATTAATATCAATCCAGCTGGTGTTATGCCAATAATCTTTGCTATGTCGGTTTTGCTTTTTCCAGGAATGATTGCTAATTTTTTAGCTGGAACTGGTGGAAGAATTGGTCAGATTGCTCAACAGATAGGTAACTTTTTTCAAAACCCCTTAGTTTATGGAATTTTATACTTTTTATTAGTCTGCCTTTTTACTTTTTTTTATACAACTGTGACCTTTGAGCCCAAATCTATCTCTGAAAATTTGCAGAAAATGGGTGGCTTTATTCCGGGAATTAGGCCAGGAAGTTCAACGGCCAATTTTTTGTCCTATATTTTAAATCGAATTCTATTAATTGGTGCTCTCTTTCTAGGATTAATTGCCGTAATGCCATCTGTCATCGGCGAAATTACCAAAATAATGGCCTTTCAATTTTTAATTGGGGGGACAGGAATTTTGATTGTTGTTTCAGTAGTTTTGGAGACAGTTCGTCAAATTAATGCCCAATTGGAAATGCGAGAATATGAAACCTTATAAGAAACCAAAAATTTTCATTGTACTTGGACCGCCCGGTTCTGGTAAAGGAACACAAGCAGAGTTTCTTGTTAAGAAATTTAAATTAGAATCTTTCGGGAGTGGCGTGGCTCTTCGCGAACGTCAAAAAAGAGGTGATTTTACTGGAAAGAAAATCGGAGAAGTTATGGAAAGAGGAGAATGGATACCTGAGTCCGTCATTTCTAAACTCTGGATGGATAAATTAGAGAAGTTTAAACAAAAAAGAAAATTTAATGGATTAGTCTATGACGGTGGTCCAAGAAGGATGTTGGAAGCCGAACTTTTTGATATCGCTTTAAAATGGTATGAATGGCAAAAAAACGTAAAAGTTATTTTTATCAATATTTCAAAAGAAGAATCTCTCAATCGTTTAACTAAAAGAAGACAATGTAAAAAATGTGGAAGACTAATTCCTTGGATTGGAAAATTTAAAGAACTCAAAAAGTGTGACAGATGTGGGGGTCAACTTATGGTTAGAGCAGATGATAAACCAAAAGCAATATTAAAACGTTTAGAAGAGTTTAAAAAACATACAATACCAGTAATAAAATATCACAAAAAACAAGGTAGATTAATTGAAATAAATGGTGAACAAAGCATTAAAGATGTTTTTAAAGATATTTTAAAAGCGATTCAATAATTAACTTTATTTTTATGCAAATTGTAAAACTATATATAGGAGGTTGGTATCAACGGACAACTCTTCATTTAACCGAAATATGGTTAGCCTTAAAGGAAAAGATAACTGAAATTGAAATTGATTTTGATAAACTTCGGAAGCTTATTAATGAATTAGAAATAGAAAAAGTTTCTCGCGAGAATTGGTATCTTGAATATATTTTAGTAAGAGCTAAGCAACTTAGTTATAGGATTTATGAAGATGGGCTTATTGTATTAGAGAAGGAAGGGTTGAATTTAAAGAAAGATATTGAAGACCTGAATTTATACTACAATGATCGGCTTTCTCCGTTTCTTTCATATCTTTTCAGCAAGGGAGCTCCTGTTCCTAAGGAACTTGCCGACATTAAAACAATTCTACCTTACATTATTGTTACCCAGGGTACCAACAAAGAAATAAAAGATTTACTTAAAGAATTAAAAGAAAGTGCCTATACTAAGCTTGAAAGTGGTGTTATAGGAGTATATCGTAGTCCCGGTTTTATTGTAATTAATAATATTGAAGACCCACAACTCGCTCAGGCAATCATAGAATCTCAAATATTTTTTCGAGAATTTAAGACACAACTTCACCGGTATTTGGCGATTCACCGGATTGTTTGGGAGAAAATCGCCGCTGTTAAAGAACGAGCATTTGTTTGGGGTGGTAAGATAACCGAATTACGTAACCAGTTAAATGCCTACCAAAAGACTATTAATCTTATCGATTCCCGTATCAAACAAATGGATACCTATCTGACTACCCGAGCTAAAATTGCTAGTAATTTAAAATTGGATGAATACCTAAACTCTTTGTTCCAATATAAATACGAGACATTAGAAAATACCCATAAATATATTCAACATCTTTGGGAGATGACCGAAAATTATTTAAACTCGGCAATCCAAGTATTTATTGAATTAGAAGAAAGAACGGCCAAGGATGCTTTCAATACATTGCGGGTAGTGACAAGCATTGGAGCAATAGCAGGAATTTTCGGATACCTAACTGTAAAAAGTTTACCACAATTCACCTCTTCGGGACTACTATATCTATTGATACTTGTTATTTCGATATGGTTTGTTAATGAAGTAATTAATCGATTTTATAAAAGAAAGAATTATAGAATTATGGCCGAGGCCGAGAAAGAAAAGGCAAAAATATAGATTCGTATGATTTCAATTAAAACCCCGGAGGAAATTGAAATAATGGCAGAAGGTGGGAAAATCCTAGCAAAAATTATGAAAGAATTAGAGAAAAAAGTTAGGCCAGGAACTACCACCAAAGAATTAGACAGGCTCGCTGAGAGCCTGATTTTAAAATCTGGAGGAAGATGTTCTTTCAAAGGATATAAAAGTACTGACGGAGAAACAGTAAGACCCTACCCTTATTGTTTATGTACTTCAATAAATGAAGAAATTGTTCATGCCGCACCATCTGAAAGAGTTTTGAAAGAAGGTGAGATCATTTCCCTTGACCTAGGAATTTTTTATCCTTCGACAAGCTCAGGACAAATTAAAGGATTTCATACAGATATGGCGATTACTGTTCCGGTAGGTAAAGTAGATCCAGATGTTCAGAGATTGATTCGGGTAACAAAAAAGGCTTTAAAGAGGGGAATAAAAAAAATAAAACCTGGAAATACAATAGGAGATATCGGAAACACAATTCAAAGATATGTTGAGTCTCAAGGATTTAATGTAATTAGAGATCTTTGTGGTCATGGAATTGGCAAAAAACTTCATGAAGATCCCCAAATTTTAAATTATGGAAAACGTCATACCGGTCCTGAAATCAAAAGGGGGATGGTATTTTGCTTAGAACCAATGGTGACAATGGGGGATTGGAAAATTAAAAGAAAAAAAGATGGCTTTGGCTATGAAACTGTTGATGGTTCTCTCTCAGCTCATTTTGAACATACGGTGGCAGTTACAAAAAATAGTTGTAAAATATTGACAAGTTTAAAATAGGGCGTTTCAGAAAACCCATTCGATAACCTCATGGCAAGCTGATTCGCCAATTTTTTATTTAGATTCACTATTCATTGTTAATTGTTTTTGATATAATATTTTAATCATGCATCTATCAATCATTATCCCTGCTTATAATGAGGAAAAGAGGTTGCCAAAAACCCTAAGAGAAATTGATAAATATTTGAGGCAGCAAAATTATGAATCAGAAATCATCGTTGTTTCTGATGGTTCAACTGATAGGACGGTTGAAATTACCAAGAGCTTAATGGGGGAAATCAAAAACTTGAGGGTCATTGATTTCAAAGAAAACAGGGGAAAAGGTTTTGGAGTAAGGCAGGGAATGTTAGAAGCCAAAGGTGAATTCAGATTATTTACCGATGCTGATAATTCCACTCCTATTGAACAGATAGAGAAAATGTGGCCTTGGTTTGAAAAGAAATATGATATTATTATTGGCTCAAGGGACATAGAAGGAGCAATTTTAGATCCACCCCAATCTCCTTTTAGAAGATTTTTAGGAGAAACCTTTGGGTTTTTAACAAACCTTATTGTTGGTACCTGGGGGATTGCCGATACCCAATGTGGTTTTAAATGTTTTACTAAAAAGGCGGCTGAGGATATTTTCCCTAAATGCAAGATAGATCGTTTCGCTTTCGATCCTGAATTTTTGATAATTGCTAAAAAATTAGGGTATAAAATAAAAGAATTTCCTGTTTATTGGAAAAATGATCCTGAAACAAAAGTGAAACTCAAAGGTATGGTTAAAATGTTAATTGACCTCTTTAAAATAAAATTAAATGAAATAAAGGGAATTTATACCTCTAGGGATATTTCCCATTTACATTCGAAATATGAAAAAAAATCCTAAAAAAGCAATTAGGGGCCCGCATCAAAATGCTGGAGGGTGGTGGGTGGGTTGGAGTCCCTCTGAATTACGTTTCGATTTAGCTTCTAAGGACTGGGTTGTTGTGGCTACTGGTCGGGCGAAAAGGCCAGAAAGTTTTAAGAGGGAAAAAAGAAAAAAAGAAGAAGCTCCTAAAGAAACCTGTCCATTTTGCCAATCAGAAATTATTGAAAATGCAATTTTACTCTTCTCAAATGGGAAAAGAATTTTGATAGAAAAAAGGCCGAGAAAATGGACAACCATGGTTGTCCCAAATAAATTTCCGGCCTTTTTACCTTCGCCAAAAATAGAAAAGAAAACTGAAGGAGGTTTATATCAGATAATTAATGCTGTTGGTTTCCATGAAATAGTCATCACCAGAGATCACAAAAAATCAATGGCCCAGTTTTCAATAGAACAAATTAAAGAGGTAATCGATGTCTATCAAGGAAGATATCTTGATTTGATGAAAAAGAAATTTATTAATTACGTCTCAATTTTTCACAACCACGGCTTGGAAGCCGGGGCCTCAATTTTTCATCCTCATTCCCAGATTGCCGCCATTCCTCTAATTGATGCAGATTTGAGAAAGGGTTTATTGAATTCAAAAAGATTTTTCAAAAAAGAAAAAAAATGTATTTATTGCTTGATGGGTGAATGGGAAAGAAAGACAAAAACTAGAATTGTTTTTGAAAATGAAGATTTCCTAGTCTTATGCCCCTTTGCCTCGAAATCAGCCTTCGAGATTATAATTTCTCCAAAAAGACATTCGGCCTATTTTGAAAGAATAAAAGAAGAACAAAAATGGAAATTAGCTGAAGCTTTCAAAATTGCCCTGGGTAAACTTTATAAAGCCCTTAATAACCCTCCTTATAATTTCTATTTACATACTGCCCCTTGTGATGGAAAAAACTATAATTTCTATCACTGGCATTTTACAATTTTGCCAAAAACGGCAGTCTGGGCAGGATTTGAGTTGGGAGCTGGAATGGAAATTTCAACAATTGAACCAGAAAGAGCAGCAGAATATTTGAGAAAACAATAAATGAATCAAAAATCTTTTACCCTAATTGAGCTGATGGTAGTTATTGCTATTATCGGCCTTTTAGCCAGTATTATTTTGGTTTCTTTAGGTAGGGCGAGGGCTAAAGCTAAGGATGCCAGATTACTTCTTGATCTGAGACAGATTAGAAGTATAGCTTCATTAATAGAAAGTACTTATAATTCCTATACCAATTTATGTGATCCTATCACTTCCACTCTTAATCAAAATGATCCTTTATATGGGAGTCAAATAAAAGTAATTGAAGATGATATTTTAGAACAGGTGGGGGGGAGCCCCTTCTCATTTTTGCTGTGCTACGACTACAAAGTACTGTGTATCAACAATTTTAAGTGATTCGGCTCTAATATGTATAGATGAAGCTGGAGTTACCAAACCTGGTAAGGTCTGCGGCACCCCCGATGAACCTAATCCCTGCACTTTTGTCGCATGCCTTCCCCCACCAGTTCCACCGCCTCCGCCACCGCCATAAAGTGGTATCAATTAGGATTATAAAAGAAAATCAGGAGGAAAACGGGGATTATCTATTTTTAAATTATTAGGAAAAATAGGAATCAGTCCATTTTTAAATTGTTATGAAACCATTAATCGTAGCAAATTGGAAATGCAATCCTCAAACCTTGGCCGAAGCAAAGAAACTTTTTAATTCTCCAAAAAGAAGAATAAAAAAAATTAGAAATATTGAGGTAGTGGTTTGTCCACCTTTTGTCTTCCTCCCCCTTTTTCAACCTTTGAAAAATTTAAAACTAGGAGCTCAGGATTGTTTCTGGGAAGAAAAAGGTCCTTTTACCGGTGAAGTCTCAGCAAAAATGTTAAAAGATATTAGTTGTCAATATGTAATTTTAGGTCATTCAGAAAGGAGAATTCATTTTGGTGAAACTGATGAGATAATAAATAAAAAAATAAAATCAGCAATTTTGGCAAAATTTAATCCAATTTTTTGTATTGGCGAAACTAAAAAAGAAAGAGAAGAAGGTAAAACTCAGGAAATTTTAAAATCCCAAATTGAAAAAGGACTTCAAAGAATTTCTAAAAAAGAAATTAAAAATATTGCCATTACTTATGAACCAGTCTGGGCAATTGGAACAGGAAATCCTTGCGATACCGAAGAGGCTCAGAAAATGGGTTTATTAATTAGAAAGGAAATCACTAAAAAATACTCTCTTTTTATTGCCAAGAATTTGAGAATACTTTATGGTGGTAGTGTAGATTCTCAAAATGCCAAAAATTATCTAAAAGAAGCTGATTTTCAGGGACTTTTAGTCGGTGGAGCTTCTTTAAATCCAAAGGAATTTATTAAAATTGCGAGAGAAGTAAGTAGGGCTTGATTTTTCTTTTCTTATTTGTTATACTAATTAAAACATCCCATTAAGGAGAGGGGTCGGGAGAACCCTTCGGTTCTCCCGTATAGGAAAACAGGGAGGCTAAAAGCCTACCGCCAGAAACCGAGGGTTTCTGGAGAGCGAGCCCGAAGGTCGCCGAAGGCGACCGCCAGCCGTAAGGCTGGAAAGGGCGAGCGACTAGCTTGGTATTACCACTATGGAAAAATTTTTAGAAGGAAATTTTTATAATCCCACTAAGGGAAATCTAACAGCAGAAGGGGTAATGGAGGAGATGGCAGGCTACATAGCTGAAAAACCAGAGAAATTTTACGATGTTGTTGTTGGTTGTGATTCCTCATCTGAAGAAGAACCCCATTTTCCAGTAGCAGTAGTTATTTTGAGAGTAGGAGAAGGAGGGAGATTTTTCCTTAAGGAAATAAAATATTCTGATTCGAAGAAAAAATTTTCTAACTGGAAAATTCGTGTCTTAGAAGAAGTTTTACTTTCTTGCCAGTTAGCCCTCTTTTTAAGAGAAAATTTTGAGAAAAAATTGAAAAAAATATCTTTCCCCTTAAATTACCAATTTCGGTACATTCATGCTGATATTGGTGAGAATGGTCAGACAAGAGATATGATAAAAGAGGTTACTGGTTTAATCCGGGGAAATGGTTTTGAGCCGAAAATAAAACCTGAAGCCTATGTTGCTTCAACGGTGGCTGATAGGTACGCCTAAGCTTAGAATTTAGGATATAGAATTTAGTATTTAGAGAGCCACTCAAAAGTGGCTCTAAATTATTTGAAAAACTTTTTTTATTCAGTAAAATTAAGTTAGAAATGAATTCGAAAGAATTAAGAAAAAAATTTCTAGATTTTTTCGGAAAACGCGGCCATGTGATTATTTCATCGAGTTCGCTTTTGCCAGAAGATCCAACAGTTTTATTTACCACTGCCGGAATGCAACAATTTAAGGAATATTATTTGGGGAAACCTTCTCCTCATAAAAAAAGGGTTTGTTCTTGTCAGAAATGCTTCAGGACTTCAGATATTGAAGTAGTTGGAGATGCCAAACATTTAACCTTTCTTGAAATGTTAGGTAACTTTAGCTTCGGTGACTACTTTAAAAAAGAGACAATCAAATTCGCTTTAGAACTTTTGACAAAGAATTTAAAAATCCCAATTGAGAAATTATGGTTTAGCTACTTTAAAGGTGAAAAAAATATTCCGGAAGACAAAGAGTCTTTAGAAATTTTGAAAAATTTAGGAATTTCAAAAGAGAGAATTTACGAATTTGGAAAAGAAGATAACTTCTGGGGCCCAACTGGTCAAGAAGGACCCTGTGGACCAACCGTTGAATTCCATTACGATTTGATTGGAAAATCTTGTGAAAAAGAAAAAAAATGTCTACCAAATTGTGAATGTGGAAGGTTTGTTGAACTTTGGAATTTAGTGTTTAATGAATATTATCAAAATAGGAATGGAAAATTAACTCTTTTGGAGCAAAAAGGAGTTGATACCGGAATGGGCTTAGAAAGATTGGCAATGGTTTTGCAAAAAAAAGAAAGCGTTTTTGAGACGGATTTATTTTTACCAATAATCTCTGAAATTAAAAAAATAATTGGAATAAAAGAAATTAGTAGCTTCGAAAGACTTTATACACCTCCTATCGCTCTTCAAAAAGAAATTGAGAAAATAAGATATCAGCGTGCTATTAGAATTATCGCCGATCACATTAAGAGTTCAGTCTTTTTAGCCTCGGAGGGAATTTTTCCTTCCAATGTTGAAAAGGGCTATGTTTTACGAAGGATTCTGAGAAGAATGATTAGATTCGCGAAATTATTTATCCAGCCCTCAGGGATTTTGAGGGCTGGGCTCTCAATTCCTTTAGCTAAAAAAGTCATTGAAATTTATAAGGATATTTATCCTGAAGTTAAATCAAAAGAGACCGACATTTTAACAATCATCCAAAAAGAAGAAGAAAAATTTGAAAAGACTTTAGAAAGGGGACTAAAGCAATTTGAAAAAATCTCAACTAAGGAAAAAATTAGAGGAGAAGAGGCTTTCCATCTTTTCGATACCTTTGGTTTTCCTTTAGAATTAACCGAGGAATTAGCCAGAGAAAAGGGAATAAAAGTTGATATTGAGGGATTTAAAAAGGCCTTTGAACGCCATCGCCAGATATCTCGGGCCGGAGTCGAAAAGAAATTTGGGGGAGTGGGTAAAGAGGCTGGTTATCAATCTACAAAACTTCATACAGCCACTCATTTGTTGCATCAGGCCCTAAGGGAAGTTTTAGGAAGGCACGTCAAACAGATGGGTTCAGATATTAATCCAAAAAGGCTTCGATTTGACTTTTCCCATCCCCAGAGATTGAGCGAGGAAGAAATAAAAAAGGTTGAAGATTTAGTTAATCAGAAAATTAAGGGAGATTCGGAAGTTAAAAAGGAAGAAATGCCCTTAAAAGATGCAATAAAATCAGGGGCTCTAGCCTTTTTTAAAGAAAAATATCCAGAAATCGTCACTGTCTATTCAATAGGAAATTTCTCAAAAGAAATATGTGCTGGCCCCCATGTCAAAAAAATCTCAGAACTTGGCAAATTCAAAATTATAAAAGAAGAATCTTCGGGAGCAGGAATTAGAAGGATTCGGGCTATTCTTTTGCCCGAATAAAGAAAGGGGTCGGGGAAACTTGGGTTTCCCTGTGGAGGAAAACAGGTCGCCGCAGAGGCGACCGTTAGAAACTGTGGGTTTCTAAGGAGCGAAGCGAAGCCCGAAAGGGCGCTCGAGCAAAAGCGAGAGGGAGCGGAGCGACCAGAGCTATTCTAGAATGATGAAAATTTAGATATAATTAAATGATGGAATTAAAATTTCCTTTTAAAAAGACTACAACCCGCCCACCACCCGAGGGGTCCAAACGAAAATTTGGGAGGGCGGAGGGAGAGTCAGAGTCCCACTTTTGGTGGGCCCCTAAGCCAGATTATTTTCTGGCTTTAGATATTGGAACTGAGACAATCAAAGCCTTAATTTTTAAAGTAGAGCGTCAAAAAATTCAAATTTTGGGTTCTTCTCTGCAATATTTTGATCAGTTTGGAGTATTTGATAGCCTGAATTTCGAAACCCAAATTAAAAAAAGAACAATTTCGAAAGCGATTGAAGAGGCTAGAGGAAAAATTAAGTTCGAAAAAATACCGATCTTGTTAGGTTTGCCAGCCAATTTATTGAGAGGAAAAATTATTTCCCAATCTTTCCAAAGGGAAAGGAATTCCAAAATTGAAGAAAAAGAAGAAAAAGAAATTTATCAAAAAATAATTAATCAGGCAAAAAAAGAAATCTCCAAAGCCTTTCAGATAGAATCTGGTCTTTTGCCAGAAGATTTAAAATTTCAAAGTTTAGAAATTCTAGAAATAAAAATAGATGGCTACAAAGTTGAAAGAATCTCCGGATTTAAAGGGAAAAACCTCAAATTCAAAATTTTAGCTACCTTTTTGCCAAAATATGATTTTGAGAAAATTGGAAAAATTATTAAAGATTTCAACCCAAAGCTTTTAAAAGTTATCCACTTGGCTGAAAATCTATCTCATCTTTTAAAAGAGAAAAAGGAAGGAGTCTTCCTAGATATTGGTGGAGATTTAACCCAGGTTTTGATAGCTAAGGAAGGAAATATCGATCAAATTTTTGAATTTGAAATTGGTGGTCGTTTTTTTTCAAAAGTCCTTTCAGAAAGATTGGGTTTAATTGAAAGAGAAGCCAGGGATTTGAAAGAGCGCTATTCGAAAGGAGAATTATCAGAAGATTTAAGAAAGAAAATTAGAGAAATAATTTTACCTGAACTAAAAAATCGGTTTTTAAATTTTAAAAATCAATTAAAAGAAAGATCAATTTTTATTTTACCCTCAGATATTTTTCTTTTTGGTGGTGGAAGCCAAATTCCAGAATTTCATGAAATTTTCGAGGAAGAACGGGATTTGTTTATTTCCCCAACAAAAATAGAATTAATTTTACCAAAAGTTTTGAAAGATGTTGAAGATGAAACCAAAACCTTGAAGAGCCCCCAAAACATCCCTTCTCTATTACTTTGCTATTATGCCCAAAAAATTTAAAAGAATTTCTGATATTTATCCACCAAAAAAATTCGAGAGGATTCTTCCTGAAAGAGTAACTGGTCGGCAAAAAAGTCAATTTAAAAGTTTAATCTTTCTTCTCTTTCTTTTAATTTTTTGTGGCAGTTTTTTTTATTTTAAACTACCAAAAGCCGAAATTTCAATTTGGCCAGAAACTGAGACTCTAAATTTTAAAGAAAAAGTCTCTTGTCAGACAAAAATTTTCCAGCCAGATTTCTTGACCAAAATTATTCCAGCCAGAATCTTTGAAACCGAAGAGACAGAATCTCAGGAATTTCCTTCCTCAGGTAAATTTTTAAAGGAAGAAAAAGCAAAAGGTGTAATTCGAGTATTCAATGCCTACTCAACTTCCCCTCAGGTTTTAGTTCAAAATACCCGTTTTATTTCAGCTGAAGGAAAATTGTTTAGATCCCTGGAAAGAGTGACAATTCCTGGCGGAAAATACGAAGGGGGGAAATTAGTCCCAGGCTATCTTGATATAAAAGTTATAGCCGCTGAAACTGGCGAAGATTATAACATTGGTCCTTCAACTTTCTCTATTCCTGGATTTGCTGGAACTCAAAGATATACAGCAATTTATGGAAAATCTTTTTCTCCAATAGAAGGAGGTTTTAAAGGAGAAGTTTTCCAGGTTACTAAAGAAGACATTGATCGGGCACAAAATTTTTTGGTTGAGAAGTTATTTACTAGGGCCGAAGATTCTTTAAGAAATAAAATTGGCGAGCAATTTGTGTTGTTAGAAATGGCTAAAAAAAAGGAGATTTTGGAGACCAAACCTTCAGTTGAAGCTGGCACTGAGACTCAATTTTTTAATTTCCAGGCTAAGGTTGAATTAAAGGCGATTAGCTTCAAAAAATCTGATTTGGAAAATTTCAGTAGAGAATTCGTTCTTTCTCAGGTTTCCCAAGACAAAGAAATTCAGAAAGAAAGTTTAAAAATAAATTTCGCACCAGAATTGATAGATATTGATTCAGAGAAAATTGTTTTAAATCTAGAATTTTCAGCAAAAGTTTTTAGGAAGATTGATAATTCAAAATTAAAAGAAGCTCTAAAAGACAAGTCTTTGGAGGAAATAAAAATAATTTTGGCAGGGGAAGAAGGAATTAAAAAAACTGAAATCAGATTTTGGCCATTTTGGGTGGAAAGGGCTCCTGAAAAGATAGAAATTAAACTGAATATTGACTAATTAAAAATTTTCTGCTATCTTAAATATTATTGATGGGTCCTCAGAAAAAAAGCCTTCGAAAATATGGGATAGTTTTAGAGGCTCTGCCAAGCACTCATTTTCGGGTAAAGTTAGATGATGGAATGGAGATAATTGCCCATTTAGCCGGGAAATTAAGAATTTATCGAATTAAGATTTTACCTGGAGACAGAGTTGCTGTTGAAATTAGCCCCTATGATGAAAAGAGAGGAAGAATCGTCTATCGAGGTAAATAAGAACCTGCCTTCGGCAGAACCTTGATTTCTCACTTCGCTCGAAATTAATATGAAAGTCAGACCATCGGTAAAAAAAATTTGTAAGTTCTGTAAGATTGTTAAAAGAAAAGGGAAAGTATATGTAATATGTAAGAACCCTAAACACAAACAACGTCAAGGATAAATTTTTATTTGTAAAAATTTAGCCCCGTAGTCAACTTCGTTGTACTTCGGGACAAAGCATAAACAAAGACAAAGAGCGAGCTCGAAGCGAGGCGAAGCCGAGCGTCCCGCCAGAACATATTCTGGCGGGGAGAGGGCGAGTGATCTCGTTCTTTTGCTACCACTATGCCAAGGATTGCTGGTGTGAATATCCCGGAAAAAAAACAAATTGAAATTGCCTTAACCTATATTTATGGGATTGGTTTGTCATTGGCCAGGAAAATTTTGGCTGAGACCGGAATCGATCGCGCGAAAAAAGCCGGTGATTTGACTGTTGAAGAAATCAATAAATTAAAAGAAATCATTGAAAAAAAATTAAAGGTCGAAGGAGAATTAAGGAGGGAGGTAATGATGAACATTAAGGGATTGAGAGACATTGGTTGTTGGCGAGGGATCAGGCATATGAGGGGTTTACCGGTCAGGGGACAAAGAACCAGGACCAATACCAGAACAGTCAGGGGAAATGTCAGAAAAACAGTTGGATCAGGAAGAAAACCACCACCAGCGCCAACATAAAGTTTGAATTTTTTATTACCGTCCTACATCGGAAAAGGGTCGAGGAGACCTTTCGGTTTCCCCGTTTAGGAAAACAGCGAGGCCGAAGGCCGACCGCCAGAAACCGAGGGTTTCTGGAGAGCGAGCCCGAAGCGAGGCGAAGCCGAGCGCCCCGCCAGAACACATATTCTGGCGGGGAGAGGGCGAGCGATTACCTTTGTGTTACCACCATGGGCAAAAAAAGAATTATTAAACCAAAAGAAGAGGAAATTTTGAAAGAAAGGGAAAAAGTTGAGGAGAAATTGAAAAAAGAAGTAAAAATTCAGGTTCCCCAAAGGATAAAAGAGGGGAAAATTTATATTTCTTCTTCCTATAATAACACCCTAATGACTTTAACTGATCCTCAGGGGAATGTTTTAACCTGGCTAACTTCCAGTTCTATTGGTTTTAAGGGAACAAAAAAAGGAACTCCTTTTGCTGCCGCAAAAGTTGCTGAGGCAATGGTTGAGAGAATTAAAAAATTGGGAATAGAAAAACTCCAAATTTTGGTCAATGGAATTGGTTCTGGTCGAGAATCGGCCGTCAGATCTTTGGCTACCCGAGGTTTAGATATTGTTTCAATTAAAGATATTACCCCAATTCCTCACAATGGCTGTCGGCCACCGAAAGTGCGTAGGGTATAATTCCGAATTTTCGAAGTGAATTTGGAAATATGTATAGAAATTCAAAATGTAAAATTTGTCGAAGATTGGGAGTAAAACTCTTTTTAAAAGGAGAGCGTTGTCTCAGCCAAAAATGTCCAATGGTCATGAGGTCCTATCCACCAGGAATAAAGGGTAAGAGAAGAATGATCCGTTTGTCTGAATATGGAAAGGAATTGAGGGAAAAGCAAAAATTACGAGAGTGGTACAATTTGGGAGAGCGCCAATTTAAAAAATATGTAAAAGAGGTCATGGAGAAAAGGGGGAAGGTTGAGGATGTTTCGGAACTCTTAATTGTGAAATTAGAAAGGCGATTAGATAATGTGATTTTTAGACTTGGATTGAGTTCTTCTCGAATCCAGGCCAGGCAATTAGTTTCTCATGGTCATTTTTTAGTTAATAGAAGGATTATTAATATCCCTTCCTATCAATTAAAAAAAGGAGATAAAATTAGTCTTCGGCTAAACTCAATTAAAAAAACTATCTTTCAGAATCTTGCCCTAGCTTTAAAAAAACATAAACCACCTTCTTGGCTTAAATTAGATGCTGAGAAAATCGAAGGAGAAGTAACTGGCAAACCTTCAATAGCCGAGGCTGCTCCACCAGCCGAAATTTCAGCAATATTCGAGTTTTATTCTCGATAAAAATATGATTCCACTACCTCTTCAACCAAAAATTATTGAAAAAAAGGGAAATCGAGCTAAATTTGAAATTGAGGCTCTTTATCCAGGCTATGGAGTAACAATTGGCAATTCTTTGAGAAGGGTTTTACTTTCTTCATTATCAGGAGCGGCTGTTACCAAAATGAAAATTAAGGGAGTTCCCCACGAATTTTCAACAATCCCTGGAATTTCAGAAGATGTTATTTCAATTATGCTCAATATAAAACAGCTAAGATTTAAAGTTTATACCGATGAACCTCAAAAGGCACGATTGTCGGTCAAAGGCGAGAAAAAAGTCTTAGCCTCCGATTTTAAATTGCCTGCTCAGGTTGAATTGATAAACAAAGATACTTACATTGCCACTTTAACTGATAAAAAAGCTGAATTAGAAATGGAAATTGAAATTGAAAAAGGAATAGGTTATTTACCCCGAGAAAGAAGAAAGAAAGAAAAATTGGAAATTGGAGTTATCCCCCTTGATGCTATTTTTACTCCGGTAAAAAAAGTTGCTTTACAGGTGGAGAATATGCGAGTAGGAGAGCGAACTGATTTCGATAGATTATTTTTGGATGTTGAGACCGATGGTACCATCACCCCTGAAGAGGCTTTCTCTCAGACAGCTGAAATTTTAGTAAAGCATTTTTCTTTGCTTTCCCAAACTTTTAAAAAAGAGGAAAAACCAAGAATAACTTTGGCTGAAAAAAAAGCTGATTTGATTAAAATGAAAATTGAAGATTTAAAAATATCTAGAAGAACTATTAATACCCTCTTAAAAAATAATATTAAAACAATAGGAGGAATTCTAAGAAAAAGTGAAAAGACTCTTTTGAATCTTAAGGGAATGGGTGAGAAAGGAATAAACGAGATAAAAGAGGCTTTAAAAAATTTTGGGTTTCAAATAAAAAGCTAAATTCTATGGCCAAAGCTAGAAAATTTTCTCGAAAAAGGAGTCAAAGAGTTGCTCTTCTAAAAAGTCTAGCTAGCAATTTGATTTTAAGGGAGAAAATTAAGACAACTGAGGCTAAAGCCAAGGGAACTGCTAAATTTTTGGAAAAGTTTATTAGTCAGGCAAAAAAGAGAGATCTGACCTCAAGGAGAATTTTGGCCAATTTTTTTTCTTTCAAAATTGTTAAAAAACTGATTGAGGAAATTGGTCCAAGATATAAAGAAAGAAAGGGAGGCTACACCAGGATTTTGAAATTGGGCCCAAGGAAATCAAATGGAGCCAAAATGGCAATAATTGAGTTAATTAAATAATTAAGTTATATGGAAAGAAATACCCATACCATGGATGCCACTAATAAGGCGTTAGGGAGGTTGGCAAGCGAAGTTGCTATACTTTTGCGCGGAAAACATAAGCCCGGGTTCGTTCCATATAAAGATATAGGAGATTTCGTCGTTGTTAAAAATGTTGAAAAGATTAAATTCACCGGTAAAAAATTTGAGAAAAAGAAATACTATCGACATTCAGGATATCTGGGCGGCCTAAAGGAAATTCCCTTAAGAAGACTTTTTGAACGGGGCCCTGCTAAAGTTTTAAAAATGGCTGTCTGGGGAATGTTACCAAAAAATAAATTAAGCAAAGAACAAATAAAAAGATTAAAATTTGAATAAAATGCCAAAGGGACTAAAAAAAGAAACTAAAAAAAAAGGAAGACCGAAAAAGAAAGTTAAGAAAGTAGAGATTGAAGAAGTTAAAGAAGAGAAAAAGGAGGAAGAATTGAAAACCAAGGAGAAGGTTCCTTACTTTGAAGGAGTTGGTCGAAGAAAAACATCAATTGCCCGGGTTAGAATTTTCAGCAAGGGCCAAAAGGAAATTTTAGTTAATAAAAGACTTTATAATTTTTATTTTCCAACTCTTGAACTTAATCAGATAGTGGTGGCTCCTTTAAGAAAAATGAACTGTCTTGATCGATTTCGAGTTTTGGCTGAAGTAAAAGGAGGGGGAATTCATTCCCAGGCTGAGGCCATTAGACATGGTTTAGCTCGAGCCTTGGTTCTTTCCAACCCCGATTTTAGAAAAAGGTTAAAAAAGGCTGGTTTTTTAACTAGAGATCCGAGAATGAAAGAAAGAAAAAAATTCGGATTAAAACGTGCCAGAAAAGCTCCTCAGTGGCAGAAGCGTTAGCTTCTGACACTGGTCAGAAAGGGGTCGGGAAACTAGGGTTTTCCCGTAGCGGAAAGATTAAAACCGAGGGGTTTTAAGGAGCCGAGCGCCCCGCCAGAACATGTTCTGGCGGGGAGAGGGCGAGCGACTAACCATGGTATTATCACTATGTTAAAAGAACTTATTGATAAATTTTATTTGGATAAATCGAAAGATAAGCCGGAAATAGAAAGGACTCATTTTTATATTAGTGAAGCAGGAAGATGTCCGAGAATGATTTTTTTCAGATTTAAAAGAGCTCCCGGTAAAGAAGTTGAGGCCGAAAGATTGAGAATATTTGAATATGGGGATTCTCTTCACAAATTGATTTTGAGTCCCCTTTTAAGTCTGGGATTAGTAAGAGCTACTGAGGTTGAAATTCCTTCCAAGGAAATTGTTTTTGGCCGGGCCGATGCCATAATTAGTATTGATGGCCAGCCTTATGTTTTAGATATTAAAAGCATAAGTGGAAGAATGAATTTGACAAAAATGCAAGAGCCAAAACCTGAAGATTTTTGCCAGATTCAACTTTATTTGCATTTTTTTAAAATTCCAAAAGGAATTTTACTTTATGTCAACAAAGATACCCAAGAGTTAAAAGAATTTATTTTCGATTACAAAAATGATGTAGCAGAAAAAATTTTAAAAAACTTTGAGATTCTAAAATCAAAAATTGAGGCAAATACAGTTCCGTTGAGAATTCCCGATTTTCCTTCAAATTGGCAATGTCAATATTGCGAATATTTTGAAATCTGTAAAATTGGAGGTGCAAAGGAAATAGAATGGGAAAATTTTAAAAAGATAATTACCAGTCAAACAGATTTACCCCGTTAGAAAACCCTGCCATTTGAGGCGGTTGGGTCTAAAACCTCGCTCTTTCTAACGGGGTTTAAGGAAGTAATTTTTCAGAAGCCAGAAAATTCCCTTCACTTAAAAGATATAATTTTTTGTCAAACCGATTGAAAAATATTTTTGGTAATTGAAATTCTCCAAAATCAAAAATATTAAATCTATCTCGATCGTCGATTTCGACGATTTTTATTTTAGAACCAGTATTAAATATTAAATAGTTGGAAGTATACCAAAAAACTCTATCGATTTTTTCTGAGAAGCGAGTTAAAAAAAGTTGCTCCAAAGCTTGCTTCTGAGGTTGATCGAGTATATCTTCCAAAAATAAAACCCAAATTTCATAATTATTAAAATAGACCATTTTTTGTCCGTCAGGAGAAAATTCAATTCCTCTTATTGGTTCAAAAAATTTTTGAAAACTTTTTAAATCAAAATCAAAGAGATATAAGGACCCTTCGTTACTTCGCTTCTCAGAATCTTGATTTCTCGCTTCGTTCGAAAATAAAATATCATTTTCCTTCAAAAAAATTCTTGGCCCGCTTAAAGAAATTTGATATTTTTTTTCCTCTTTTAGAGAAAAATGTTCAAAATTTATTTTTTCTTCTATTTTTCCTGAAAAATCAGTTTTGAAACAATACCCATCTTTTGAAAGCCAATAGAAATTCGAATTTGAAGCTTCATAGGTTATTAAATTTTTTAAAATTGGTCCAGTCAATTCCTTTTTTGCCAAATCTGCTTCAAAGATAAAGTTTTCTTTTACAAAAAATATTTTTTGGGAATCTTTTGGATTGAAAGAAATTTTTTCAACTTCGCCTAAAAAATCAAGAGAAATTAAATTCCCTTCCAAATCTAAGATTAGATTTTTTGTTTTCTCTTTTTCTTCAATTTTAAGGAAAATTCTCTTTGAATCTGGAGAAAAAGATAATTCTAAAACCTGGCTTTCTAAACCTCCTTCAAAAAGAAGGTTTTTTTTATTTATTTCCAATTCGAGAATTTCCAAAATCCAGCCATCTTCCCCCCTTTCTTTTAAAATTATTTTTTTTCCATCAGGAGAGAAAAAGAAATCTTCGATTTTCTCTACTAAAATTTGAAATTTTGGATTTTCCGGAACTAAAAAAATATTTTTTGCTTCGGTAACTCCCCCCTCTTTTATTTCCAATTTTTTTTCCCAAGTCAAATAACCCGCTTTTTTTATTTGGACTTGATACTTTTTTGGCATAAGGTTTTCAATCAAAGCTGAACCAAAGAAAAAATCAGTTTTCTTTTTAGATTTTCCATCTAGATAAATCTCAACATTTCTTGGCCAAACTTTGAAATAAAAAGCTCCAGTCTTGACAATCCTTTTTGAATTAAAATCAAATCGATAACCCTGGGAATAAAAAACAGCTAAAGGAGCAGATATTAAAAATGAAAATAGGCAAATCGAAAATAAAATGGTTCGAGTTTTCTTTGTCATAAATCTTATTTTATTCTAAGTAAAAATTTGAGAATAGACAATAAAAATTTGGCAAAAATTAAAGGATTTAGTATACTCTTGATATAAAAGGAGGATTAGCAAAATGGTTAATTCGATGAACTTTAAAAAGTGAATAATTAAAAAGGAGGAATGAAAAGAAATGGAAGCAAGGCCGAGTATTGGTTTGTTTGCCGGAATATTCAATGCAGAGGGAAAGCTGTTAGTGAAACGGAGACCACAAGGAATTTCTTTAGCAGGAGAATGGGATCTTCCTGGTGGTGCGGTTGAAGAAGAAAACAATGCCAAAGCATTTGATGAACGAATAATAGGTGAAGAACTAGCTCGAGAAGTAGAAGAGGAAGTAGGGCTCAAGATTTCAATTGACCCGATGCCAGCGATGTTCCCAGCGGTTCTTAAAGGAGGAAAAGATTGGGCATTTGTTATTCGGGTTGGAACCATTTTGAAAGAACCGACTAAAGGCGAATCCAAATATGTTTCACCTGATGAACTTAAGGAATTAGTAGAAGGACCAGCGGGAAACAGAATCGTGAGTGGTTGGGGAAAGAGAATGTCAAGGTTAGCATTGATGGCCTTTATTCACGGTCCAAACAAAGAATATGCTCGGAGAGCGAGTCAATTAATAGAAGAAATCCAAGTAGCTTGGGAATAGAAAGCCAAAAATTCAAAAATATGCCAAGACCCATTTTTTCTTGGCATTTTTTATTTTTTGAAATTTGTTAAAATATCTCAATATGTCTCTTGTTCCCAAAATTGAAAAAATTACGAGAGATATAACAATTTCCCATTTTCTTTTAATGTTTGGTTATAAACTCTTTTCTTTGTATTTTCCTTTACTTTTGGTTGCTAAAAATTTTTCAATTTCTCAAGTAGGTTATACTCATTTTTTAATTTATCTGCCAATTGCTCTTTTTGCTCCAACTATTGGATTTTTAAATCACAAAATAAATCCAGCAATTTTAGCATCCCTTGGAATCTTGGGCTATGGAATTTATTCTCTGGGAATGATTTTGTTTCCAAATCTTTTTATTTTTTATTTATTCCAGGTCATTTTAGGAATTTCAGCTGCTCTATTTTTTGTTAGTTCAAGAGCAATTCTAATGAGTTCGGAATTAGAAAATCCAGATCGAGCTTTTGCCTGGTTTTATTCTGCCCCTTCTTATGCCGATGCCATTGCTCCAGCTGTTGGCGCCTTTTTTATCTGGAAATTTAATTTCTTTGGCGTTTTTGTTTTAAGCCTGATTTTGCAATTTCTTAATATGATTTTTTGCTTCCTTTCATTAAGAAGGAAGACCTCCTATTTAACCGACAGCATCAAGATTAAAGAATCAGGTCAAAATTATCTAAAGGTTTTGAAGACTCTCAAAGGAAGAGATATTTCACCTTTTATTTTAACCTCTTTTTTGGTTTTAATTTTAGCTGGCTTTAATAATGTCTTTTTTGTTTTATTTTTGAGAAATCTCGGTTGGTCGCAAAATCAAATTTTAATCTTCAATTCAATTTTATCTTTTGTCTTTTTGCCGATTTCTATCTGGGTAATAAGACAGGTTGCTAAATTTAAAAGTGAGACGAATATTTCGCGGGGTAGCCAGATTGCTGGCATCTTTTCAGTCATTTTGGGAGGTTTCGCCAGTATTCTGATTTTTTATTCTCTATTTTTAATTATGGTTGGGAAATATATCGGAGGACTTATGACAGGGTCTGGTAGGTCAGGACTTTTAACAATTAAATTAAGAGAGTATCCTGAGGAATCAGCTGCCATTGACACAATTTTCGCCCCCTTAGCAACAGCTACCGGCGCCTTAATTGGTGGTTTAATCATCGGTCCTTTAGGATACCCTCTAATTTTTATTCTTTGGGGGATTTTGCTTTTTGGAGCAGGAATTTTCGGAAGAAAACTTGCTAATTTTTGAATTTTAATTTAGAATACCTCTAGGGATATTTTTCATTTTTATTCAAAATATACCTTTAGGGATATTTCTCACTTCGTTCAAAATATAAAAAATATGTCAGAGAAATTTATTATCCAAGGTGGGGAATCTTTAAATGGAATTGTTGAGATTTCCGGCTATAAAAATTCAGCCGGTGCTTGTTTAGCTGCAACATTATTAACTGATGAGGAGGTAATTTTAGAAAATTTACCCTCAGTTGAAGACATTTCCAAAATGATAAAGGTTTTGGAAAGTATGGGAGTTGAGATTGAATGGCTAGACAAAGGAAAGATTAGAATTAAATGTGACCCAAAAGTTGACCCAGAAAAAATGGATCACGAATTAATAGAGGAGACGAGAATTTCGGTTTTATTAATTGGAAGTTTACTTTCCAAATTTGGAAAATTCAAAATTTGTCATCCTGGCGGAGATAGAATTGGAGTAAGACCAATTACCACCCATTTAGAAGCTCTAAAAAAATTGGGGACAGATATTAGAAATGAAGGGGATTTCTATTTTTTTGATGCCAGAAACCTCAAAGGAAAAGAGATAATTTTAAAAGAGTTTAGTGTTACCGCCACCGAAAATTTAATGTTGGCAGCTTCTTTAACTCCAGGTAAGACAGTTATTAAAGGGGCAGCAGCTGAACCTCAGGTTCAAGATTTGGGAGAACTCCTCAAAAAAATGGGGGTAATGGTTGAAGGTTTGGGAACTCATACAATTTCGATTGAAGGGAGAAAAAAATTGAAAGGCACCAATCATAAAATTATTCCCGATCCTTTGGAAGCAGGGACTTTTATTGTTGCTGGAGCCATTACCCCTGGCCAGATTGAAATTAGAAATATTATTCCGGAACATTTAGATATATTTTTGGACAAATTAGAGGAAATTGGAGTTAATTTTGAAAAAGGAGAAGACTTTGTCAAAGTTGGCGATTTTTCCCCGAATTTAAAGGCAACTAGAATTCAAGCCTTTCCTTATCCTGGCTTTCAAACTGATTTAATTCCAATCATTAGTCCTCTCTTAACCCAGGCCCAAGGTAAAAGTTTAATTCATGACCCTTTTTATGAGAATCGTTTCAATTTTGTTCAGGACTTAAAGAAAATGGGAGCCGATATTGAAATAGTTGATCCTCATCGAGCCTTTGTTTTTGGCAAGACTCCTCTTCATGGCTTAAGAATTGAATCCTGGGATATCAGGGCTGGGGCTGCCCTAATTATCGCTGGTTTAATTGCCAGAGGCCAAACAGCCATCGAAAATATCTATCAGATAGATCGGGGATATGAGAAAATAGAGGAAAAATTTCAAAAATTAGGAGCAGATATTAAAAGAGTAAGTGCTTAAAAAATACCGTCCCACATCGGAAGGGGGTCGGGGAAACCCTTCGGTTTCCCCGCATAGGAAAATATTAAAAACCGAGGGTTTTTAAAGAGCGAGCCCGAAGCGAGGTGAAGCCGAGCGCCCCGCCAGAACATGTTCTGGCGGGGAGAGGGCGAGCGACTAACCTAGGTAATACCACTATGTTTACAAAAAAAATTGGTATTGATCTTGGAACTTGTAATTCAGTAGTTTTTGTTCCAAAAAAGGGAGTTCTATTACAAGAGCCGTCAGTAGTAGCGGTTACTCTTTCCGATAATCGAATTTTGGCGGTTGGTAAAGAGGCAAAAGAGATGATTGGTAGAACTCCTGATACTTTGAGAGTTTATCGACCCCTTAAAGACGGGGTAATTGCTGATTATCGAGTGACTCAGGCAATGCTGAGATATTTTATCGATAAGGTCTTAGGTTCCCTTCGAATCTTTAAGCCAGAATTATTGATTGGCGTGCCAGCTGGCATCACTTCTACCGAAAGAAGAGCGGTTATTGAGGCTGGTTTGTCAGCCGGCGGCAAGGCTGTTTATCTAGCCAAGGAACCAATTTTAGCTGCTATTGGAGCAGGTATTCCCATTAATTCTTGCTCTGGCCATCTAATTGTTGATGTTGGTGGCGGAACTTCAGAAATGGCAGTAATTTCTCTCGGAGGACTAGTTTGCTCTCACTCGGTGAGAATAGCTGGAGATAAAATGGATCAGGCAATTTCAGATTATATTAGGAAAAAATACAATTTAGCAATTGGTGAACAGACAGCCGAGGAGATAAAAATAAAAATTGGTACCGCCCTTCCGGAAAAAGAGGAGAAATTTTTGGAGATTCGTGGCCGAGATTTAATTCTAGGACTGCCAAGAACTATTAAAATTTCATCAAATGAAGTTTGTCAGGCAATTTCCGATACATTAGGAGAAATTATTCAGGCAGTTAAAATGATCTTAAGAGAGACCCCCCCTGAATTAGCTGCCGATATAATGGATAAGGGAATGGTCCTTTCGGGTGGCGGAGCTTTGCTTAGGAATATTGACGCATTGATTGCTCAGGCTACCGGAGTTCCCTGCTTTTTGGCCGAAGATCCCATGCTTTGTGTTGCCAAAGGAACCGGAGTAATTTTAGAAAATTTGGAAGTTTATAAAAAAAGCATAATGGCAAAAAAATGAAAATTCTGGGACACCAAAAAATCTGGCAATTTCTTAAAAAATCAGTCCAATCTGAAAAAATTTCCCATGCTTATTTATTTTCTGGTCAGTCTGGATTGGGAAAAAAAACTCTGGCTTTGGAATTTACTAAATTACTCAATTGTCAAAATTCTAATTTTTTAGAAAAACCTTGCCGAGTTTGTTCAACCTGCAAGGCCATTGATAAGGGCATTCACCCCGATTTGTTATTAATTTCACCTCTTCATCAGAAAATTCAGATTGGTCAAATCAGAGATTTAATTTGGTATTTTTCCCTTCGGCCTCACTCAGCTCCCTTTAAAGTGGCAATTATTGAGCAAGCCCATCTAATGAATCAGGAAGCTCAAAACTCATTTTTAAAGACCTTGGAAGAACCAAAAGGCAATACCATTTTAATTTTAATCAGCGAATTTCCCCAGATGCTTTTGCCTACCATTTTGTCCCGAGTAGAAAAAATTAAATTTTATCCAGTTAGCCTTCGAGAAATTGAAGACTATCTTAAGGAACAAGGAGCAACAACGGAACAGGTCAAAGAGCTTTCCTTTTTTTCTTCTGGCCGGCCAGGACTGGCTGTAGATTTTTTCTTGAATCCAGAAAAACTGGAAAATCAAAAACAAAAAATAGCTAAACTCAATAAAATTATTGCCTCTGATTTACCTTATCAGTTTCAATCTACCAAGGAATTAGCCAAAGAGCCGAATTTAAAAGAAATTTTAGAAATTTGGTTAATTTACCTTAGAAGAATTTTAATTTCTAAAATGAACATCCGCACTCGTCCTTCGGACTCGTGTTCCTTATTTATTTCGGAATTGAAATTCCAAAATAATAAAAATTCTACTTTAAATTTTTCCTTTAGGAAACTTCAGAATATTCTTAAATCTTTGCAAAATATATTTTTTTTAACTTCAACAACCAGTATTAACAAAAGATTGGCTTTGGAAATTTTCATGCTCCAATTTTATACCTCTAGTGATATTTCCCCCTATTGCTCGAAACATGAATAATCACAAAGAAATTATTGATAAAATTAGACCTGAGCTAGATAAAGTTATTATTTTTTTAGAAAGAGAATTGCAAAATATTCGTTCTTCTCGAGCTTCTCCTTCTCTGGTCGAAAATCTCACTGTCGAATGCTTTGGTCAAAAATTCCCTTTAAAACAATTGGCAGCTCTCAGTTCCCCAACTTCCAAGGAAATTTTAATTCAGCCTTGGGATAAATCCTATTTAGAACCAATTTTAAAGGCTATTTCCCAATCGAATTTACCTAGCAGCCCAATTATCGAAAGAGATCTAATTAAAATTTCTTTTCCGCCTCTCAGTGAGGAACTTCGAAAGGATTTAATGAGAATTTTGTCAGAGAAAACAGAGCAGGCTAGATTGACCATTCGGCGTTGGCGAGAAGAAGCCTGGAAAGAAATTCAAGGTGGCTTTAGAGAAGGAAAAATTCGAGAGGATGATAAATACCGGGGAAAGGATGATCTTCAAAAGTTGATTGACGAATATAATGAAAAAATTGAGGAGATGGTTGAAAGAAAGAAAAAAGAAATAATGGAGTAGCGCTCGGCAACGAAGATTTCAAAGTACCGATCCTCAAAATCCCAGCGAGATTTTGGGATCTGCTTTCTCGCCCCGCCAGCTGCTTTTAGCAGCACCATGCTGACGGGACTCCGAAAGCTACTTTGAAACTTATTGCCTCGCTCTATTAATCATTTTCGTCGTAAAATAATGGTTCTCGCAATTTTAATTGCTTTTATTAGTCTTATTGGTTTAATAATCCTTCACGAATTTGGCCATTTCATTTTGGCTAAAAAATTTGGAGTAAAAGTTGAGGAATTTGGTATTGGATATCCTCCGCGACTATTCGGTAAAAAAATTGGTGAGACTCTTTATTCTCTAAATCTTTTACCATTCGGAGCTTTTGTCAAAATTTATGGTGAAGAAGGAGGAATTGAGGATTACCGAAGTTTTAGTGGAAAACCAATTTGGAAACGAGTTTTGATTGTTTTGGGCGGAGTGGTATCTTTTTGGATAATTGCAGCCGTTATTTTAAGCATTATTGCCGGAACATGGGGACTACCTACCGCTGTCGAAGACGAAGAAAATCATATACTAAGAGATCCTAAAGTCCAAATTACTTTTGTAGTTCCAAATTCACCAGCGGAAAAAGCAGAATTAAAAATTGGAGACGTTATTCAAGGATTGGAGATAGAAAAAGTAAAACTAAAAACTACTAAAGTAAAAGAGGTAATAGAATTTATCAATACTAATAGAGGGAAAGAAATGACTATAACTATTAAGAGAGGAAAAGAAATTGTTGAAAAATCATTAATACCTCGTGTTTCGCCACCTGAAGGAGAAGGTCCTCTTGGAGTGGCCCTGGCGAGAATTGCCTTTAAACCCTACCCTTGGTACGAAGCTCCTATTAAAGGAATTTATGTGACAGGAAGAACAACTTTTTCGGTAATTGTTAGTTTAATTGATATTATGTCAAAGGTAATTAGAGGCGTTCCACTTCCACCGGGAACAATAGAATTAAAAGGACCGGTGGGGATAGTAGGGGAAATAATTATTCCGGCTTTAGAAAGAGGAGCAGTTGATTATTTATGGATAATGGCAATGATTTCAATTTTTGTTGCCTTGTTTAACACCCTACCAATTCCAGCTTTAGATGGGGGGAAACTTCTTTTTTTAGCAATCGAAGGAATTTGTAAAAAACCAATTCCCCAAAGAATTGAAAAAAGAATAAATGCCTTCTTTTTCACTTTGTTAATTTTTTTAATGATTTTTGTGACAATAAAGGATATAGCCAAATTATTTTAATGTGACAGCTCCACATCGGAGAGGGGTCGGGACAGGTCGCGAGAGTTCTCCGCGAAGCGGAAACTCCCGACCTAGAACCCTTCGGTTCTCCCGTCTAGGAAAACAGGGAGCGAAGCGACCGCCAGAAACCGTGGGTTTCTGGAGAGCGAGCCCGAAGCGAGGCGAAGCCGAGCGCCCCGCCAGAACATGTGTTCTGACGGGGAGAGGGCGAGCGACTTTGCTTTCTGCTACCACTATGCTTCAATCTCAACTTTTTACTAAAACTAAAAAAGAAGCACCGAAAGACGAAAAAAGTATTAATGCAAAACTTCTCTTGAGAGCCGGTTTTATTTATAAAGAAATGGCTGGAGCTTATAGTTATTTACCTTTAGGATTAAGGGTGCTAAGAAAAATTGAAAATATTATTAGAGAGGAAATGGAAAATATCGAGGGGCAAGAAATTTTAATGACCGTTTTTCAGCCAAAAAAACTTTGGCAAGAAACTGACCGTTGGTCGAAAGAAATAGGAAAAGTAATGTACAAATGCCGAGAAGATGGCTCAGAGATTGGTTTAGGACCAACTCACGAAGAAATGGTTACTGATATTGTCAGAGATTATATTAAATCCTACAAAGATCTTCCTTTAGCCATTTTCCAAATTCAGACCAAGTTTAGAAGAGAACCAAGAGCTAGATCTGGCCTGCTTAGAATAAGAGAGTTTGATATGAAAGATCTATATAGTTTCCATGCTACAGAAGAAGATTTTCAAAAATATTATGAAGTGGTTAAAAAATCTTATCTTAAAATTTTAAATAAATGCGGTTTAGATGGGATTATTACTGAAGCTTCCGGAGCCGGATTCATTACTGGTTTCACTCATGAATTTCAAGTTTTAGCTGAAGGAGGGGAAGATACTATTATTTATTGCCCAAAAAGAGATTTCGCTCAGAATAAAGAAATTGCAAAATTAAAGGAAGGAGATAAATGTCCAATTTGTAAAAGAAGGCTTTTGCAGGGAAAATCAATTGAGGTGGGGAATATTTTCCCTTTGGGAACAAAATATTCCAAAGCAATGCGAACCTATTTTATTGACAAAGATGGTAAAAGAAAATTAATAATTATGGGCTGTTATGGCTTAGGCCCTAGTCGGATGATGGGAACCATTGTTGAAGTTCATCATGATAAAAAAGGAATTATTTGGCCAAAAAAAGTGGCACCCTTTCAGATTCATTTAATTCAAATTGAAAACAGCAAAAAGGTTAAAACTGCTTCAGAAAAATTGTATCGAGATTTACAAAAAAGAAATTTAGAAGTACTATATGACGATAGAAAAGATACCAGTCCTGGAGAGAAATTTGCTGAGAGTGATTTAATTGGAATACCATATAGAGTGGTAGTGAGTGAGAAAACTTTAGCTAAAAAAAGTATAGAGAAAAAGCAAAGAGGGGAGAAGAAGATAAAACTAATAAAATTAGAAGAAGCAATAAAATATGTTCGATAAATTTTTAAAATCCTTTTCCAAAGACCTTGCCATTGATTTAGGGACGGCCAACTCTCGGGTTTATCTTCGAGACCGGGGAATTGTTATCCAGGAACCATCGGTAGTGGCTATAAATCAAAAGACTGGTCAGATTTTAGCAATTGGCCAAGAAGCCAAAAGAATGGTTGGTCGAACTCCAGCCCATATTGTGGCCTGTAGACCCCTGGTTCATGGTGTCATTTCTGATTTTGAGGTAACTGAACAGATGTTAAGATATTTTATTGAAAAAGCCTTTAAAAGAAGACTTATTTTCGGTTCCCGGCCAAGGGTGATTGTGGCCATTCCTGCCGGAGTGACTGAGGTCGAAAAAAAAGCAGTTGAGGATGCTACAAGAAATGCTGGAGCCAGGGAGGTTTTTTTAATTGAAGAACCAATGGCTGCTGCCATTGGGGCGAGACTTCCGGTTGAGGAGGCCGAGGGTAATTTCATTATTGATATTGGTGGTGGAACTACTGGAATAGCCGTTATTTCTCTTGGGGGAATTGTTCTCTCAAAAAATCTAAAGGTAGCTGGAGATAAATTGAATGAAGATATAATCAATTTTTCTCAGGAAGAATATAAATTATTGATTGGCGAAAGAACAGCTGAAGATATTAAAATTGCTATTGGTTCAGCCTATCCCTCGAAGGAAAAAAAGGAAATGCCATTAAGGGGAAGGAATTTGGTTACTGGTTTACCTGAAGAAATTTTGGTTTCTGATGAAGACATCAGAAGGGCAATGGAACGTTCCATCAGACAAATTATTAATGCAATTAAAGATACAATTGAACAAACTCCCCCGGAATTATTGGCTGATGTTTTGACCAAGGGAATTTATCTAGCTGGCGGTGGAGGGCTATTGCGAGGGTTGGATATTTTAATTCAAAAAGAGACTAAAATTCCAACTAGAGTTGTTGAAGATCCAATGACGACGGTTGTCCGGGGAGCTGGCCAGGTATTGGAGAATTTAGATTTGCTTCAAAAAATCATTGTTAAGTCAGAATATTTAGAACCACCAAAGTAAATTTATGATAAGTAAAAAGGAAGTTAAACATATTGCCAAGCTTGCTAGACTTGGTCTAACTGAAAAAGAAATTAAAAAATTTCAAAGGGAACTTTCCTCAATTTTAGATTATTTTGAAAAATTGAAGGAGGTTAAGATTGAAGAGGTTAAACCAACTTCCCATTCAATTAAAATTGAAAATATCTTCAGAGAAGACGAACTCAAAAAACAATCTTTAGAAAGGGTTAATAAATTAATTAAGATGACTCCTCAAAGAGAAAAAAATTATCTAAAAGTGAAACCACTATTTGAGCGTTAGCGAGAAATATCCCTATAGATATAATCTAATGGAACTCACCAAACTTACAATTTCGCAGGCTCACCAGGGTTTAATAAAGAAGGAATTTTCTGCCCTTGAATTAACAGAGAACTTTTTAGATAGGATAAAAATTTTTGATAAAAAATTCTCCTCTTTCTTGACTTTAGCTAAAGATTTAGCTCTTTCTCAGGCAAAAAAAATTGATGAATTAATTTTAAGAGGGGAAAATCTGCCTCTTTTGGCAGGAATCCCATTTGCCATTAAAGATAATATTTTGGTGGAAAATTTGAGATGTACTGCTGGTTCAAAAATTCTGGAAAATTATATTGCTCCCTATGATGCCAGTTGCATAAAAAAACTTAAAGAAGAAGGAGCCATAATTTTGGGTAAGACCAATTTAGATGAGTTTGCTATGGGTAGTTCTTGCGAACATTCAGCATTTTTCCCAACTAAAAATCCTTGGGATTTAGCTAGGGTTCCTGGTGGTTCTTCTGGCGGCTCAGCAGCGGCAGTAGCTGGAAATCTTTGTATTTTTGCCCTTGGTTCGGATACTGGTGGTTCAATTAGATTGCCAGCTTCTTTTTGCGGAGTGGTCGGTCTAAAACCAACTTATGGAGCTGTCTCGAGATACGGATTAATTTCTATGGCTTCTTCTTTAGATCAGATAGGTCCAATTACTAAGAATGTTGAGGATTCAGAAATTGTTTTTAAGACAATTGGAGAAAAGGATTTCTTAGATTCAACAAGTGTTCAACCAAAATTGAAGGTTGAAAATATTCGGCTTCGCCGAAGATTTCTTCGCCAAAGGCGAACAAATTCAAAATTTGAAATTGGTAAAATAAAAATTGGTATTCCCCGAGAATATTTTACTGAAGGAATGGATCCAAAGATTGAGGACGAAATTAAAAGGGTAATAAAAAAAATTGAAGGAGCAGGAGCAAAAATTGAAGAAATTTCTTTGCCCCATACTGGATATGCTCTTGCCTGCTATTATATTATTGTACCTTCTGAGGTCTCGGCCAATCTAGCAAGATATGATGGAATAAAGTATGGGTTATCAATTGAAAGTAAAAGTTTAATAGATACCTATTTTAAAAGCAGGGCCGAAGGATTAGGTTCAGAAGTTAAAAGAAGGATTATGCTCGGAACTTATGCCTTATCTGCTGGTTATTATGAAGCTTATTATCTAAGAGCCCAGAAAGTCAGGACTAAAATTAGAGAAGATTTTGAAAGGGCTTTTGAAAAAATTGATTTCATTTTAACCCCAACTTCGCCAAATTTACCTTTTAAATTAGGAGAAAAAATTAAGGATCCCCTTAAAATGTATCTTTCCGATATTTTTATGGTAGCAGTTAATTTAGCTGGTTTACCGGCAATCTCCATTCCCTGCGGCAAAGTTAAAAATTTACCAGTCGGCCTCCAAATTATAGGGAAGCCGTTTGAAGAGGATAAGATTTTGGAAATTGGCAAAATCTTTGAAAAATTATGAAGCTCGAAGACCTCCTTTCTTATTTAATCTCGCCTCCACCCTCGGAGATTCTTCTCATCTTGAAAATTTTATTTTCCGTTTTTTCTTTAACCCTCCTTTTTATTATAATTTACTTTCTTTTGAAGACCGATTGGTTAAGAAAGATCTTTTTACAAGACGCGATAGAATTTTTGATCTTTAGACCCTATGGCATCAAAAAATATTTTAAGGTTTGGTTAAAAATCCTGAAAAGGATGGAAAAAAATCTGGAAGAGGAAGCTAAGCTAGCAATAATTGAGGCCGATGATCTATTAAATGAAGTTTTAGAAATGATGGGGTACAAAGGTGAAAGCCTAGGAGAAAGAATAAAACAAGTAACAGAAGCTTTGTTGCCAAATTTGGATGAAATCTCTAAAGTCCATCAAACCCGCAATAATATCGTTCATGACCCAACTTATAGACTGAATTTCGATGAGGCCAAAAGAATTTTAAAAATTTATGAACAAGCTCTCCAAGATTTAGATGCCATTTAGACTTGACTTTTCTTCCTTTTTCATGATATTATTAAAAAACGCGCCGTAGAGGAGTAGTACCTCGTCAGTCTCATAAGCTGAAGGCCCTGGTGCAATTCCAGGCGGCGCAACAAATAATTTTTATTAAGGGAAGGGGTTGGGAAACAGCGAGTGGAACGAGCGTTAGAAACCGTGGGTAAGGGAGCCAAGCGAAGCTTGGAAGGGTGGTGGGTAGGTCGTAGTCTAAGGAGCGAGCCGAAGTGAGGCCGAAGACTGAGCGCCAGAACGCGGTTTCTGGAGAGGCGAGCGACAGGCCGGTGTAGCTTAATGGGAAAGCGGGGCTCTCATAAGGCCTAGACGAGGGTTCGATTCCCTCCATCGGCATAAAGAATCCCCTGTAGTGGAAAGACAGCGATGAAATAGAGGTCTCCAAAATTGCGAAGCAATTTTGGAGTAAGAGGAAGGTATCTAAAGTGGGGGTCGGGGAATTACTAGGACCCGTAGTTTTAGCCCGGTTTAACACACTTCCTTGCCTGCCCCACACCATAAAATTTTTTGGTCGCGTAGTGTAGCCCGGTTTAACACGTCTCCCTGTCACGGAGAAAATCACGGGTTCAAATCCCGTCGCGACCGCCTAAAATGAATTTCAATTATCGAAAAATTTGTCAAAATTTAATAAAGGATTCGCCATCGAGAACAAGAAATATTTTGGAGGAGCGTTTTGGTTTAGAAGGAGGTGAAAGAAAGACTCTGGAAGCAATTGGTAAAGTTTATGGGTTAACAAGAGAAAGAATTAGACAAATTGAAGAGACAGGATTTTTAAAATTGAAACCTAAGATTAAAGAAAATAAAAGAGTTTTTGATTATTTTCAAGATCAGATTCGGAACTTCGGAGATTTAAAAAGAGAAGATATTTTGCTCAATTTTTTTGGCGGTTCAAAATTTCAAAATCAAGTTTTCTTTCTTTTGACTATCGGAGAACAATTTGAAAGATTTTTACAGACAAAGAATTTCCACACCCTTTGGACAATTAATAAGGATTCCCTTAATTTTGCTAAGAATTTTTTAAACTCTCTGGTTGGAAAACTTAAAAAAATAAATCAGCCCCTGACTTTTGAAGAAATCTCAAAAGAGGTTAACGCTGCTTTTAGGAAAAGCTGGAGCGCTAAAGTCTTATCTTCTTATCTTGAGATTTCAAAGAAAATTCTAAAAGGATCGGAAGATAAATTTGGTTTAAAAGATTGGCCAGAAATCAATCCCCGAGGAGTCAAAGATATGGCCTATTTGGTATTTAAAAAAGAAAGAAAACCTCTCCATTTCACCGAGGTAACTAAATTAATTAATCTCTCGAAATTTGAAAAGGTTTTAGAGAGAGAAGCTAATTTACAGACCGTCCATAATGAATTGATAAAAAATCCCAAATTTGTCCTAGTTGGTCGGGGTATTTATGCCCTTAGAGAATGGGGGTATCAACCAGGCGTAGTCGAAGAGATAATTTCAATGACATTAAAAGAAGCAGGAAAGCCTTTAACTAAAGGAGAGATAATTGAAAAAGTTTTGAAACAAAGACTAGTCAAAGTAAATACCATTTTGATGAACCTAAGATATTTTCCGAAAACCTCTGAAGGAAAGTATCGTATTAAAGAAGCTTAAAATTACGAAGTAATTTTTAGCATAGTGTTAAAATTACGAAGTAATTTATAGCGTAGCGTTAAAAAAATGTCAATTTTTAGTATTGGCTTGAAAATTTTATTTTTTTCAACAGCTATCTTTTTTTTAATTTTGTCTTTCTTTTGTTATGCCTGGTCAGCAATTCACTCGAGAAGAGAAAGAATTATAATAGCAATTTTTACACCTCTTTTACATAGTATTTTGTTTTTTTATATAGGCCTTGGAATTTTGGGTTTACTCTTCTTAATATTAAAATATTTCCCAAACCTTTCAAATTTACTCCCTTTTTAAAAAATGGATTTTTTTTCTTTAATTTTACTAACTTTGAAAAACTGGTGGTGGTTAATTCTCCCTCCGATTCTTGCTTTACCTTTAAAAACTCTCTATCTTTGGTGGTTAAGATGGGAAGTCTGGTATAAAAAGAAAAAGTGGATTTTACTTGAAATTAAACCGCCGAAAGAAATTTTAAAACCATTTAAGGCAATGGAAAATATCTTTTCTAATTTGTTTGGGATAATAGATATTCCAAATTGGAGGGAAAGATGGTGTGAAGGGGAATTGCCTTTGGGTGGGGGACTATGGTTCTCTTTTGAGATAGCTTCCTTTGGAGGAGAAATTCATTTTTACATGAGAATTCCAGAGTTTTTCAGAAATGCTGCTGAATCTGCGCTTTATGCACAATATCCAGAGGCGGAGATTTCTTTAGTCGAAGATTATACTAAAAATGTTCCTCAGGATATCCCAAATAAAGATTGGGATATGTACGGAGAGGATATCTCTTTAAGGAAAGAAGATTATTATCCAATTAAAACCTATTCAATGTTCTTTGAAGAAAGGGCGGAAATAATGAAAGAAGAAAAGAGGTTAGATCCTATAGATTCCTTATTAGAAAGTCTGGCAAAACTTCAATCAGGAGAACAGGTCTGGATTCAGTTTGTTACTAATCCAATAACTGATGAACTCATTCCTTGGGAGACAATGGGAAGAGCAGCGGCTAATAGAATAGCCAAGAGACCTGCTCCAACTAAACCAAAATCAATGATTCAGGAAGCAGCTGAAGTTTTAATTACTGGAAAAGCACCAGAAGAGGAACCTCGGGAAAGATTGGAATTAATTGCTCCTGAATTAAGATTAACTCCTGGAGAAAAAGAAATTTTAACAGGAATTGAAAATAAAATTAAAAAACATGCCTATCAAACCTGGATCAGAACAATTTACATTTACAAAAAAGATGCTCCCTTTTTCTTCGGAAACTATAAAATTTTGAGGAGTTATCTCAATCAATTTATGACTGAAAATTTAAATTATTTTATCTATTGGGGACCGACACGGTCTAGAATTCATTATTGGCTAAGGGATCGTCGACTTTACTTGAGAAAAAGAAAGCAATTTAGAAATTATGTTGAAAGACTTCCTTCTCTTTTTCCCCGAACAATGACAGGAGAACCCTTATTTCCTTTTGGTTTTGCTCCCCGAGGACCAGGAATTAGGGGAACTATTATTTTGAACATCGAGGAATTAGCCACCATTTACCACTTCCCGGCAAAAATCATTACCCCAACCGTACCTTATGTTGAAGTAAAAAAAGGCGGACCACCGACTGGCCTACCAATTGAAACTAAAGAAGGTGAAGAAGGTAGACCACCTGGTGCGCCAACTGAATATTAGCAATATGCCAAATAACGAAATAATTTTTTTTGCTGAAACTACCTTCCGGAATGCAAGGAAGCGTTTTGGAATTAAAACCGATGATAGAAGGAGGCATCTTTATCTTATTGGAAAGACTGGAATGGGTAAAACAGAAATGATGTTAAATATGGCCATCCAGGATATTTTAGCTGGAAGGGGAGTAGGTTTTATTGATCCCCATGGTGAGGCAGCCGAAAGATTATTAGATTTTGTTCCTTCGAATCGAATTAATGATGTTATCTATTTTAATCCAGCTGATTTGGATTATCCAATTGCCTTTAATGTTATGGAAAAAGTTGATTTAGAACATAGGCATTTAGTTGCCTCGGGTTTAATGGGAGTTTTCAAAAAGATCTGGCCAGATGTCTGGTCAGCTAGAATGGAATATATTTTAAACAATTCAATTTTGGCCCTTTTGGAATATCCTAATACAACTTTATTAGGAGTAAATCGGATGCTGGCTGATCCGGAATATAGAAAAAAGGTGGTTGAGAGAATTATTGATCCAGTGGTGAAATCATTTTGGGTTCAAGAATTTGCTAGATATACTCAGAGATACGAAGTCGAAGCCACAGCTGCTATTCAAAATAAGGTTGGTCAATTCATTTCCAACCCTTTAATTAGAAATATCGTCGGTCAGGTTACTTCAACTATTGACATGAGAAAAGTGATGGATGAGGGGAAGATTTTGATTGCTAATATTTCTAAAGGGAAAATTGGAGAAGATAATTCTCGACTCTTAGGAGCTCTTTTAATTACCAAATTGCAATTAGCAGCTATGTCCAGGGTTGATGTTCCTGAAGAAAAGAGAAAAGATTTCTTTTTATACGTTGATGAATTTCAGAATTTTGCCACCGAATCCTTTGTTAATATTTTATCTGAAGCCAGAAAGTATAGATTGGCTCTGACCTTAGGTAATCAATATGTTGCTCAATTAGAAGAGATGACATCAACTGGGAAAAGTACTAAAGTTAGAGATGCTATTTTTGGTAATGTTGGAACAATAGTCTGCTTTCGGGTCGGAGCAGAAGATGCCGAATTTTTAGAAAGGGAATTTATTCCTGAATTCGCTGCCGAAGATCTTGTTAATTTGGCAAAATATAATATCTATGTAAAATTAATGATTGATGGAGTAGCTGGTCGACCTTTTTCGGCTGAGACTCTGTTTCCTTTTGAAAAGTCAGGAAAATCAAACAAAGAAAAAATTATTAAAGTTTCTCGAGAGAGATATGGAACAGAAAGAGAAATTGTTGAAGAAAAAATTAGTCGCTGGTCAAAGATTATTGAATTGCCGACTACTCCCCACTCAGTCTCACCAGTTTTATATGATGCCCGGTGTGCTTTATGTGGAAAATGGACAAAGGTAATCTTTCCACCCGATGGAGTTAGACCGGTTTATTGCAAATCCTGCCTGAAAAAAGCCCGCCCCGCTTCGCGGAGCGAGGCCGGGATAAAAAAACCTGAGGAGGAGCCTCAAATTCCAAACATTTCTCTAAAAGAGGCGATAAAGATTGAACCCACCCCTTTTTCCAAAACAACAAAGAAAAGAAAAGAAGTTAATTTAGAAGAATTGAAAAAGGTTTTAGAGGAATCCTTGAAAAAATCAAAAAAAGAAAATTCCTCAGAATGAAAACTTTAAGAGACTTCGATTTTAAAGAGAAAAGAGTTCTAGTCAGATGCGATTTTAATGTTCCCCTTTCCCAAAAAGGGGAAATTTTGGATGATTTCAGAATCAAAGAAACTATTCCAACAATTGAATATCTAATTAAAGAGGGAGCAAAAGTCATTTTGATGAGTCACTTGGGAAAGCCCAATGGTAAGGTGGTTGAAAATTTAAGATTAGACAAAGCTCAAGAGAAATTGATGGAGTATTTGGATTTATCAATTGTCAAAGCCAGAGATTGCATTGGAAAGGAAATCGAAGATTGGACAAAGGAAATGAAACCAGGTGAAATTCTATTATTGGAGAATTTAAGGTTTCACAAAGGAGAAGAGGAAGGGGATCCCGAATTTGCCAAGGCCCTTTCGAAATTAGGTGATATTTTTATTAATGAAGCCTTTGCCTGTTGCCACAGGCCCCATGCCTCAATTGTTGGTCTTCCAAAATATTTACCTTCGGGAGCCGGTTTTTTATTAGAGAAAGAAATCAGGGCTTTAAATAAAATCATTAAGAATCCAGAAAGACCTTTAGTTGCTATTTTTGGTGGCAGAGAAACTGATTTTAAAGTCATTAACAAAATTTCCCAAATCGCTGATTGGATATTAATCGGTGAACTAATTCAAAAAGACATTAAATTAAAAAATTTAAATCTGAAATATCCTGAAAAAGTTCTTAAACCCATTGATGGCATAGATAGCTTAGATATTGGTTCAAAAACAATAAAACTTTTTAAAGAAAAAATCTCCCAGGCGAAAACAATTTTTTGGTCAGGCCCCTTTGGCAAAATTGAAGAAAAGAAATTTCAAAAAGGGACAGAAGAAATTGCCAAAGCCATTATTAAAAGTGGTGCTTTCTCAGTTATTGGAGGAGGGGAGACAATAGATTTTATAAATGATTTAAGTTTAGGTGAAAAATTCAGCCATCTTTCTACTGGTGGGAGCGCAATGCTTGATTATTTAGCTGACCAAGAATTACCTGGAATTGAAGTTTTAAAATAAAAAGAATGGTAGAAATTAAGAATTTAAAAGAAGTAGCTGAAAGAATAAAAAAGGCAATTTTGAAAAAGGAAAAAATCGTTTTATATGGCGATGCTGATTTGGATGGGGTCGCTTCTCTTATTATCCTAAAGGAGACTATCAAAAATTTGGAAGGTCGAATTTCGACTATTTATTTTCCAGATAGGGAAAAAGAGGGTTATGGAATAAGTATTGTTGCTTTAGACTATCTAAAAGAAATTTCGCCAGCTTTGTTGATTTCTTTAGATTGCGGAATTGGAAATTTTCAAGAGATTGAATTAGCTAAGAAATTAGGATTTGAAGTAATAGTGATTGATCATCATGAAATTTTAGGAAAATTACCTCAGGCTTCAATTGTTATTGACCCAAAACAAAAAGGAGACAAATACCCCTTTAAGGGTCTAGCTACGGCTGGAATTGTTTTAAAGTTATCTGAAATTTTACTTAAAGAAAAATTGACTGAAAAATTGAGACAGAATTTTCTTGAATTAGTGGCCTTGGCTACTTTAGCTGATTTGATGCCAAGGATTGATGAAAATCGAATTTTTATTGAGGAAGGTTTGAATTCATTAAAAAATACTTGGCGACCCGGTCTAAAAGCTTTTCTAGAAATTCAAAATTCAAAAAGCCCTTTTGAATTAGCTCATAAAATTACTTCAGCCTTAAATGTTGGTGAAAAAAAGAATCATTTAAATGAAGCTTATTTGATTTTAACAGAAAAAGAGGAAGATAAAGCCAAAATCCTGGCTATAAATCTTTTGGAAAAGAGTGTTCTAAGGCAAATGCGAATTAGAGAAATAACTAATGAGGTTGAAGAGAGAATTATGAAAAAAATAAATGAGAAGATAGTTTTTGAAGGAGATTCCAATTGGCCATTGACTTTTCTGGGCCCGGTGGCCTCAAGAATTTGCTATAAATATCAAAAGCCAATTTTTTTATTTCGAATTGATAACACTGAAAGTCAGGGAGCAGTCAGGGTTCCTCGAGGTATAGATTCCGTCAAAGCCATGGCTTCTTGTTCTGAAATTCTGGAAACTTATGGTGGTCATGCTCCTGCCTCAGGTTTTAGGATAAAAAATGAAAATTTAGAAAGATTTAAAGAATGTCTAATAAAATATTTTGAAAAATGAGAAAAATCATTATTTATGTCGATGGTGGTTCGAGAGGAAACCCAGGTCCTGCAGCAATTGGAGCAATTTTTTGTAATGAAAAAGGTCAAATAATAAAAAAATTGTCCGAATATTTAGGAGAGACTACTAATAATGAAGCTGAATATCAGGCGGTGACTTTTGCCTTAAGAAAATTCAAAGCCCTCTTTGGAAAAAAATTAGCCAAAAATACGGAAATTGAATTAAAGTCAGATTCCGAACTTTTAATTAGGCAATTAAATGGAGAATACAAAATTTTAGATCCAAAAATTCAACCCCTGTTTTTAGAAGTCTGGAATTTGAAACTCGATTTTAAAAAGGTTAAATTTAAATTAATTTCTCGAGAAAAAAATAAAGAAGCCGACAAATTGGTTAATGAAGTTTTAAACAATCAACCCAAAATTCAAAGCTTAAAAATTTGACACTTCGGCAAACTCAGTGTCAACCCTGAGTGAAATCGAATAGGTTGACAATTTCTTTTGCTTTGCTATAATTAAAATGCCCGAGTAGACAAGGCAATCGCCCCCTCTTTTCGATTGAAAAGAGGGGGAGGAAAGTCCGAACACCCCTCAGAGTTTATTGAAGAGGAAGTAGGTAGTTGCTAACGACAACCGGGAGTGATCCCAGGGAAAGTGCCACAGAAACTATACCGCCCGCAAGGGTAAGGGTGAAAAGAGTTGGAGTAAGAGCCCACAACGTTCCTGAGTGATCAGGACGGCTGGAAAACTCCTACCTGGTGCAAGAACAAACCAAAAAGTCTGAATTTCAGAATTTTTGGGGAAAGTAGTTCGCTTAGAGTGATGATTGCCCAAAACAGAATTCGGCTTATTGTCTACTCGGGTTTTTTTATTTCTTTTTAATCAACACCCGAGGTTGGTTTTTTCTAAACAAAAACTGCCAGATAACTGACAGTTCTTGTTTTTTTCCAACCCACAAATATCTTTATGGGCTCGAAAAAAGAGGGGAGGAAGAGAGGCTAATTTTGATTTATAGTTTCACTCCTCAGTAGCGTTTTCCAGTAGTTCTTTAAAGGAGAGTATGTCTCCTGTGTGTACGTTGTATTTTTGTAGAGCAGTTGACCCGGCCCATACTACTAAGACCTCATCGCCACCAATGCGGACTCCAACCCAGGGAGTGTATGTGAATATTCTCATGAAAATCATCCCGTATCCCCAGGCAGGGATTTCCCCGTCGAAATCGAAAACGATAGGAGGTTTTTCTTTAAGATGTCTAAAGAGTTTCTCTACTCCTTCTAAGAACTCTTTTGGTGTGATGCCTTTGCTTCCTATAAAGGGAACAATGTACAATTTTGTCTCGCCATAGCCATCTCTTCCGATACTTCTAATACTGAATATTGGTTTTCCCATTTCTATCACCAAGCTATCTACCTTGACTAGATAGACAAGTCGGTGATAGAAATTCTCCTCCTTCCCCTTTATATTTTTATTAAAGAACTATTTCCTTGTTCCAGCTCGTGATTACTCGCGAGCTCGAAAAAAGAAAGGGGGAGTTTAAGGATAGGCAAAGATTTTTCTGAAATCTCGAAGCGTGGGACGAAGACCGTGGTGGCTAATAACCACAGTGAAGCATATGAATGCTATCATTAAGACAGCAATTCCTGATGCAACAACGCCTGGCATACCGGCTAGAATACCTATTGGTAGTAGAATCAATGCTGCAATGATTTTTGCGAATCCCCATCTAAGCAGGAATCTACTTCCTCTATCTAGCATTTCTTTCACCTCTTTTTTTCTTGACGCGTGGACTATCTACCGAAGCTGATAGACACTTCACGCGTCAAGAATTATTCTCTCCCCCTTTATATATTTATCAAAGAACTATCTTTATCTCACATCTTCTATTATACACCCTTATTTTAAATTTGTCAAGAGCAAAGGGGGTAGTAATTTAAGGATTTGGCAAAAATGAAATAAAATACTAAAATAAAGAATTAAAATGTTTGAGAGAATTTTTAATTTTCAAACAAAAACGGTTGCTTTAGGCGCCTTGATTTTGGCAATTTCGACTTTAATTTCGGGAATTTTAGGTCTTTTTCGAGATAGGTTATTGGCTGCTAATTTCGGGACAGGTTATGAAGTTGATATCTATGCTGCCGCCTTTAAAATTCCTGACTTAATTACTGGGATTTTAGTTTTGGGTGGAATTTCAGCTGCTTTTTTGCCAATTTTCTCTGAATATTTTGCCAGAGATGAAAAAGAAGCCTGGAAAGTTACTAATAATATCTTAAATTGTTTTTTAATTTTGCTTATTTTAATCTCTTTAATTTTAGGACTCTTAAGTCCTTTTTTAGTTAATTTTGTTGCTCCCGGTTTCTCAATCGAGAACAAAGCCCAGACCATTACTTTAACCAGAATAATGTTTTTGAGTCCAATTCTTTTTGGTTTATCTTATATTTTTTCAGGTATTTTGCATTATTTTAACCGATTTTTAATTTACTCAATTGCTCCAATTCTATATAATCTTGGAATAATTATTGGAATTTTATTTTTTTATCCATTTTTTGGTCTAAAAGGGCTTGCTTATGGAGT